>VFQQ010002840.1_pt1 | contig 18274 bp, 20 predicted proteins | sample 3512341 | NCBI WGS metagenome assembly VFQQ01 (sample SAMN10412373, study PRJNA504923) | tailings metagenome | isolation source: Relicate 2 Philex TSF1 revegetated site | place: Philippines: Tuba, Benguet | collected 2017-08-29 | reverse complement strand
CGAAGCGCGCGCTCGAGATCGCGGCCGCGGGCGGACATAACCTTGTGATGGTCGGGCCGCCGGGCGCGGGAAAATCGATGCTAGCCGCGCGGCTGCCGTCGATCCTGCCACCGCTCTCGCCCGCCGAACTGCTCGAAGTCTCGATGATCGCGTCAGTCGCAGGCGAGATCGAGGAAGGCGCGCTGACGAACGCGCGGCCGTTCCGCGCACCGCATCACTCGGCGAGCATGCCGGCGCTAGTCGGCGGCGGGCTGCGCGCAAAGCCCGGAGAGATTTCGCTCGCGCACAATGGCGTCCTGTTCCTCGATGAGTTTCCGGAGTTTCAGCCTGCGGTACTCGACTCGCTGCGCCAGCCGCTGGAGAACGGCGACGTCACCATCGTGCGGGCGAACTATCGCGCGACCTATCCGGCGCGCTTCATGCTGGTCGCCGCGATGAATCCGTGCCGCTGCGGGCGCGCGAGCGATCCGGGCTTCACCTGTCGGCGTGGCTCGAACGAGCGCTGCGCCGCCGACTATCAGGGCCGCCTGTCAGGCCCGCTGCTCGACCGCATCGACCTGCACATCGACGTGCCCGCGGTCACCGCCGCGGACCTGATCCTGCCTGCCCCGGCGGAGGGAAGCCGCGAGGTCGCGGCGCGTGTTGCGGCCGCGCGGCAGGTGCAGGCGGAGCGTTACGCCGCGATGGGGCAGGAGGGCGTGCGCCTCAACGCGCAGGCAAGCGGCGCGATGCTCGAACAGGCTGCGCAACTGGACACGGCCGGGCTTACGCTCATTCGCGAAGCCGCGGACGCCATGCGGCTGTCGGCCCGCGGCTACCATCGCGTGTTGCGGGTTGCACGCACGATCGCGGATCTCGACGGCGCGGAGAAAATCGGCCGCGTGCATCTGGCGGAAGCACTGTCGTATCGGGCGCTTGCCGACGAGATGCGCAGGGCCGCGTAGTCACCGAAAACGAAACTGCGGTTCTTGCGCTTGGTGGTTCAACCCGCCCGCCGTCCGCGTCCGCCGCGCGGCGTCGGCGCATCCTCCGGGCATTGCCAGCGGCGCGGCGCGCGCTTCTCGCCGCCGCGACGTGATCGCTCGCGCGTGGCGCGCTGCCGCGTGTCGGTGCCGGGTTTTCCGGACTTGCCCTCGAGTGCGTCGCACAGGGCGCGAAACTCGCGGTCGGACACGCCGTTGAGATCGAGTTGCAGATGCAGCTTTGCCATCGCGAGAAACTGCGCGCTGTCGCGCAGGCCAAGCTTCTCCGTCATGGCGATCAGGCCGTTCAGCGTCGCGACGGCATGTTCAAGCTGTTCGTCCGCGCTCGTTTCCATCGCCCAGCCCTCTCCACTTGTTCTTGCGTGACGTCCGCGCGATCCACGCGCGGGTCGAGGTCGCTTCGCCGTAAAGGCCGGCGACGCGGGAAACGACTCGATGAACATCATCGGCGCTCACATTATCCAGCGCGTGGCTCGCCGACGCATCAGCCAAATAGGTGACGGTGTGACCGCGATGAAACGCATCAATCGCGGTCGAGAGACACGCCGCCTCGCCGGCAAATCCCGCCAGCACGAAGTTCCCGCCGCCCGAACCGATCACCTCGGCGAAATCCGGACTCGCGTAGCAGGACGGCCGGTTGCGCTCGAAGATCATGTCGACGCCATGCGGCTCGAAGCCCTCGATCCAGCGCGAGAAGCGCGACGCCCTGTTGAACACCGGCGTGCGGTCGATCCAGCGCGCGAACGCGACCGGCATGCCCATCGCGCGCGCGTGTGCGAGCGCGGCGCGGCAGTTCGCGAGCGCGGACTTTGTCTCCTCCAGTGCGAGGACGCGCGGGCTCGCGATGTACTCCTGCTGCAGGTCGACGAGCACCAGCGTCGAAACCACTGACGGATCGACATAGGCCCGCAGGTCGATGACCGAACTCATGCGCTGGCCTTCTCGGCGGGCTTGTCGACCGACGGGCGTGAGACCGGACGGATCGCGGACCGCTCCAGAATGCCCGGCACATGCCAGCGGCCTTCGGGGCGGATGATCATGTAGGGATCGACACCGATCGTGATCGCCTTGGGGTGCGGCGTGGTGTCGAGCACCATCTCGACATAGTCGAAGTCCGAGAACACGAGTTCGCGGCCGCCCTCGAATGTGCGGAAGCCGAAGCGGCCCCAGAAATTTTGCAGGCGCTTCTGCGCGTGTCCATAGAGCCGCCGGTAGCCCTTCATGCGGCACAATTCGATGCCGGCGCGCACGAGTTGGAACGAAAGGCGCGTGTTGCGATACTCCTTGCGCACCGCGAGCCGCTCGATCTTGGCGAAGTCCGCAAAAAAGCGAACGCGCAGGCATGCGGCGGGCTCATTGCCGACATACCCAATCAGATGGGTCGCGGCGAAATCGTTTCCGTCGAATTCTTCCTCGTACGGGCACTCCTGCTCGCCCAGATAGATCGCGCTGCGGATCGTCATGACGCGCATCACGTCTTCCATCGTGCGCGCGATGGTCACCGAGAGCGCTTTCGCCTGCCCGCGGCTTTGATCGTAGAGGGGGCCTTCGTCACGCTGCTCCGCCCTGCGGCTGAACGTGAACAGGTCGGGCAGGTGTTTGCCCTCAAAGGTCGCGCCCGCGCGAAAGCCGGTCGCGAGGGTCATGCGCAAGCCTTCGGGTGTCGTCGCGCGCGTGTAGCAATCCACGTCGCGATAAAGCGGCGTGGTCATCTTTTCCATCACGAGTGAAATCGCGCCCGCCATGGCGCCTTTCGCATGCGTCGCCCAAAGATAGATTCCGGCGGGCTTTTCGGACTGGCGCGTGAGCAGCGAGAGGTCCGGGTTCGTGGCGTCGAAGGTCCCGGCGAACATCGCGCGCATGCCGTCTGCGTTCAGCAGCAGGAACGCCATGCAGCCTTCAGGCGAGGGTGCGGTGGAATTGAAACGATCACGCCGGGCGATGGCCCACAGTGAATCCGGATTGTGCGAGACGATCCGGTGGACCACCTCGTTGCTCGCCACGCCCTTGAGGTCCTCGCGGACGCGTTCAACAAGGCCGTCGATCTCGGGGCCGCGCGGCATGTAGACGACGAGACGCCGTGCAAGTTTTTCAAGCCCAAGGTCGTCGAGCCGGCGGAAGGATTTAGCGGGAGGCTGCTGAATAGCCTCCGCGGTGCGAATAATCTGGCGGTCGTGTGCAGTCATGGATTAACCTCCGGAGTTGTAGCCTCCGAAATACTCTGCGAAGCTAATCATCTCGCAGGAGGGCCGTATGCAGCCGCTGGTGGACAGGGGTGTTCCGCTCGTGGAACGCCAGGCAGAGCCACAGTCTGGTCAGACGCCAGATTGGGAAACCGTACGCATATTCCTTGAAGTTGTGCGGCGCGGCAGCTTCCGCTCCGCCTCGGAGTATCTCGGCCTGTCCGTCAATCTGCTGCGCCGACGCATCGGCGAACTCGAACATCAGCTGGGCACGACGCTGCTGACACGGCATGTCGACGGTGTGCGGACGACGAGCGAGGGCGATCAAATCCTCGCTGCCGCGCAACAAATGGAGGCCGCGTCGTTCGGCATCGTGCGCGCGCGCGACAAGGCGGTCGGCGCCGTGTCAGGGGAAGTCAAGATCGCGGTCACCGAAGGGCTTGGCGCATTCTGGCTTGCTCCGCGGCTTGTGGAGTTTCAGCGCTCCAACCCCGCGCTTCTCGTCGATCTTCTCTGCGCGATGCGTTCGGTGGACGTGTTGCGCATGGAAGCCGACGTCGGCATCCAGTTGACCAAGCCGACAGCGCCCGACCTCAAGGTCGTGAAGCTCGGGCGGCTGCATGTCATTCCGTTCGCGAGTCAAGCTTATGTCGAGCGTTACGGCGCGCCGCGCTCGTATGAGGAATTGCTCAAGCATCGTCTCGTGCTGCAGGTCGCCGAGCAGATGCCGACCAAAAGCAATTACGAGATGTTGTTTCCCGGCGTTCCCGAGCCGGGTTTCGTCGCGCTACGCACCAACGTTTCCAGCACGCACTATTGGGCTATCGCAAAAGGCGCGGGAATTGGCTGGTTGCCGACGTATTCGTACGCGATCGGCGGTCGCGTCATCCCGCTCGACATCGATCCGAAGCTCCGCTTCACGTTCGATATCTGGCTGACGTTTCATCCGGACGCGAACCGGATCCCGCGCAGCCGCAAGATCATCGACTGGATCGTCGCGTCGTTCGAGCCGAAGAAATTTCCGTGGTTCCGCGACGAGTTCGTCCATCCGAACGATCTGCCGACCGAGCACAATGGTGCGCCGCTGGTGAACCTGTTCGAGGGTTTTGTCGGAGCAGGCGAGACGCGATAGCGCTAACCGCGCTCCTTGTTGCGCAGCGACTCGGCCAGCACCACCAGCGCGTATTTCGTCGCACGCGAGTTGATCTCTCCGTACGCCCGCATCAGCCGCATCGCCCCCTTGGTCTGCAGGTAGGCGAGGCCGTCGGCCCTGCTTTCGCGCTTGCGCTGGGTTTCGGTTGCCGCGCCGTAGAAGAACGTCACCGGGATATCCAGCATGTCGGCGATCTTCTGCAGTCGGCCGGCGGAGACGCGGTTCGCGCCCTTCTCGTATTTCTGCACCTGCTGGAAGGTGAGCCCGATGCCCTCGGCGAGGCTGGTCTGCGAGAGACCACGCTGCAACCGAAGCGCGCGGATCTTGCGACCGATCTCGATGTCTTCCGACCCGGCCCGGCGCTTGCGCGTCACCCCGTCACGCGAATCGATCAAGCGCGGCCCCCAAGGCGTTGCAATGTCGCGCCACCACGCGCCGGAGGGCAAATCTCAACCAAAACCATGTACATCTACGGTAAATTCGGTGAGAATTAGCCTCCGAAAAGTAGCATAACGAACCGGTGCGCGGGGCGGTGGCAAAATTATCGGAGCGGGATGCTGCAAAAATGGAGCAGCCGGTCGGGCCGCTCCCGCTCGATCGCATCTCGTGGGACGACCTGCGCATCTTCGTCGTGGTCGCGCGCACGCTGAGTTTCCGTAAAGCCGCGGTGGTTCTACGCACCAGTTCATCGACAGTGGTTCGCCGCATGGAGCGGCTGGAGCAGACATCCGGATGCCGGTTGTTCGACCGGATGCCGGAGGGCGTCGCGCTCACCGCCGAAGGCAAATCTGTCTATGCGAGCGCGCAGGAGATGGAACGGGCCAGCCTGTCGCTGCGGGCTCATCTCGACAAAAGCCCCAGCGCGCGCGGGACGATCCGGTGTGCGGTGACGGAAGGCCTCGGCACGCTGTGGGTGCTGCCGCATCTCAGGCAATTCGGACGCTCACACCCGACCACGCTGATCGATCTGCGCTGCTCCATGGAAGTTGCCGATGTGCTGCGGATGGAAGCGGACGTGGCGGTTCAACTCGAGAAGCCTGACCGCGCGGATGCGAAGGCCGTGAAGCTCGGACGGCTGCACCTCTATCCCTTCGCGTCGCGCGACTACATCAACACATATGGCCTTCCGAAGAACCGCGAGGATGTTCTGCGCCACCGGCTCGTGCACCAGCAGGGCGCGCAGGTCGAAGACGATGGTGCGCAACGCGCCTTCGGCATTCCCGACATCGAGGGTCTGGTCGCGTTGAGAACGAATGCGAGCTGTGCGCACCTGTGCGCGGTCGAGCTCGGCATGGGGATCGGCGGCCTTGGGACTTACATCGCCGCGATGGGAACTGACCTCGTCCCGATCGATATCGGCGTCCGGCATCAGGTCGACATCTGGATGACCTATCATCCCGATGTGCGCAGCATTCACCGCGTCGATACGTTCATCGATTGGCTCAGGGGGCTGTTCGACGCCAAGCGCTATCCCTGGTTCGGGGATGAATTCATCCATCCCGCCGAGCTGTCCGCCTTGGCGCCGCTGTCGCCCCACAGCGAGGTGCTGCCGCTCCATCAGCCACTTGGGATTGCCAAAGCGAGCTGATCCAACCTCAAAATATCTATATCATTCAATATCTTCGCGCCAAAATACGCCGTCTGGTCTCACGCAACCCAGCGGTGCGCAAATTCTGATTCACGGTAGTCAGTCCGCTCTCCAGCAACCGAAACTTGGGTCGAGGCAAGGCCGAAGCCTCGGCAATGAGGGGACGTGGCGCGCAATGACCACAAAATCCAAGGCCAAGAGCACAAACTCACACGACATCGAGGTCGGCCAGCGCATCCGGGCACGCCGCATGGCCAAGGGCATGTCGCAAACGGAACTCGGCAGCATCCTCGGCGTCACCTTCCAGCAGGTGCAGAAATACGAGAAGGGCGTGAACCGCGTAGGTGCCGGACGGCTCGTTCGCGTCGGCGAAGCGCTCGACGTGCCGGTCTCGTTCTTCTTCGGCGCCACGGATGGGGGCTCGGAGGATACCCGCGCGATCCTCGGGTTTCTCGACACGTCGTATTCGCTGCGGCTGCTCCGCGCGTTCTCGCGCATCGAGCAGGCCGAGGTGCAGCGCGCGGTCGTTGACCTCGTGGAAAGCATCGCGCCCGACAAGGCCGCGGAGGCTTAGGGCTTTCGGACCGGATCGTACCCACAAAAGTCGATCGATAAAATTCGACCGTTCCCGTTAACGCGCCGTCAGCCTTCACGCGGCGTATTCGCGGCAAATGCCGCGCGACTGAAGACATCGGCAAGAACTCGCGCGCAACACTCGGCGTCAAGAACCCCAAAGGGTCAGGCGTCGTCACATGTTGATTCTGTCGGTCACATCGGTGTGGTCCGCGCCCGTCCTCACGGCGGGCGTGATTGTCATTGCGGCGGGCTGCGCGCTCGAACTGCTGTGGCGGCGCAACCGCCATCTCGCGGCCGACGTCGCGCAGCTTGAAGCGCGCGCCGAAGAGCTCGCCGACCGCAACTGGGAACTGAAGGAATTCGCCGAACGCAGCCGCACGTTCCTCGAGGCGCTGGGCGACGTCATCGTGCGCCGCGATCCCGCAGGCCGCATCACTTACGCAAACGATGCCTACGCGCGCCTCGCCGGGAGCGATGGCTCCCTCACGCTCATCGAGCAGGGCACGATCACGACGCTGCCCGACGGCACGCGCATGCATGACCAGAAGGTCGCCGGGCCCGACGGGCCGCGCTGGATCGCGTGGCGCGATGTGGAAATCCGCGATGCATCCTCCGGCCTCTCCGAGGTCCAGAGCGTCGGCCGCGACGTGACCGACCGCACGCAGGCCGAACAGGCACTCGGTGCCGCCCGCGATCAGGCCGAGGCGGCGAACCGCGCCAAGGGCCGCTTCCTCGCGATGGTGAGCCACGAGATCCGCACGCCGCTCAACGGCATCCTCGGCATGACCGGCCTGCTGCTCGACACGCCGCTCAATCCCGAGCAGGTCAACTACGCGAAGGCCGTCAAAACCTCCGGCGACACGCTGCTGTCGCTGATCGAGGAAATCCTCGACTTCTCCAAGATCGAGGCCGGGAAGATCGATCTGGACGCGCGGCCCTTCGCGCTCGGCACGATGGTCGAGGAGATCGTCGAACTGCTGGCCCCGCGCGCGCAGGCCAAGGGCCTCGAAATTGCGTCGAGCATCGATGAGCGGATCGCGGGCCGCGTGACCGGCGACATGGCGCGGCTGCGCCAGGTGTTGCTCAATCTCGCCGGCAACGCCGTGAAGTTTACCGAAACCGGCGGTGTCGCGTTGACGGTGGAGCCCGCGCCGAGCATCGGGCAGATCACGTTCCGTGTGCGCGACACCGGCATTGGCATCGCGCCGGACGCGCAGACGCGCATCTTCGAGGAGTTCGAGCAAGCCGACGGCAGCATGACGCGCAAGTTCGGCGGCACCGGACTTGGGCTCGCGATCTCGCGCCGCATCGTGGAGCGCATGGGCGGCGAGATGTTCGTCCAAAGCGCGCCACGCGAAGGCTCGGAGTTCAGCTTCACGGTGCCGCTGCCGGCCGCTGACGACACACTCGTAGTGGCGTCGCCGGACCTGACCGGCCGTGCAATCCTGATCGTCTCACCCGCCGCGGTCGTGGCGCCCCTTACCGCGCAGCGCCTTGAGCGCTGGGGTGCCCGCGCGGTCGTGGCCGCCAATGTCGAGATCGCCCGCGCGATCCTGCCCGAGCGCCACTGGGATGCGCTGCTGATCGACCACGCCCTTGGAGCCGAGCCCGCGCAGGCGATCCTGCGCGACACCGCGTCGGTTACACGGCGCATCATGCTGCTCGCGCCGTCCGAACGTCATGAGCTTGCGGCGTACCGCGACGCCGGCGCCACCGGCTATCTGGTGAAGCCGGTGCGCGCCGCGTCGCTCGCGGCACGCTTTGGCGAGACGGATACCGGCGAGGATGCGCGCGAGGACGCCGCACCGCAGGATGACGCGACGACCGCGCCGGGCCTGTCGATCCTCATCGCGGAAGACAACGAGATCAATGCGCTGCTCACGCGCACGCTGCTGGAGCGGCTCGGTCATCAGCCGACCGTCGCACGCGATGGCGCCGCCGCGGTCGAGGCCTATCTCGCGGCACGCAGCGCCAATGCGCCTTACGATCTGGTGCTGATGGACGTGCACATGCCGGACGTCGACGGCATAGAGGCAACACGCCGCATTCGCGCGGTTGAGTCAGAGACGAACACTGCGCGCACGCCGATCATCGCGCTCACCGCAAATGCGTTCGGGGAAGACCGCGACGCCTGCACCGCGGCCGGGATGGACGATTTCCTGGTGAAGCCGCTCGACCGCGAGAAGTTGCGCGAGGTCGTGTCCGGCATCGGCGCGAAGATCACGCTGGCCGCGTAAGCCCTCATCCTGAGGTGCGAGGGGCGATGCAATCGCCGCGAGCCTCGAAGGACGAGGGCGCTTGCTCCGTGCCTGCGGCCGTCCTTCGAGACGCGATCCTGCGGATCGCTCCTCAGGATGAGGACTGAGCTCTACAGCCGCCTACAGCTTCCTGAGCGAGACTTCCTGAACCTTGTGGTTCGCGGCCTTCTTGAGAATGAGATGCGCGCGTCGGCGCGTCGGCAAAATGTTCTCGCGCAGGTTCACGAGATTGATCCGCTCCCAGATGCTTGTCGCGGTCTCGGCGGCCTGCGCGTCGTCCAGACTTGAGTAGCGGTGGAAGTAGGACTTCGGGTCGCGGAACGCAGTCTGGCGCAGCGTGAGGAAGCGGTCGACATACCACTTGCGCAGCACATCCTCCTCGGCGTCGATGAACACCGAGAAGTCGAAGAAGTCAGACACGTAGGGAATTTCCTTGCCGTCCTTCGGCATCTGCCCGGCCTGCAACACGTTCAGACCCTCGACGATAAGAATGTCCGGCCGGTCCACCTCGACCCACTGGTTCGGCACCACGTCGTAGACGAGATGCGAGTAGATCGGCGCGCGCACCGGGCGGCGCCCGGCCTTCACGTCGGCAAGAAAGCGCAGCAGCGCCGGACGGTCGTAGCTTTCCGGAAAGCCCTTGCGCTCCATCAGGCCTTCGCTCTGCAGCACCGCGTTCGGCAGCAGGAAGCCGTCGGTGGTGACGAGATCGACCTTCGGAGTGTTCGGCCAGCGCGCCAGCAACGCCTGTAGAACGCGCGCGGTTGTCGATTTCCCGACCGCGACCGAACCCGCGACGCCGATGATGTAGGGCACTTTCGACTCGGCCGTGCCGAGGAAGTGCTGCTGCACGATGAACAGCCGCTGGGTCGCCGCGACATAAAGCGAGAGCAAACGCGAGATCGGCAGATAGATCTGCTCGATCTCTTCCATGTCGAGACGATCGTGCAGCGAGCGAACGCGCGTGACCTCGTCGGTCGTCAGCGTCATCGGCGTATCGTCGCGCAGCGCGGCCCATTCGGCGCGCGAGAGCGTCAGATATGGCGAGAGCCCGTGTTCGGTCCGCTGATCCATGATCAATTTTCCTGCCGCATGATCTTGTCCGAAAACCGCTTCACACTTTTCGGGATCATGCGTTTAACCACCTTTACGCGATGCCTTCTCGTCGAGCCCGGACTGCGCGGTGCGTTGTCCGAGCACGGCCTCGACTTCAGCGAATTTCACGCCGCGCGCCTCCAGCACGACGAGCAGATGATAGAGAAGGTCCGCGGACTCGGCGATCAGGTGATCGCGGTCTTCTCCCACCGCCGCGAGCGCAGTCTCCACCGCTTCCTCGCCGAGCTTCTTGGCGCAATGCGCCACGCCCTTGTCGAGCAGTTTGCGCGTGTAGGACTTCTCCGCGGTGGCGGAGGCGCGCTCGTGAATGCGGGTTTCGAGGTCGTGGACCGTAAAGCTCATGGGCGCCTTTTAGCACCGGCCGCGGCGCGCGGGGAGTCGCGACGAAAGTCGTGGTTAGTCGGCCCTGCAGGCCGGCATCACGCGTCCATCCGCATCGGGAGGCCGGCTTTCGCCATGTGCTCCTTGGCTTGCCGGATCGTGTACTCGCCGAAATGGAAAATCGAAGCCGCCAGCACGGCGGTCGCGTGCCCGTCCCGGATGCCGGCCACGAGGTGATCGAGATTGCCCACGCCGCCCGAGGCGATCACCGGAACCGGAACTGCGTCCGCGATGGCGCGCGTGAGCGCGATGTCGAAGCCGGACTTGGTGCCGTCGCGGTCCATCGAAGTGAGCAGGATTTCGCCCGCACCGAGCGACACAACCTCCCGCGCGTACTCGATCGCGTTGATGCCGGTCGGCTTGCGGCCACCGTGAGTGAATATCTCCCAGGTCTCGCCGACCTTCTTGGCGTCGATCGCCACCACGATGCACTGGTCGCCGAATTTCTCCGCTGCCTCTTTCACGAAACCGCGGTTCGTCACCGCCGCCGTGTTGATCGACACCTTGTCGGCGCCGCACTTGAGCAGCTTGCGGATGTCCTCCACGGTGCGCACGCCGCCACCGACGGTCAGCGGCATGAAGCAGGCTTCGGCGGTGCGCGTCACGACATCGAAGATCGTCTCGCGGTTCTCGTGGCTCGCCGTGATGTCGAGGAACGTGAGCTCGTCCGCGCCCGCTGCGTCATACGCAATGGCTGCCTGCACCGGATCGCCCGCATCGCGCAGGTCGACGAAATTGATGCCCTTGACGACGCGGCCGTCCTTCACGTCGAGGCAGGGAATGACACGGACTTTGAACATGCGGTAGAGGTATAACCAAGCTGGCTCGGGTTTCAATCACGTCCATCCAGGACACGTTAACCGCGAATACCTGCTCATGGCCGCCGCCCGATGAGTTTCATCAAGAATACGCGTCCGTACATCGCATTCCGGCGACAGGCCAAGAAAGTCAAACGGCTCGTCCGGCTGCCGCAGTATCTCGGGCGCGACCTCGAATGCCCCATCTGCCACATCGGCCTGCGCGCGTTCAGGCCCATCTGGAAATCCTACTGGCGCGACAGCGAGCGGTTCGAGCACAAATATCGTGGCTCCGAGATGGAGACGTTCAATCTTCAGGCTTTCAGTTGCCCGCGATGCGACGCAACGGACCGCGAGCGGCTGATCAAGATCTACCTGGATCGCGTGCTGCCGGCCTTGACGACAACGCGGGCTCCCAGGCTGATCGATTTCGCGCCGTCCGAAGCGCTCCGCGGGACGCTACGGAGCATCCCCGGCATCGCGTATCATACGGCTGATCTCAGCCGTGCCGACGTGCAGGAGCACATCGACCTCACCGACATTCGCTATCCCGACGACTCGTGGGACATCTTCCTTTGCTCGCATGTCCTCGAGCACATTCCCGACGACCGCAAGGCAATGAGCGAGCTGTGCCGCATTCTGAAAGCCGATGGCTTTGGGCTCGTGCTGGTGCCGATCGTGATCGGCGTCGAGGACACGCACGAGGACGAAACCATTCGGGGCGAGGCCGCGTGCTGGAAGCATTTCGGTGCGGGCGATCACGTGCGGCAGTACGGCCGCCGGGATTTTCTGGATCGGCTCGCCGCCGCAGGCTTCGCGGTCGAGCAGTGCGGCGTCGACTTCTTCGGCCGCGAAGCATTCCGCCGCGCTGGCATTGCGGACAATTCAATTCTCTACGTGGTTCGCAAGTCCGCGCAACCGTCGACGACAGCCGCCAAGCCTGCGGTCAGCGCCGCGCCGCCTTGAGCATCGCGATCGCCTCGGTGGGATCAAGCCGCCCGTCGTAGAGCGCGCGGCCCGCAATGGCGCCTTCGAGCTTCGCCGCGTCCGGCTGCGTCATGCGCTTGATGTCGTCGATGGACGCAAGACCGCCCGACGCGATCACCGGGATCGAGATCGCATTCGCGAGTCCAATCGTGGACTCCCAGTTGATGCCCTTGAGCATGCCGTCGCGCGCCACATCCGTGTAGATGATCGCCGCCACGCCCGCGTCCTCGAAGCGCCGCGCGATGTCGAGCACGGTCAGCTCGGACTGCTCGGCCCAGCCCTCGACCGCGACCTTGCCGTCACGCGCGTCGAGGCCGACCGCGATCCGCTTGGCATATTTCTTCGCGGCTTCCTTTACGAAGGCCGGATCGCGCACCGCCGCCGTCCCGATGATGACGCGGTTCACGCCCTTGGACAGCCAGCCCTCGACCGTCTTCATGTCGCGGATGCCGCCGCCGAGCTGCACGCACTGGCCGACGGTTTCGAGGATGCGCTCCACCGCCGTGACATTCATCGGCTTGCCGGCGAACGCGCCGTCAAGATCGACGACGTGCAGATGCTTGAAGCCTTGCGTTTCGAACGCATGCGCCTGCGCGGCGGGATCGCGGTTGAACACGGTCGCGCGCGCCATGTCGCCCTGCTCGAGGCGCACGCAAACACCTTCCTTGAGATCGATTGCTGGAAAAAGGATCACGGCGTCCACTTCAGGAAGTTGGCGATCAGGGCCAGCCCCAGCTTCTGGCTCTTCTCGGGATGAAACTGCGTGCCCGCATAGTTGTCGCGCGCCACCACCGCCGTGACCGACCCGCCGTAGTCGGCGTCGGCGACGAGCGAGGCTTCGTCGGTCTTGAGGTGATACGAGTGCACGAAATAGCCGTGCAGCCCGTCGCTGCCGAGCGCGATGCCCTCAAACAACGGGTGAGCCTTGCGCGCATTGAGCGTGTTCCAGCCCATGTGCGGGATCTTCAGGTCCGGATCGCGCGGCGTGATCTTGTCGACCTCGCCGGGAATCCAGCCCAAGCCCTCGGTCACTTTGTATTCACGGCCGCGCTCCGCCATGAGCTGCATGCCGACGCAGATGCCGAGAAACGGCCGGCCGTTCTTTCGCACGGTCTCGTTCAGCACGTCGACCATGCCGGGCACCGCATCGAGACCGCGGCGGCAGTCCGCGAACGCACCGACGCCGGGCAGCACGATGCGATCGGCCGCGCGGACCTTCTCGGGATCGTCGGTGACGAGGATCGGCTGGTCATGCCCGGACTCACGGGCGGCGCGTTCAAATGCCTTTGCCGCGGAGTGCAGGTTCCCCGAGCCGTAGTCGACGATCGCGACGGTCATGCGCGCGCGCCCGGCTGCGGGAAGAGGCCGACGATGTCGCTCGACGGCGCGGTGCCGAACGGCGAGGGGGCTGACGGCGTCGGGGAACGCGGCTCCACGTCGGGTCGCGCGCTCTCGCGGTCGCCCGTGGTCCAGCTATCGAAAAAGCGGCGCTCCGCCTCCTCGCGATCCTTGCCGACCACGAGGCCGACATTGCCGAAGCCGCGGCGCGACAGCTTCCAGCGGCGCAGGCTGGGCGCTTCCATGCCGACCAGCACGGCAAGCAGCAACGCCACCCACACACCGGCACTGCCGGTCACGTTGAAGCTCTGCAGCGCAACCGTGATGCCGGCGGTGAGCAGCAGATAGGCGATGAACTCCAGCCACATGCGATGGCGCAACATCCACAGCGGCGCGAGCAGGAAGGCCCAGAAGTGAAAGCCGTCGCGCACGAACGTGAAGCGCGTGGCGTGCGCCAGCGCGTCGTCGTCATCTTCGCTACGCGGCGGCTCGTGAACCGTGAAGACGGGCATCGGTATTCCTTCGGGGATCAGCCCCCCAGCGAACCCTTGGTCGAGGGAATCTCGCCTGCGGTCTTCGGATCGATCGCCACGGCCGTCCGGAGCGCCCGCGCGAGGCCCTTGAAGCACGACTCCGAGATATGGTGGTCGTTCGCGCCGTACAATGTCTCGACGTGCAGGGTGATCCCGGCATTCATGGCGAAGGCCTGGAACCACTCGCGCACCAGTTCGGTATCGAACGTGCCGACCTTGTCGCGCGCGAATTCGGCCTTGAACACCAGAAACGGCCGGCCCGAAATGTCGATCGCAACGCGGGTCAGCGTCTCGTCCATCGGCATGTGCAGGCTGGCGTAGCGCGTGATGCCCTTCATGTCGCCGAGCGCCTGCTTCACCGCCTGGCCGAGTGCGATGCCTACGTCCTCGGTCGTGTGGTGGTGGTCGATATGCAGGTCGCCCTTGGCCCGAACCGTCATGTCGATGCGCGAATGACGCGCCAGCAGGTCGAGCATGTGGTCGAAGAAGCCGATCCCGGTGTCGATCTTGGACACGCCGGTGCCGTCGAGGTCGATCTCGACCGCGATGTCGGTTTCCTTGGTGGTGCGCTTGATGGTCGCCTTACGCATAGCATGTCCTTCAGCGCATGATCCCGAAAAGTGGGTACCGGTTTTCGGTCAAGATCATGCGCAAGCAAGATTTTCCGGGCCTTTTAGCAGGGGCGTGCGGGGCGCGCCACTGGCGCCGAAAAGCGTAGCCGACTAGTGTTTGGGCAGCGTTAAGGCGTCTTTACGGGGAGAAAAGCGGCATGTCGGAGCGTGCGAATGAACGGGTCGCCTGGTTCAACGGCACGTTCATGCCGGAGAACGAGGTGAAGATCCCGTTCCGCGACCGCAGCTGGGTCTACGGGGACGGCTGTTTCGACATGACCCGCACCTTCGGCCACAAGCTGTTCAAGACGAAGGAGCACGTCGACAGGCTCTACCGCTCGCTCAAATACCTACGCATCGATCCGGGCTTCGGGCCGGAGAAGATGTGCGCGCTCACCGACGAACTGTTCGAGCGCAACCGCCACCTGCTGGGGCCGGACGACGACTACTGGGTCGGCCAGCGCATCAGCCGCGGCGTCAAGGACGTGCCGGGCGACAACATCGACTATCACGGGCCCAACGTGGTGCTCGAATGCGCGCCGCTGCCGTTCACGCAGCGCGCCAAGCTGTTCAAGGAGGGCATCCGCGTCGTGGTGCCGTCGCAGCGCCGCGTGCCGCCGGATTCGCTCACGCCGCGCGCCAAGACGCACAACTATCTCAACCTCATCGTGGCGGATCAGGAAGTGCAGAGCATCGATCCGGAGGCGTGGGCCGTGTTGCTCGACGTGAACGGAAATCTTGCCGAGGGGTTGGGGTCGAACATTTTCATCGTGCGCGGCGACGAGATTCTCACCCCGCGCGAAAAATTCGTGCTGCCGGGCGTCAGCCGCCAGACCGCGATCGATCTCGCGCGGCAGGAGGGGCTCACGGTCAACGAGGCCGATCTCGATCTCTACGATGCCTACAATGCCGACGAGATCTTCATGACCTCGACATCGCTGTGCATCTGCCCGGTGACAAAGCTGAACGGCGTCGCGATCGGGCCGGCCGGTCAGGTATGGGGCCCCGTCACGCAACGCATCGCGGACGCCTACAAGGGCTTCGTCGGCCATGATTTCGTGGCGCAGTATCTGCGGCGCTATGCCGAAGGCATGCAGGCTCGCGCTTTCTAGCCGGTCGTTCCGGTGCCGCGTTTCTTGACCCACGGTCCCGCGACCGATTAGGTCCAAGGAGGTTTCGGGGCCGATCCCATGGCAAGCAACGAGCCGGTCATATCTCACCGCAAGGTCGCCGCCGGATCGAACCGGTCATTCGGCGTTGTTTTTGCTGTGGTTTTTGCGCTTCTCGGGCTGCTTTTCCATTTCGGATGGCTGGCTGTGGCGGCGGCGTTCGCCGTGATGGCGTTTTTCACGCCGGCATGGCTCGCGCCGCTGAACCGGCTGTGGTTCCGCTTCGGCATGCTGCTCCATCACGTCGTCAATCCGATCGTGATGGGCTTCCTGTTCTTCGTAGTCATCCTGCCGATCGCCCTGCTGGTGCGCGCGTTCGGCAAGGACCCGCTTCGCCTCAAGCGCGACGCGCAGGCATCCACCTACTGGATCGCGCGCGAACCTCCCGGCCCAGCGCCCGGCTCGATGCGCAAGCAGTTCTAGGAACCGCCATGTCGTTCCTCGCCGAGTTCTGGGAGTTCGTCCGCGCGCGCAAGAAGTACTGGCTGCTGCCGATCATGGTGATGATGCTGATCTTCGGCGGCCTGATCGTGCTCACCAAAGGCTCGGCGGTGGCGCCCTTCATCTACACGCTCTTCTGAGCGCCGCATGATCGTTCTCGGACTCTCCGCCTACTATCACGACAGCGCAGCCGCGATCGTGCGCGATGGTGTGGTGGTGAACGCCGCGCAGGAGGAACGTTTCACGCGCCGAAAGCACGATCCCGGTTTCCCGGTCAACGCGATCCGCTGGTGCCTCGCCGACGCGAAGCTGACGCCGCGCGACATCGATCATGTGGCGTTCTACGACAAGCCGTTCCTCAAGTTCGAGCGGCTGCTGGAGACGTATCTGGCGTTCGCGCCGCGCGGTTTTCGCTCGTTCCGCACCGCGATGCCGGTGTGGATCGGCGAGAAGCTGTTCCAGAAGGACATGCTGCTGAAGGAATTGCGAGCGATCGGCGACGATCTCGGCACGCCCGACAAGCTGCTCTTCACCGAGCATCACTTCAGCCACGCGGCCTCGGCCTTCTATCCCTCGCCGTTCGACTCCGCCGCCGTGCTCACGATGGACGGCGTCGGCGAATGGGCCACCACGTCGGCGGCGATCGGCGACGGCAACGCGCTGTCGATCACGAATGAAATTCACTTTCCGCATTCGCTTGGCCTGCTCTACTCGGCCTTCACCTATTACACCGGCTTCAAGGTGAACTCGGGCGAGTACAAGCTCATGGGTCTCGCGCCATACGGCGAGCCGAAATATGCGCAGACGATTCTCGACAACCTGATCGACGTGAAGGGCGACGGGTCGTTTCGCCTCAACCTCGACTACTTCGACTACTGCACCGGCCTCACCATGACGAACGCGCGCTTCGACGCGCTGTTCGGCGGTCCACCGCGCGGGCCTGAGCAACGGCTGACGCAGCATCACATGGACCTTGCCGCCTCGATCCAGGCGGTGACCGAGGAGGTCGTACTGCGACTTGTGCGTGGGCTCGTCGCCGAGAGTGGCCGGAAGAATCTCTGCCTTGCGGGCGGGGTCGCCCTCAACTGTGTCGCGAACGGCCGTGTGCTGCGCGAAGCGGGAATTGACCGCATCTGGATTCAGCCTGCAGCGGGAGATGCGGGCGGCGCGCTCGGCGCGGCGCTTGCGGCGTGCTTCCAGCATCACGGGCAGGCCCGCGTGCGCGCGACTGGTCCCGACGGAATGCAGGGCTCATTTCTGGGGCCGGAGTTCACCCAGGCCGAAATCGAACAGCGTTTGACCGCGGCTGGCGCAATCTTCGAGACGCATGGCGATGACGGTCTGCTCGACACCACCGCGCAGGCGCTCGCCGCCGGGCAGGCCATCGGCTGGTTTCAGGGGCGCATGGAGTTTGGCCCGCGCGCGCTTGGCGCACGCTCGATCCTCGCGGACCCGCGTTCGCCCGCGATGCAGAAGACCCTCAATCTCAAGGTCAAGTATCGCGAGAGCTTCCGCCCGTTCGCGCCTGCAGTTCTCCGCGAGGATGTGTCGGACTGGTTCGAGATCGATGCAGATTCACCGTACATGCTGCTTGTTGCGCCGGTGAAAACCGCGCGGCGGATCGCCATGAGCACGAACGACAAGACGCTGTTCGGTATCAACAAGCTCAACATCGCACGCTCGGACATTCCGGGCGTCACGCACGTCGACTACTCGGCGCGAATCCAGACCGTGCATGCCGATACCAATCCGCGCTTCCACGCGCTGATCTCGCGCTTCAAGGCGCTCACCGGATGTCCGGTTCTGGTCAACACCAGCTTCAACGTGCGCGGCGAGCCGATCGTCTGCACGCCCGAGGATGCATTCCGCTGCTTCATGGGCAGCGAGATCGACATGCTGACAATCGGAAACTGCGTGCTGCACAAGGATGCGCAGAACCCGTCACTCAGGCGTGACCACAAGACCGCCTTCGCGCTGGATTAAAGACCGCAGATGGCATCCGTGGCGGCATCGAGGCGCATCGAGATCGCAATCGCGGCGGCGCTCGCGCTTGTCGCCGCCGTCGCGAGTCCATGGGGCATCGAAGTCCTCACTGGACGTCCCGCGCTCTCGATCCGCGTCACCGCGATCCTGCTGGCGTTCGATATCTTTCTGCTCATC
>VFQQ010002839.1_pt1 | contig 18277 bp, 18 predicted proteins | sample 3512341 | NCBI WGS metagenome assembly VFQQ01 (sample SAMN10412373, study PRJNA504923) | tailings metagenome | isolation source: Relicate 2 Philex TSF1 revegetated site | place: Philippines: Tuba, Benguet | collected 2017-08-29 | reverse complement strand
TGACCGACCTGCTCGGCGGCCAGGTCGACATCATGTGCGACCAGACCACCAACACGACCAAGCAGATCCAGGGCGGCACGATCAAGGCCTACGCCGTCACCTCGCCTGCCCGTCTCGACGTGCTGCCCAACATCCCGACCACCGAGGAAGCTGGCCTGCCGGGCTTTCAGGTCGGCATCTGGCACGGCCTCTATGCGCCGAAAGGCACGCCGCCGGAAGTGCTCGACAAGCTCAGCAAGTCGCTGCAGAAGGCGCTGAAGGATGAGAACGTCATCGCCCGCTTCGCAGAACTCGGCACCAAGCCTTCGCCCGAGGCCGACGCCACGCCGGCAGCGCTCAAGGCCAAGCTGGAGAGCGAAGTCGCCCGCTGGAAGCCGGTGATCGAGGCTGCCGGCCAATACGCAGACTGACACTTCGAAAGGCCGGACGAGCATCCCTCGTCCGGCTTTCACCTTGCCGGCCGTCTTGCTCGGACTGAAAATGCATGCGGCCGCATGAAGCAAAGTCTTGCGTCAGGCCTTTGGAGGGAACCGTGAACAAGCTTTCCATCGATCCGACGAACGGCGCGTGCGGGGCGATCTTCGTCGCCGCCGGCCTGTTCTTCGGTTACCAGTCACTCGGCCAGGAGATCGGCACCGCCTTTCGCATGGGACCGGGTTATTTCCCGCTCGTCCTGTCAGGCATCCTGATCGTGCTCGGCGCCATCATCGCCATCCAGGCTACCCGCGTCGCCGGCGAACCGATCGGCGCGATCGCCTGGCGTGGCATGTTCTTCATCCTGCCCGCGCCGATCTTCTTCGGGCTCACAGTACGCGGCCTCGGTTTCGTGCCGTCGCTGTTCATCACCGCACTGATCGCAGCCTTCGCCTCGCAGCGGATGCGGCCGGGTACCGCGATCATCGTGGCGCTGGCGCTCACCATCTTCTCCACCTTCGTGTTCAGCTATGCACTCGGCTTGCCGTTCCAACGGTTCGGTCCGTGGCTGGCCTGGTTCGGAGCCTGAGCCATGGAGCTTTTCGATAATCTCGCTCTCGGGTTCGTCACGGCCTCCACGCTGTGGAACCTGATTTTCTGCCTGGTCGGCGTCCTTCTCGGCACGCTGATCGGCGTGCTGCCCGGCATTGGCGCAACCGCGACCATTGCCATGCTGTTGCCGGTCACCTTCCAGATCGGCGATCCGGTTTCGTCGCTGATCATGCTGGCAGGCATCTATTACGGCGCCCAGTACGGCGGCTCCACCACGGCCATCCTGATCAACATGCCGGGCGAGTCCTCCTCGGCCGTCACCGCCATCGACGGCTACCAGATGGCGCGCAAGGGCCGCGCGGGAGCAGCACTTGCCACTGCCGCGCTCGGTTCCTTCTTCGCTGGCACGGTGGCGACCTTCCTGGTCGCGCTGTTTGCACCGCCGCTGACGAAGATCGCACTGCAGTTCGGTTCAGCCGAATACTTCTCGTTGATGGTCGTCGGACTGGTGTCTTCGATCGCGCTCGCCCATGGTTCGGTGATCAAGGCGCTCGCCATGGTGGTGCTTGGCTTGCTGCTCGGCCTGGTCGGCTCGGACATTTTCGAGGGCACCCCCCGCTTTACGCTCGGCATCCGCGAATTCGCCGATGGCCTCAACTTTGTCGCGGTCGCGGTGGGTGTGTTCGGCGTGGCCGAGATCCTGCGCAATCTCGAGAACGAGCATGACCGCTCGGTGATGATCCGCAAGGTGACCGGATTGATGCCGACACGGGAGGATTTCCGGCGTATGGCGGCTCCCGTGCTGCGCGGCACCGGGCTTGGTTCGGTGCTGGGCATCCTGCCCGGCGGTGGCGCCATCCTTGCCTCCTTCGCCTCCTACACGCTGGAAAAGCGCGTCGCCAGGAACCCGGAGGAATTCGGCAAGGGTGCGATCGAAGGCGTGGCAGGGCCGGAATCGGCCAATAACGCCGCGGCACAGACCTCGTTCATCCCGATGCTGACGCTGGGCATCCCCGCAAACCCGGTGATGGCGCTGATGATCGGTGCGATGATCATCCAGGGCATCGTGCCCGGACCCGACGTCGCCGCCGAACGGCCGGCGCTGTTCTGGGGGCTGATCGCCTCGATGTGGATTGGCAACCTGATGCTGATCGTGCTCAACCTGCCGCTGATCGGCCTGTGGGTGAGACTGCTCACCGTGCCCTACCAGGTGCTGTTCCCGGCAATCATGGCGTTCTCGGCGATCGGCGTCTATTCGGTGAAGTCGAGCGCCTGGGATCTCTACTCGGTCGCCTTCTTCGGCTTCCTCGGTTACGTGCTGGCCAAACTGCGCTGCGAGCCGGCTCCCCTGCTGCTCGGCTTCGTGCTTGGGCCAATGTTGGAGGAAAACCTGCGTCGCGCCATGATCCTGTCGCGCGGCGATCCGTCGACCTTCGTCACCAGGCCGATCAGCGCCATCCTGCTGCTGGCCGCCGCCCTGGTCCTGGTGGTCGTGCTGTTGCCGTCGGTGCGCAAGAAGCGCGAGGAAGTGTTCGTCGAAGAAGACGCCTGAATCCAACGCTCCATGCTGGCATTCATCAACAGCGACGGCGCTGCCGTCGCTGTTGACTTTTCTGGAGGTAAGGGAGTTGATCTCGCCTTCCCTTCTGGAGGATCGCCCCGATGTCGCGTTTGTGGACTGCCCTGACCGTTGCTGTCTTGCTGCTGTTTGCCGGCGGAGCCCATGCCGAAGAACGCTGGCAGACCTTGCCAGAGCCGGCGCCGATGCCCAAGGCCGACGAAAGCGGCTATGCGCCCGTCAACGGCATCCAGATGTACTACGCCGTCTACGGCAAGGGTGATCCGGTGCTGCTGATCCATGGCGGGCTCGGCCATGGCGACATCTGGTCGAGCCAGGTGGCGGAACTGGCCAAGACGCACAAGGTGATCGTCGCCGACAGCCGCGGCCACGGTCGCTCGACCCGCACGGAAGAGCCGTTCGGCTACGACCTCATGGCATCGGACTACATTGCCCTGCTCGACCACCTCAAGATCGACAAGACGGCACTGGTCGGCTGGAGCGACGGCGGCATCATCGGCATCGACCTCGCCATGAACCACCCCGAGCGGCTGACGCGGGTGTTCGCGCAGGCCGCCAACGTCACCACGGACGGCGTCGATCCGGGCGTGCTGACCAACAAGACCTTCGCCGCTTATATCGAGCGCTCCGGCCGCGACTATAAAAAGCTGTCCAGGACGCCGGACCAATACGACGCCTTCGTCGGTCAGATCAGCAAGATGTGGGAAACGCAGCCGAACTGGAGCAAGGAACAACTCTCCAGGATCACCACGCCGATCGCCATCGTTGCCGGCGACCATGACGAGGCGATCAAGCGCGAGCACACCGATGCCATGGCCAGGATGATCCCCGGCGCGACCGAAATCATCCTGCCCGATGCCAGCCACTTCGCGATGCTGCAGGCGCCCGACGAATACAACAAGGCAGTGCTTGACTTCATCGACGCCAAGTAAAGCGAAGCGCTGTCTCGCCTGGCACGGGACAGCGCCTTCATCCGCTTCTCCAATCTGATCATCAGACGTCAAAATTCGCGCCGGAAAGCCGTGAAACCGCTATTGAAATCGATTTCATTCCTGATACTCTCACGATTGTCGCACTCAGGGAGGATCAATAATGAAGAAGGCGATCGTATTAGCTTTGACGGCCACCACTGCGCTGGCCGTATCGGCATTTTCCACCTACGCAGCGGATTTCAAGATCGGCCTTTCCAACGGCTGGGTCGGTTCCGAATGGCGCACGCAGATGATCGAAGAGGCACAGGCCGCGGCTGCCGCCTGGAAGGACAAGGGCGTCAATGTGGAAGTCGTGGTGCAGAGCGCCAATGTCGACGTGCCCGGCCAGATCGCGCAGGTGCGCAATTTCATGAGCCAGGGCGTCAACGCCATCATCATCAACCCGAACAGCCCGACCGCATTCGACCCGATCTTCAAGCAGGCGAAGGACGCCGGCATCATGGTGATCGCAACCGATGCCGAAGTGTCCTCCAAGGACGCCACCTATGTCGGCATCGACCAGAAGGCCTGGGGCGCTGCCGGTGCCAAATGGCTGGCCGAGACGCTTGGTGGCAAGGGCAATGTCGTCGCCATCAACGGCGTTGCCGGTCATCCGGCCAACGAGATGCGCGTTGCCGGCTACAAGGAAGTGTTCGGTCAGTATCCCGACATCAAGATCGTCAACGAAGTGAATGCCAACTGGGATCAGGCGCAGGGCCAGCAGGCCATGCAGAACCTGCTCGCCACCTATCCCGACATCACCGGGGTCTGGGTGCAGGATGGCATGGCTGCAGGCGCCTGGAAGTCGATCATCGACGCCAACAAGCAGTCCTCGATCGCCGCGACCGGCGAAATCCGCAAGGACTTCATAGACCTGTGGAAGAAGGACAAGCTGAATTCCGGGGCTTCGGTGAACCCGCCCGGCGTCATGGCCAGCGCACTCAACGTCGCCGTGCTGATGCTGCAGGGCAAGGAACTGAAGGAACCGGCGACGGCCGGTCAGTATGGCAACGCCATGTATCTGCCGATCCCGTTCATCGACAACAAGAACCTCGACGACGCGGTGAAGGCCGTGGACGGCAAGCCTGGCTACTACTCCTTCACCAGCCAGCTTTCGATCGAAGACGCCGAAAAGCTCTTCAAATAAACGGTCTCAGGACCTCCGCCCGGCAGCTTGTGCGCCGGGCGGACCCGGGGCGATTTTTCAAGTAAGCTGGCTATCCGGGGCTACCTACCCCAGCAGCCGAAGGAACGGCTTCGATGTCCGAACTCATCGTTCGCGGCGCGCGCAAGGCCTATGGCGCAACGGTTGCGCTGAGCCGCGGCGACCTGCATCTCAGACCTGGCGAAGTGCATGTGCTGATCGGCTCGAACGGATCGGGCAAAAGCACGCTGTGCAAGATCGTCGCCGGCAGTGTGAAGCCGGATGCCGGCGACGTGCTCCTGGACGGAAAGCCTGTCACCATCGACGGCCCTCGCGCAGCGCGGGCACTCGGCATCGGCATCTTCTACCAGGAACTCAGCCTGGCTGCCCGCCGCACGGTCGCCGAAAACATCCTGCTGCCGGCAATGCCGGTGAAGGGTGGCATCTTCGTCGACCGGACCGAACTGGAAGAACGGACCGCCCGGATCATCGCTGAATTCCAGGACGTCGCCGGCGAAGGCTTTGCCGCCGATGTGACCGTAGACAGGCTGCGCGCCGACCAGCGTCAGCTGGTCGAGATCATGAAGGCACTCGCCAGCGAGGCCCCAATTCTCATTTTCGATGAACCGACGTCCGCGCTTGACCGCGCCCAGGTCGATCGTTTCTTCGAGATCCTGCGTCGCCTTAAACAGGAAGGCCGCGCCATGGTGTTCATCTCACACCGCATGGACGAGATCTTCTCGATCGGCGACAGGGTCACCGTCATTCGCGACGGTGCCACCGTCGCCTCCTCCGCGATCGCGGAGACGAACGCCGATCAGGTGATCCGCCAGATGGTGGGCGAACGCGAAGCGCTGTCGGCGGAAAGCAAGCCGCCAGTCCCGGTGGCCGCCGGCGAACCGATGCTGTCCGTAGCCAATCTCGGCGGCACCGGCTTCCGCGACGTTTCCTTCAGCGTTGGCAAGGGTGAGATCCTCGGTTTCGGCGGACTGCACGGCCAGGGCCAATCGTCTGTCCTGCGCGCCATTTTTGGCGCACTGGCCCACAACGCCGGAACGATCGAGGTCCTTGGCAAGGCCTGCGCTGCACGCACCCCGGCCGAGGCCATCCGCAATGGCATCGCTTATGTCTCCGGCGACCGCGGCCGCGACGGCACCCTGACCGGCCGGCCGATCCTGGAAAATGTCACCCCGATCCACTTCCTGCGCAACAGGCTGCATCTTGCGCGCCCGGGCGCTCTCACAACCCTTGCCGACGGCCCGCTGAAGGCGCTGAAGACCAAATTCCACGATATCGGCCAGCCGGTGAATTCGCTGTCCGGCGGCAATCAGCAAAAGGTGGTGATCGCCCGCTGGCTGATCGATCGCCCGGCGATCCTGCTGCTCGACGACCCGACCAAAGGCATCGATCTTGCCGCAAAGTCGGATCTTTTCCAGCTCATCCGCTCGCTCGCCGCGGAAGGCATGGGTATCGTGCTCTATTCCTCCGAGGATGCCGAATTGCTTGCCAATGCCGATCGTATCCTGGTCTTCAATTCAGGCGTGGTGACGCGCGAACTGCAGGGCGAAGACCGAACCCGCTACAATCTTTATCACGCCGCATATGAGGCTGCCTGATGAGCAACGCAGCCACCCAGACCGGTGCCGGCGGCCTTGGTCGCCTGATCCGTCGCTATCCTTTCGTGCCGGCCCTGATCATCCTCATCCTGCTTCTGGCACTCAACGGCATCTTCGAGCCGCGCAGCCTGAGCTTCCGCTCGATGACGGGGCTCGTCTCGACCTATCTGGCGCTGATGATGCTGGCGGTGGCGCAGACCTATGTCGTCTTTTCCGGCGACATCGACCTGTCCGCCGGCAGCATCGTGTCGCTGGTCAATGTCTCGGTGATCGTGCTGATGCAGAAATGGGGAGGCGACGGTTTCGCCGTCATCGCGGCCTGCCTGGCCGGCGCACTGATCGGGCTGGCCTGCGGGCTGATCAACGGCATCGTCGTTGCCGGACTGAGACTGCAAGCGATCGTCGCCACCTTCGCAACCTCCATCTTCTTCACCGGCCTGGCCCTGACCGTGTTGCCGGTGGCCGGCACACCGGCTCCCGAAGCCTATTGGACGACCTATGGCGGCCGTTTCCTGGGCATTCCTTTCGTGTTTTATGCCGTCGCCGCAGTGGCAGTCCTGCTCGCCATCCTGATGCGCATGCGCTTGACCACGCAGATGCTGGCGGTCGGCGACGACCAGCAGGCGGCGTTCCAGAGCGGACTGCCGGTGACTGCGATCCGCATCAAGGGTTACGTTTTCTGCGGTCTCTTCGCGGCACTCGCCGCGCTCTGCATTACCGGCGACACCGCGAGCGGTGACCCGCTGGTCGGCGGCAAGATGACGCTTTATTCGGTCGCCGCCGTGGTTCTGGGCGGCTCGGCACTGGCCGGCGGTTTCGGCACGGTGACGGGGTCCCTGATCGGCGCGCTCATCATCGGCCTCATCAACGCGCTTGTCTTCTTTGTCGGCACGCCTTCGGAATGGCAGAACTTCGTGCAGGGCCTTGCTATCCTGCTGGCCCTGATGACCGGCATCCTCGTCAGCCGCGGAGCACGGGCATGAGCACCGACGCCCTCCCCTCCAAGCCAACCGCGAACGCCGCTCTGGCTTTCCTGAAGAAACCGCTCGTGGTGGCACTCATCCTGATCGTGCTGCTGCTTGCCGTCGGCGAATGGCTGTCGCCGGGCTTCGCCTCGCCGGGGCAGATCCTGAGGTTGCTGATCGTCGCCGCCCTGCTCGGCATCGTCGCTGCCGGGCAGAACCTCGTCATCCTTGGTGGACGTGAAGGCATAGATCTGTCGGTCGGCGGCATCGTCTCGCTGGCAGCGATCCTGGCCGGCAATGTCATGAACGGCACCGATGGCGGCATCCTGCCGGCAATCCTGGTCTGCATCGTCGTCGGCGCCCTGTTCGGCCTGATCAACGGTGTCGGCGTGACGTTGCTGCGCATTCCACCGCTGGTGATGACGCTTGGCATGCTTGGCGTGCTGCAGGGTCTTCTTGTGGTGATCCGCAACGGTATCCCCTCCGGGCGCGCAGCCCCCGGTCTCTCTGATTTCGTCGTCAAACCGTTCCTGTTCGGCCTGCCCGGCATCATCTGGCTGTGGCTGCTGATCGCGATCGCAATGGCGTTCCTGCTGCGCCGCACGGTGTTCGGCTACCGCGTCTACGCGATCGGCTCCAACGAGCAGGCAGCCTTCATGGCCGGGGTTCCGGTGAAAACAACGCGCGTCGCGCTGTTCATGCTCTCCGGGGTTTTCGCAGCCATCGCCGGCATGTGCCTGCTCGGCTATTCCGGCTCCTCCTTCGCCAATGTCGGCGAACAGTACATGCTGCCATCGATCATCGCTGTGGTGCTGGGCGGCACACCGCTGTCCGGCGGCAAGGGCGGCTATACCGGCACGATGGCTGGCGCCGTGCTGCTGGTTCTGCTCCAGAGCATCCTGACCACGGTCCATATCGATGAGGCCGGCCGGCAGATGGTGTTCGGCGCAACGCTGGTGGCGCTGATGCTGTTCTATGGACGCGCCAAGGCGATGCGGGGCTGACCAGGATGGCGGGGCCTGCCAAGATCAAGGACATCGCCGCGCGCGCCGGCGTTTCTCCCGCCACGGTCTCGCGCGCGCTTTCGGATACCGGCCTCGTGGCCGAGCCGACGCTGTCGCGCATCCGCGAAGTGGCGCAGATGCTGAACTACCGGCCCAATGTCAGCGCCCGCAACCTGCGCACCCAGAAATCCATGGCCGTGCTGATGGTGGTGCGCGACGTCGGCAACCCCTTCTATCTCGAGATCATGAAGGGCGTCGAAGCGACCGCGCGCGCCGCCGGCTATTCGGTCCTGATGGGCAACACCGAAAACAACGCTGAACGCGAGGTCGAATATTTCGACATGCTGCGCGACGGTCATGCTGACGGCATGATCCTGATCACTGGCAAATTGCCCTGGTCGCCCGAGGAAAGTCGATCACACCTCCAGGGCCTGCCGGTGGTGGTGGCGCTGGAAACGATCGAAGGCATGGGGCTGCCGCATGTGCAGATCGACAATCTCGGTGCCTCGCGCAGCGCGGTCGAACACCTGATCGGGCTCGGCCATCGTGCGATCGCCCATATCTGCGGCCCCATCCCGGAAATCATGGCGGTTCGCCGCCGTGATGGATTTCGCCAGGCCATGCAGGCGGCCGGATTGCCTATACCGGACGGCTACGAGCCCATCGGCGACTATCTGCTGCATTCGGGCGAAACACTGTGCCGCGCGCTGTTCGAGCGGCCCGACCGGCCAACCGCGCTGTTTGTCGCCAACGACGAAATGGCCTTCGGTGCGATCAACGAATTGCGCAGGCTGGGCCTCGACGTACCGGGCGACATTTCCGTGGTCGGCTTCGACGACCTGTTCCTCAGCCAGGCCTATTATCCACCGCTGACAACCGTGCGCCAGCCGCGCGCCGAGATCGGCCAGGAAGCGATGCGGCGCCTGCTGCGGGTGCTGGCCGGAGAAGAAATCGAGGCCGAAACGCTGGAGATGCCGACAATGCTGCAGATCCGCGGCTCGACCGCCCGGCCCAAATCAATCTGAAAGACAAAAACAGGAAGGACGACCATGGCACAGTTGCCGAAGGAGAGATTGCGCGTCGGATTCGTGGGCACGGGCTTCATCGCCCAGTTCCATCTGAAGTCGCTGGTCGGCGTGCGCAACATCGACGTCGTCGGCGTCTACAGCCGCAGCAACGAAAAGCGCGAACACTTCGTCAGGCTGGCGGAAGAGATCGGTCTCGGCGGCTGCAAGAACCACGATAGCCTGGAAAGCCTGCTCGGCGATCCGACGCTCGACGCCGTGTGGATCCTGTCGCCGAACTACACGCGCCTCGACGTCATGCGCACGCTGCACGCGGAGATCAAGGCCGGCCGATCCAGGGTGTTCGCGGTTGCGTGCGAAAAGCCGCTGGCGCGCACCGTTGCCGAGGCTCGCGAAATGCTGAGGCTGGCCGAAGACGCGGGACTGAACCACGGCTATCTCGAAAACCAGGTGTTTGCGACGCCGGTCATCCGCGGCAAGGAGATCATCTGGCGGCGTGCCGCATCGACCACCGGCCGCCCCTATCTCGCCCGTGCTGCCGAAGAGCATTCCGGCCCGCACGAGGCATGGTTCTGGCAAGGCGACAAGCAGGGCGGCGGCGTGCTGTCGGACATGATGTGCCACAGCCTCGAGGTCGCGCGTCATCTGCTGACGGCGCCCGGCGCGGCACGCGGTTCGCTGAAGGTCAAATCGGTGAACGGAACCGTTGCCAACCTCAAATGGACCCGGCCGCATTACGCAGACGACCTCGCCCGCCGCTTCGGCTCCGGCGTCGACTACCGCAACCATCCCTCTGAAGATTTTGCGCGTGGCGTGGTGGCGCTGGAGGACGAGGCCGGCAACGAACTGATGATCGAAGCCACTACGTCCTGGGCCTATGTCGGCGCCGGCCTGCGCATCCAACTCGAACTGCTCGGCCCCGAATATGCAATGGAATTCAATTCACTCGGCACCGGTCTGAAGATATTCATGTCGCGTGCGGTGCAGGGGTCGGAAGGCGAGGACCTCGTCGAGAAGCAGAATGCCGAGCAGGGCCTGATGCCGGTGCTGGAGGATGAAGCCGGCGTCTATGGCTACACCGACGAGAATCGCCACATGACCGAGTGTTTCCGCAAGGGCGAGACCCCGCTGGAAACCTTCCACGATGGTCTTGCGGTCGTGGAAATGATGATGGGGCTCTACAAATCGGCGGAGACCGGCGAGACGGTGCGGTTTCCGGCGCCAGACCTCGATCACTATGTGCCGCCGGTGGCACGCCGGTAAGTACAGGCGGCGAAGCGATACGGCTGAAGAGGCAGACCTCACCCGCCGCAAGGCTGATCGCGTTTAATTGCCATCCTCAAGGCAAGGTGCCTCCTGCGCCTTGCCTTTCTGATTTGTTTGTTTGACGGAATGTCCGGGAAAGGGCCTGTGGCTTGTCCCGCAAGCCAATCGACAAGCCCTGCGCGCCAAATTATCTATGAAACATGGGCGCTCCAAAAGAAGACACTCTCGCAGTCCGCATTTCCAGGACGCTGGCCGACCGCATCATCGCAGGCAAGATCGAGCCCGGCTCACGGCTCCGCCAGGATCACATCGCCGAGGAATTCGGTGCCAGCCACGTTCCCGTGCGCGAGGCCTTTCGCAGGCTGGAGGCACAGGGCCTCGCCGTCAGCGAACCGCGCCGGGGCGTACGCGTCGCCAGCTTTGACCTCGCCGAAGTGAAGGAAGTGGCGGAGATGCGCGCGGCCCTCGAAGTGCTGGCGCTGCGCCATGCCGCGCAGCATCTCACCCCGGCCATTCTCGACGCGGCCGAAGAAGCCACCAAGGCTGGCGACAATTCGCGCGATGTGCGCTCCTGGGAAGAGGCGAACCGGCGCTTCCATCGCCTTATCCTGGAGCCCTGCGCCATGCCGCGACTGATCTCGGCGATCGATGACCTGCACGCCGCCAGCGCCCGTTTTCTGTTCGCAGCCTGGCGGTCGGACTGGGAAGCGCGCACCGACCATGATCATCGCGCCATTCTTTCTGCCCTGCGCAGGGGCCAGATCGAGGCCGCCTGCACCACGCTGGCGGGCCATGTCCAGTGGATCGGCCACCGGCCCCAGAAGTCGGCCAGCGGCGGCATTCGCGACGCTTTCGCGATTGTCGGATAAAAATATCTATAATCCTGTTGCGACTCGTTTCCTTTTGTGGATTCAATGTAGATATAGATCATAAATTATCTATAATTTACGAAAGGAACATCATGAGCGAGACCCTCACGCTGCGCGGCGTCAAGCCGCGCGCGGCGGTGAAAACCGTTGCAACCATCATCGCGGGCGTCGCCCTGATCACGCTATGCGCCAAGCTGCGCATTCCGTTCTGGCCGGTGCCACTGACCCTGTACACGCTGGCGGTCATGGGCATCGCGGTCGCCACCGGCCCACGCATGGCGACAGCCACCTTCCTCGCCTTCCTGGCGGTTGGCGCCGCCGGAGTGCCGGTGTTCTCAGGCTCGCCGGAACGCGGTATCGGCCTCGCCTACATGATGGGACCGACGGGCGGTTACCTGCTGGGCTATCTCTTCGCTAGCTGGTTGACCGGCTGGCTGGCTGAGGGCCGGCAGATGTTCGGTCGCGTCATGGCCATGCTGGCGGGCCTCGCGGTCACCTATGCAGTCGGCCTGCCCTGGCTCGGCTTCTACATCCCCGGCAAGGATGTCATTGCTCTCGGCTTCACCCCGTTCATATTGGGCGACCTCATCAACATCGCCATGGTCGCCGTCGGTTCGGCCATGATCCCGGCACGTCTGCTGGGGAGGATCGGCCGATGAAAGCGTCCACGACGCCGGATCACTCGTCACTTGCCGAGATGGGCGATGTCCGTACCGACTGGACGCAGGCAGAAGCGGAAGCAGTCTACGCCTTGCCCCTGCCCGAGCTGCTCCATCGGGCACAGAACGTTCACCGCAGCCGTTTCGACCCGACCGTGGTCGAAACGGCCAGCCTGCTCAGCGTCAAGACGGGCGGTTGTCCCGAAGATTGCGGCTACTGCTCGCAGAGCGCGCATCACCAAACCGGCGTCAAGGCAACCAAGCTGATGGCAGTGGAGCGCGTGATCGAGGAGGCAAAGCGCGCAAAAGCCGGTGGGGCGACACGATTTTGCATGGGGGCTGCCTGGCGCAGTCCGAAGGACCGCGACATGGACCGGGTTTGCGCCATGATAGAAGGCGTCAGGGCGCTGGGCATGGAAACCTGCGTGACGCTCGGCATGCTGACCAGGTCCCAGGTCGAACGGCTGAATGAATCCGGCCTCGACTACTACAACCACAACATCGACACCTCGCGGGAATATTATCCCGAGATCGCCACCACCCGCACCATCGACGACCGGCTGGAGACGCTGGCGCTGGTACGTGCGGGTGGCATCAAGGTCTGCTCCGGCGGCATTGTCGGCATGGGCGAGACCATGGCAGACCGTATCGCCATGCTGGTCATCCTGGCGACGCTGGAAACGCATCCGGAAAGCGTTCCGATCAACATGTGGAACGAGGTCGAGGGCACGCCGGTGATGCAGAAGAGCCAGCCGGTCGAACCGATCGCCTTCGTGCGTCTGGTTGCGCTGGCGCGCATTCTCATGCCGGAAAGCGTGGTGCGGCTTTCAGCCGGTCGCCATGCCATGAGCGACGAGTTGCAGGCGCTCTGCTTCCTCGCCGGCGCCAATTCGATCTTCACCGGCGACGTGCTTCTGACCACCGGCAATCCGGAGCGCAACAAGGATTTCGCGCTGCTGAAGAAGCTCGGCATGCGCGCCGCCGAAGCGCCCGTCCATGCGGGCGCCGGTGATCAGCCGGGGCAAGGCAGCAGATCCCGCCCTTTGCCATCCCTGCCCTCGCTCGTGATCGGTGCGCCTTGAACGCACGCATCGTCGTCACCGGCACCGACACCGATGTCGGCAAGACGGTTTTCGCCGCGGGGTTGGCCAGCCTGCTTGGTGCTTCCTACTGGAAGCCAGTGCAGGCGGGGCTCGGCGGCGAGACCGACAGCGAAACTGTGGGCCGGCTCGGCAAAATTTCTCCGAGCCGCATCCTGCCGGAGAGATGGCGTTTGAACACGCCCGCCTCCCCGCATCATGCCGCGACGGTCGATCAGGTCACTATCGTTCCCGAAGACCTCCATCCACCGGAAATCGACGGACCGCTGGTCATCGAAGGCGCGGGCGGCCTGCTGGTGCCATTGACGCAGACCACCACCTTCGCCGACGTCTTCTCGCGCTGGAAGGTGCCGGTCGTGCTGTGCGCCCGCACCCGGCTCGGAACCATCAACCACACACTTCTGTCGCTGGAGGCGCTGCGGGTACGCAACGTGCCCGTTCTGGGCGTCGCCTTTATCGGTGACGCCGAACCCGAGACCCAAAGCATCATCGGCAAGCTCGGCGGAACGAGAATCCTGGGCCGCCTGCCCATGCTTGCCCCACTGACCCCGGCGATTTTGCAGCAAGCTTTCGCCAACGCCTTTCACCCTGATGACTTTCTGACCGCTCGATCAACACAGTGAGGTTGAGTGAAGATGGCTGCGGAACCACAACCGTGCTGGAACGTTTCTGTGCGTTCCCTGCCGAGGCCAGCGTTCGTTTTTGGCCTCCTTCCATTTTCAGAAAGGCCTTCCGATGCACAATTTGCTTGCGTTCAAGCATGTCGTCGTCACAGCCGAAGTTGGCGACAAGCGTGAAATCTCTTCACTTTGCGACATGATCGAGTTCCTGACCGAGTGGGCCAAGACAGGCGAGAGCAAGACCTGGGAGATCGCCATGAAGGCATGCAACGCTGCGCAATCGGGCGAGCTCGATCCTCAGATCGCACGCAATGCGTTCATCGCCTTTGCCCGCCGCTCCAAGATCCTCGTCCCCGAGGACACCAAATACATCACCGTGAAGCCCAGCGTCGCCGGCTTCGGCGGCTTCGCGATGTAGCGGTGCCAAGCGACGACGTCGCTTGCTGCATTCCGGATGCTGACGTAAGAACTGAGCCAAGTGATTTGCCCGTGTTCGATGGGAATGCCGACCAGCAATGCTCGTTAAGTTCGCCTTTGATCTTATGTGTCAGGGATGTGTCAGCATCTCTCACTCGAGCATGTGGTTGCTGGCCGGCATAGCTGTCGCACTGCTCCTCCAGTGGTTGTGCATCAGCCTCGTATTGAGCCTGTTTCGCTCTTTCCCGACGCGCGTTCGCAGGTTCCTGGAGAGACGCTGACCTCGCCGCCACGGCTATGATGCGGCTGACATCGCCAAGCTTACCCGATCGCAGGATCGGACAAGTTTCGTCAGCGCCGCAAAACACAGGTTGACTACTCTCTCCAAGTCATTGAAGTGACAGCCGCGCGGACGTGGCGGAACTGGTAGACGCAAGGGACTTAAAATCCCTCGATCCTCGATCGTACGGGTTCGATTCCCGTCGTCCGCACCACCCCAAAAACTAAATTTCAAACAAATAGATAGCCGGATCCATTGCTGCTGGCACGAGCCGCCGTTCAGCCCTTGGCCAAGCAAAATTCGAGACTTCCCGAGCCGGCAGGCCTGCGTGTCCCTGACGCGGGACTGCTGCAAAGCTTACAAATCCGTATGATTGCGGCGACGCGGCCGTAAGCTGCCGCGTCCAATCTGTTCCCCGACGTCCTTCGAACGCTTCTTTCCGGCGGCGGCATCGAAACGGTCGCCGTGCGCAGCATCCGCTTGGCGCGCGCCACGATGATATCGGCGTTGGGAAGCGCGCTCCTCATGACACCCCCTGAAAATCCACCGCGCGTCGAGTTTTCGCGCAGAAAACACTCGATGCTCCGGCAACGGCTGAACAACTGGGTCCGTACGGCAAAGCGCGTTATCGTACGGCGCATTTTCCGGCAGGAAATCTCGGCCATCAACCGCGCGCTCGGTATCGAGCCGTTCTGCCACGTTCTTGGGGCCTATCCGGAGATTCAGTTCAAACCGGTGCGCCCCTACCTCGTTGCCGGTCTCAGGCCTGCGGAGCGCGCTGCCGCGGTCATCGGGCACTATGCGGCTGCATTCCGTCTCATGAAGACGGAGGCGTTCGTCCAGAGCCACATCGCAAGCAAGCGGCTGCTGACGCTGCAAGCCGCCGCGGGCGAAATCACGGTGGACCTCACCGGCCAGCAGGGACTGTATCGCGAAGCCGAATGGCGACTTCTGGTGTCATGGGACGGACGAGCCATCGTCGAGATGGGTCTTGCGATCGTCGACGGCCACCTTCTTCGACTTCATGGAACGATGGGCCCAGTCCTGTGGATCGGTGCCATCAAGACGGTGGCGGCCGGGGCACACGGGCTCGAGGATGCCCGAGCACTGACCAGAAACCTGGCTGGCTTGCGACCCAAAAGCCTGTTGCTGCTCGTGGCACAATGCCTGGCCGCCGGCCTGAAGCTCTCAGGTGTTTTTGCCGCCTCGAACCGGGGCCACGTGTTTGCGACCGATCCCGGACTGCGCCGCCGCATCTCGGCGGACTACGATGGTTTCTGGATGGAATCGGGAGGCAAACGCGTGCAGCCGACGATCTTCCAGCTCCCACAGACCAAGATCCGGCGTTCTCTCGGCGAGTACAAACCCAACAAGCGTGCCCAGATCAGGCGACGACATCAGCTTGAGATCGAGATCGAGCAGAGTGTGCATGAGGCCCTCCTGCCACTGCTGCATCAACACTAGCAGCTCGACCTTTCCGACATGGTTTCCTTTCGCGAGCGACCTTGCTAGCCTGTCGCCATGAAAGCGATCGCCCCGAAGCCTCTGGCAAGCGCGTTTCTGCTTGGCCTGCCCTTGCTGGTCGGCTGCGGCTCGATGAGATCGGTTGACCCTGCGCAATATGCGTCGATGAATTGCGCCGAACTCAACGTCGCGCTGGGCGAACTGGCAACCGGAGTGACTTCCACCGCGATCAGCCGCGCCAACATCTCGAACACCCGCATCCCCTTCTGGCTGCCCGGCGGCCGGAAGGCGGTTTCCGTACTCAAGGACCGGCGAACAGCGGATATCGAACGCCTGCAGGCGCAGGAAGCAGCCATCGAAGCCAGCCGCAAGCAACGTTGCCCGCGCGAACTTTGAGCCTCCGCGCCTGCGTAGCCCTCTAGGCGAGCAGGCCCGGATTGAGTTTCAGATGCTGCAGCAACAGGATCGTCTTGGCGTCGATGATGCGCCCATCCGAAATCGCCGCCAGCGCGTCATCGACCGGCATCTCAAGCACCTCGATATCCTCGCCCTCCTCCGGCGCGCCTCCGCCTTCGGAGATGCGGTCCGCTGGCGTGTAGCGTGCAGCAAAAAGCCATAGCCTCTCGGTAACGCTGCCGGGGCTCATGTAGGGTGTGAACACGAGCTCCACGCCCTTGAGCCGATAGCCCAACTCTTCTTCCGCCTCCTTGCGGATGCACGTTTCAGGGTCATCCTTGTCGAGCAGGCCGGCACAGACTTCGATCAGTGGCTCCTTGTGGCCGGTGACGAAGGCAGGCCAGCGGAATTGCCGCACCAGAAGTACCGTGCCGCGGTCCGGATCGAAAGGAAGTATGGCGGCGCCATCGCCGCGATCGTAGGTCTGGCGCACCTGCGTCTCCCAGACGCCGTCACGGCGGCGGTAATCGAAGGTGGTCTTTTTCAGAATGGCCCAGTCGTCGGAAAGGATTTCCTGCGAACGGATGCGGATGCGGTCGTCCATGCTTGCCTCGTCTTGGGGGATGCGGTGGGATAGCGTGCAACGGGCCGGACCGCAATGACGTCCGGCTGACTGGGCCAACAGCCTGCATTGCGCACGATCTGGCGCACAAGGCCGCCTTTGGCCTAGAGAGAAAAGACCACATCAAGCCGGAGCCATCATGACAGCTGCCCTCTTCCAGCCCATTTCGCTCGATGGCCTCGAACTACCGAACCGCATCGCGGTGGCGCCGATGTGCCAGTATTCGGCTGATGACGGCTCCGCCACCGACTGGCATCTCTACCACTGGATGAACCTTGCCATGTCGGGCGCCGGCATGATCACGGTGGAAATGACCGATGTCGAGCGGCGCGGCCGCATCTCGCATGGCTGCCTTGGTCTCTATACGGACCACAACGAAGCGGCGGCCAGGCGCACCTTGGATGCCGCGCGCCGTGTCGCGCTGCCCGGTGCCAAGTTTGGCGTGCAGCTTGCCCATGCCGGGCGCAAGGCTTCCTGCCAGCGGCCCTGGGAGGGCGGCGGCCCACTGAAGCCGGAACAGGATCCATGGCCGGTCGTCTCGGCTTCAGCCATCGCCTACGACACCGGCTGGCAGGTGCCACACGAACTGAGCGATGAGGAAGTGCTGGGCGTCATCCAGCGCTTTGCCGAGGCGGCCAGGCGCGCCGACCGCGCCGGCTTCGACTTCATCGAACTTCACGCTGCCCATGGCTACCTGATCTTCCAGTTCCTGTCGCCGCTCTCCAACCGGCGCACCGACCGCTGGGGCGGTTCGCTTGAGAACCGCATGCGTTTTGCGGTGGAGATCGCCAAGGCCGTGAAGGCGGCAGCGCCCAGGCTGATGCTGGGCGCCAGGCTGTCGGTGAAGGAATGGGTGGATGGCGGCTTCGACGTGCCCGATGCGATCGAGGTCGCAAAGGCCTTGAAAGCCATCGGCCTGGCCTATCTGTGCTGCTCCAGCGGCGGCAATTCTCCGCTGCAGAAACTGCCCACCGGTGCCGGTTATCAGGTGCATCTCGGCGAGGCGGTGCGCAACGCGGTCGGCATCACCACACGCACGGTCGGTCTCATCACCGACCCGGAGCACGCCAATGCCGTCGTCAAGGACGGCAAGGCCGATATCGTCGCACTCGGGCGGGCTTTCCTGGCCGATCCGCGCTGGGGTTGGCGTGCCGCAGCGAGCCTCGGTGAAAAGATCCAACCCGCACCCCAGCTTGCCCGTGCCGTCACCACCATGGAGCATTGGATCCGTGACGAGGACTAAGCCTTGGCCGCCACTTGCCGGCTAAGGCCGCGAGAGGTTGAAATCCGTCTCAAAGTGCAGGAAAGTCCAGA
>VFQQ010002838.1_pt1 | contig 18282 bp, 28 predicted proteins | sample 3512341 | NCBI WGS metagenome assembly VFQQ01 (sample SAMN10412373, study PRJNA504923) | tailings metagenome | isolation source: Relicate 2 Philex TSF1 revegetated site | place: Philippines: Tuba, Benguet | collected 2017-08-29 | reverse complement strand
CGCCTGCGCCTGCGCCTGCGCCTGCGCCTGCGCCTGCGCCTGCGCCTGCGCCTGCTGCTGCTGCCGCTGAGTGTGGCAGGCCTCCAACAGGTTTTGGGCCAAAAAGCCAGCTGTTGTAGCGAGGCTCAAAGTTGCTCCGCTCAAAGCCTCCAAGTGGACAGGCGTCTCGGGTGCAGCAAGCTCCCGGGGCAGCGCCACAAACAGGCTGGCCACAGCCTCCAGCAGGGCGGTGCCGGCCGGGATGTTGGACATGTACTGCGTTTGCAGAAAGGAAAGGAGGGGAAGGAGGGTTGGCTTGGCGCAGGGGCCACTGACAACCGAGCAAAGCCTGCCTCATTGAGGCTGCTAAGGCACGCCCGGCCCAGTACGCGAAGGGGCGGCAGGGAGCCAAGCAGGCAAGGTACTGTGCAGCTGGATGTGTGGCATGCCCAGAGGTGCATGCAAGCAAACCATCGTTTGCAAGCAACAGCTGCCCACCTGCTGCCGTGCGCTGCACATCCCAGCATCGCTCATCCCGGCCGCAAGTACCACCAGCCTCTGGCGATCGTGATGGCCGACCGGCTCTGGCCCCGCCACCTCCAGCCGCTGCCGCAGTGCAAGCGTGCAGTCGGCCAGCAGGCTGAACACGCCCGCATGCAGCGGAGTGCCCTCCACCAGCTGCGCTGCCGCCAGGTCAGGTATGCAACAAATATTCACCATCATCTTCAGCACGTAGCCGCTGACTGCCTGCCCGCCTGCACAGCAGGGGGCGACAGCATGCGCAGAATCGGAATGTTGCTGTGCTGCTCCAGGTTACAACACGGCACAAGCCTCCACAGCAGAGTGCTGTATAGCAAGCAGCAAGCCAGCTGTAGAAGTGCAGCTGCGCCCTGGCATTTTGCTGCACGCAAGTCTCTTCCTGCCAGCCGCTGCATACCTCATACAAGAGCCCATGCTCGCCCTTCAGGCGAAAGAGCACTCGCGTCGCTGCTACCATGCTGTCCAGCCATGCCACCAGCTGCTGTGGCTGCAGCGTCGTCGCCTGCAGCGCCCGCTGCACCCGCGGGCTGAACTGCTGCTGCTGGTCGGGCTGTTCGGGTCCCGCAAGCACGTCTTGAACACCATAGATCAGCAGGCTCGTTCCCGTATTGATGAACGTGGCTAGATCCATCAGCAAAGAGCCCACCGGAGTAGGAGCACGGCTGCCTCGCGCCTCCGCCTCTGCCCGCGCCACAAAACCAGGCAACAGCACTGCACACGGCAGGGGTGTGGATTCAGTGCATGCTGGTGTGCTTTGACCAATTGACTGGGTGCTGCAATTGCAGGCCACACGCACGCAAGGCGCATCCCCACCCAGTCGCCCACACAGCCACGCACCCGGCATGCCCCGCACAGCCAGGGAGACAGCGCTGCCAAAGCGCAGAGCGTCTGCATCTGTCAACCGCGCCAGCTGGCCGCTGTCGCGGATGGCGCCGGTTAGAAGGAAGGCGCTCATCATGTACATCCCACCAGTCGCCCATGCCAGGTCATCTCCCTCTAGGCTGTTGCTGCTGCTCTGCTGCTGTGTCATAGTCATCGCTGTGGCCAAGCCATGGCTTGCGAGGGCGGCAATCACACCAATCACAGCACTGCACCACCAAGGAAAGAGGCAGGAGGCATGTTGCTGTGAAAGCAAGATTCTGCGCGGCAGCATAGGAAGCAACCAGTCACAAGCAACAGGCCTGAGGAAGAAAAGGCCCTATGCGACCGTGCCGTTGCCGCTTGATGACGTCCTTACCTGAGCAGCTGAGGGTTTTGCAGCCAGGACTGCGCTGTTTTCTTGAGACCGTCCAGCATGCCCACAATCTGAACCAGCTCCTGCCGGCTGCGTGGGGCGGACCGCAGGCGGGCCACAAGCATGCTGCATGCGTCTTGCACAGATACAAGGATGGGTGGCATGCTGCAAAAGGGGACAAGGAAGAACTCGGCAGGTTGGTCAGCTGAGCATGAGTCCCCTGCATGGCTGGGCGGCCCGCTCGACGCTGCTGCTTGTATGGGCGCAAACTGCCCGTGCCGGCAGCGGCGGCGGCGGCAGCAGCGGCGGCGGTGACAGCTGCAGTGCAAGGCGGCGAGGGTCAGCGCACTGCAAAGCTTGCCCGAACGTCTAGCGGACCCAGGGCTTGAACGCCAAAGGGGGTTTGGGTCGGCAGCGAGCGGGGTTTCGGCAGCGGGGGTGACGGTGCGCCGCAGATTCCGCAGCTTTCGGTCGAAGGTGTGAATAGGAAATGCGGGGAGACCAGCAAGCGCGAACCGGGATCTGCGTGCTCAGTGCTGGGCGGCGGCCGGCGCGCCGCGGCGGCCAGCATGCTGCAACCTGCTGGTCGCCCCTCCAGCTCTTCCCATCCTCTCAAGCTTGGTTTGGAGTCCAGCCCATAACATACTTGACATATGGCTGTAATGTGCTGGGAATTGAGTGCCCTTGAGCCACACACAAAACAACAAGTCGGCACCCAGAAGCTGGTTGCCAAGGAGAAGCAAATCCCACACTGTGCCGCACCGGACCTCAAGGCTGCATAAGTGCGAGCTGTCTTTCTCACCTGCGCTGCTGCCTCAATGTACGCCTAACAAGCTCGCTTCGCAGTCAGAGGAACGAATGCCACGCTTCACTGGTGCCCGCACTAGCCCAACTGCAGGCAGCCCCATGCTGTAACTCCGCTGTCAGCTGTGGGCTGCCTGCAAGTGGCACATGTATCAGAAGGCGCCAACTCTTCCTGTGTCGGATAGCGCGTTGCAGCAGGGGTGTGCAGCAATCAAGTCAGGGGGTTGGGTGTTCGAGAGCAGGGGAGGGCAAGCAGAGCAAAACTAGGGAGCAGACGTGGTGCAACAAGAAAGCATGCGATAGCAGACGGAGGAGAGACTGCAAGTACAAACATATACAGGTCTGCAAGCTGGGCACAGGCGGCTGCTCTAGGGGCTGGCGGGGCTGGCACAGGGGGTATGCATGGTGCCGACCAGCTTTTGCTGCTGTTGCTAGGGTGTTGGAGACATGTTGGCAGTGCTGTTGGCTGAACGACTGCAGCTGTCACCGCTAATCATGCCTGCACCAACAAAGCACGAGGAGGGGGGTTGTCACGACAGGCAGCAGGGCAGGGGCTGGCCAAGGCATGCATGGAAATGCCATCAACCGCTCAAGCAGGCGGTGCAATGTTGCCAAGACACAACCGCACCATGCAGCAGCGGCTGTGCGTGCTGTCAGCCTGCTCCCTCCTGCTGCGCAAGCCACTCCGCTGTTCTGCACAGCGCTCCCTCGCATTGCATACAGGCACACCAGAGCGGGGTGAGGTCTGCCCACTGCTGCAGCGGTACCAGCGCACCTTCCGAAACTCATTCACCACCCGCTCTCCAGCTGCCGCCACCGACTCGCCGAATGCCAGCTGCAGCAGCAGGACGGCAGCACTTGAAGAGTTGGCAGCGGGAGCCCACCATGTGCAGCTGCTTGTAGGCAGGCACCAGGCAAGGCCGCGAGACAGCAGAGGGCATGCGGGTACCATTAAAGGACGCTGCAGCCCAGCCAGCTCAGGTGCAGCAAGGCTCACCCCCTGCTCGAACACAGACCGCAGTCCGGGGTTGTCAATCGACCGCGACTCCACCCTGCAGACAGATAACACCATGGAGGCCGGCAGGCGGCAGTGAGCGGCGGCAAGGGGCAGCACCGCCGCCGGCGGCTTGGTGCGGGCTGCTGGGGCACGGCACAAGCCCTCGTCGCAACCTCAAGACGCTGCAACCCATCTTCTGCATCAGCTGCGAGCAGCCTAGGCCTGCCCAGGCCAGGCTCCTGTCCAGGGCTCCCGACGTTCCAACTCACTTGATGACGCCCGCCCGCTTCAGGGAGCCCAGGATCACAAACGTGACCACGCCCTGCACGACCACATTGCTGACGATGCCCATGGCGAGCGCAGCCGGCTACACACGGGTGGCTCTCGGCGGGAAGGCGTTTGCAGGCCCTCCAAGTGTGTTTGAAGGATCAATTACAACCACCGTAAAGCGCCAGGCGGGCCGGCAGGCGGGGTGGAGCTCTCTGGGCCGCGCATGAAGGCGCTCATGCAGGCGCACTGTGCCGAGTCTGAACGGCGGTCAGTGTGCGGCAGTAAATCGCCACGTATATCTTAAAGCCATCGCTGAGGTCTCGAGCGCCATCCACGCCGCTCGCCGCCTGCCCCGCGCTCAGCAGTGACCTGCAGCGCTTCCCGCTTGCTCCTTTTGTCGCCCAGAGCTCACTGATACCGCCTCGTTAGGGTCGGCCTCCGCAGCGCGCTCGGCAGGTGAGGCGCAGTGCTGGCCGCGGCCTGGAGGCCACTGTGTCGCTGCCTGCAGCAGTGTCACACTTTACATTTGACAATCAGCATCATTGAGACCACAGAAGTGCCTGCCGACCCCACCGCCCCTACTGCCGCCGCTGCCACTGCCGCCGCCGCCTGCAGGGCCATCACCTCAGGAGCAGCAGCAGCAGCCGCAGCAGCCATGCTACCACTCGGGCTGGGCAGCCTCACGCGGGCGGTGTGCAACCGTGCGCGGCGCGGCCTGTACGCTGGCCGCATCGTGCGGTTTGGCAACCAGATCAGCGAGGACGGCGGCAACAAGTGAGCCTTGGCTTGGCCCGGTTCTGGCTTGCTGCAGCCTTGGGCTGATGGGGGCAGCACACCGCGCCTTGGCGGCATGTTTGCAAAGAATGCCAGTATTGCCAGCTGCTGCTTGCACAGGGTTGGCCGGTGCTGTGCTGCGGCAGCGTGGGCCAGCTGTGCGGCCTTGCGCTGCCACCCTCCTGCCGCAGGAGGGTGTCCCGCCCACCTGGTCCCTTGCAGCTGCAATTGCTGCTTGCTGCTCCTGCTGCTTGCCGAAACCAAGCCCGCTGCCCTGCCCAACCGCCCCCTGTACCTGCCTGCAGGTCTCGGCGCAGCTGGAAGCCCAACGCACACAACAAGCGGCTGTACAGCGCAATCCTGGACCGAATGGTCCGCCTGCGGGTCACCACGGCGGCGCTCAGGTGCGGGCCGGGGCTTGCTTCCGGGGCGCTGCCGCGCAGGGAGGGCAGCTAAATGGTGTCTGGCTGGGTGCGCAGTTGACAGTCTGCTGATGTGCCCAGCAAGCTGTTTGCGTTGGTGCAGGTGTGGGCGTTTTTGCCCGCTGCCCCGCCAGCCCCACCCATCTTGCTGCGGCGCTGGCTGCTGCTGCTCATGGCTCTGGCTCTTGCCCCTTTTTGTTGCCTGTTTCCATGGCCCATGCCACGCTGGCATCCCACGCCACCGCACCCCCACCTGCCATCCCGCCACACTCGCTTATCACCTGCCCAACTGACCCATCCTGCCTGCCTGCCCTTTGCGGCTGCAGAGACATCGACAAGGCGGGCGGCATCGATGCATACATCCTGAACACACCCGACAAGAAGCTGCAGTCGGACGTTGCCATGGAGCTGCGGGCACAGATGCTGTCGGCAATGGCGCGGCAGGTGGCGCCGCCACGCAGCCTGCAGACGCTGCTGCCGCGCGCGGCGGCGGCGGCGGCAGAAGCGGCACAGCCGGCGCCATGAGAGCGGCTGGTGATGCTGGCTTCTTTGCTACTGCTGCGCCCTCCTTGCTTGTACCAATGCGATCTCCTTCTGAAGGCTGATGCCCTCGCTGCTGCAGCTTGCGCTACGCTTGTAACATGTCCTGAAATGAAGACACAGTGGCCTCCTGCCGGCACAAATCGCATTGCAAGGAGCACTTGCGGCGGCAGGTAGCCAACACGAAAAACTCAAAGAACTGACACCAGTGGCATGCACCCGAATCAACCCCAATTTTGCGCTACGATGCTGGTATATGCTGTGTCTGCTGTGCTGCTGGGCAGGGGCCTGACTCGGCTGCACATGCCGCCTCCCAAGATCGCTCTGCTGCCTCGCCGTGGCCAGCTGTCCTTAGGCTCTGAGCCATCTCCTGCTTCCTCCCAGCTGCTTGGCTGAGCTGCCGCTCAGGCCAGCACGCCACGCCGCGCCGCCCGCTGGCCTGCCGCCGCGCGGCCGCCCCGCTTCTTGCCACCGCGCCGGCCGCCGCCGCTGCTCTGCGGCGAGGAAAGAGGAGGGAGCAGGGGCTCTCGTGCGCTATGGGGAAGCATCCGTGCCTAAGCTTGTGGGGTGACAATGTCTGCACCGCAGCGTGCACCGCAGCTCCGCCCATGGCAGCTGAGCTTGCACACTCCATCCCGACCACCGCTACCTCTGGAGGGTTGGGGTCAAGCTCACCTCTGAATCTGCCGGCCAACGGCACAGCACCTCGGCACCACCCAGCCAGCTCAGTTCGATTTGCTCCCGTTTGCTCCTCACCTCTGACTCGGACAGCTCCAGTGGCGACTCCTCATCCGATCCCAGGTCAGCCAGGTAGGCATCAAAGTCATCTGCACGGAGCAGGAAAATCAGACATGCGTCAGCAGCAAGACACACGCAAGCAGGCCGCAGCTAAACAGCTGCAGCGGTGCCGACTGTGCCATGTTTGCATTAGCATTCCGGGGCCTGCTGCCGCGCCACAACAAACACGCCGTTTTTATGGGCGCACAAGGCCCAGCAGTTGTGCTCTGAGCGCACAACACACTCACATGTGTCTGGCGCCTTGCGCTTGGCCGGCCGTGCCTGCATGCGGCCCAGCACCTGCCCCTTCAGAGGGCTGTGCACCACCTGCTGCCCACCCCGAGCCGCCTGCTGCCCGCCTCGAGCGGCCTTAGCAGCCGGCGCCGCCGTCTCCCTGCCGCGGCGCTTTGCTGCGGTTGCAGCGCCGCTGCCTGCCGCTCCCTGCTCCCCTGCCTCCTCCTCTCCCTCTTCCTCTGCTTGCCCGGCCGCTGCCTCCACGCTGCGGTCGCGGCGCTTGCCAGAGCTGCGGCCGCCACGTGCTGCGGCAGGCACAGTGGGTGTGGGTGCCCCAACCGCAGGGCTGGTCACTGCGGCCGACTTGCGGCCCCGCAGCTGCATGCTGCTGGGCGGCAGGTGGGCGGCTGCCTTGCTGCGAGCCTTGGGTGTGTGCTGCTCTGCCTGCTGTGCCTGCTGTGCCTGCTCGGCTGCTTCCGCTTCAGCTGCAGCGGCAGCAGCATCAGCTGATGCCTCCTCCTCCTCTGCTTCTTCCTCCTCTCTCTCCTCCTCCTCTTCCTCCTCGCCTGCCGCTGCAACCACAGCAGGCACAGCAGGCACAGCGGGTGCAGCAGGCTGCTCAAGCTCTTCCGGCTCGCCAGCTGGCACGCTGCCCGCACTGACCCACTCCTCGCTCTCCTCCCCTCCCTCCTCCTCTTCTGCCTCAGATGAGAGCAGCACTGAGCCGCCCTCTTCCCCTGCTCCTGCCTCCGCTGCCGCTGCTGTCTCAGCTGCCTCTATCGGAGCTGCCTCCTCAGGCTGCCCATCTACTGCCGCCGCCGCCGCCGCTGCCGAGGGCTCACTGCCTGCCTCCTCTCCCTCCTCCTCTTCCTCGCTCTCTGCCGCTTCCTCCTCCTCTGAAGCTGCAATCAGCGCTCCTGCTGCCTCCTCGACATGAGGCTCCTCCCCCTCCTCCTCCTCTCCTGCCTCTGCCTCTGCCTCTTCCTCTGCGACTGCCTCCTCATCCTTTGCTGCCGCTCCGCCTGCCGCTTCGTGCCCCTCATCAGCCGCCGCCGACGCCGCCCGAGCCGCCGTCGCCTCAGCCGCCAGTTCAGCAAACTCCAGGCTGGCACCCTCCAGCTTCCCCTGCTGCTCCAGCTCTTCCACTGTGGCCCGCACTTTGGCCTCATACTCTCGAGTCACCCTGCCGGCGCTGAGGCGCGGCAGCTGCCGCCGCTGCCGCCCGCCCAGCTGCGGCAGCAGAGGTGTGTGGACGCCGGTGCCGCTAGAGGGGCCGGCTGCTGCGGCTGCTGCTGGGGAGGCTGCTCCCAGCTGCTCGGCAGCGCCTCGCAGCCAGCTAGCGCCCTTGCGTTTGAGCGCAGCCGCCAGCTGTGCTGCTCCAGGCAGGCCAAGCAGCTCAGCTTCCTCCCCCTCGCTTTCCGAGCCTGAGCTGCCAGGGCTGCCGGGGCTGCCCGCCTCAGCAGTCCGGGCTGCTGCTGCTGTCTCCGCTGCCGCCACATCTGCAGCCGCTGCTGCAAGCCCTTCCTCCTCAGGCTCTGCGTCTGCCTCGGCTGCCTCTGCCTCCGGCTCACTGCCCAGGCTGCCGGGCTCGCCAACCCCGAGCAAGAACATCCGCTCAGCCGTAGCCATGCCAGCAGCGCTCACACTGACCGGCTGTCCCCGGCCGTTGACCAGCTGCAGGAAGCGCTCCACGCCTGCTGCGCCTGCTGGGCCTGCTGTGCTTGCTGCGCCCCGCACGCCCCGCCCGCCCCCTGCCTGCTGCTCCCGCTGAGCGTCGGCCTCCTCTGCTGCTGCTTCTGCTGCTGCTGTGCCAAACAGAGGCTCGCGCGCCAGCTCTGCTGAAGGCTCCGCCCCTGCCGAAGGCTCTGTCCCTTCTCCTGCCAGCAGCTTGGCCTCCCACTCGAGCATCGCACGGCCGGGGCGCAGCTGTGGCAGGCGGCGCCGCCCCGACGGCGCAAGGCCGGCGGCAGGCAGATCTGCAGCTGCTGCCGGCCCATGGCCACCTGTCAGGACAACAGCGGCCGCTGTGGCAGCAGCTGCAGCGGCAGCAGCGGCCGCCGCCTCTTCAGCTGCCGCTTCGGCTGCCTGCTGTGCCGCTGCCATGGCGGCAGCTGCCGCTGCTGCCGCCGCCTCGGCTAGCTCCTCCTCTTCTGCTGCTGCTCCCTCCTCTGCTGCTGCTGCCGCTTCCTCATCTGGTGCAGCCGCCGGAGGGATGGCATCCTCTGGAGACTGCTGGGAGGCCACACCAGCCACCGCCACGCCGGCCGCACCCAGCACAGGCACGGCGCCCGCGTCTGCTGCCCCCTCCTCTGCCAGCTCCATGCCCTCCTCGCCTGCTGGCTGCCCCTCCTCATCGCTTCCCGCAAAGGCAGCTGCCTCCACCGCTGCGCCCATCTGCGGCACTGCCTCAGCAGCAGGCTCCTCATTTCCACTCGTACCGCTCAGCAGGCGCTCTGCCTGCTCCAGGCTGGATGCTGTAGCGTACACCGGAGCCCCTCGGCCGGATGCCAAGCCAGGCAGCAGCACTCGGCCGCCAGCTGGGGAGGCAGCTGCTGCTGGCTGCCCTGGTGCTGCTGCTGCAGCAGGCTGCTCAGCTGCTGCCGCAAGGCCTGCCTGCTCATCTGCCCCAGCTGCCGCCGCATCGTCGCCTCGCATCTCCAAATCATACTCCATGACGGGCTCAGCAGCAGGCACCTCAACCGCCTCAGGCTCAGCTGCTGGCTCTTCCTCTGCTGCCACTGCTGCCGCCATGGCAGCATGCTCTGCTGCCGCTGCTGCCGCCGCCGCCGCTGCAAGTGCCTCCTCCTCTTCCTCTTCCTCGCCTGCGGCGCTGCCCAGCCCCGCAGCAGCCAGTGCAGCAGCCAGGTGTGTTGCGGCGTGCTTCTCCACTGCCTCGGTGGGCGGCAGCTGCAGTGCCTGCTCATCTTCTGATGAGGCAAAATACTGCTCAACACCCGGCTCTCCCTCTGCTGCTCCTTCCGGCTCTGACTCTGCGGCTGGGCTGCCTGCCTGCTGCGGCTGCTGTGCCTGCTCTGCTGCCCCTGCTGCCGCTGCTGCCCCTGCAGCAGGTCGGCAAGCAAGGCGGCTGCTCAGCTTGGCATCGGATCGGAGGCAGAAGACACACAACGCAGGTGCTTGCGACGTCTTATCCAGCACCAACAGTTGCTCACGCTAAATGCTTTACAGCGCCCGCACCCAGGTAAGCAGGTGCAAGTGGTTTTTACTGGTACAACTGGCAGTTCTGTTCAACTGGGTCACAGGCATGTCAACGAATGCGGGTGGCGAAATGCCGTTTTCATGCGTGCACAGCGGTCATGCAGGTGCCTTGAGTCTTGCGTCGATCCGCCTTTCCGGCCCTCAAGAGCGGGTGGCTGGTTCGTGGCTGGAGGGTTTCAATGCTGCAGCTGATGCTGCGATGGCGCCGCCGCAGCCCGTAGCTTCAGCACACCCGCTCTCCTCCCAGGGTGCTTCAATCCAATCAAGCGCCCTCACCTGCACTCCAGGGCGGCAGCCTGGGTGGATCGGCAGCCAGATTGGGCAGGCGCCTGCCTTACAGCCCTCGATTCCATGCGCAGCAACCCATTCGTACGACCCTTAGCAACCCCTGCAAATACAACAACTTACCGATGTCCTTGCTGGGGTCATAGTTGGGGTCACGCTCGTCCTGCAGACCACGGATGGGCGGGCGAGGCACGCCTGTCTCTCAGACAAGAGTCGTGCAATGCGGTCACGAGAGTGGGGCTGGAAGCAGTGATGCTGTCGGGTGGCATGCAAGTTGGTCAGCTGGACAGCTGGACAGCAGTGCGTTGCATGCTGTTGTTGACCTCACTGCCCTGCATCCATGCGCTGGATACGGCCGGCAGCACGCTGCCATTTGCATCAACGAACGACGAACGCGCGGTTCCGTTCAGGTGACACATGCACTGCTCACAAAGCCCTTCCAACTCACCCGGGCGGCCTCCAGCTTCTCAGCCTCTCGGTCGCCCTGGGCCATGGCCTCGCGGGCATCGCCCGCATTCTGCAGTGCGCAGGTGGGGGCAGGGAGCGACAAGGGAATCAGTTCACATCACAACCAACTGTTGCCAGATGCCAGGGCCATGGCCTCGCGGGTATCGCCCGCGTTCTGCGGCAAAAGCAAAGGCAAGCAAACGGGATTGGGTGCATGCACCTGGAATCGGTGCAGCAGACAGCAGGCAGGATAGGTTTCGCGCAGCGGGGCCGCGCTGATGTGCCTTGCAGCTGGAACGCAACGCACTCCCATCCATGACTTCCCAGCCGCTGCCACTGCTGATGAGAAGACCCAACCGACCTCACGCTCGATTCGCCGCACCGCACTGCTAGCCTTCAGACATGCAACCATCCAGCAGGGGCATGCCTGACAGGTGTCACCGACCTCGCGCTCGATCTGCCACTGGGCGCTCTTCAGCTCGGCCTCGCCGGCACCGGGCACGCCCTTGCTGCCCTGGTACTTCTCTGCATGGGGGAAAGGAAGGGGGCAGTGCTGGTGGTGTTGGAGGGCAGCCAGCGGCAGCAGGCGGAGATGTCCTAGAAGGCAGAGTGCCGGCCCTCAGGCGGATTCCCAGCAGCGGGGAAGCGGCGAGCGGCGGGCGACGCCGCCTGCCGCTGCCGACGCCCAGCCCTTCCCGCTGGCGGCCTCGGCAGGCGCCTCACCCTGCTGTCCGGACATGGTGGCTTGTGAGGGCTCTGTGGGCTGAGCTGGGTGGCTTGAAGGGGCCTGCAGGGGGCAAGTTTGAGGGTCGAAGGTCGGAGGCTGCTACCTGGGCCCGCCGGCTGCGCCAGCAGCAGATCGTAGACGTACCTGATAGGTGGGAGGCCGATCGAGAGCGAAGACAGGGCAGGGGCCGAGGGCCGGCGCAGGGCACCCAAGCGCTGACCGGGGCGGCCGCTCATGCGCTGCGCGGCGGCATCGCTAGGGATGGCAGCCGCAGAGGAACCACCGTTGTCAAATGAGAACCCCATGATAGGACATGTTTGAACCTATGGAATGCAGGGTACACACATGAGCGAGGCATGCAGCATTGATCGCCTGCCCGGCGTGCTGCCGCTGGTGCTGCCGCCGTCACCTGCTGCCGCTGCTGCCGCCACCACTTGCAGGTCGTCAGTCGTCGCATGCGGGCATCCTTGCTTCATTGTCTGGCTCCCGTAATTGTATCCTTCTGCGTGAGGCTTGTTCGCTCGCCCCTTTGCTCGCCACGGCGACCGCCCTTCCCCACCGCTGCAGCTAAGCGGCATCGGCGGCACATTTCATGCTGCGCACACTTGCAGCGGCATCTTGCTCCTGCGCCTGCCGCGTGAGCGTGCCCACAGCGGCACGCCCAATTTGCCTCCGCTCGCCAGCTGCACACCAGCCGTCCCAGCTCCTCACGGCTGCTGTGGGTCGCATCTGGCGTTCATCACACGCACGCATCATGGCAGCAGCGGCGAACGGGCAGCCGGCGGCGGCGGCGGCGGCAGCAGGCGGCAGCCCCGACGATCCGCTGCTGCAATATGTTGTGCTGCGGCGGGACCTGTGGACCGAGCTAGACTGGCCGCTGGGCAGCGTGGTGGCACAGGGGTGCCATGCAGCAACTGCAGCTTTGTGGCTGACTCGTGAATCGCCAGACACGCAGCTGTACTGCGCCGAGGCAAACCTGGACCACATGCACAAGGTGAGGGGCAGGTCGTTGCCTGTTTGCATGTCCTGGTCCTTGTTGCAGTCCGCCAGCACAATTATGCCTGCCAATAAGCGCTGCAACAGCGGCAGTGCAGCGGGCGCTCCTTGCCTGGTCGAGGGGCGCTCTCTCGCTGCCGGGCCACACTGCAGCATGCGGGCAGGCAAGGCTGTGCTGATTGAAGTGCACGGATGGCGCTGCTCTCATCGCCACCACCGCCGCTGCTCCTGCCTGAGATGGGTAATTTACAGCTTGACATTCACTTTGATTGTGTACAGGTGGTGCTCGAGGTGAAGGGGGAGGCGCAGCTACGCAACCTGGTGAGAAGGCCGCTTGAGTTTGGTGGGTGGTTGTTGTTGTTCTGCACAGCTGTTGTGTTGCGCATGGCTGTTGGGACAAACAGATGGATTGCTCTGGCAGGGCTGCTGGCACGCTGTGCGCGGCATTACGTGCAGCTGTTGAGCATGGTGGATGCACCTGTGCTGTGCAGCACACCCAGCAACGTGCATGTGCACGCACCACGCCGAGAAATAGAGCTTCTGCCATGCATGGCTGCGCTTGCCCTGCGGGCCTGCAGGATGCTCACCGCATCGCTGGAGAGCGCGCACCGCTGCTGCCTGCTCCCCACACCCGCACACTGCTGCCCTTTGACCCCCCAGAATCATCATCTTGCACTGCCGCCTTCGCATGCTCTCACTGCCTGCAGGCTGCTAAGCTGGCGGATGCGGGCGTGCCACACAAGCTGTGGGTGGAGCAGCCAGAGGACTTTGCAACGTGCCTGGCCACCGCGCCGTGCCGCAAAAGCGTGGCGGGGCCGCACCTGCGCAAGCTGCAGCTGTGCAAGGGCAAGTAGCGAGCGGCAGGAAGTCGTGACTGCACTGTATACACTCACACATGCACTGCAACACTTGTGCTTTATTCTTGGTTTTATTGCACGCCTTTTGCACTGGCCTTCGGTGTACAGCATTTCAATTTCGATGACCTGGGCATTTCAATTGCCGATGTTCAGCTGGTCAGGGCAGGCTGTGAGTAGGCTGTGGGTTGGCTGGGGCTTGGTAGCTGCTCTGGAGACCTGGCGCTGCATGTCACAGCCGTGCAACCGGAAGCAGCAGCAATACAGGTTTATTCGGCTGACCTATCAGATTGAACTTGCCTGCTGTGCCGCGGTCGCTGCCGCTGCCGCCGCCATCAGCCTGCACCAGGCAGGCCGCGGCCGTTTATCGGACTCGTCTTCACTCCCCTTGAATCCATGGCACCACGAACGCGCCGGCAGGCGGCTGGGGCGCCAGGCCCAGCCCCAAGCCGCGCCTGCAGCTTTGCGGACGTGCCCACGGGGGTCCTGCAGCACATCCTGGGCTTTCTGGACTCCAAGAAGGACAGGTGCGGGCTCAGCGCCGCGAGCCTGTGCTCCGCCACTCCTGCCTCCGCCTCGCCGCTCCTCCCGCCCAGTGAACGCTCTGCGCTGTAGACACTGTCCTTGTCCTCCGCCCTGCAGGCACCGTGCCGCGCTGGTGTGCCACCAGTGGCACAACTGCGTGCACAGCCCCGACATCTGCGGCGAGGTGGAAGCGAATGGCTTTCACAGCTCCGCCGCCTTTGACTCGCTTGCCTGCTGGCTGCGGCGGCACGGCCAGCACGTGCGATCCCTGCGGCTCCTGGCTCGAGGATACCACGTCTTCAATGCACCCACGATGGCTGAAGCCGAAGAGACACTGCTACTGGGCTGCTGCCTGGCCGCCTGCGCGCCTGCAGGCCAGCTGCAGCGGCTGCGTATCGAGTCGGGCAGCGTGCCCGTGCTGGCGGCGTGGGTGCAGCCGCTGCGCAGCCTGCGGGAGCTGTCGCTGCTGGCACGCAGCGAAGATGTGATAATCAAGTGCTCGCTGGAGCACTGCACCCAGCTGACAGAGCTCTGCCTGGAGGGAGATGAAGTCGTCTTTGCAGACGGCGTGCGGCTGCCGCCATCGCTGCGGCGCATGCGGCTGGTAGATGAGTGTTCGGCGGCACTGCCAGCCCAGGTGGGGCCCTGCTCCCATTGCCTCGCAACTAGCACTGCTAGTTTGACTGCTGTTGCCTGTTGCTGCGTCTCGCTGGCTGTTTGGCGCTTCAGATCCCTCGCGACAAGTGCCGCCAAGGCTGCTTTGCTCTGCTTGGAGGGCTGCCTAGCAGGTGGGTTGTGCTGCATGCTGCAATGTTGCGTTGTGCACCTTTCGGCAGACTCAACACACACTGGCTGACTGGGAGTCGGCGTTTGGCTGGTATGCTGTGGACGAAACACACACCCTGGCCATTCATTTGCAGCCTTTTGACCCCACTCCGCCCCTCCCCTCACTGCCCCCTACAGATGTCTGCCCTCACCCAGCTGTCGGGCTTGCGCCTCGTGTGCAACACAGAATGGGACGCCGACAGCTGCAACGTACTGCTCCAGCTGCCGGCGCTGCGCAGCCTGGATATCTCCAACTTCTACTTCCTGCCCTCCTGCCTGGGCCAGCTGACGGGCCTGGAGGAACTGGTGAGTGTGGCAGCGGCGCTGCTACACCGGGTTGTTGGCAGCATTATGCGCGCAACATGATGTTTGTCCATGCTACGTGCAAGAGGAAGGCAAAGGCAGATGGCTGGTGCTTTGCTGAAGAGCAAGGGTCTTACAAACCTGAATGAGGCATGGATTGCGGCAGCGAATGCTCCATAGTTTTCAGCTACGTGCCGACTCGCCATTATGAACTTGGCAGATTTGTTGTTCACAGCACCAAACTCTGGAGACTCTTTGCACTCCGCCTTGTTGCAGGTGTTGATTCAGAGCCCTGAGTCTGGTGACGACGAGACCCTGGCTGCGGAGCTGAATGCAGCGCTACCGCAGCTGGAGCGCTTGACGAGCCTGCTCATAGACGCTTGGGAAATCCAAGCCGGCCTGCCAGCTCTGGCCAGCCTGTCCCGCCTGCAGCGCCTGTACCTCGACGGCGGCAGCGAGCTGCCACTGAGCCTGCCGGCCGGCCCCTGGATGGGCAGCCTGCGGGAGCTGGGAGCCAGCTGGACCTACCTCTGCGCCAGCACGCAGGCGCTGGCAGCCGCAGCGCAGCTGGAGCGGGTTGCAGTGGTCAACGGCCTCGATGCGCAGGTGCAGCCGAGCCCGCAGCTGTTTGGCTGGCTGGCGGAGCACCCACCCCTGCGCTACCTGGAAATGTACCCGGGTGACGACGGCTTGCACGGCAGCATGCGCAGTGCGGTGGCGGGCCTGAAGCAGGGCCGCCCCGGGCTGCAGGTGGCTCTCATTCATGAGGCAGCCTTGGCCGCAGTGTTTCGAGCCAGCTTTCGCACGCTTATTTTTTTCTGACGCACTGCACTCAAGCTCTGGTATTGAGCCTCCCAACACCCCGCCCGCGCGGAGCCTTTGTGCGTTGGCGCTTTTCCACTGCACCTATTGTGTCCGCTTGGTGTCTCGTGTCTGTGAAACCTGCCGGGGGCGTGAGCATCCAAATCAGCTACAGAGCTAAAGCAGCGGCAGGCAGCGTCAGCGGCGCCAGCGAGACAGCCCTGCTCTTTTTGTCAGACATACATGGCTGCATGGCACAGCAGTGCAGCAGGGAGGTGCATAATGGGGATGGAAAAGTCACCGACAAACTTTGGGCTGACTGCGCGCTGTGTGCTGCCGCCGCTGCCGCTACTTGGGGTTTGGGCGCGTTGTCCCCTTCGCGTGAATCCCCCGCAGCCCTCAGAAGCCTTTGCAAACCTCTGGTCCCCTTTGTGCACACGAAGGCGGCCCGCAGCTCGTCGGCCAGCCGAGTGCGGCACCCAGACTCTCACGCGCTCCCCTGTGTGACGCCCAGCCACTCGCACAGCCAGGCGGCACAATACAGCAGCAGCCAGCAGCGGCGTGGCACCGCGCAGTAGCCGCCGCCGCCTGCCGCCGTCCCCGCTCAGCACAGCACCGCCGCTCACCCGCTCGGCATGGGTCAGCCGCCCAGCAAGGAGTACGACAGCAAGGAGTTGGCCAGACTAGAAGAGATCAGAATAGAGTCTTACGACGTTGGTGAACTGCTGCGCACCCTGCGGGCGCCTGCGGCAGCCGAGGCAGCCGCCGGCACACCTGCTGCGCAGGGCATCCACCAGGCGCGGTGGCATGCCGCTTGGCGCCACTACAAGCGACTGCGTGACGAGAGTTCGGCGATCCATGCTTACCTGGGTGAGTGTCGCACTGCAGACAGCGTTGCTTTGCGAGGCACCCCAGGCAGCCAGGGCTGTTTGCACCTATCCTCGCTGTGATGCGTGTACATTTTGACGCCTGCCAGCTTTCTCTTGCCCCGCTGCGACTGCAGATGGCCAGCGTGCGGGCCGCTGCCTGCCGATGCCCGCCCCCACCCCTCCATTCCAACTGCCGCCGCTGCCGCAGCCAGAGGGTGAGGCCTCCTGTGGCTGGGTGCAGCCGGCAGCGTTCCTCTACAGCGTTTTTTGCTGGTGCAGGTTTGTCTGCTTGGCTCGCTTGCCTTGCTTGCGCTCCTGCTGTTGGCAGTGGTACTGGTGACGGCGCCCCAGGCTGGCTGGCGGCATCACCCTTCCCACCGCCCACACGCCCATCCCTGCCCTGCAGCGCAAGTTGCACCTGAGCCGGCGTCGGTATCTGGAGTGCAGCCGGGCACACCCCTGGGCAGCGCCAGCTCCCCAGATGGGCAGCAAGGCGGCAGCAACGGCAGCGAGGAGGGTGCTCAGGCCGGCGTTGCGGAGAGCAGCAGCGAAGCCGTGCCGCTGCTTGCGGGCGGGAGCGGCAGGCTGGCGGCGGGCCTTCGGCGGCGGTAGGGGCACCACGGGAGCAGCTGGGCCAGGTGGCGGGTGGGAGCTGCTTGCCGCCAGGCGCACTTTTGGTCTTGCCTGCCTGCCCCGCAGCAGGCATCTGCCAGCACATGTGTTGTCTAAGCCATGCTCGCACTGGCCGCCGGCATGCCCGCCTGCATCTTGCTGCCCATTTCTACTTTCTGTCTATCTGTTGCCTGTACCAAGTGCCAGCTCAAGTTCACCTGTTTCAAAATGGTGCCGCCATACAATTTTTTCAGCACCTTTCGTACTTCACATTTCCTACTGCTCTTGTGCACCATCCTCGTAATCCGCCTTCATTCTTCCCTGCGCCGTTCTTAACTCATTGCGATCCCTTAATGCCCTCGCGCTGTCAATACTTATCCCGCATACAACTGAATATCGCGTTGTGAATCCCTGCTGCCCTTGCTAACCACACGGGAGCCCGAGTAGGCGGCGACCGCGTCAGCAGCGCCAGCGAGGCACCCCCGCCAGCGGCCGCTGCCTCTCAGGCCAGCACCCAGGACCGCTGCCGCAGCCTTCGTTTGCTTCATCCATTCATTCGTTCATCCTGCATGACACAGCGGCTTCTGAGGCTTCCAGCGCCGCGAAGCCCCACGAACCTGCCGCTCTGGACTAACCTGCTGCTCTCGGGGCCATGGCGGCCAACGGCGATGACTCCCCGCCGCTGATCGACGCCCAACAGCTGTTTGCAAGCACCGACCCGCCGGCGCCGGCGGTCGCCGCCGCCATCGCCGCCGCTGCCTGCAAGTGGGGCTTCTTTCAATTGACCAACCAGTGAGTGTTGGGCTGAGTTGCAGCAACCTTTGGAAGTCCCACAACGCTGTGTTGTCCTGCACCCGTTGTCAACTTGCGTGATCGCCCTGCCACCTCCCGCCGCCGCAGCGGCTCGGATGCCGCCCTGCTGCAGCACATGCAGGCGGCCATGCGAGCATTCTTCGACCTGCCCATGGGAACCAAGCAGCAGGTGGGCGTGGTTGTTCAAACCGCTCAGCAGGGAGGCTGGGGCAGCGAGCGTAGTATACCAGTCCTTGCGGAGGCAAACGCATGCAAGCCAGCATGCCTCTCCTCCTTTGAACGGCCGCTCCACGCTGGGCAGTGCAGCACAGTCGCTCCCGTGTACCGACAAGAAAGCGGGCATGCATGCTGTGCCCGCCCTGCAGGTGCGGCGCAGCGCGGACAACGCCATGGGCTATGCAGCGGACGAGCTGACCAAGCAGACTCGTGACCTAAAAG
>VFQQ010002837.1_pt1 | contig 18290 bp, 15 predicted proteins | sample 3512341 | NCBI WGS metagenome assembly VFQQ01 (sample SAMN10412373, study PRJNA504923) | tailings metagenome | isolation source: Relicate 2 Philex TSF1 revegetated site | place: Philippines: Tuba, Benguet | collected 2017-08-29 | reverse complement strand
GTCCGACTTGAGGGTTAGGGGGCGGTTCGCCGCCCCCTCATTCCTGCGCCTGGAAAGACCACTTCAGGTTGCAGTTACCGAATTCTTTACCCGCCTGCCTGACCATGGAACTGGGAGTCGTCGCAGCGTAGTCGGCACGGTTTATGCGTGGCCTACGCAGTCATACCCAGAAATGGGACAGCCCGGGCTTCCGGTCCGCTTCAGTGCTGTCCTCAAGAGGAAACGGATTTCGCAATGAGTGTGTCGGTCGTTCGTGGCGTTGCGCGCGCAGCGCGCCTGTTGGGCCTTTGTGCGCCGCTCTTTCTGGCCGGCGCTGCCCAGGCGTTGCAGGTGACGCCGCTGTCGGTCGAAACCAACGCCGTCAATTCCGGCCTGACGAACCAGTTCACCGCCACCAATGACGGTCCCGACCCGATCCCGGTCGAACTGTCTTCCGTCCGCATCACGGTCGACGCGGAAGGCAAGATCACCGAGGTGCCCAACAGCGGCAACGACCTCGTCATCCTGCCGCAGCAGGCGATGCTGCCCCCCGGCCAGACCCAGACCTTCCGTGTCCAGTATGTCGGCGATCCCGCGATTACGCAGAGCGTGTCCTATTTCGTCGCGCTCACTCAGGTGCCGGTGAAGCTGCCGGAAGGCACCTCGGGCGTGCAGATGCTCTATAATTTCCGTGTGCTGGCCAATGTCGCGCCGCTGCAGGGCCAGGAAGCTCTGACGCTGGAAGGTACGTCCGTCACCCAGAAGGACGGAAAGAACTACCCCGTCCTCACCGTCCGCAATTCCGGCAACAAGCATGCGCTGATGTACAATGTCGCGCAGACCGTCATCGTGCAGACGGACGGTTCAGGCGCCGAAATCTTCAATCAGACCTTTGCGGCCGCGCGCTCGCTCGATCTCTATGGTCTCGGCCTCGTGCCGCCCAATGCCGTGCGCCGTTTCGTGCTGCCGGTCGAGCTGCCCTCCGCATCGGGCAAGGTTTCGGTGAGGCTGGGGAATGCCAACTAGACTGCGAACGCACACGCCGCGCTTCGCCGGGCGGCTTCTTTTCGCGGTTTCCGCATTAGCGCTGCTCAGTGCCTCAGTCGCGGTCGCGCAGGATGCCGGCCCACCCGAACCGGCGGCCGTCGCGTCTCCTGCCGTGCCTGCTCAGCGGATCAATCCGACGGCCCGCAATCTGACGCTCGAGGTCGAAATTTTCGACGTCTCGGGTGCGATCGGCAATCTGCAGATCGTCGTGTCGCCCACCGACGAGATCAGCATGAATGTCGATCGTCTCATCGACATCATCAAGCCGATCGTCAAATCCCGGCAGATCGACGCCCTGCGCGCCGCGGCCGCAGGCGACGGCACGATCACGCTTGATCAGGTGAACGCCGCCGGTGTCGCCATGCAGTTCGACATGCAGCGTTATGGCCTGCGGCTCGAAGTCTCGCTCGACGAACGCGGGGCCATCGACATCAATCTGGCCGCTCGCAACCGGCAGCTGAATTTTCAGCCGCCGGAGAATTTCTCATTCTATCTGAACTACAATATCTCGCTCGATTATCTCCATAAGAGTTCGTTCGAGCCCACCGGCGTGAAATCGCCGACGATCGATCTCGACACCTACGTCAATCTTTACGGCTTCGTTCTGGAGAACGAGCTGACCTACGATCAGGACAACGCGCAGGATTTCTCGCGTCAGGCGACCCGGCTTGTCTACGATCTGCCGGATGAAGCGATCCGGATCTCGCTGGGTGACAACCGCACGGTGTCGCGTGGCTATATCGGTTCGGAAGACATTCTGGGCATCACGGTCTCGCGTCTCTACACGACGCTGCAGCCCGGCCGGAACATTCGCCCGCAGGGCTCGTCGGCCTTCACGCTCGATCGCGAGTCTCAGGTCGACATTCTCGTCAACGGTCTCACGACCCGATCGGTGCGGTTGCCGGCGGGCAGCTACAACCTGTCGGATCTGGGCTTCACGCAAGGCAGTAACGACGTCCAGATCGTCGCGCAGGATTCCAGCGGCCGCCGCGAGCTCGCCAGCTTCTCATATTTCTTCGACTATCAGCTGCTCGATCCTGGTCTCGTCGAATTCTCGCTCTCCTACGGCGTCTTCTCCGATCTGCTCGACGGCGAGCGTCTTTATGACGAAGACCGCTATTTCGCGTCGGGCTTCTTCCGCATCGGCGTGCTGGACAACCTGACCGCCGGCGCCTCCTTCGCGCATGACGACACGGGTCTGATCATCGGCGGCGAGGCCCTGCTGTCGACGCCAATCGGCCTTTTCGGCTTCGATGGCGCTTATAGCGATATCGACGCCCTGGGCACCGGTCAGGTGGGACGCGTCTCCTATCAGGGCACGTTCAAGCTGAACCGGCCGGCGGACTTGCTGATCCTGCTGTCGACCGAATACCGCTCGGAGCTGTTCTCCAATCTCGGCATCTTCGCAGGTTCGCAGCGGACCGAATTCACACATTCCGGTTCGATCAACTACAACGTCAATGACAACCTGACCCTGTTTGCCGGCGGCCAGTACGTCACCTATCGCGACGGCAGCGACGATACCTGGGGCGCCAATGCCGGATTCGCCTGGCGCTTCGCGGAAAACATCCAGTTTCGTGCAGCCGCCACCGCAGAGCGCGACGACACCGGGGATATGGAATACGGCTTCGGCATCCGCATTACGGCGCGCTTCGGCACCGATCAGTTCGCCTCCGCCTCGTATGATTCCACCCGCGAACGCTACGATCTCAACTGGAGCCGCTCGCCCGGTCTGCTGACCGACGACTGGGAAGCCAATGTCGGCGTCACCGGCAACAATGACGACGCGGCCCTCAATGCCGGTATCGGTTACGTCAGCAATCGCGGTGCGGTCCGCCTGGAGCACGGCAGCAGCTACAATATCGATGGGTCGCAAATCACCGACGCGCGCACGTCGCTACGCGCCGAAGGCTCCGTCGCCTTTACCGGCGGCAAGGTCGCCGTCGGCCGGCGCATCTTCGATTCCTTCGCGATCGTCGACACGCACCCCAGCCTCGGCGATGCCCGGGTGCTGATCGATCCGACTAAGGAAGGCGACTACACGGCCAAGTCGGACGGCGCAGGGCCGGCCCTGGTGGCGGATATCGGCGGCTACTCGCCCCGCACCATCTCCTATGCCGTGCCGGATGCCCCGCCGGGCTATAATCTGGGCGTCGGCAATTTCAGTATCCAGCCGACCTATCGTTCCGGCTTCGCGCTGACGGTCGGCTCCGCCTACAATGCGATCGTCGTCGGCACTGTGGTCGATGCCACGGGGACGCCGATGGGTCTGGAGCCCGGCATCGCGGAATCGGTCGACGATCCCGACGCGCCGAAGGTCGAGCTCTTCACCAACAAAGAAGGCCGCTTCGTCGCCACCGGCCTTGGCGGCGGCACCTGGCGCATCACGATCGGCACCGGCGCCGCGGCCCGCTCATTCACGGTCACCGTGCCCGAAGACCAGACTGGCTTGATCCAGGTCGGCACGAAGGAGGCACGCTGATGCGTATTCTGCCCGCACTGACATTCGCGGCCGCCCTGATGGGCGCGGCCTTCGTGTCCACCGCGAACGCCTGCGTGACCGTCACGCCGGTATCGCCCGGCGTCGTCTCCTACGACCCGACCTCGCCCTATCCTTATAAGGAGCGGCTGAAGCTCGCGGTGCGCGCCTCGGCGGGCTGCGGCCAGGGCAGCGATGCCCGGATCGGCGACATCGCGATCGGCTTCGCGCGCCGTCCCAGCCAGAGCTTGGACTTCGAAATCATCGGCAGCGACGGCAATCTGCTGTCGCCGTCCGCGACCGCCGCCACGCTCCAGACCTTCTCCTTCCCGGATGCTGGCAGCACGATCATCGAGTTCGACCTCAGGATCGGTCGCGGCCAGGCGGTCAGCTCGGGCGAACTCGCCTTCGACATCGTCTATCGTAGCGCCGAGCAGGGATGCGTCGATGCCGCCTGCGGCTCGGCCTTCGCGGAAACGGTGCCGGTTGTTCTGGCGGTCGATCCTGTCAAGACTTTCAGCCTGTCTCTCGCCGGCGCGGCGCGCGGCTCGATCGATTTCGGTACGCTGACCAGCGGCCAGACCCGCAGCCTCTCGCTCTCGGCGACCGCGACCGCGCCGTATCAGATCGTGTTCGAGACCGAGAACGGCCAGAAGCTGCTTCTGGAAGGTGGCTCGGCCGCGCGGCCTGAGGACAACGTCGCCTATACGATGACGCTTAACGGCAATCCCGTTTCAGAAGACCTGCCTTATTCGGAGCGTGCGCTGTTCGGCACGGGCGGCGTGGTCAGCATCGCCGACCTCGCCTTCACAATTGCCAGCGCCGAAGGCAAGCGCGCCGGCAAGTACCGCGACACGGTCACCATTACCATCACGCCGCTGATGGGCGCCGGGATCAGCGCGCCAGCCAGCTGACGTCAGGCGTTCAGATCGCGGCTTCGATCCGGACCGAGATCGTCGTCACGGTCTGCAGCGCGCCATCCAGCGTCAGCGAGATCGGGCGCGTGCGCACCGTCGGCTGCGTGCCATAGGTGACGACATCCGTGCCGGAATTGCCGAGCTTCACCTCGTCGCCGCCCAGGGCCAGCCGCGATCCGCTCAGAACGGCGGAGTCGTAGTCGACCAGGATGCGATAATTATTCGTGTTGCAGAACTCGCGGACATTGCCCAGTTCGACGCGCCCGGCCTGGCCCGGCGAGACCATAGCGGTCGAGAAGTCGAGCTTGCACTGGACGGGCATGTAACCGCGCACCGTCAACTGGGCCGACGTGGCGCCGTTGGCGGCCTGGACCGCCAGCACCGCGAACGCAGCGGCTGCTGCGGCTTTGCCGACCTTCTTCCCCATTTCGGTTTTCATAGTCGTCCTCACAACCCTTCTGGTTGCGAGAAAGCTACGCGTGCCGACTTAAGGGCGAGTTTGGGAAGAAGGAAAACAGCCGGTTAAGTTAGGATTACGAAAGCGCAAACCGATCGATAAAATTTTCTGCGCTTCGCCTGGTTATCCTACCAAACGCCCGAATTCTGCATTGAAGCCCAAGGCTCGGCGGGGGGAAGGGCCGGTCCCTTCTGCAGAAGCTCAATGGAGATATTGTCGGGCGAGCGCACGAACGCCATGCGCCCGTCACGCGGCGGCCGATTAATGGTGACGCCGCCATCCATCAGCCGCTGGCACGCCGCGTAGATGTCATCCACACCGAACGCCAGGTGCCCGAAATTGCGCCCGCCGCCATACTCTTCCTTGTCCCAGTTATAGGTCAGCTCGATCTCGGCCTCCGGCGTTTCCGGCGCCGACAGGAAGATCAGCGTGAAGCGCCCGCCCTCGTTATCGAAGCGCCGCCGCTCCACCAGTCCCAGATGCTTCACGAAGAAGTCCAACGACGCGTCCACGTCGCTGATGCGGATCATGGTGTGGAGATATTTCATGCGTTGCTGTCCTCGAATGCGGAATACACAAGTGTCCTCAGCTCACGCCGCACCGGATAGGTGTCGGAGGGCAGAAGCTGCGTCAGGAAGATGCAGGTCAGCTCTTCCTTGGGGTCGATCCAGAAATAGGTCGAGGCCGCGCCGCCCCAGGCATAATCGCCATTCGTGCCGGGGATCATCGAGGCCGCCACGTCGGTGGTGACCGAGAAGCCCAGCCCGAACCCGACCCCGGCATAACCGACCTCCGAGAACATCGAGGTCGAGATATCGGCCAGCGTCTTGCCCCCCGGCAGATGGTTCGACGCCATCAGCTGGATGGTCTTCGGGCTGAGGAACCGCGTTCCGTTCGCCGTGCCGCCATTCAGCAGCATGGTCGCGAAGGCGAGATAGTCCTTCGCGGTGGAGACGAGTCCCCCGCCGCCCGAGATCAGCGAAGGCGGCTGCAGGTACGAACTCGTCTCCGGATCGTCATAGAGCGCCATTCCGCCTTTGGTCGGCTGATAGTTCGCGGCGAAGCGCGACGCTTTCTCCGCCGGCACGTGGAAATCGGTATCCGTCATCCCCAGCGGCGTGAAGATGCGCTCCTTCAGGAACTGCTCGAACGGCATGCCCGACAGCTTGCCGACGATATAGCCGAGGATGTCGGTCGACACGGAATAGTTGAATGCATCGCCCGGCGAGAATTCCAGCGGCACCTTGGCCAGCGCCTGGATCATCCCCTCCAGCGTCCCGGATTTCTCGATCTCGCCGATCTTCAGCTTGCGATAGGCGGCATCCACATTCGTGCGCTGCTGGAAGCCATAGGTCAGGCCCGACGTGTGGCGCAGCAAATCGACCATCAGCATCGCGCGCTTGGTCCGCACCGTGCGGAAGGTCTCCATGAAGCCGCCGGCATAGACCTCCAGCCCCTTCCACTCGGGGATCACCCGGTGGACGGGCGTATCGAGCGCGACCTTCCCTTCCTCCACCAGCATCATGAAGGCGACGGAGGTGATGGGCTTCGTCATCGAATAGATGCGGAAGATCGTGTCGTCCTTCAGCGCCTTGTCGCGGGCGACGTCCGCCTTGCCCAGCACGCCGAAATGGGCCGTCTCGCCCCGGCGGTGAACGACCGTGATCGCGCCGGGCAGGCGCCCCGTCTGGATGTAGCGCTCGTTAAGAAAGCTATCGATCCGCTTCAGGCGGTCGGTGTTCAGGCCGTGGCGCGACATCGGGGCGATTCCTTAATTCTGTTGTCGTTATCGGCCCCTATAGCACAGCCTCCGGAAGGCTCCGTCCAGCAAACCCGCGCCTTTCGTGGTTAACGAATTGTTGTGGGTAACCCGGCATGAGTTAGGGAATCACTGGACGAGTCTGGAACCCGGGTGCGACCCTCGCCCCCCTGAGTCTGGATGCCCAACTGCCAGAGAAAAAGAGTTCGGCCGCATGTCGTTGAAGCCCGTCGCCTCTGTCTGCGCCCTGCTGCTGCTGGCGGGCTGCGGCGCACTTCCGTCATCCGGCCCGTCCGTCAGCGACGTGCGCTCCGGCGCCTATGACGACGATGCCTCGAACTACCTGTTGGTCGATGTCGACCTGCGCTCCATCGACCAGCTCGCGGCGCTGCGCCCCACGGGCATGTATGACAGCTTCGGCGATGGCGGCGCCTATTCCGCCGCGCCCGATCTCACCATCGGCGTCGGCGATGCCGTCGCCGTCTCCATCTGGGAAGTCGGCGGCGCGGGCTTGTTCGGCGGCGGCGCCTCGGCGCTGCGCGGCACGGCGGCCGATATCGGCGCGGCCGATGTCGGCGCCTCCAGCGCAACCGTGCCCTCGCAGATCGTCTCGGCCGACGGCGCCATCACCGTGCCCTTCGCGGGCCGCGTCCAGGTCGCGGGCAAGACGCCCGCTCAGGCCGAAGCCGCCATTCGCGGCCGCCTCGAAGGCAAGGCGATGGAGCCGCAGGTGCTCGTCACCGTGCTCTCCTCGGTCAGCGGCTCCGTCTCGGTGATGGGCGAAGTCACCGGCGGCGCGCGCATTCCCCTGTCGGTGCGCGGCGATCGCCTGCTCGACGTCATCGCCTCGGCCGGCGGCATCCGCACGGCGGTTCACGAAACCACGATCCAGCTGACCCGCGACAACCGCACGGCCTCCGCGCCGCTTCAGGCGCTGCTCGACGATCCGCGCGAGAATGTCTTCGCGCGGCCGGGCGACGTCATCACGGTCAGCCGCGAAACCCGCACCTTCACGGTGCTGGGCGCTGCGGGTCAGAACGCCGAACTGCCCTTCACCTCCGCCGTCATGACGCTGGCGCAGGCGATGGGCCGCAGCGGCGGTCTCATCGACAGCCGCTCCGATGCCGAGGGCATCTTCATCTTCCGCTTCGAACAGCCGCAGATCGCGCGCGGCCTCGACCCGCGCTCGCCGCTGGTGGAACGCGGCCAGCCGGTGCCGGTCGTCTATCGCCTCGATCTCACCGACCCGCGCGGCTATTTCTACGCCCAGCGTTTCGCGCTCCGCAGCGGCGACGTGATCTACGTCTCTAACGCCCCGCTCACCGAGCTGCAAAAGGTCTTCAGCCTCTTCGGCACGCTGACCTCCCCGGTCCTCACCGGCGCCGGCGCCTACAACGCGATCAAGGACTAGGCACCCTCATTCGCCCGCAAGTGGGAGAAATCCTCTGCGAAACACGGGAATGATGGCGTTCTTTCCGCCCTACCTGTCATCCTCGGGCGGCGAAGCCGACCCGGGGACCCATGCCTGAGGCCCATCAAGCGGCACCTCACGCAGCCCCACCACCTCCGGCCATAGTTCCCGCCATTCGGGATTGGTCTTCTCGATCAGCGCGATCTTCCACGCGCGCAGCCATTTCTTCAGCTGCTTCTCGCGCCGAATTGCCGTTTCGATGTCATCAAACGTCTCGAAATGGACGAGCCGCTTCACGCCATAGGTCTTTGTGAAGCCGGGCATCGCCCCATCGCGATGCTCGGTCGCCCGGTTCGCAAGGTCGCCGGTCACGCCAATGTAGAGCGTGCCGCGCGTCTGGCTGGCGAGGATGTAGACGAAATAGCTCGTCACTGAGCCGCCTCGGGCATGGGTCCCCGGGTTCGCTGCTCCGCAGCGCCCCGAGGATGACAACTGAAAGTGCAGGATGTCATCCTCGGACGGCCCAAAGGGCCGATCCGGGGACCCATGCCTGAGGCCTGTCATAGCAAAGCGCCAGCCCGAACTCGCCAGCAATTCAGCGTCCGTGTTTGCAAAACCCGACAAGTTCGAACAGGACCGCTTCTAGGTCCTTCGTATCCGAAATCTCCGGAATGTGCCGCTGCTCGACGGTCCGGCCGGGGTGTCCTTTCCCCAATTCAGCCATGCCAGATTGCCAGGCTAGCAGTTCCGCTTCGTTCTCACGAAAGCTGAGATTCAGTGAGCAACTCGGATTGAGTGAATCGGGATGCCACCGCTGAAATGTGGTCTCAATGCTGAGGCCGCGTAGCCCAGCCTCGTTGCTGCGCCACCAGCGTTCTATCTGGTCCAGAAGGTCCATCCCGTCACTCATCTAGCGGCGTACTCGCTCACTCTCAATTCCTCCCGCCACGCCCTGCAGCGCCGACACATACGTCGCCCAATCCGTCCGCGTGAACGCCGCGCGGTGCTTCGGCGGGGCGCGCACCGCCTCTACCCACGCGTCGACACTGTGCGGATCAACCAGCCGCACCCGGCCGCCCCACAACTCACGATAGACCGGCGTATCCGCCGCGATCACCGGCGTCCCGGCCGCCAACGCCTCCGCCACCGGCAGCCCATATCCCTCGTCGAGACTGGGTGACAGCACCGCCGCCGCGCCCTTCACCAGTGCCGCCATCGCCGCGCTTGAAAGCCCTGCCACCTCCAGCACATGCGGCGGCTTAGCATCCAGCGCCGCCAGCACAGCGTCATTCGACCAGCCGCGCCGCCCGGCGATGATCAGCTTCGGCGCATCCGCGCCCAGCCGCGTCCACACCTCCAGCAGCAGCGCGTGGTTCTTGCGCGGTTCGATCGTCCCGCTCACCAGCATATAGGGCGCACCGCCGAATGCCGGCGCGACAGCCGCGCCGAACCGCGCCGCGACGGGCAGGTCGACCACCTCGATGCGCGGCGCCGTCATTCCCGCTTTGCGCGCGAACGCGATGATCTCGTCCCGCACCGTCTGCGCGCCCGTGACGATCGCATCCGCGATGCTCAACGCCGTTATCAGCCGCGCCCGGTGCAGCGCCGCCTCTCCGGGCCGGAACCATTCGGGATGCTTCAGCGGCAGCAGGTCGTGAAAGGCGATGATGGTCTTGAGATCGCCCCGCGCCTGCTTGAACGCAAATAACTTTGGCCGCTCCATCCGGAAGAAGCCGGTGTGCAGTGTCACCGACCCGCCTGGCAAACCCCGGGCGGATCGTAACAGGCGCGGCACGAATCGCGCCGCCGCCAGCAGCGACTTGTCGCGCGGCGGCGGGGCAGGGGCCACCGCATCGCCCTTCAGGAACGCCGCGACCCCGGCCAGCTCGTCCCCGGCATCGGTCTTGTCCTCGCGCCAGCGCCGCGCCGCCGCACGCGCGACCGTATCGCGGCCGGTGGCACTCAACCGCCGCGCGCCCCAGGGCGTCAGCGCCAGGGCCTCCTGCGGCGGCAGATGCTGCGCCAGGCCCAGTTCCAGCGTCTCGACGCCGGTCGGACCTGCAAATCGAAGGCCCGTCAGCAGGCGCGAAACGTCGAGAACCAGCGGGCGCATGACCCGAGATGACGTGCGGCGGCCCGCCCGGTCAACCGTCGCCCCTGAGCCAAAGAGTCCCATGCGGAACAAGGCCCCTTTGGTTTGCCAAAGGGGGGGGATGGCATAGTCTCTGCGTCGATCTGCAGAACGGTCTTGGGGCTAAGACAAATCGTATGACGTCGTCGCGGCGAGTCGCCTGGTCCGAGGGCATGTTCCTCAGGCCCCAGCATTTCCAGCAGCAGGAGCGCTTCCTCGAAACGCTGGTGGAGCGGCGGGCCATGCCGCTGCGCCCGCATTCGTGGGGCATCACCGAACTTCAGTGGAACGAGGATCTCCTCGCTGTCGGCAAGTTCGGCCTGCGCAAGATCTCGGCCGTCATGCCGGACGGCACGGTGGTGAACGCCCCGGCGGACTGCGACCTCCCGGCGCCCATCGACATTCCGAACGATGCGCGCAGCGCCATCGTCTATCTCACCGTCCCGCCGCGCCAGCCCGGCGCGGCCGAGTTCCAGCGCGGCGAGTCGGCCGCCGCCCGCTTCCGCGTGGACGAGGAAGAGGCGATCGACAATTTCGCCGCCACCCGCAATGCCGAGGGCATCGACACCGCCCAGCCGAACCTGAAACTCGGCGTCACCCGCGAACAGACCGACGGCCGCATCGTCATCGGCGTCGCGCGCATCGCCGAGCGCCGCGATCAGCTCGTGGTTCTCGACCGCTCCTACATTCCCTCGTGCCTGACGCTTGAGGCCCACGCGGATCTCGCCGGCATCGTCGAGGATATCGGCGGCCGCGCCGCCGCCCGCGCCGAGGAGATGGCCCGCCGCGCGGTCGCCAAGGTCGAGGCCGGCACCGAAAGCCTTACCAGCTTCCTGCTGCTCCAGGCGCTCAACCGCTGGACGCCGCTCTTCGAGCATCTGAGAACCTGCCCCGGCCGCCACCCGGAAGACCTCTACGCCTTCCTGCTGGAAGTCGCGGGCGAGATGTCGACCTTCACCACCGACAAGCGCCGCCCGCCCTCGTTCCCGGTCTATGACCATCTCGATCTCCGCCGCTGCTTCCAGCCGGTGATCGACTTCCTGGTCGGCGCCTTCGCGACCGAGTTCGCGCGCCTCGCGATCCAGCTCGATCTGGAGTCGAAGCGCGCCGGCGCCTATATCGCCCCGATCCGCGACCGCAATCTCTTCCGCACGGCGCAGCTTTTCCTCGCCGTCTCGGCCCGCGTGAACCCGGCCGACCTCGCCCGCTCGTTCCCCAGCCAGATGAAGATCGGCGACGTCACCAAGATGCCGGAGATCGTCCGCGCCGCGACGGCGGGCGTGCCGATCCGCCATGTCACCACGCTGCCGCCGCAGCTGCGCACCTATCACGAGCTGACCTATTTCCAGCTCGACCAATCCGTCCCCGAATGGCGCGATATCGCGGGCCTCGCCCCCGGCATCGGCTTCGCCGTCTCCGGTGAATGGCCCGAGCTGAAGATGGAGCTGTGGGCCGTCAAGAAGGCCGGCACATGAGCGGCGGCCCTGGAGACAAAGGCCCGGAACGCACCATCGTGGTGCGCGCCTCGCCGCTGTCCCAGATTCGCCGCGCGCAAGGCCAGCCGCCCGCCGACCAGCCCCGTATCCCCGACGACGCCGTCGCCGCCCCCGCCGATCAGGGCGCGCCCGCTTACGCCGCCGCCCCGCCGCGCGAACTCCAGCCCGAGATCGAGGCCGAAACCGCGCTGCCGCCGCTGGAAGTCCGCAACCCGCTCGTCTGGCTCGCCTCGCGCATCCTCGTGCGCCTCGCCGGCATGCGCACCGGGCAGATGCCGGTCACCGCACCGCAATTCCACGCCGAGATGGTCGAGGCGATCACCGCCTACAAGGATACGATCGCCGATATCGGCTACGACCGCGAAACCGTCGACAACGCCACCTATGCCGTCGCCGCCACGGTCGATGACGTCATGCAGAACATCCCGCAGACTCAAGGATTCGAGTGGGCGCGCCGCTCGATGGTCGTGCAGATGTTCGGCGAGAATATCGGCGGCGACCGCTTCTGGGCGACGGTCGACGATCTCCTCCGCCGCCCCTCGGGCAAGGACGAACTGCTCGAACTCTTCCACGCCTGCGTCGCCGCCGGGTTCCTCGGCAAATACCGCCTCTCCGGCCGCCAGGATCGCGGCCTGTCGGACCGCATGGCGGCGATGCACGCCGAACTGGTGCGCTCCATTCAGAAGACGGGCGAGCCGCTGGTCCCGCACTGGCGCGGCGTCGAAGCACCGATGCGCAAGGTCCCCGTCGCCGGACCGCTCATCGGCATGGCGGCGCTCTGCGGCGTCATCCTGCTCGGTGCGTTCGCATTCTTCCTCTTCTCGCTCGCCGACCGCACCGAAGACGCGAATGCCCGCCTCGCGGCGCTGCACGACATCACCACCCCCGTCGTCATCGAGCGCAACACGCCGCCGCCCGTCAGCAAGCCGCCCGAGATCACCTCGACCCGGCTTGAGCGCATCCGCACGCGTCTCGCTGCCGAGATCGCCGCCGGCGACGTCGTCGTCGAAGGCAAGGACGCCCGCATCCGCATCACCACCCGCATCGGCAGCCTCTTCCGCTCCGGCTCCGATGTGCTGGACCCCAGCTATCTCCCCTTCGTCGCCGCCGTCGCCGCCGCGCTGGAAGCGGAGGTCTGCAAGATCACCATCGTCGGCCACACCGACAGCGACAAGCTGACCAAGACCCTCAAATTCCCCGACAACCAGGCCCTGTCGGAAGCGCGCGCCATCGCCGCCGCGACCGAACTGAAGAAGGGCCTCTCCGATCCCTCGCGCATCGTCACCGAGGGACGCGGCGATCTGGAGCCGATCTCCGCCAGCGATAAATCGCTCAACCGGCGCATCGAGATCTTCGTGCCCCTGCGCGAAGGCGAGTAAGGGCGCATGGAACGCATCCTCCACCATTTGTTCGGCCGCGTCGCATTCTTTGCGGCTGTCATCGTGATGGTGACGGCGCTGATCTTCTGGGTCGGCCCGCTCATCTCCTTCGCCGGCTACGAACCCTTCCGCGACGAATGGGTGCGTGTCGCCGTCATCGCCGCCATCGTTATCGGCTACGGCGCGTTCGAACTCTTCCGCTACTGGCGCCGCCGCAAGAAGGCCGAGGCGATCCAGAAGGGCCTCTCCTCGGCCGAGGAAGGCGCCAAGGAAGGCCAGGTGCTGGCCAAGCGCCTCGCCGATGCGCTCGCCACCATCCGCCGCATGGGCGGCCGGGCGGGCAGCCGCGATTATCTCTACGCGCGCCCCTGGTACATGATCATCGGCCCGCCGGGCACGGGCAAGACGACGGCGCTGGAAAACTCCGGCCTCAAGTTTCTCGTCACGGGCGATGCCGGCAAGCCGGCGCTGAAAGGCGCGGGCGGCACGCGCAACTGCGACTGGTTCTTCACCGAAGACGCCATCCTCGTCGACACCGCCGGCCGCTACACCACCCAGGACTCAGACGCCGAACGCGACAGCAAGGCCTGGCTCTCCTTCCTCTCGCTCCTCCGCCGCAACCGTCCGCAGCAGCCGCTGAACGGCGTGATGATCGCCTTCGGCTTCGACATGCTGATGAATGCCAGCACGGACGAGCTGCACGCCAATGCCGATGCCGTCCGTCGCCGCCTGAACGAGCTGCACAAGGAGCTCGGCGTCCGTCTCCCCGTCTATGTCTGGCTCACCAAGGCCGACATCCTGCCCGGCTTCGTCGAGTTCTTCGACGATCTGTCGGCTGACGGCCGCCGCGAAGTTCTCGGCGCCACCTGGAAGTACGACGCGAACAAGGCGCTCGACATCGAGGAGCTGCTCACCGAATTCGACCTCTCGGTGAAGGCGCTCAGCGAACGCACGCCCGCCCGCCTCCAGGGCGAGGCCGACGCCCAACGCCGCTCCAAGGTTCTCGGCTTCCCCATCCAGATGGCCGAGGCGCGCGTGCGCATGGCCACCTTCTTCGGCCGCATGTTTGAATCGCGGCCGCTGGAGCCGACGCCCGTCTTCCGAGGCTTCTACCTCACTTCCGGCACGCAAACCGGCGCCGCTATCGACCGCCTGCTCGGCGTCATGTCGCCCGCCCGCGTCGCGCCCTCGGCCGCGCGCGGCAAAAGCGCCGGCCGCGCCTATTTCCTTCAGCGCCTCCTGTCGGACGTGATGTTCAAGGAGTCGGGTCTTGTCACCGCCGATCCGCGCGTCCGCCGCCGCCGCCGGGGCATCGTCATCGCCGGCGTCACGGTCATGGCGCTCCTCACGGCGGGCCTCGCTGCGTTCTGGTTCCTCGCCTATCAGCGCAATACGGGCCTGCAGGATAATCTCGGCGCCGCCGTAGATCCGGTCGTCGCCGAACGCGGCCGCGCCAATGTCGATCCGAATATCGTCAAGACCGAGCAGCGCGGGCTGGAGGCCATCGTCAAGCCGCTCGATCTCCTGCGCGCGCTGCCCGGCGGTTATGGCCAACAGGAGAGCGGCGCGATCCTCGGCGATCTTGGGCTGGCGCAGGACAAGCCGCTCTCGGCGTCCGCCGTCGCCGCCTACCGGCAGGGCCTCTATCGCATGCTGCTGCCGCGCCTCATCCTCCGCGCGGAAGATGTCGTCGCCGCCGAACAGGATGGCGACTGGCGCAAGCTGTACGAGGCGCTGCGCGTCTATCTCCAGATCGGCGGCGCGCCGGATGGCGTCACCGCGTCGGGGCTGCGCGACGTCGCGGGCGTCCGCAACTGGTATCTGCGCCAGTGGCAGACGGTCGATTTCCCCGGCGATGAAAACAAGGCGCTGCGCGACAGCCTCACGGCGCATCTCGATGCGCTGCTGGAAGACCCGCAGGGCCTGCTCGATGCCGTCGGCCGCATCCAGTCGCAGACCGTCGGTGCGGCAGAGCGCGGTCCCGCCGTCGACTGGGATCTCATCAAGGCGGCGCAGGAAACCCTCGCCAGCCGCTCGCTGGAAGAACGCGCCCTCACCGCGATGGAGGCCGAAGCTGCCGGCAAGCCCGACTGGGTGCTGAAGGACAAGATGCTCGCGGGGCAGGAGCGGGCGTTCACGACCGATCTCTCGTCGATCGCCGTGCCCTTCCTCTACACCAAGGCCGGGTATGAGAGCGTCTATGTCGCGTTCTCGAACGACATTCTCGCCCGCATCCAGGACGAACAATGGGTGCTCGGCGATGCCGGCCGCGCCGCCGCGGTTGAGGTTCAGGCGCCGGTGCTGAAGCGCGATGTCGCCGCCACCTATGCCCGTGCCTATGCCGACCGCTGGCGCGAAGTGCTCGGCAGCGTCGCGCCCTTGGGTCTTAAGTCCGTCGCCGATGCAGTGGAGCTCACCAAGAAGCCGCAGCCCATCTCGCGCTTCCTCGGTGCTGTCGTCGCCGAGACGGCGCTCGTTCCCTCCGATCAGCTCGGTGGCGACTCCACCGGCCAGGCCGGTCTGCAGATCGCCCAGCAGTTTGCCGAACTCACGCTCTACGTGAACGGCCCCGGCCAGGACGTGCCGGGCGAGATCAAGCGCCTCGAAGAAGCCCTCGAAGCCGTCCGCAAGGCTATGGAAGGCGGCGGTGGTGGTGGTGGCGGTGGCGGAGGCGGAGGCGGAGGCGGAGGAGGCGGCGGTGGCGGCACAGCGCTCGAACAGGCGACGCAGCAACTCGCGGCAGCGGTTCAGTCCATGCCGGCCGATGCGGCGGCGCTCGGTGCGGGCCTCACGGAATCGGCGGGCGACACGGCGGCGGACGCGGCGCGCAGCGCGCTCGCGACCGAATACCGCGATCAGATTCTCCCGGTCTGCAAGGCGATCACGAAGTTCTATCCCTTCACCGATGGCGGTCCCGACGCGCCGGTGATCGACTTCCAGTCTGCTTTCGGCCCCGGCGGCACGCTGACGCTCTTCTTCCAGAACCGCCTCGCCAACTATGTCGATATGACCGGCGCCAACTGGAAAATCCGCACCGACAATCCCGTCTCGCGCACGCTCTCGTCGCGCTCGGTCGGCATGCTGCAGCTTGCGGGCAATGTCGGTCGCGCCATGTTCCGCTCGCCCTATGGCGTCGGCGGCATCGGCTTCCGTCTTCAGGTTTCCGCAGTGGCGCTCGGCCCGGGCGTCCAGTCGGCGCGCCTGACCCTCGGCCCGGTGCAGGGTGTCGATTTCAATGCGGTCGGTTCGGCCGGCGCCCTGGAATGGATTCCGGGGCCGGGCATGGACACCGCGACCCTCACCATCACGCCCGCTGACGGCTCGCCGCCGCTGGTGCTGAAGCCCCAGCCGGGCACGTTCGCCTTCTTCCGCCTGTTCGACAGCGGCGAATGCCGCCCCTGCACGGCCAAGAACCGCAACTACACGTTCGGCACCGGCGCCACGGCGGTCACCATCGCCGTCAAGGTGGATGGCGCGGAAACGGCGGGCGATCCGTTCGACAAGGCCAAGCTCTGGAAGTTCAAGTGTCCTTCGGCGCTCTAGACGACCCGGGCATCGCGCCGTTCCTGTTCGGCAAGATGCCGGCGCATGGCGATTTCATTTCGCGCGGCCTCGACGATGAAACCATCGAGGCCGCGGATGCGGCCGTGGCGGAGGCCGTCACCATCGCGGCGCTGAAATGGGACTACCGCTGGGACGACGTCTATGTCGAAACCCCAGTGTGGCGTTTCATCGCCGCGCCGGGCGTTCTGGGGCGCGACTGGACGGCGGGCGTCTTCATGGCGTCGGTCGATGCGGTCGGACGACAGTTTCCGCTCATCGCCGGATTCTCATCCGCCTCCCTCGCGCTCATCGCGCGGGGCGAGGTGTTGACCGCCGTGCTCGACGAGACCGAAACCCTCGCGCGCAACGCGCTGCTCGAAGCGTCCAGTGTCGATACCCTTCTCGCTGCGCTCGATGGCGCCGCGCGCCGCTTCGCGCCTGCGGAACTCACCGATCCGGGCGAGGCGTTCGCTGCGGCGGCGCTCGGCTGCGCGCAGAGCGCCGCCTGGTCGGCGGAAGGTCTCTTCTGGGTCGCCGGCTCGCAGGCGATCGAACCGGTCGCGCTCTCCGGTCCGCTCGCCGGCGAGACGCTCGCCGCGCTGTTCCAGCCCGCCCCCGCCGCCGAAATCGTCGCAACCGATGAGGGCACGGGCGGCGATGAGTCGCCGGAACTGCTGGACGATGCGGATTCCCCGGACGACGCTGTTGTGGTTTCATCGCCGCCTGCTGATGCGGCCTAAGGACATGCTTCTCTGGTCATGAAGACGCTGACCTTCCGTTCTGCGCATGAAACCGATCCTGGCCGGCGTCGCCGGGAGAACGAGGATTCCGTCGGCATTCATGCCGGCGGCGCGCTCTGGGTGGTCGCCGACGGTATGGGCGGCCATCTTCATGGCCGCTTCGCCAGCGACACCGTCGTCCGCAATCTGAACGGCGCCTATCTCTCGGGCGTCTATGACGAAGACCTCGCGGAGATCCAGCGCGCCATTACCTCCGCCAACCGTCAGGTGTACGACCGCGCGCGGCATGAGGGCGCGACCATCGGCACCACCGTCGTCGCGCTCTATGCCTCAGGCCTCAAGGCCGCGTGCCTCTGGGTTGGCGACAGCCGCATCTATCGCATCCGCGAGGGCCGCATCGAGCAGATCACGCGCGACCACACCCAGGTCCGCCATCTCCTCGAAACCAAGCAGATCACCGAGGCCGAGGCCGAACACCACCCGATGGGGCACGTCCTCACCCGCGCGGTTGGCGTCGATCCGTCCGTCCGCGTCGATGTGCGTCAGGTCGACATCGCGCCGGATGATATTTTCCTCCTGTGCTCCGACGGCCTCACGGCCTGCGCGGGCGAAGCCGAGATCGGCAAGATCGTGGGCGAGGTCGGCGCCGCGCGCGCCTGCGCCAGGCTGGTTGAGATCTGCCTCGAACGCGGCGCGCCCGATAATGTCAGCATCGTCACCGTCGCCTGCGACGAGGTGACGGCCGTCGAACTCACCCAGCCGGAGATCGTGTGACGCCATGAGCGGCGCTCCTCCCGGCGGCGACGACGACGATGACGACAAGACCGTCATCCTGCCGGCGTCCGGCACGCCGCCCGTAACGCCGCCGCCAGCCACCCCGGCCGTGCCGACGGCGGAAGACGACGACGAACGCACCGAAATCGTCGATCCGGGCCTTCGCGCAGCCGATGAC
>VFQQ010002836.1_pt1 | contig 18290 bp, 28 predicted proteins | sample 3512341 | NCBI WGS metagenome assembly VFQQ01 (sample SAMN10412373, study PRJNA504923) | tailings metagenome | isolation source: Relicate 2 Philex TSF1 revegetated site | place: Philippines: Tuba, Benguet | collected 2017-08-29 | reverse complement strand
CAGGGACGATCAGGGCTGATCAGGGGTAGATCAGGTCAACTCAGTCGCCTTAGTGAACCCACAGCCCGCACGCACCTGCTCTAACCATGCCAGTACTGCAGCGGCCGGCTCCAAGTGATCTATGCCAACCAGGCCTGGCCACATGTCCGCCACAAATAGCAGCGAGGCAGCCACTTCCCTTACAGACTGTGGCGGCTGCGGCGCAGAGCCAGCTGGCGCAGCAGCTGCGGGTGTCGTCGCGGCTTTCAGCGCTGCCCAATGGGTGGCAAATAGAGCGCGTGCCTCTTCCGCGGGGCGCTGCAACCTGCACCATTGTTGGCTTGCACGAAACGCAAAGCATGTACAAGCAGTGGGGCAATCTGCATGGCATGCCTGCGAGTGTATGAGCTCACCCATCAGGAGGTCGGTAAGGCAGGGCTGCCGTAAGCTCAGGAGGCAGATACGGCAGGGCTGCTGCCTCGAGAGTTGCGTGCATCGCTCGCAGCAGCCAGTTCCAAGGATTCCCGGTCAGTAGGGATCCACCGGTGGCTAGGTGGTGCACCAGGCGGCACAGCTGGCTGTGCAGCATGGCAGCCGCACTGCTGCAAGCGTGGCGGCCGGCTGCTGCCGCCTCGGACCGTGGTGTACCAGTCAGCACTGAAAGGGCAAATGCTATGACTTGAATCAGCTGCTCGGAAAGGGACATGGCTGCGTTACTGACACCAGGCAGGTCACGGAAGCTGGCTTCGAGCTGCAGCAGCAGCGGCTGCAGCCGCAGCCCTGCCGCAGCTGCCTGCGGCCATATGCTGAGCTCATCTGCTGGCACAGCTGTGATTGGCGACAAGGCACACCTCAGCACAGTAGCCAGGTTGGTACACCAAGTAGCAAGATTGTGGAGCCATTCCAGCTGGTCGATGCCTGCCGGGCATGCCCCGGTCGCAGCAGACAGCAGCGCCGTTGCAAGCTGGGGCAGCACTCCCAACATCAACGCTGCCACCTGCTCCAGATCGGGTGTGCCTAGCGCTGTGCTGCCGCGAGCCTGGCTGTAATTCTGGCCAGGCATATCCACGGTCGCCAAGCTGACTAGCTGCGTTATATTCTGCACGCTGACAACCCATGCCCTGGCGTGGTTGCACCGTTCTGCATCCGTCGGGCACTGTGCCGGCAGTGAGTGCATGATGCAGACCGCTGCTTTGACTGCCGCTGCCAAGCCGCCCTGCTGCCGCAGCTGCCGCAACAGCGCTGGCACCAAGCACTCATTGCGCATTGCGCTTGCAATGTGAAGCAGGTTGCTGCCAGCGTAGTTCAGGTCAATAGTGTAGCCGCAGCGGCTGTCCCCCTCCAGATCAAGGGCCAGGCCGGGCAAACCGCGTGCCAGCAGTAGGCTGGCGAGCAGCTGCTGCAGGGCAGCGTCTGCGCGGATGGCGGCGGCGTGCTTGGACCAGACAGGCTGCACCCCAAGGGCCTCCACTATGCGCCCAAAAAACAGCTGCGACTCAACATAGTCGCTCGTCGTCACTGCGAGTGACCAGGGCCGGCAGGGAGTGCGGAAATGTGCCTCGCACGGCATGGCATGGCTGGACAGGGGATGGCTGCAGACGAGCACCAAGAATCAAGCCAGCAAGCAGCAGCCATAATCCCCACCATAGCGCACAGGTTTGCTCACTATTGTCATCAGGGTAGTAAGCAGGCAGAACCATCAGCAGCTGTGCCATTTCCCGCAGCCATGGCAGCAGCACTTGCGGCCGAGCAGTGCTGGCTGCAAACGCCGCCGCCGCGTCCCGCCGCTCAGGCGAAACACACAGCAGGTCCATCACAGCGCCAACTGCCTGTGCGTATGTGAAGCAGTGCGCTGCCAGCTCAGCCAGAGTTCCGGGCTGCATTGCCCTTCGGGAAGCGCGGGCCGCTGAGAGCAGCCGGGGCGAGCCCTGCAGCACCGGCTGCACAGCGGCAGCCACGCGCAGGCTGTCACTGCTGGACATATCGAGCCGCTCAGCCAGAAGAGCACAGCTCTGCAATGCGGCGCTGGTTGTGGCCAGCTGAGCAATGGCGCCAGCGGCTGGCAGGTCGGCAGACGAGCGATGTGCCGCTGCCGCCACCGGCGCCTGCACAAGCCTGATCGCCGAGGCCAGCTGCAGCACAGCCCTGCATGATCGGGATGGGCTTCAGACAGCTCGAAAGCGGGGCTAAGCGGCCCAGGCTCAAATTGGCCGAGCGCTCTCACTGGCGGAGCCTCGGCAGCTCTTCTGTATCCGGGACGAACGCCTTAGCTGCCTGCTCCAGCTTGCCAACGAGCGGGCCAGCCGCAAGGGCCTCCTCGGCCGTGGCCGCCGGGCTGCTAAAGCGCGAGGCCAGCTCTTGCAGCAGGTGCAGCAGCCTGTCGGTCATGGTGTCCTCTGATAAGTAGAGGCAAACAAAGATGGGCTGATCGGAGCTGCCAGGCATTGGATGCCCGCTCATTGCCGCCGACGACATGACGGCATTTGGCCGCAGCCCTGCGCGCACGCTTTTGACCTCCCAAACTCCTTGCCAGGGCTCTGCACCCCCTGCACTGTACTAGGCTCGCCCGCGCATTCTTCCAGGCACGCATGAGTTTCATGCGCCCCGTAAACGGCCGTCAATGCTGGCACGTGTGCCACGGCATGGCGCACTCACTTCTGCACAATCTGCGAGCGTCTCGAGCATGCGTTCGCATTACCCATTGCGCAGACGCACGTCATTTGCCAGTGTGCAGGTGCCAGCACAGTAGCCGCAGCGGATGCTGTGCGCACTTCCTGCCGGCGATCAGACAGCCTGTCGCTGCATTGGTGCCAAGACGGCTGGGAGGGCCCACACTGCGAGCCCGAGTGCCGCTGCATGCCGCTGTAGCTGGTCAATGCCATGGCTGTATGGTGCAAGTATTACACGTACAAGCTGCAACAAAAACACCTGTTCAATAGTGCAGCCACAGATGGCTCCATGCTTGAGCATACGGCGGCGCAAGGCGGCGGCACAGCGAGCGGCGCAGCGTGCCGCTGCCGCGCCACCGTCAGGGGAGCCATGCATGCGTCTGCACCATCTGGGCGGCACGACCTTGCATAATTCAGCCCTACTGCACCGGAAAACGTGCGAAGGGCAGCGATGGGTTCGGAGGGCGCTGGTGGAGAGCTTTCGGAGGCTGCTGCGCATGTGCTCTACAGTCCAGCCATCATGCCGCTTGTGTTTCAGCACCTGGGAGGGCTGCCGGAGCGGTGAGTGGAGCTGCCGCGAGCTTGCAGTGGGGTTGTGCAGCCGGATCGCGCATCCAGCAGCTGATTGTGGATGCTGTTGTTGACACAAGTGCACGACCACACCGAGCGCGACCTGACATGCTTGCCGCCGCCGCCGCCGCCGCCGCCGCGTCCCCCCCTTGTTGCTGTGCAGGCACCGCACGATCCCGCTTGTTTGCCGCTCATGGCTGGAGCTGCTGCACAGCCCGCACCTGCTGCGTGACCTGAGCATCAGCCTGGACTGCAGCCGCCCCGGCATGCTGTCCGCCTTTTGCGCCTGGCTCGCGCAGCGAGGTGAGGAGCAGCTTGGTGTGTTCTTGCGATGACGCTGACCCGTTGCCTCCTCAATAGCTGTTTTGCCACAGATTGGCCAGCCGCTCGCATCAAGTGTTTCCAACCACATCATGTCACACCCCAGTTTCGCTGTTGGCTTCCTCGCACTGCAGCTGCGGGCCATGTGCAGCGCCTCGAGCTGGAGCTGCGGGCCGAAGGCATAGCCCCAGCTCTCAAGGGGGATGCCGAGGTGCATACGCTGTTTGCCACTCTTCAGGTGCGGTCTGCTGGGGCTGATGAGCTGCTGTGATTGATCATGTCTGTTGGCCTGTGCACTTCAATGCCAAGCTGTGCTGCACCCCTGTTTGCGCGCACCAGGATGCCACACGCATGCAAGCGTTTACCAACTGCCGCACAGAAACCATCGCCCATCCCGCTGTGCGCCTCCGTCCTCCGTACAGGCCTGCGGCGCAGGCGGCTGCCTGCGCGAGCTGCGCCTACGTGCCGACAGCCAGCTGACGGTCAGCCCCGATGCGCTGGGCCCGCTGTGCGCTTGCCTGGAGCGCCTGTCGCTTCGCGCGCACTCCCGTAGCCACGAGAGCGCCAGCACAGCCATCTATGCATTCGGCCTGGAGGCGCTCAGTGCCCTGAAAGAGCTAGAGCTGGTGGGCAGTGCAGTGGAGCTGCACCGCTGCCACCTGCCGCCGCGCCTGACGCAGCTGCACCTGCAGGGATTCCGAGACCTGACCAGCAGCATGCGGCACTCGCTGCCGCGCCAGGCAAGCACGGGGTGGGGACTGCAGGGGCGCTGCCAGGTGCATGCGGCACAGGGATTGGCTGCGGCCATTGAGCAGCCCTTGGGACACCCACACCAATGTATGGTAGCCCGCCGTGCCAGCCGCCGCAATTGCAAGCTCGTTTGCAGGCCTGCAACCCCACCCTGCCCTTGCCCCTTCCTGCCCTCAGCTGGAAGTTCTGTCTCAGCTGCGGGCGCTGCACCTTGTGGGCATCTGTGAGTGCTGGGTTCGGGGGCGGGGCCAAGGACAGCAGTTGCCGCCGCCGCAGCAGGCTGGAAGTGCTTTCGAGATGGAACACAGCGGCTGCTTGACCAGCCTCCGCATCTGCTGCGTTCTCGCCACCCCGTCTCCCTCCACCCCTCCACCCTGCAGACGCCAACACGCCCGACTGCTACCGCCCACTGCTTAGCCTGCCGGCCATCGAGACGCTGGCACTGACCAAGTGCGCGCACCTGCCGGCCTGCTTGCCGCAGCTGTCCAGCCTGCGCGCGCTGGTGAGTGAATCAATCATGCCAGCTGCTGTGCGCAGTGCAGTGTGAAAGGACGATGCAAACAGCAGGCAGGGGTGGGCGGCAGCCCTGCCAACTGAGCTGATATTGTTGCCACAGGCACACGCAGCCACTTGTATTGTGCTCTGCTCCTTGAACAACCGGCCACGCCCTGCCGCTTGCACCACCCATTCTCTGCCCCTTTCACCACCACCGCAGTGCCTGGAGAAGGCGCCTATCAGTGACGACCGCCAGGCATCGGCGGAGCTGGGTGCAGCCCTGGCCGGCCTGTCTCAGCTCACGCGCCTGGTGAGCTGCGCTGGCCGGATGCCCCGGCTTCATCTGGTGCTGCTGTGTTTGTCTGCCACAACTGGTGGGGCTGATAGCTCTGCAAGCTTGGCAGTTGCTGTCTTCATATCGGTCCCAACTCGCTTCAACTTTTCACTTGCAATACCTCCACCACTGGCGCATTGCACTCTCCACCCGCAGGCGATTCGTGGCATGGAGCTGGGCGGGTGCCTGCCCCCAGCCCTGAGCGAGCTGGGCCAGCTGCGCAGCCTGTACCTGGTGCGAGATGGCAACGAGATTGCCAAGTACAACGGGCCGCAGCTGCCGGTGCACGGGCCATACCTGGACAGCTTGGAGCAGCTCACACTTGAGCCTCAGGTGGCGGACAGCAACCTGCCCGCCCTATCGGGAGCCGCCAGGCTGCAGTCCCTCACCCTGTGCGGCCAGCTGCGCTCGGGCCTGGCGCACCTGGCGGTCGCCGCATGGGCGGACAGTCATGCTTCTCTGCACCAGCTGGCCGTCCTAGAGTGGCCGGTGCCGGAGCGGACCAGGCAGCGGCGCATGGACACACATTGGCTCCAGCTGGCAGAGCTGCTGGAGAGGCAGCAGTTGCAAGCCTCGCTGGCCGTGTCGTATCGAGCTGCCACGTATGACGACATGTGCGCCAGCCAGCCGCTCCTGGCCCTCGCTGATATCCCGCCCTGCTGAGCTTTGCTGGCAGCTGCTGCCATGCTTGCGGCGCCTGACTGTTGTTGCCCCATCGCATGCTATGATGTTGCTGCTACTCCTTGCACCGCATTGTCGCCCAACTGCGCTGTGCACTGCCTCCTTTATCTCTTTTGTGTCACTGTGCGTGCATCATGACGTGTTACTTGGCATTGCAGCGGCAGCGTTGGCAGGGAACAATCAACAGGAAAGACAGCGGGAGAGCGCAGAACGGGGCAAACTGGCGGGGAAGAACAAAGGGAGTTGAATCAAGTTGAAGGGAAGGGGGGCGGACAGCCCACAGGCATGCCGGTGCAGCTGCTGCATGGCGGTGGCAGCCGGACGGCGGTGCCACCGCCCGCGCACGCTGCGCCAGCTGCCAGCAGCCACTGGCTGCCGGCCAGCCGCCCGGCTCGCCCCACTGCCGCACAGGCCGTGAGGGCGCACTATGCCAGGCAACCAGCAAGTGCCTGCTGGTTGCGCTGGCCAGCTGGACTGCTGGCAGTCCTTGGAGCCTCCAGTTACAGCTTCTGGGCGGGCTCCTCCTTGACGTCCAGCACCACGCTGACCTCCACCTCCTGAATAACAAACTCCTCGTGCGCGCGCACGCTGCAGGGCAGGAAAAGCAACGCATTCGCACTGGTGAGCCAGTGGATCTGACAAAGTTGCCGAGCTGCTGGCGAGCAAACGCCTCCCGCTCCTTTTCTGCACAGCCCACCGTCCCCCCAACCAACCAAGGAAGCTGCGCACGCACTGGTTGCCGAGCTGCTGGCGGGCAAACGCCTCCCGCTCCTCCACCCCGTGCAGGGCCAATCCCAACACAAAGCAACCCATCAACTGGAGGCAAGCCCTCCCCTTTCAGCGCACGCACCGGTTGCCGAGCTGCTCGCGGGCAAACGCCTCCCGCTCCTCCACCGCCGCCTTCTTGGCCACCAGCCAGTCGCGCCACTCGGACAGCTGCCGCTCGCGCTCCGCCAGGAACTCGGTGTCGGCCTGCAAGTTCCAATGAGGATAGCAAGCATGATGAGAAAGAACCAGAAACAAAGCTCGGTGTCGTGGCTGCAGACAACAGATGGTAAGCATTGTGTATATTGATGGGACAACGAAACACCACAGCTGCCCCTTGGCCAGCGAGCACGTGCACAGGAAATGGACAGGATCTTATAAAGAAACCAAACCCCACGATGGCCTCTTCGCCTCACCTGGGCCAGCAGCGCCTCATCCCCCTCCTCGCACCGTTTGGAGTGCTTTGCGAGTGCCGAACAACCAACCAACCCAAACTCCTCCAAAAATGAGCGGCACACACCTGGGCCAGCAGCGCCTCGTCCTCTTCTTCATAGCGCTTGGAGTACTTGCGCAGGTTCTTCACAATCTCGCGCTGCTTCTCCTCGCTCAGCAGGCTGGGCGGGCGCGGCCGCCAGTTGAGCTGGAAGAAGCGGTCGTGCGCCGTCCTGCACAGTGCGCAAAATCAGGACATTGTGAGCTGTAAGACTAGAGCAAGGAGAGTAGCCACCAGTTGGGCTGGAAGGAGCGGTCGTGCGCCGCCCTGTGTTGTGTGGAATAGAGGGCCAGAACAGGCAGTGTCAGGTGCAGCAGCACACGGCAGGCTGCCCCTGGCGCACAGCTGCACATGCAAGCATGGTGCTTTGACCACCCATCCCAGCCTTGCTGCTTGCCGCCTGATGCCACGCTGCACCTCCTGCTGGCATGATAATGCGAGCCTTCCCAACAGTGCAGATGCCCCGCTCCTCTCACTTGTACAGTGGCTGCCCGCTGAAGCTCCAGATCTGGAAGCCGTTCTCCATGGCGGCCGCTGCGGCAGGCAAACAAACGAGCAAGGTTAGACGTGCGCAGAAAGCAAACCTAATTAAAAATCAGCAGCTCTCCCCCGGGGAGTGTTCCCCCAAATAGCCCACTCATACGTCCTGGCGGCTCACCAGCGTTCACAATGGTGGCCACGTAGCGGCCGGTGGGGTCCCAGGCCACCTCCTGCGCCATAAAGTGCTCGCCCGCCGACAGCAGCGTCATCTCCTCGCAGTCCCAGAACTCAACCACACCGTTGTGGCCGCCCTGCGGGTCAGGATTGCAGCATGTCGACAGGCCGCATTTCAGCCCAGTTTCGCGCAGCGGAGCAATGTGCAGTGGCAGCAGCAGCGGTGGCGGCGGCAAGCGCAGGCAGGTGCAGGGCGGCGGCAGCGGCAGCAGCAGCAGTAGCAGACGAGGCATGCAGCGGCAGCAGCAGCAGCAGCAACAAGCGCCACGCACCCCGAGGCCGGCGAGCAGCAGGAAGCGGCCGCTGGGCGACCAGTGCAGGCTGGTGCACTGCTTGTTGGTCATGGTGTGCAGCAGCGTCACGCCACGCGCGCTGCTCTTGTTGTCCTTCATGTTGTAGATGGACACTGCGAGTCAAGAAAAGCAGGGAAACAGTTAGATTAATGAATCAATTCCAGGAAATTTTTTGTTACGAATGCTCTTGTTGTCCTTCATGCTGTAGATGGACACTGCAAAAAGGGGGTGGAACAAGGCCATCGCTCAGTCAGCCGACGGGTCAGCTTGCAAGTTAGTCGGAGCGTGCAGGGGCGCTGCTGTTGGCGTTTGTCCTGTGGCACGCCAGAAGCAGCGCAGGCAGTCATGAGCATAGACCGACCACCCCAGCCACACACAAGCCCCGCCCTTGAGTCTCACCCGTGGGGCGGGAGCCGTCTCCGTGCAGCAGCGCAAAGCGGGAGCCGCGCGGCTCCCACGCAAACTGCTGGATCTTCTCGCTCTTGTTGGCCAGCTCCAGCATGTCGATGGGGCAGTCCTTTTCGCTGCGGACAGAATCAAAGAGATGAACAAATCAAAGGATGACAAAATTGGCAAGAAAAAAGCTGCTGGAGAAGAGCTGAGAAGCAGGCTCCAGCATGTCGATGGGGCAGTCCTCTTCGCTGCAGGACAAAATGTGGCAACGAGGGGTGGGATATGGGGTGACAATTCCGTGAGCGGAGGTGTGAGCAAAGGCTCCAGCATGTCGACGGGGCAGTCCTTCTCGCTGCAAAAGTGTGAGAAACTCGAAAGGAAGGACGTGAGGGCATTTGAAGGGCAGCACGCAGGGAATCGGCAGTGGCAGCCACCGCCTGCTGTGCATCCGCGCTGATAACAGACAACAAACAAATGCACGCCTTGCCCTCACCGCAGGGAGAAGAGCTCGAAGTTGGTGGTGGTGCTCTTCTTGGTCTTGGTCCACTTGTCCACCTGCGCAGCGGGGAGGCAAACGAACAACCTTTGAGCAGCGGCAAGACAGACATAGCAGAGCACGTGGAAGGGCGGGTGAAGCAGACAGGCTAAAACATCGGCTGCCCTACTGGATGCACATGCACCCCACATGAAAAGCAGCGCACCTGCACCGCCAGGTAATCGCCCTGCGGGTGCCACGTCATCGTGATGCCTGCAGGGGGACAGAAACAGCCACGGGTGGCGCGCTGCTGACGCAGAGGCTGTCCGCAGGCGCTGTTTGGGCGGGGCAGTGACGCCACGATGTGGGCGGGCAAGCACGAAAGGAGAACCGGTTCGTAGCTCTGGCTGCCTGGTGAGCACCAATACCTGTGCACGTGCAGGTGCCACTCACCAGCGACCGAGAAGAGGTTCTTCTGGCGCAGCTCCTCGCGGCCGGGCCAGCCTTACCCAGAGCACACCCCGCACAGAAACAAACAAACGCATATCAGCAAGAGCTCACCGGCAACAGAGAACAGGTTCTTCTGGCGCAGCTCCTCACGGCTGGGCAGCTTCATGAGCACCACACGGGCGGGCAGGTTGCCCTGCTCAGCTTGGTAGGCGGCCAGCGTGGCGTCGGGAGCAGCCGGGGACCACTCCCAGTCCTGGGGATTGGGAAAGGTAACAAAAGGGGGGATGGGTAGGTGGGTGCAAAGTGGGTGGGGCTGGGCAGGAGCTGTGGGTGGGTGCAACGGTGCTGCTGAACGGTGCGAGCCACAGGGCGTTCTCAAATTGTCGAGGCCAGCCAGCCCGCACACAGAACAAGGCATGATGCTTGCGGCAGCGACCTCCCCTGGCCAAACAATCCGCAGGGATCTGCAGAGATCCAGGTTGGTTTCATCATGCAAGTTAATGCAATGAAAACAACACAAACATGCCGCACCTGCACGTTCTCCATCTTGATCGACCGCTTGTCCAGCATGGTCATCTCGGGCGCCTGGTACACGCTGCAGGTGGAAAGTAATGCAGAGGGAAGGTTAGCCTTCATGTGCGCGGGCAGCACAGGTGCTGCGCCATGCAGCCTGCACTATTTCCCAGCAGCCCAAATGCTGGGGAAACAAGCTCAGCAAGCAGCAGCCCACCTGATGGCGTTGGCCTTCATGTGCGCCAGCAGCACGGGGGCATCGCCGCCGCCGCTCCAGCGGAAGGCGGGCCACCGCATGCCGCGGTCGGGCCGCGCCATCGCGCCCTGTGGGCAAAATTGGAGCGCAGATGCAGGGGCGTCAGATGGTGCAGCAGCGCGGTGCAGCAGGAGTGCAGCTGAACCGGGGAGCCAGCAGCAGGGCAGTGAGCAAGTGGCCAGCGGTAGCAGCAGCCCAGGATGCCGGCGTGCAGCCCATACAAGCCCAGCACGACCACAGCATGCACAGCGTGCACAGCAGCAGGCGCTCACCACAGCGTACTCCTCGTGCGGTCCATCAAACGTGCGCAGCCGCTTGCCCGTGCGAATCTCCCACACGTGCGCCAGAAACTGCATTGAGCATTGGCAAGAGGGATGCAAGTTGCTGAGATGTACAGAAGCAGCAAGCACGCGGCAGCGGCAGTTGCCAGGAGCAGGCGATGCCTCTCACATCAAACCCAAGCCCAAGCAAAGGCCTTTCAGTCCAGGCGAATGCTGCCGCAACGATGAACAGCTTGTAAGCAAAGTCGAACAGGCAGCTGGGGCAATGTGTGCCCAGGCATCCAGGCAGTGCATAGCGACACCGCCTTTTACCATGCACGCAGGCACATCCACTCACGTGGGGGCGGCCCTGGGGCCCGGCCGGGAACTCCGAAAAGGTGAGCATGCACAACACCACAACGCCAAAGTACGAGAGCGACAGAAGGCAGGACTGATTCAAGTACTCACGTGGGGGCGGCCCTGGGGCCCGGCGGGGAACTCCGAGAAGGTGAGCATGTACTTTTCGCAGGGCGAGAACAGCAGGCTCTGCACGTTGGGGTGCCTGCAAAGAACAAGTAGGGCAAGAGCTGGTCAGTAAGGTCATCAGCCCCGGGTGCTGCGAGCGTGGGACAGGATGGTCGTGTGCATTGCCGCGCATGGCACGAGGCAAGCAGAGTGACTCTACGGCTTCCGCGGCTACATGAAGCCGGCTGCAGGCGTCCAACGGACATGCCGAACCCCATGGAGGCCTGTAGACAATCGGACCCCTGTGCAAGCCAACAACCAAGCAACCCATCAGCAAGGCTCACCCAACACGCTGCAGGCGCTCAAAGGACTTGCCGCCCCAGAGCGCCACGCCTTGCCGGTGCACGGTGGCCAGCATGCTGCCGCGAGGGGACCACTCCACAAACGCCTCTGCGGACAGTTGCAGCAGGTGGGGCAGGCGGGGGTTTTAGAAGGAGCGCGTGTGCACGCTCTCCTCTTGCCCTGGCATCGCGGCTAAGCCCCCGAAAATACCAGTACTGAAGAAACAATTCAAACAAATCCGCACCCGTCCAGAAGGAGCGCTTGTACACGCTTTCCTCCTGCTGCTTGGCCGCGTCGTTCCAGCACACCTCCGACTCGTCGCCGTACCTGCCAAGTAAAAAAGAGAGTCAGCGCTGAGTTGGAACAAGCAAGGCTGAGTTGGGCATGCAACTTTGGGCGCTACGGGACCTCCACAGGTTGAAAACTGCCGGAGAACAAATGCATGCCTGCAGCATGCGGCCCCCAACGCAGGCCACAGCATGGCAAAGCTAGCACATCGCCAACATTCTCCGCAGCACAGCGGAGCACACCACACCACACCGCAGCATAGCACAGCGTGCGCACCGCAGCACAAACTGGTCGCGGCCGCGCTTGTCGGTCAGCCAGTCGAGCAGGTTTTCTCCAGGAGTGAACACGCGCTCGCCAGGCTCCTCGTACGCGTCAGGCACCTGAACAGCAGGCACAGCGGGCACAGCATGCATATCTCAGCAGGCACAGCAGGCAGGTCGCAGCAGGCACAGCAGGCAGGTCGCAGCAGGACCTCCACTGCTCCCCTTGCACACAGCAGTGCCAGTGCTACACGTTGGCACGTGAGCAAATGAGAGCCCCGACAGGGCAGGCGCGCCATCCGAAAGAACGCCTGCGAACAATCAGCCGGCCCCCACCTTGGCCAGCCGCTCAAACTCGTCGTAGAGGCAGGCCGCAAACTTGTGCGCCTTGTCCAGCTGGTAGCCGTTCAGGGCGGCCTGCAAAAGGAAATTTGGCAAGATCAATACATCAATGTTTAGAGCAGCAGTCAGGCTTGTCCAGCTATTGGCCGTTCAGGGCGGCCACTTAATAGCATCGCTTGCTATTTCGATCATGATTTGAGTGATGCTGGGGTTGGGCAGCACGGATGCGCCTCGTTTACCCCACACATGATTGCCACACCACCCAGCCCACACCTCCCCGCCCAGCGCACCTGGGCTGCGCGCGCCTGCTCCACATTCTCGTACTCGACAAAGGCGTATCTGCAAACAGAGGAAGGGGGCAAATCCGCAGAGTGTGTTCGTGCAGCCGATTCACGACAGCAAATGGTGTGGCACACAGAGCAACGCGCTGCTTCCGCTGTGCGCAGCCATGGGTGCAATATTGATGACGAAACCAAACACTGCATCGCAACATCCCGTGGCTCTGAGCAGTTGCTCACCCCTTGGACATCTTGCTGGCCTCGTCCACGGGGTGGAACAGGCCGCCCTCCCGGATGCGGCCGCTGCCGCTCAGGATCTGCGCAGCGGTATCAGAAGAAATGGCCGGTTTCAAGGCAATGTGGGGACGGATCACCTGAGGACCTGGTTGGCCCGTGCCAGGCCGTCAGATTCAAGAGGCTGAAATGAGGCTTGGGTTCCAACATGTTCATCTACCAAGCTCTCCAACGCCCGGATTTCTCCAACAGTTTGCTTCATCTTGCCTTTGTGAGGATGGCGGTCAGCTTCTCGTACTTCTCGGGCCCCACCTGGGGCAGGTTGTCCACCACTGCAAGCATACAAGTAATAAAAGGGAGCGGCGTCAGCATGTTGTCTACCCCTGCACCAGAACAGAGCAAAACACAAGAGAAAGGGGGCAGGTGAGTCAGCCAGAAAAGAATTGGCGCACGACCTCAGCAGCAGAAATTCGCCGGCAAAGGTGTAACAGCAGCAACACCAGTGCAGCAGCAGGCAGCTGCAACCGGCTGCCACTGTTGCCTGCCGCTGAGCTGGCTGCTGCCATGTCCTGGGCCGCAGTCCCATGCCAGCGGATGCTGCCCTGCTCATTCCAGCTGCCTCCCTCCAGCTGCACTCCAGGCCACTCAAAGGGTCGCACTGATGCCGCTGCTCTTGCCAGCCACTGCCACTGCCAGGCTTTGCTGCCGCTCCCGCTGCCGCCCAAAACATCTTGCCCGCCGCTGCTGCAGCCGCTCTGCTGCTGCTGCCTTGCACCTCCCTGCCGCTCTCAAATCGGGCATGGCATGGCCAGCATCAGCTGCTACGCTGCGGTCGGCACTGCTTGCCGCACTACCCCGCACTGTCCAGCACCGAACAGTGCGCACCATCCCACAGCTGCTAGATACTCAGGCTCACCCAGCACGTTGCCAAAGCCGCTCTCGGAGCTGATCTCCTCCTCCTGGTTGTCCTCATCGGTGTCGGAGGGGATGCCCATGTCCTCGCCCTGCAGACGGTACAAGGCAAGCTTGGTTGCACAGACAACAATCCAAGCCGTGGCTATGCAGGTGCAGCGCGCTCGTTTCAACCGCAACCGGCACCCGCTGCCGTTGCTCTCATCCGAGTGCACACGCAGCAGCAATCAACACGTTTCAATGTCTCTGATGATCAGCTCCCAATCGAATCAAAAGTAAAATTCACCCACCTCGGGCAGCATCACATCCTCCAGATCAAAGTCGCCAAAGGGGAAGCCGCGCGGCTGCCTGCAAGCAAAGAAAGAACAGGCAGGCAGGCACACACGATGACGGCTGAGAGCCCGGACCGCAACAACAACCGCAGCATGACATGTTTTGCAGGCGGCAAAGCGCGGCAAATAGGGAACACGGCACACCAGATGGATGGCATGCTATTCAGGCAGCTCTTGCAGATGGCAAAGCAGCGGCACAGGTTGACGCAATGCTCGGCCACACAGCCAATATTGCGGCGACTATACAATGGCGGCCGATTGCCTACTGATGCGATCCAGCAACCGCCGCCACTCTGTCGGTACGGGCCGCAGCTCCATATGTGCAGCAACAGCAGTCCCAATACCACAGGAAAACCACAGAGCAGAGAGATCAGCATCAGGTGCAGCAAGGGCCTCACCCCTCGAACATTTTCTCCTCCTCTGGCCGCAGCATGGCTGTGGGGCCGCCCATTGCTGCCTGCTGCCTGCAGCCGCTGCCGCTGCTGCGCTAGTTGGCTGCACACACGGGATGGCAGGGAGCAAACGGGCGGCACACGTTGAATGCGGCTGCCAGGACAGCAGAGCCGCCGGCGGCAGGCGGCAGCGGTGGCGGCAGCGGCGAGGGGCCTGTGGCAGCGATCGCCAGGCACCGCACGCCGCTGCCATCGGCGCATCGATCGCAGCTCGAGCGCGTCTGCCGATCCCGCTGCCGCTGGGCGCTGCACAAGCCCGCAGGCGGCCGGCATGGCCCGGCCGCTCGAGGGCGCCCCGCAGCTACGCTGCAACCCCAGCAGCTGCACACGCATGCACAGCGCACATCGCGCCGGCTGCAGGCAAGGGAGGCGCCCATCACCCAGGCGCGAGCAACCCAGTGCTCGTGCACCGGCGCTCCTGCACGCCAATCCGAGGCACTCACTCGCTCGCTGCAGGCTGGTGCACTCGGGGCGGCGGGCGGCGCAGGGAAAAGGTGAGGGTGTGCCTGCGGCTGGCTGAGACCTGTGCTTGAAGCCGCTGCTTGCTCGCTGGATCACACAGCCGGCCGGGCGGCGAGTGGGCATCAAATGCGATGTGCATGCCACCACCGCCACCGCCGCCACGCTGGACGCCGCCACGAGAGCTCTCGAGATTGAAAGCGCTTTCAAGCCGCGCCTTGGCGTTCCAGCGTTGCAGTGCACCAAGCCACTTGCCACTGCATGCATGGTGAGATCATCTTGCCGATGAAGCAGCATGTCAGGGCACAGGAAGCCTGGCGAAGTACAGTTTCGGTGCTATCGGGGCCCAAGGAGGTTGGCTGCCCAAGGTTTGCTGCTTCAGCTGGCTGCCCAGGACAGAGTTTGACACCACTGATCACCTCAAAAGTGGCACTGTCGACTTGCATGTGAAGTTACATGGGTGAGCTGCGGGCCTGCACATTGGGCCGCGGTGTGCCAATGGGCGGCAGGCGCTAAGAGTGCATACGGCAGTGCATATATCTTGTGCGAGGTGAACCAGTCTGTTTCAGGTCAGAGGCAGGGTGTCAAATAAATTGGGCTTGGGCCAGGCAGCGAGAAAAGAGGGCGGGAGCAGAGCAGTGCAAGGAAGGGTGTGCGGTATGGGTTGCATTTGGGATGATACGGGTGTGGTGGCAATGGGGGAAGGGCGAGCAGTAGACCAAGTAAGGTGGAAGCGATCGACGTCAATCGGTCAGCCAGGCGGCTGCCAACCGCTGTCCTACAGCAGCAGGGCCAGGGCCAGCGCGCCGAGCAGCGCAGCGGCAAAGGCAGCGGGCGCGCCGGCGGCGGCGCCGCTGGCGGCCGTCTGCGGCACGGTGGGCAGCTCCGCGGGAGCGGAAGAGGGGGCAGGGGCGGGCCAGCCATACTCATCCAGCTGGGGAGCAGTCTCAGGCTCAACAGCCGGCATGTCGGCGCCGGTGTCGGTGCTGCCGGTGTCGGTGCTGCTGCTCTCCACGCTCTTCATGCCCACGGCGCCCGCGCCGCCCGCCTGGCAGCCCACCTGCAGGTCAGGGTAAAAGCAAGGCAAGCAAGGTGAGGCTCAGCAAAAGGCAGGCATGCAAAACGTGCGGCTGCTCGGTGCAGCGGCGCTGAGGACAGCAGCTGTGCACAGGTCGAGCAACACATCCGCATTCCCAGCCAGCGGGTCTCACGTTGAACTTCTCCTTCATCTGGTCCTTGGGGATCGGGTTGCGGATCCAGTCGATCAGCTGGTGCATGGTCACAAACTGCACAGCGCGGGGGGGCAGGGGGCAGTCAGACAGCAGCCGCATGCAGTTACACAAGCTTTGCCTCAGCTCGTCAAGCTTGCTCGCCGCCCCAGCCAACTTGCAATCTCCCATTCCCTTACGACTGGGTTGTTTGGGTCCCCCTCAACTCACCCACACGTCCTGGTCGGGCTTGTTGAGGGCGTAGTCCATGAACTTCTGCACGTACTTCTGGTTGGCGGTCTGCGTCATCCACGGCATGTGCATGTAGATGGGCACGGGGGCGCGGTTGCCCTCGTACGCCTGCGGGCAGAGGCAGGGGGAGGGAGAGGCAGACATGAGCGTGAGCGGCGGCACCCAATGCTGCAGGCATGGCATGCAAGCTGCCGCAACAGGGATGGCCATAGCAATCAGCACAGTGCTGGTGCCCCATCCATCCACAGAGGCTGCTCTGCGCATGCACCTCCCAGCCTGCCTGCCGCTCAGCGTAACGTCAATGCAATGGGCTGCACACGGCCTGCTCTTGCGCCGCCCAATGCTCCAGCCCAGCGCACCGCATCAAAGTTGATCTTGAGCAGCTGGAACACGTCGCCTCCCGGGTCCATGGCATACGCGTCCATGGGGTAGTTGGAGGTCTGCAGATGGATGTGCACAGGCAGGCAGCACACGATGAGGACCAGCAGTGCTTGTGCAGCAGGACAGCATGCCGCCAAGTGGCAGCAGCAATCGCCAGCACTGCCGGCAGCCATGCCGGCGGCAGCTGAGCTGGGTGCACCCGCTGCTGTCGACCCGCAGCTGCAAGCCTGCTGTGCTTGGGCGTGCGCACCTGCAGCACCCAGACGGGCACCTCCCATAGGCCGCGGTACTTCTCGTCCTTGGTGCAGGAGCCGTCAGGACCGGTGGCGTCGCAGATCTGTAGGACAGAGAGGCGAGGGCGGCAGGGGCAGGGCAAGGTTGGTTTCACGCGGCTTGGCTGCACACTTGCTGGGGTTGCGCCCCTGCCGCGCGGCCCACGACCGCTGCACCCAAATGCCAGCACACAACAGCGTGTTCCGTACCGAGAAAGCCAACCAACACAGTTCCACAGACCTGGGGGATGCCGTTGTCAAAGGTGTAGGGCCAGAGGCGGTTGCCGCCGTCCTTGGAGGTGGGCCACATGCCGTCCTTGGTCCAGTGCTCGTTGATGGACGAGTCGTACAGGAAGCCAGCCTCCGACTGGACCTGCGGGGAGTGCAGAAATAGGCCAGTTTGCGGATGGTAAACACGCTGTCAATGGTGTGTGACGCGACAGCTGCAGTCCAGTGCAAGCACCTATCAACCTGCGGTGGGGCTCCACCACAAGCACCAACTCATAGACAACACAAGGTAGAACATGGTGCTGGCACCCACTGCCAACCCACCTTGCGGATGCCTGGGTTGGTGATGAGGAAGGGGTTGCGCATGCCTACCATGTCGCTCTCCGGGATGCCGCACGACTCGTTCAGCCACGTGCGCACGCTCACAATCTGGTCTGCTCGGGGGAAGCAAGGGGCAAGGGCAAGGCATGAAACACCTGGGGACAGCGCGCGCTGCTGCACTTCCAAACTTGCACGCCCTTGGCAGAATAAGAATCAGTACAGCAGCGTTCACATAGCACCCGAGCTGAACTGTCGACATGCAGGTCAGCTCCTGTCTGCTGCTCTGCTTACCCTCCTTCTCGGCATTGATCGGGGGGTCCAGGCGCACGTGGTCGCGCGTGTGCAGCGCAATCTCGTGGCCCTCGCGCCACAGCTGCTTCACCAGGTTGCAGTAGGGCTCGGTGTCGTACTTGATGGTGAACCTGGAGTGTGGAACGTGGGCCACCAGTTCAGCGAGACAGCCAGTCTTGTTGGCGGAAAACCAGCAACCTGCGGTACGTTGTGCACCTGCTGACCAGCAGAGCCGCAGCTCACCAGGGGATGCATCCTGCAGCGCCCCAGCCCCAGGCGCTCCTTGACATCATCACCAACAGCAGCAGGAGGAGGCAGCAGCGCAGCGCAGTGTTTGCCTCACCAGGTCAGGGGGATGGCGCAGCCGTTGGGGTTCTTGCGGTTGCCCACCGTCTTCTTCACGGCGTCCACGATGGAAGGGATGATGCCGTCGTCGTGCTGCAGGGATGGAAGATGCAGGGTAGCAAGTGTTAGGTCACCTTGACACAACAGGCAACAGTGCACAGCCTTTGCAAACCTTTGCAAAGGTGCAAGACGGCAATGCCTGGGGAAACAAAGCAGC
>VFQQ010002835.1_pt1 | contig 18298 bp, 18 predicted proteins | sample 3512341 | NCBI WGS metagenome assembly VFQQ01 (sample SAMN10412373, study PRJNA504923) | tailings metagenome | isolation source: Relicate 2 Philex TSF1 revegetated site | place: Philippines: Tuba, Benguet | collected 2017-08-29 | reverse complement strand
AGCTGCCGGTGTGGGCAAAGCCGCCGGATTTGTGGGCACAGAGAGCTATCGGTGTGGGCACAGAGAGCTGCCGGTGCGCACACAGAGAGCTATCGGTGTGGACACAGAGAGCTGCCGGTGCGCACACAGAGAGCTGCCGGTGTGGGCAAAGCCGCCGGATTTGTGGGCACAGAGAGCTATCGGTGTAGACACAGAGAGCTGCCGGTGCGCACACAGAGAGCTGCCGGTATGGGCAAAGCCGCCGGATTTATGGGCACAGAGAGCTATCAGTGCGCGCACAGAGAGCTGCCGGTGTGGGCGCTGCAGATGACTGGCATCTTTCTCCTGCCCGGAGGGACCCCCTGGGCCGCAGGGGGAGCCGGGAGATCCCGGCGGTCCGCCCGGGCCGGAGGGACCGGAAGGCCCGCCGGGACCGCAAGGCGAGCCAGGCATGCCGGGCGAGCCCGGAGAACCCGGCGAGGTCAGCCTCCAGCAGCTCCAGGATGCCAACAATGGCACGAGCGCGAACAGCAACGCGGTGGATTTTCTCTCCCTGACCGTGAGCGATCCGCCCACGGAGAGCGAGGTGCAGTCCATCGTGGACAAGGTGAATGAGGTGATCGGGGCGCTGCGGCGGTAGGGCGGGAAAAATCCGAAATCCGAAATCCGAAAATCGAAGCTCGGAAGGCGGAAGGCCGGTGCGGGGTGTGGGCCGGGTGTGGCGCAGCCCGCCCGGCTCATCGAAGGCGGATGAGCGTCCGCATCATGGTCCTCAGCGAGCCGCCGGGATGACATGAACGGCCTTTTTTGCCGGCTGTCCCGTCTTAATTCAAGACAGAAGGGATGCCGCTGTCATAAATCGGCACTCGATCCTTTCCTGTGGCAAGGGGTGAAAACCGTGATCAATAACCCAAAAGGGATATCACCCCTATCACAGCTAAGGTCAGTGTTGCTAGAATAATCGCGAGACAGCCCCATCCAAGAAGGGATGACTCCCATCCTTCACATGGCGGCTCCTTCACAATGTCCAGCCTCCGCACACCATTGAACTGCAACCCCATGTCGTCGGTCATCAGCGACTCGCCTGATTCGATGGCTATCTCTATATGTTCCTTCAATCGCAACAGGCCCTCACGAGAACCGACGATGAAGTCCTCAATCTCGCCGTCAGCACCATGTCCGTAGCTCGCCCAAACCACTTTGGGATCGCTCATCGAGACTGGTGATTGCAAAGATGATGCGGTTGCGGGCATTTCGGTGCTCCGTTAGCTGGGCGAACTTGATGATGGAAACCAAATTTGTCAGTGACGTCAAGATCTCTATCGCCGACATTTTTTCTGGGTGGTTCACGGTTTTTTGATTTGGAGGCGCGGGGAAGGGCTCCGCGCCGCCTCCGCCCGCGGACAAATGGGACGAGGCACAGCTCGTCCCTACCGGTGTCTGCGCTGGCGGCGTGGTTCAATAATTGAAAAGCTCCCGCGGATACCAGGGGCGCTCGGGGGCGGCGGCTTGGGCTTGGGCGGCGCGGAAGAGGGCGTCGGCGATGCGCTGGCGCATGTGCGGGGTGAGGCGGCGGCCTTTGCGCGCGCGCTGCACGGCTTTGTGGGTGAGCGGGGCCGGGCTGGCGGCGACGAGGGCGTGATTGTCCAGGCCGAGCTGAAGCATGAGCGCGTCGAGCGGCTGCGCGCCAAAATTGCGCTCGATCTCTTTGGGTGGGTGGGAGGGGTCGTCCATTGAGGGAGAGGGTGTCTGCCTGCCATTCTACTCTGGGTCCGAAGCCTTGTCCTGCTTTTCCGCGCTGCCAGCAACCCGCCCGTGGCGCGACCGGCCCGGCCGCTGCTTTCCCGGGTTCCCAACCAGGAATGGCTCCTTTTTTCCGCCCCTCATTTTTCTGCCTGCCCACCGCCTCCGCCTGCGGACAAGGGGACGAGACGCAGCTCGTCCCTGCCGCTTCTCCGTGCCAAAACCGTCACCAAAGTTTGCCTTGGCACAGGGTATGCTTTCCAGTAGCGGCACCCGCCCCTGTTCATGTCCATCCATGTCGCCCTCCGCCACGTCACGCGTTACCGCTATGACCGGCTCGTCACGCTGTCCCCTCATGTGGTGCGTTTGCGCCCGGCGCCGCACTGCCGCACGCAGGTGCTGAGCTACTCGCTGCGGGTCACGCCGGACGATCACTTCATCAACTGGCAGCAGGATCCGCAGTCGAACTACCTGGCCCGCCTCGTTTTCCCCAACCCCGCGCGCGAGTTCGCTGTGGAGGTGGATCTGGTGGCGGAGATGGCGGTGTTCAATCCCTTCGATTTCTTCCTCGAACCGCAGGCGGAGCATTTTCCGTTCCGCTACGATCCGGTGCTGGCTCACGAGTTGGAGCCTTATCATCGCAAGCTGCCGCTGACTCCGCAGCTCGGCGACTACCTGCGCGGCATCCGCCAGCAGCTTCTTGGCAAACAAGCCGCGCAACTGCTGCCGGCGATGCCCGGCACGCACTCGGAGGTGGCGCACGCGGCGGGTGGCGTGCTGCCGGAGGCGCATGTGCTGCACGCCGCCCCCGGCAACGATCCGCGCCCGCGCACGATTGATTTCCTCGTCGGCCTGAACCAGCAGCTTTGGAAGGACATCAGCTACACCATCCGCCTGGAGCCGGGCGTGCAGACGCCGGAGGAGACGCTCGAGCTCGGCTCCGGCTCCTGCCGCGACTCGGCCTGGCTGCTCTGCCAACTCTTCCGCCACCTGGGTCTCGCCGCGCGCTTTGTCTCCGGCTACCTGATCCAGCTCAAACCGGATGTGAAAAGTCTCGACGGACCTTCCGGCGCGGAGGCGGACTTCACCGACCTTCATGCCTGGTGCGAGGTGTATCTGCCCGGCGCCGGTTGGGTGGGGCTCGATCCCACCTCGGGCCTGATGGCGGGGGAAGGGCACCTGCCCGTGGCCTGCACGCCCGACCCGCAATCGGCGGCGCCGATCACCGGTCACGTCAGCAAGGCGGAGTGCGAGTTCGACTTCCAGATGGAGGTGACGCGCATCCACGAGTCGCCCCGCGTCACCAAACCCTACACGCCGGAGCAGTGGAGCGACATCCTCGCGCTCGGCGATCTCATCGACCAGGACCTCAAGGACGGCGACACCCGCTTGACCATGGGCGGCGAGCCGACCTTTGTCTCCATCGACGACATGGACGGCGACGAGTGGAACACGGCGGCCATCGGCCCGAACAAACGCAAGCTCTCGAGCGAGCTTTTGAAGCGCCTGCAAAAAGCCTTCGCTCCCGGCGGCCTGCTTTTCTACGGCCAAGGCAAGTGGTATCCCGGCGAGCAACTGCCGCGCTTCGCGCTGGCCTGTTACTGGCGCAAGGACGGTGTCCCGATGTGGCACGACCATGACCTCATCGCCGACGAGCGGGTGGACTACGGTCACACCAGCGCGGATGCGCAACGCTTTGCGCTCGCGCTCGCCGCGGCGCTGGAGGTGGATGCGAAGTGGCTGCAAACCGGTTACGAGGACGCCTTCTATTACCTCTGGAAAGAGCGGCGCCTGCCGACCAACGTCGATCCCTTCGAGTCGAATTTGAAGGACCCGATGGAGCGCGCGCGGCTGGCGAAGGTGTTCAGCCAGGGCCTGGACCATGTCGTCGGTTACGCGCTGCCTCTGAAGCGGCAGTGGGTGGGCGGCGAACTGCGCTGGCAGTCCGGCCCGTGGTTCTTCCGCGACGAACGCATGTATCTCATTCCCGGCGACTCGCCGATGGGGTATCGCCTGCCGCTCGACTCGCTGCCCTGGGTGTCCGAGTCCGACTTCCCCTGGATTCATCCGCCCGATCCGCATCAGGACTGGCCCGCGCTGCCGGACAAATCCAAGTCCCGCCAGCCCTTCATCCAACGCTTTGCCGACTGGCTCGCCGCCACCGATCCCGCCCAGGTGGATTCCGCCAGCTTCGAGCAGGCGCTGGGCTTGATCGGCGCGCGCCGGGGCGGCCAGGGCAAACCGGAGCCGCGCTCCGATCAGCCGTCGCCGGAGGATTTGCAAAACCTCCGCGACGCCGCGCGCGAGCCTGCCTTTGGCGAGTCCGCCGGCTGGCTCACGCGCACCGCTTTGTGCGCGGAGGCGCGGCAGGGTCGCGTCCATCTTTTTCTGCCGCCGGTCAGTCACATCGAGGACTTCCTGGACCTCATCAGCGCCATCGAGGACACCGCTGCCGCTTTGAAGATGCCGGTCATCATCGAGGGCACCCCGCCGCCGTTCGATCCGCGACTGCGCGTCATCAAGGTCACGCCCGACCCCGGTGTCATCGAGGTGAACCTGCAACCCAGCGAGTCCTGGCGCGAGCTGGTGCACACCACCACCACGCTCTATGAGGAGGCGCGGCAGACGCGGCTCGGCACCGAGAAGTTCATGCTCGATGGCCGCCACACCGGCACCGGCGGCGGCAACCACATCGTGGTCGGCGGCGAGTTTCCCTCCGACAGCCCCTTCCTGCGCCGGCCTGATTTGCTGCGCTCGCTCGTCGCCTACTGGCACAATCATCCCGCGCTCTCCTATTTGTTCAGCGGCCTCTTCATCGGCCCCACCTCACAGGCGCCGCGCATCGATGAGGCGCGCAACGACGCGCTCTACGAACTCGAGATCGCCTTCAAACAAATCCCCGACTACGGCGACGTGCCGCCCTGGCTGGTGGACCGCATTTTCCGCCACCTGCTCGTGGATGTCACCGGCAACACCCACCGCGCCGAGTTCTGCATCGACAAACTTTTCTCGCCCGACACTCCGACGGGTCGCCTTGGTCTCGTCGAGCTGCGCAGTTTTGAAATGCCGCCCCATGCCGAGATGAGCCTGGCCCAGCACCTGCTGTTGCGCGCCGCCATCGCGCGCTTCTGGCAGCAGCCGTATCGCGAGGGGTTGGTGCGCTGGGGCACCGAGTTGCATGACCGCTTCCTGCTGCCGCACTTTGTCTGGCAGGACCTCGAGGACGTGATCGAGGACATGACCGGCGCGGGTTATTTGATGCACACGGATTGGTTTGCGCCGCACTTCGAGTTCCGCTTCCCCGCCATCGGCGAGGTCAAGCAACGCGGCATCCGCCTCGAAGTGCGCACGGCCCTGGAGCCCTGGCATGTGCTCGGCGAGGAAGGCGCGCCTGGCGGCGTCGTGCGCTATGTGGACAGCTCCCTGGAGCGCGTGCAAATCAAGACGCATGGTCTCGTTGGAGATCGCTTTGCCATCACTTGCAATGGACAAACCGTGCCGCTGCATCCCACCGGTACGGTGGGCGAATACGTCGCCGGCGTTCGTTACCGCGCCTGGCAGCCGCCGAACTGCCTACAACCCACCATTCCCATCCACAGCCCGCTCGTTTTTGACATCGTGGATCGCTGGAACAAACGCTCGCTGGGCGGCTGTACCCACCACGTTGTGCATCCCGGCGGCCGCAGCTACGACACCTTCCCGGTGAACGCCTATGAAGCCGAGTCGCGCCGCTTGAACCGCTTCTTCACCCACGGCCACACCCAGGGCCGCTGCGATCCCGCCCCCATCGACCGCCTGCGCGAGTTCCCGTTCACGCTGGATTTGCGGCAATGCTGAGCTTTGCTCAGCCACGGGGTTCGGCACCAGGCTGGTTGGTTTCATTTGAAATCCGCCCCCCCGGGGTGATTTTCGTGCATATGAAACTCACCGCCGTTTACGAACCCGCGCCGGAAGGCGGCTACACTTGCTGGGTTGAGGAAATCCCGTCCGCGATCTCCGAGGGTGACACGCTTGAGGAAGCCGAAGCCAATCTTCAGGAGGCGCTCGTTCTTGTCTTGGAATGTCAGCGTGAGCTCTCCGATCAAGCCCGCAGTCCTGCAAGTCTCAAAAAGACGCTTGAACTGGCCTCGGCATGAAGCTGGCTGACCTGGAACGCCACCTGCGTGCCAATGGCTGCGTTCCGCACCGGCAAGGTGGAAGCCACGCCATCTGGATCAATCCGGTCAATCGTAAAATCGCCAGCGTCCCACGACATCGCGAAGTCAAAGAGACTTCCGCCAGGGCTATTTGCAAACAACTCGATATTCCAACTCCATGAACGCCTTGCATTTCCCCGCCGCCCGGCTTTATGCAGCGGCGTCATGCAAACCACCGCCATCACGCCCGCCGACCTGCGCCGCTCTGTCATCGCCGTGCCGCCTCTGTGCCGCAAGGCCGACCTCACCCTGGCCGATGAGGAAAACACGCGCCTGATCCGCCATCTCGAATCCGGCGGGGTCAGCACGCTGCTTTACGGAGGCAACGCCAACCTCTACAACATCGCCGTCAGCGAGTACGCGCAATTGCTGACCTACCTCGCCGGGGCGGCGGCGGAAAACACGCTGGTGGTGCCGGCGGTCGGCCCGCTTTACGGCACGATGATGGATCAAGCGGTGGTGCTGCGCGACTTCCAGTTCCCCACCGCGATGGTGCTGCCGACGCTGTTCCCCTCCAAACCCGAGGGCGTGGCCACCGGGGTCCGGCACTTCGTGGAAAAAGCCGGCATCCCCGCCGTGCTTTACATGAAGGACCCGGGCTACATCACGCCCGAACTGGCCGCCAGCCTCGTCAACGACGGCCTCATCTCCTGGATCAAATACGCCATCGTGCGCGACGACCCGGCGGACGATCCCATTTTGAAAAAGCTGACCGAACTGGTGAACCCCGACCTCATCGTCAGCGGCATCGGCGAGCAGCCGGCAATCATTCACCTGCGCGACTTCGGCTGTGTCGGCTTTACGGCGGGTTGCGTCTGCGTGGCGCCGACGCTCTCCACGCGGATGATGCAGGCAATTCACGCCGGCGACTTCGATCAAGCCGAGTCCCTGCGCGCGCAGTTCCTGCCGCTGGAGGACTTGCGCAATGCGCACAGCCCGATCCTGGTGCTGCATCACGCCGTGGCCCTGGCCGACATCGCGGAAACCGGGCCGGTTCTGCCTTTGCTGACCGGACTGCCGGATAGTCTGCTGCCCCCCATCGAGGCCGCCGCCGAAGCCTTGCTCGCGCTGGAGCAGGCCGCGCGCTGAGGCCTTCCACCGGGCTGTCTGGGCGGGCATTATCAGGGCGGGGTAAATTCCAGTTGCCGCCCCGCCCGGCGAAGCCATACTTGCCCGCTCGTTTTCCCGCGCTACCACCATGCTTCAATTTTTCCGCCATCACCGGGGAGCCTTCCTCATCTTCCTGACGGTCATCATCATCATCAGCTTCTCCGTCTGGGGTGGCTGGACGCGCGCGCCGGGCGGCGCGGTTTCCTCCTCGGACCAGGCTTTCACCATTTACGGTCGCAATTATACCCGTGGTGAAGCGGAGCGTTACCAGCGTTTGTTCGGCCTAGCCCAGAGCACGGGCATGTTCCAGTTCGCCATCGAGCTGCTGATGGCCTCGCGCAATTACGAGTCGATGGATGGTTCGCAGCTCGACTTCGTTTTGAACCTGATCGTGTTGGAGCATTTGATGGACGAGTTCGGCCTCCATCCCTCCGACGCCGAGGCCTTGGAAGCCATGCGCCAATTGCAGCCTTTCCAAAAGGATGGCAAATTCGACGAGGGTCTGGCCTACAACTTCCAGGAAATCCTTGGCATGAACGGCATGCGCATGAGCGATCTGACCGACCTCATCAAGTACGAGATCGCCTTCCGCAAGCTGAAGGATTTGGTGGCGAAAAACTACGCCGCCTCGCCGCTCTCCGCGGAGAAGCGCTACGCCGCCATGTATCAGACGATCAAGGCGTCCTCGATCGCCTTCGACCTGGAGACCTTCAAAAAGGACGTGAAAGTCACGGATGAGGAAATTCAGAAGACTTACGACGACAAAAAAGAAAGCTTCAAAACGGCGGAAAAGCGTGGCGCCTCCTGGGTGTTCTTTGCCAAGCCCGAGGACCTCGACAAAATCGAGGACGTGGCGGAGCGGAACAAAAAAGAAGCCGAGTTCACGGAGAAAGTGCGCCTTTTCTACATCGCCACCGACACGGCGGGGGCGAAGCTGGAGGCGCTGGTGAAAGAGCAGGGATTGACCATCGAGAAAGCCGATCCCTTTGCTGAGGATGAGCCGCCGGAGGCGCTGAAGGAGGCCGGCGAACTGGCCGCTAAAATTTTCGACCTCACCCCCGGCGAGCGCACCATCACTGATCCGGTCAAGACCGACAAAGGCTACTACTTTGCCGAGCTGGGTGAAGTCATCGAGCCGCAGCAGCAGGAGTTGGCCGAGGTGAAGGAGCAGATTCGCGAGTCGCTCGCCGATCAAAAGGCGCGGGAGGCGATGGCCACCGCCGCCAACGAGGCGCGCGAGTTTCTCGCCGCGGGTTTGAAGGAGGGCAAAAAACTCGCCGACCTCGCCAGCGAGAAAAAACTGACGGTCACCGAGGTGCCGGAGTTCGACGCCAACACGCCGCCCGCGGCCATCCCCAATGCCTACCAGATCGCGCAGGAAGCCGAGGCGGGCGCGGTGGGATCGGTTTCCAAGCCAGTGTCCACGGACAAGGGGCTGCTGCTGGTGGTGGTCAATGCCAAGGAACTGCGCAAACGCGAGGCCGGCGCCGCCATGCGCGAGTCCGTCGCCGCCTCCATCGCCTCCAATGAGCGCGACCAGATTTTCCGCGCCTGGTTTGGCCGTCAAAAAGAGGCGGCGAAAGTGAAGATGGTCCTGCAAGTCGGCTGATTTCGGGCCGGAGCGACTGTCATGGACCAGAAGCCAGCGCCCGCCGAGGAGGTGCAATCCCTTTTTGACGAGGCAAGTGGTTGCATCGCTGTGGGTGAACTGGCGGAGGCCGTGCCCGCACTACGGCGCTGCGTCGAGCTGGACGCGACCTTCTTTGACGGTTGGCATGCCTTGGGCATGGCGCTGCTCAAATCCGGCCAGGTGAAGGAGGCCATCGGCGCCGGATTGATGGCTGTCAGCCTGCGTCCGAACGACTTGCTGGCCTGGACCGCGCTCTCCCAGATGTATGTGCAGAACGGCCAAATCGCCGAGGCGGAGGACGCCAAAGGCAAGGCGCGCATCCTCTCGCTCGGCGGCAAGGTGGTGAAGGAGTGACTTTTCTCTCGCTTCGCGGCGCGGAGTCGCTTAATTGCACCCGCACCGAGTCATCCCACCCCTGCCATGAGCGACATCCCTTCCGCAGACGTTCCCTTCAACGCGCCACCGGCGCAAGACCCCTTTCAAGCCGCCAAAGCCAGTGCCATGAAGGCCGCCGAGGAGCTGCGTCACGCCGCCACCCAGAAGGCGCAGGAGCTGCGCCAAAGCGCCGAGGCGCGCGCCCAGGAACTGCGGCAGGTGGCCGAGCAAAAAGCGGGCGAATTTCGCGAGCGCGCCGATGACCTGCGCGAGCGCGCCGACCAAGTCATTCACGAGGCCCGCGAGAAGTGCGCGGACTTGCGCAGCGAGGCGGAAAACTTCGCCCGCGAAAAACCGCTGCAAGCGCTGCTCACCGCCTTTGGCGCCGGCTTGGTGTTGGGATTGATTCTGCGTCGTTAATCGTTTCGACTCACCGCCTCGCTTCGAACCCATGGAACCCGCCCCGTCCACCGCGGAAGCCGAGGCGCGCCCCTCCGCGTTGCGGGGGCTGGCTCAGGCTGTGGCGGGTTACGTCTCGGCGCGCCTGCGGCTGGCGGAGATCGAGTCGCGCGAGGCCGGCGCGCGGGTGGCGGTGGTGGTGGTGCTGGCGTGTTTTTGCGGCGGTTGCCTGCTGACGGCGTGGCTGATTGCAGTGCCGGCGCTGATTTGGCTGCTTGCCGAGCAGATTGGCTGGGATTGGCACCGAATGGCTCTGGCCGCCGCGGCGCTGCATCTGCTGGCGGCCCTGGTTTGCCTTGCTGTCATCAAATCGCGTTTGCGCCGCCTGCGCTTGTTCGAGGAAACGTTGCGGCAATTTGAGAAAGATCGCGCATGCCTGTCACCCAAAAACCACTGACCGATAAAGAACGGATTCTGGCCGAGATCGACGCCGCGCGGCAGCAGATCACGGCGCATTCCCGTGGGCTGGCGGAGCGCGCCCGGCCCGCCAACGTCATTAAACACAGCTTGAAAACCCACTCCGTGTGGTGGGCGGCGGGCGCTGTGGTGGCGGGTTTCGCCGCGGTGCGCTTGCTGACGCCCGAGCGCCAGCAAAAAATTAGGCGTGACACAGAAGGCAAAACCGCTAAAAAAGGAAAAATTCTGGCCTTGATCGCTACGCCCCTTCTTGGCATGGCGCGCAAGGCTGTCTTGTCTTATGCCGCCAAACAGTTTCAAACTTTCATGCACCCATCCGTCAAATCCGAGCCGCATCTTTAGTTGCTAAAGATTCGACTCCCAGCGAATTTGTTTATTTCATGTCCGAGACCATTGCCACCGCTGTTGTTGCTGAACCCGAAGAAGTCCTGCCCACCCTGGGCTCAGTCGATGATTACCTGCGCTTTTGCCAGGAGTACGACGCTTCTGACCTTCACCTCGCCACCGCCTCCCAGCCGACTTGGCGTCGATACGGGAATTTGCAGCCCATTTGGGGCAACTCCGCGGTCCTCAACCCGGAGGACACTCGTCGTCTGGCTTATCAATTCCTCACGGAGGCGCAAATCCACCAGCTTGAAACAAAGGGCGATGTGGACTTCGCCTACCAGCCGCCTTATGGCCGTTTCCGGGCATCGGTGGTGCAGCAGCGCTTGGGCATCGACATGACCTTTCGCGTCATTTCGGGCCATATCCGCTCAGTGAACGAGTTGGGCCTGCCTGACACGGTGCGCACGCTCATTCGTTACCACAACGGCTTGGTGCTGGTCACTGGCCCGGTCGGCTGCGGCAAATCGACCACGCTGGCGGCTTTGATTGATGAGATCAACAAGGAGCGCCAGGACCACATCATCACCTTGGAAGATCCGATCGAGTTTGTTTTTGAACCCAAAGGCTGCCACGTCAATCAGCGCGAGGTGCACACCCACACCGAGTCCTTTGCCACGGCGTTGCGCGGTTCTTTGCGTGAGGACCCTGATGTCATCATGGTCGGGGAAATGCGCGATCTGGAGACCATCTCCCTCGCCATCACCGCCGCCGAAACCGGCCACTTGGTGCTCGGCACCCTCCACACTGGCAATGCGGCGCGCACTCTGGACCGCGTGCTTGACGTGTTTCCGCTCGACCAGCGGGAGCAGATTCGCATCATGGTCTCCGAGTCCCTGCGCGGCATCATTTCCCAGCAGCTCATCCCGCGCACCGATGGCAAGGGGCGGGTCATGGCCCTGGAAGTGCTTGTCAACAATGCCGCTGTCGCCAACTGCATCCGCGAAGGCAAGACCTTCATGCTCAACGGCGTCATGCAGACCGGAAAGAACATCGGCATGGTGACCATGGACGACTCGCTCCGCCACCTTTACTCCCAGGGGCTGATCACACAGGAGGAATGCATTTCCCGCGCCGAGGACAAAATCCTCATGCGCGGATTCTTCAAGTCCTGAGACCACGCCGACCGCCGAACACAGACACTCGCACTCCAACCACGTTTTGCCTGACATGCCCGTCATCGACCAGTATTTCCATCAGCTCATCGAGCTGGGAGGCTCCGACCTCCACCTCAGCCAGGGACAGCCACCCAAAGTCCGCATCCACGGCTCCATCAAAGCCATCAGCGACACCGTGCTCACCGCCGCCATGATGGAGACGATGATGCGGGAAATCTGCGCGCCTCCCGCCTGGGAACGCTACACCGCCAAGGGCGACCTCGACTTCGCCTACGAAATGGATGCCGAGCACCGTTTCCGCTGCAACTACCTGCGTCAGCAGTTCGGTTATGGCGCCGTTTTCCGTATCATCCCGACCAAGATCGCCAGTCTGGAGCAGCTCGGCATTCCGCCGGTGGTCAAGGAATTCGGCCACATGCGCAGCGGGCTGGTGCTTGTCACCGGGCCGACGGGCTCGGGCAAGTCCACCACCCTGGCTGCCCTGCTCGACTACATCAACACCAACTTCCGGCGGCATATCATCACCATCGAGGAGCCGATTGAGTTCGTGCACCGCAACAAAAAAAGCATCATTACCCAGCGCGAGGTGCCGATCCAGACGCCCTCCTTTGCCACCGGCCTCGCCGCCGCCCTGCGTCAGGATGCCGACATCGTGCTGGTTGGTGAGATGCGCGACCTGGAGACCATCTCGCTGGCCCTCACCGCCGCCGAGACCGGCCTCCTCGTCTTCGGCACCCTGCACACCAACAACGCCCGCAAAACCGTTGACCGTATCGTGGACGTTTTCCCCTCCGAGGAGCAGAGCCAGGTGCGCACCATGCTGGCCGCCTCCTTGAAAGGCGTCGTCGCCCAGCTTCTGATGAAAAAGGCGGATGGCCGTGGTCGCGTGGCGGTGAACGAGATCATGGTGTCCAACTCCGCCGTCGGCGCCATCATCCGCGAGGGCGCCACTCAGAAGCTGTACGACGTGATCATCGGCGGCAAGTCCGAGGGCATGCAATTCATGGACGAGGCCATCTGGAACCAACTCCGCGACGGCAACGTCAGCCCGATGGAGGCTTACATGAAGGCCATCGACAAAAACCGTTTCAAAGCCTTCCTGCCGCCCGAAGACGCCGCCGTCGGCATTGCCGCCGGCGGGGATGAAAAAGGCGCGAAGAAGTAGGCGGGCAACGGCAGCATCCCGCGCAGGCGTCCTGGCTTCGCTGTTCTCAGCGGCCAGGGCGGCGTTTGCCGTCCCGCTCAATTCTGGCGCGGAGGAGCGCAAAATCCGCGCGGAATGCCGGCATTGAGAGGGCGTTTTTTTGGTCTCGCCCTTCCTGCCCCCTGCAAGGTCCGGACGCGCCTGCCTTATCCATCCATGAAACTCATCCTGCCCTTCCTCGCCGCCCTCACCCTCATTCTCAGCCTTCTGGTCAATGCCGCGCTCGCCCTCGATCCGGCGGCGGTGGCGGGAGAGAGCGCCACCAACACGGTCTGCCCAATCACAGGCAAAGCGGTTGATCCGGCCATCACCACTGAGTATGAAGGGCGCACCTGGTCGTTCGCCAAGGAGGCCTGCAAAACCAAGTGGCTGAATGAGCGCCAGCAAAGCCTGTATCAACGCCTGGGCGGCAAGGCGGCCATCGACGCCGCCGTGGACGCCTTCTATGTCAAAGTTCTGGCTGATGACCGCGTGCGGCACTTCTTTGAGGACATCAACATGGCCAGCCAGCATCGCAAGCAGAAGGCTTTTCTTGGCGCCGCGCTGGGCGGTCCCATTCCCTGGACGGGCAAAGACATGCGCAAGGCGCACGAAGACCTCGATCTCAAAGAGGAACACTTCAACGCCATCGCGGAAAACTTGATCGCCACCCTCAAAGACCTCGGCGTCAACCAGGCGCTGATCGACGAAACGATCGCCATCGTCGCCACCACGAAAAACGACGTGCTCAACCGGCCGGTCACACCTTGAGGGTTCGATTTCACGCAAACCTCCGCTTGCCTGGTTTCTGGCCAGGACGCGTTTGCTGACTTGACAGGCCGCAGGCTGGCCGCGCAAAGCGACGCTCCTGGCACTGCTTTTGCTTGCCAATGGGGGGCTCCTCGTCCATCCAGAGGTTCATAAAACCACCCAACAAGCACACATGCGCATCGGAATTCTGAACAGCGGCGGGGATTGCCCCGGATTGAACGCGGTCATTCACGGCGTCGTCGGAGCGGCGACGACCCTCGGCTGGGAGGTAGTCGGATTTCGCGACGGGTTCGAGGGCCTGCTGCCGCCGGGGGACTACATGATGCTGGATGTCGAGCGCACGGTGGGCATTATGAAATTGGGCGGCACCATCCTGGGCACCACCAACAAGGGGCACTTCGTGGCGAAGATCGGCGAGGGCGACGTGGCGGAAGTGCCGAAGGAAATCGTGGAGAAAGCGAAGACCACGCTCAAGCACCTGGAGATCGGCGCGCTCATCGTGGTGGGGGGCGACGGCAGCCTGACCACCGGCCTGCAACTTTACCGCATGGGCATCCCGGTCATCGGCGTGCCGAAAACCATCGACAATGACATCCAGGCCACCTCGATGACCTTTGGTTTCGACTCGGCGGTGGCGACAGTGGTGGATGCGCTCGACCGCCTGCACACGACGGCGGAAAGCCACAAGCGCGTGATCGTGCTGGAGGTGATGGGGCGTCACGCGGGCTGGATCGCCCTTTACGGCGGCATGGCCGGCGGTGCCGATGTCATCCTGCTGCCGGAAATTCCTTTTCAAATGGAGCATGTCGCCCGCGCCCTGCGCGCACGCGATGCGCGCGGACTGCACAGCACACTGATTGTGGTGGCGGAGGGCGCCCGCATCGAGTCGGGGGAGCTCATCAAAAAGGAGGCCACCGGGGCCAAGGGGGAGGACCGCTTGGGGGGCATCGGTGAATACGTGGCGCGGGAAGTGGAGAAACTCACCGGCAAGGAGACCCGCGCCTGCACGCTCGGTCACTTGCAACGCGGCGGCGCGCCCACCGCGCTGGACCGCATCCTGGGCGTGCGCTTCGGCACCAAGGCGGTGCACCTCATCGAGCAGGGCAAATTCGGCCGCATGGTCAGCTACCAACAATACCAAGTCGGGGACGTTTCCATCGAGGAGGCGGTGAACCAGCTCCGCCTGGTCAAACCGGAGAGCGAGATCGTGCGCGCGGCGCGCAGTGTGGGCATTTGCTTTGGCGATTGCTAATCGCCTCGCCCGGCTTGCCTGGCGATCCAGGCATTGATCCGCTCGTCCAGCAGATTGAGCGGCAAGGCGCCGCTCAGCAGCACCGCGTCGTGAAAGGCGCGCGGGTCGAAGCGTGAGCCGAGTGCTTTTTCGGCGCGGGCGCGCAGCTCGAGCATTTTCAACTGACCGATCTTGTAGGCGAGCGCCTGGCCGGGCCAGGCGATGTAGCGGTCCACCTCGCTGAGCACGTCGATGCGGGTCTTCGGGCAGTTGGCGGTGAAGTAGTCGATGGCCTGCTGGCGCGTCCATTGCTGGTGGTGGATGCCGGTGTCGATGACGAGGCGCAGGCTCCGCCACAGGTCATAGACGAGCCGGCCGAGCTTGTCTTCGGGCCGGGTTTCGAGGCCGAGTTCGGGGGCGAGGCTCTCGGCGTAAAGCCCCCAGCCTTCGACATAGGCGGACACATGCAGGTGGCGGCGGAATTCGGGCAGGCCGGTCAGTTCCCGGACGAGGGCGATTTGCAAATGATGGCCGGGCAGGGCCTCGTGCAGGGTGAGCGGCAGCATCTCCCACTTGGGGCGCTTGTGCGGGGAGTGCAGGTTCACGGTGAAGGCGCCGGCTTTGCCGGTCTCAACGGACGGCGGGCGGTAGTAGGCGGTGCTGGTGTGCGGGGCGGATTTGGCGGGGATGGCTTCGATGACGAGACCGGACTTCGGAAAGGTCTGGAACAAGCGCGGCAGCAGCGGGTCGATCTTTTCCACGAGTTGGTGGTAGCCTTCCAGCAAGCCGGCGCTGTTGTCGTAAAAGTAGGACGGGTGGCTGCGCAGGCGCTCGAAGAAGGCGTCGAGACTGCCGCGAAATCCCATGGCCTCCTTCAGCATCTCCAGTTCCTTTCGCAACCGCGCCACTTCGGCGAGGCCGGTCTCATGAATGGCATCCGGGGTCAGGTCGGTGGTGGTGTGGTGCCGCGCCAGGACGCTGTATTTGGCCGCGCCGTCCGGCCATTGCCAGGCCCCGGCGCGCGGCAGGCAGGCGGGCAGGTATTCGGTGGTGAAAAAGCTCTCGAACCGGCGCCAGGCGGGCAGGACATGATCGCGCACGGCGGCGAGTCCTTCCGCCTGCAAACGCTTGCGCTCGGTCTCCGGGATGTTGAAGGGGATTTTGCGAAAGGGCGCGTAGAAGGGGCTGTCCTGCGGGAGCGTGGGCAGTTGCTGGCGCAGTGGGTCGAGCACGCGCTGCATGACTTCGCGCGGCTGCATGAGGCCGCGCTGCATGGCCTCGCGCAGGAGGGCGATGCTGTCATCAAGGTGGCGCGGGAAGTCCTGGAGCAGGGCGGCCCAGTATTCAAAGCCGGCGACCTCCTTCATCGCCAGCGAGGCGGCGAGTTCGTCCGACAGATGGATGCCGGAGCGCGGGCTGAGCGCGAGCAGGTGCAGCCCGGCTTCATGCAGCGCCAGCGCGTCCCCGGTCTGGTGGCGGAAGAGCGCGGCGTTGAGCCGGTCCTCCTCTGTCAGCGCGGTGAGGGAGTCGAGCACATGGGCCAGTTCAGCGAGGGCGTCGCGCCGGGCGGCGGCCTCTTTGTCCTGCGCCTGCGGAGAGACATCCGGCCAGCGCGGCGGGGCGTCGCGGCGGCCCAGGATGGCGGCCCAGGTGGGCTGGGATTGCATGACGCGCTCCCATTGCCTGGCGAAGAACGCATCCAGCGCGGGCGTGGTTTTTTCCTGGCCGAAACAGGCGAGCGGCAGAGCGAGCAACGCTGTGAGAAGACGTTGCATCGCAAGCCGGCTCAGATGGTCATCGCGGAGTAACCGCCATCGACGACCAGTTCGTGGCCGGTGATGAACGAGCCGGCGCCATTCGCGGCAAGCAGCAGGGCGGCGCCGACGAGTTCGTTGGCGCTGCCAAAACGGGCCGCCGGGGTGTGGCGCATGATGCTGGCCACGCGGTCCTCGGTGAGCACCTTGCGGTTTTGCTCGGCGGGGAAGAAGCCGGGCACGAGCGTGTTCACGCGGATGCCAAGCGCGGCCCACTCGCGCGCCAGGTTTTTGCTGAGGTTGTGCACGGCGGCCTTTGACATGGAGTAGGTGAAGACGCGGCTGAGCGGGGTGAGGCCGGACATCGAGCCGAGATTGACGATGGAGGCCGGCACCTTGTGCTCGACGAAATACCGTCCGAAAATCTGGCAGGCCAGAAACACGGCTTTCGTGTTGATGTTCATGATGCGGTCGTACTCGTCCTCGGGGATGTTGAGAAAGGGCGTGGGCGAGTTGACGCCGGCGCCGTTGACGAGGATGTCACAACCGCCAGAGCGTTCGATGACCTGGTCGAGCAGCAGTTGCAAATCAGCGGCGCGCGCGGCGTCGGCGGCGACGAAGTAGCCCTTGCCACCCGCGCTGAGGATGGCGTCAAGGCGCCTTTCCGCTTTGGCGGGATCACGCCCGACCAGCACGACCTCGGCACCGGCCATGGCGTAGCCTTCGGCAATGGCGCCGCAAAGCTCGCCGGTGCCGCCGATGACGACAGCGGTTTTTTCCTGAAGGGAGAACAGTTCAAAGATGGAGGACATATCGGGTCGAAGGGAAACAAGGAAGCGCAAAACGGCTCCGCCACCTTTGCCGTGACGGCCCGGTCATGCAAGAAGATTGGCGGCGCGGCGGCGCGAGATTTTGGGTTGCGCGGCGCGGCCGCGCGTGGTGTAGGTGCGCCGATGTTTTCTCTTTCCAACAAAACCGCCGTGGTCACCGGCGCCGGATCCGGCATCGGTCTGGCGATTGCCGAAGCGTTCGCCCGCCAGGGCGCGGCGGTGGAAGTGCTGGACTTGACTTTGGAGTCGGCCGACAGCGCCGCCCGGCGCATCACTGATGCCGGCGGGGATGCCCGTGGCAGCGCCTGCGATGTGGGGGATGGCGCCGCAGTGGCGGCGGTGTTTGAGGAAATCACCGCGCGCCGCAACCGCATCGACATCCTGGTCAATAACGCCGGAGTGGCGCACATCGGCAATCTGACCGGCACCACCGAGGCGGATCTGGACCGGCTTTACCGCATCAATATCAAAGGCGTCTTTTTTTGCGCGCAGGAAGCGGTGCGTCGCATGGAGGCGCAAGGCGGCGGCGTCGTGCTGAACCTGTGCTCCATCGCCAGCATGATGGGACTGGCGGATCGTTTCGCCTACTCAATGACCAAGGGCGCGGTGGAGACGATGACGTATTCCATCGCCAAGGACTACATTGACCGTGGCATCCGCTGCAACTGCGTCTGTCCGGCACGGGTGCACACGCCTTTTGTCGATGGTTATCTGGCCAAAAACTACCCCGGGCAGGAGGCGGAAATGTTTGCCAGACTCAGTGCCGCACAGCCCATCGGGAGGATGGCGCGGCCTGAGGAGGTGGCGGCGCTGGCGGTTTATTTGTGCAGCGACGAGGCCGCATTCGTCACCGGCTCCGCCTACCTCATCGACGGCGGCGCTGTCAATCTGCGCTGAAGACAGTTTGGCGAAACGCCGCCCACCTGCGACCGCAAAAGAAAATAACCCGCAGAGGGGACTTGCCATCAGGGTTGCTCTTTCTAAATTATCAGTTTATCGAAGATTAACTTTTTCTGAATCCTACTACTGAGACATGCTAGCGGAATTGAAAACCAGGGAGCGGGAGAACCGTCCGATCCAGGTGGGGCTCGTCGGTCTTGGCGCCATGGGGCGCGGCA
>VFQQ010002834.1_pt1 | contig 18299 bp, 13 predicted proteins | sample 3512341 | NCBI WGS metagenome assembly VFQQ01 (sample SAMN10412373, study PRJNA504923) | tailings metagenome | isolation source: Relicate 2 Philex TSF1 revegetated site | place: Philippines: Tuba, Benguet | collected 2017-08-29 | reverse complement strand
CGGCGCTGGCGGCCACCGCTCACAGCTTCACGATCACCGCCACCGACGCCGCCGGCAACGCCAGCGTCCAGTCGGCCGCCTATGTCGTCACCATCGACACCAGCCTGCCGGCGATCCCGACGATCGGCGACATAACAGACAACGTCGGCACGATCCTCGGCAGCGTCGCCAACGGCGGCTTCACGGACGACACCACCCCGACGCTCTCGGGAACAGGCGCCGAGGCCAACGCCACGATCACCATCTACGATAACGGCACGGCCATCGGCACGACCACCGCCGACGGCGCCGGCGCCTGGAGCTTCACGCCCAGCGCGGCGCTGGCGGCCACCGCTCACAGCTTCACGATCACCGCCACCGACGCCGCCGGAAACGCCAGCGCCCAGTCGGCCGCCTACGTCGTCACCATCGACCTGACCCCGCCGCCGGTCCCCGTCATCGGCAGCGTCATCGACAACGTCGGCGTGATCCTCGGCACCATCCTCAACGGCGGCGCCACCGACGACACCCTGCCCCAACTCCAGGGAACCGGAGCCGAGGCCAACGCCACGATCACCGTCTATGACAACGGCACGGCCATCGGCACGACCACCGCCAACGGCGCCGGCGCCTGGAGCTTCACGCCCAGCGCGCCGCTGAGTTCGAGCGTCCACAGCTTCACGATCACCGCGACCGACGCCGCCGGCAACAGCAGCGTTCAGTCGGCGTCCTACACCATCACCATCGATGCGATCCCGCCGGCGGCTCCGGCTATCGTCAGCGTCACCGACAACATCGGCAGCGTCATCGGCAGTGTCGTCAACGGCGGCTTCACGGACGACACCATCCCGGTGCTCGCCGGAACCGGCGCCCAGCCCAATGGCCTGGTGCGCGTCTTCGACAACGGCGTGCTGATCGGGACCACCACCGCGAACGGCGCCGGGGCCTGGAGCTTCACGCCGGGCGCGCCCCTCACCGAGACCACCCACAGCTTCACGGTCACCACCCGCGATCCGGTCGGCAACGAGAGCACGCCTTCGGCCGCCCATGTCGTCACCGTCGATCTCACCGCGCCGACGGCGACGATCGTGATCACCGGTCTTTCCGACGACACCGGCACGGTGGGCGACTGGCAGACCGACGACACGTCGCCGACCATCAGCGGCACGCTGAGCGCGGCGCTGGGCGCCGGCGAGCGGGTCGAGATCACCCTGGACGGCGGCGCGACCTGGGCCCAGGCCACGGTTTCCGGAACCACCTGGTTTCATGGCCCCGGAACCCTCGGCCTCGGCGCGCACACCATCGGCGTGCGCGTGATCGACGCCGCCGGCAACATCGGCAACACCGCTGGCCAGGGGATCACGGTCACCAACGTCAATGTCGGCCCGATCGTCCAGGCGACGAGCGCGTCGTTGCTGGGCCTGATCAGCGCCGAGGCGCTCGGGATCCTCGATCTCAGCGGCCAGTCGCTGGTCGCCGTCGATCCCGACGGCAATCTGCAGAGCGTCGTCGTCCGCTACGCGCCGTTACTGGCGCTAAACCTCGGCGCCTATACCCTGACCGGATCGGCAGGGCTCGCGGCCGAGCTCGGCCTGGTGGTCAACATCGTCAACGATCCGGGCGTCCTGGGTCTCATCGCCCCCACCTCGACGATGACCATCACCAAGCTCGGCGGCGGCGCGATCGACAACCTTGCTATCAACGAGTTCCTCAAGTCGGTGCATTTCAACCAGGATCTGACCCTGGTCGGCCTGCAGGTGCTCAGCTCGACCACGATCACCGGAACCGACACCAACGGCCTGACGGCCGTCGGGACCACCGGCACGCTGCTCGATCTCAGTCTGATCAACCTGAACGGCAACCCGACCCTGATCGAGGGCACCAACGGCGCCAACACCTTGAACGGCAGCGCGCTCAACGAGCGCATCTACGGCTATGACGGCAATGACGTGCTCCACGGCGGCGGCGGCGCCGACCTGATCCGGGGCGGAAGCGGGGCGGACGAGATCTACGGCGACGGCGGCAACGACATCCTGGTCTACGACGCCGCGGACATCATCATCGATGGCGGGACCGGCACCGACATCCTGCTGATCGACAGCGGCACGGGCCTGGTGATGGCGCTCAATGCGGCGACCAATGTCCGGAACATGGAGCGGATCAACCTCGGCTACGGCGACGCCGGCCGCAGCATCTCGATCAACGAAGCAGGCGTCCTCGCCGCCACCGACAGCAATCGCCAGCTCATCGTCAATGGCGAGAGCAACGACGCGGTCACGTTGACCGGCGCCGTCTACCAGGGCCAGGTCCTGATCGACGGCCACGCCTACGACCAGTACGTCCTGGGCACGACGACGGTGCTCATCGAAGATCCTGTGGTCGTGACGGTTATCTGATGCGATCTGAGCCCCCGAGTTCGGGCGAGCCGAGTCTATGCGACCGGAGGGGGAGGCCCATCCTCCTCCGGACATGCGCCGCAATGGCGGTGAGTCTTGGGCTCATCGCCCCCTCGGCGACCGCAGCGCCGATCGCCGATCCCGCCGCGATTGAGCCGCCGCCTTCGTCCGCGGACAGCCGGATCACCATCGCCGACGCTGCGGCCATGACGATCGCGCATCACCCCGACGTGGCGCGGGCGTTCGCCGCCCTCGCCCGCGGCGAGGCCGACCTGGGCGCGGCCCGCAGCGTCTGGGCGCCGCAGCTGTCCTATCGCGCCAACCTCGGCCCCAACATGTTCTCGGGCAACAGCGGGTCGGGGTTGAACAACAACATGGCCGGGCCTGCGCTGGTGCTCCAGCAGCGGGTCTGGGATTTCGGGCGTTCCAGGGGCGAGATCGGCTACGCCGCCTCCACCGAACGGCAGCGGCGTTTCGAGGTCGAGGCCGTGGCGGACCTGCTTGCCGAACGCGGCGCGGTCGCCTTTCTCGAGGTCAAGCGCTTCGAGCTTCTCGCCGGGGAAACCCTGAAGCATGTGCAATCGCTCGAGCGCCTGCGCGGACTGATCGGCCTGCGCGTCGATGCGGGCATTTCCGACAAGTCCGACCTGCTGCTCGCCGACGTGCGGGTCCAGAGCGCCAAGGGCGAGGAGAGCCGCGCACGATCCTCCCTGACGGTCGCCAAGGCGACGCTGGCCAACCTGATCGGCGGAATGCCCGAGCGCTACGACGATCCCGCGCCGCTGATCGCGACCTTCGCCGCACGCGAGGACGATCCCGATTACGCTTCGCTGCCCGCGATCGCAGCGGCCGAGCAGGCCGAAGAGGCCGCCGCGGCGCGGATCGAGCAGATGCGCGCCGAACGCTATCCGCGGGTGAACCTGGAGCTCGGCTACAGCCGGAACAACTACAGCTACAGCACCAACGACGACAACTTCACCGCGATGATCACCTTCTCCGGCGATCTCTATCGTCGCGGCAATCGCTACGCGGTGCGCGCCGCCGAGCACGACCGCCGCGCGGCCCAGGCCGCCAGGGAAACAGCCGAACTCGACGCTCGAGGCCGCGCCCTGGCCGCTCGCGAGGAAATCGCCGGCGGCTCCCAGCGGATCGAGGTCTATCGCGCGCAGGAACAGCAGGCGCGACTGGCCAGCCGGATCTTCTTCGAGGAGTACAAGCTCGGCAAACGCAGCCTGACCGACCTGCTCAACGCCGAGCTGGAGATCTATCGCGCGGCCAGCGCGAGGATCGCCGCGGAGTACGACATCCTGACGGCGCGTGTGCGATACGAGACAGTGCACGGCAAGCTGCGGCCGTCCTTCGGACTCCCGTCCACTCTGATCGAAGGGGATCCGAATGGCGGATAGCGCAGCCGCGTATGCACAGGCCTGGGTCACCGCCCTGCTGGCCTTGGCCGGCCGCAGGGGCGTGCAGCTCACCGAGGCGGAGCTGGCCGCCCACCTCGCCTGGAGCGATGGAACGCTCAGCTTCGACGCGCGGCTGAGCCGTGCGGCCCGCCTGTCGGGTCTGCGGCTCGACATCGTGCAGGCCAGGCTCGACGACCTTCCCGACATGCTGCTGCCGGCGATCTTCGAGATGGCGGACGGCGCCGTCGTGGTGGTTCTGAGCAAGGGCGCCGACAGCGTCGAGGCGATCATTCCCAGCACGGTCGGACAACGCGCCGTAACTCTTCCGCTGACGGCCTTCCGCGACAAGGCCGCCGGCCGGGCGGGTCTTGTCGAGCTTCTCTCCAACAAGGCTCGCGACGCCCGCATCGAAGCCTTCCTGCGCAAGCCCGCCAAGACCTGGCTGCGGGACGCGATCCTCGGCGACCGAAAGGGCTACGGCGACATCGTGCTCGCCTCCCTGTTCGGCAACCTGCTGACCTTCGGCACCTCGCTCTTCGCCATGCAGGTCTGGGACCGCGTGATCCCGGCCCAGTCCATTCCGACGCTCTGGGTGCTCGCCCTGGGCGTGGCGATCGCGCTGCTGTTCGAGCTGCTGCTCCGCACCGCCCGCGTCGCCGTGGTCGACCGGATCGGGCGCGAGGCGGACATGGCCATCTCATCGCGGGTCTTCGCGCGCGCGCTCGACATCCGCAACGACGCCCGCCCAAGATCCACCGGCGCACTGATCGCGCAGCTCCGGGACATCGAACAGATCCGCGAGCTGTTGACCTCGACCACCATCGCGGCGCTGGTCGACCTGCCGTTCATCATCCTGTTCCTGGCGCTGTTCACCATGCTGGCGGGACCGCTCACCCTGGTCCTCGTCGCCGCGGCCGCCCTGATCGTCCTGCCGGGCCTGCTCCTGCAACGTCCGCTCGCGCAGTTGGCCCGGGAGGGCATGCGCGAGACGGCGCTTCGCAACGCCATCCTCGTAGAGTCGATCGAACGGATCGAGGAGATCAAGGCGACCCAGGCCGAGCCGCGCTTTCAGTCGCTGTGGGAACGCTTCAGCGACGCGGGCGCGCGGACCAGCGCTGGTCAGCGGTTCCTGTCGACCCTCTTCGTCAACTGGACCCAGACGCTTCAGCAGCTCGCCTATACGGCGGTCGTCGTCGTCGGCGCCTTCCAGGTGATGGACGGCCGGATGACGATGGGCGCCCTCATCGCCTGCTCGATCCTGACCAGCCGGGCGCTCGTGCTCTTCATTCCCTTCGGCCAGATCTTCACGCGCTGGCAGAACGCCAAGATCGCGATCGCCGCGCTCGACGACCTGTTCGACAAGCCGGTGGACCACGATCCCGAGCAGGGCCTGCTGCGGCGCACGGCCCTGCGCGGCCACTACGAGCTCGACTCCGTGACCTATGCCTATGATCCGGAATCTCCGCCGGTGCTGCGGGTCGAGCACCTGACGATCCGCGCCGGCGAGCGCGTCGCCCTGCTGGGAAGGATCGGCGCGGGCAAGTCGACGCTGCTCAGGCTGCTGGCGGGCATGGCGCAGCCGAGCTCCGGCGGACTGTTGCTCGACGGGACGAGCCTGGCCTCGATCAATCCCGCCGACATTCGACGCGAAACCGCCTACCTCGGCCAGGGCGCACAGCTGTTCCTCGGCACGATCCGCGACAACCTCCAGATCGCCGCGCCCGGCGCGCGCGACGAGGACATGCTGGCTGCGCTGGCCGTGACCAGCGGGCTGGCGCTCGTCCAGAACCAGACTCAGGGACTGGATCTGATGCTGCAGGAAGGCGGCGCGGGGCTGTCGGGCGGTCAGCGCCAGACCCTTCTGCTGGCGCGCACGGTGTTGCGGGACGCCGCCATCCTCATGCTCGACGAGCCCTCGGCGCCGCTCGACGAGCTGAGCGAGCGCAACCTCGTTCGCGGACTGGGGGCCTGGCTGCAAGGCCGCACGCTGATCGTCACCACCAATCGCCCGGGCCTTCTGGAGCTCGTTGATCGCGTCGTGGTGATCGACGACGGCCGGATCGTTCTCGACGGCCCCAAGGCGAAGGTCATGGCTGCGCTGTCGCCGCCCTCCTCCGCCGCCTCGACCGCCGCCGGCCTGCAGGAGCGCGCATGACCGGAGGCATGGCAGGCGTCGCGCGAACCCAGGCCTGCGGACCGGCGCCCGACTGGCCGTCGCGCTTCGAAAGGCTGCGCATTATCCCGATCGTCTCGGCCGGCCTGGCCGCCCTCTTCGTGTGGGCCTGGTTCGGGACGCTCGACGAAGTGACGGTCGGGGCCGGCAAGGTGACCCCGCCATCGCGCTCGCAGATCATCCAAAGCCTCGAGGGCGGCATCGTCGACGGCATCTATGTCCACGAGGGCGATATCGTTCAGCCGCGGCAGAAGCTGGCCTCGCTGGACCGCACGCGCTTCAGCGCCACGCTGGGGGAAGCCGAGGCCAAGGCGCGCACGCTCGAGGCCGCGGCGGCGCGACTGGAAGCCGAGATCAGCGGCCGCACCCCTCAGTTCAGCGAGGCCGTGCGGCGTACGGACGGATTGGTCGAACGCGAAATGGAGCTGCTGCGCTCCCGGCGGCAGAACCTGGAGGTCGCCACGGCCAGTCTGCGGCAGTCACTGACTCTGGTCAGGCGCGAGCTGGCCATGACCGCGCCGCTCGTGGAGCTGGGCGCAGCCAACGACGTCGAGGTCATCCGCCTGAAGCGGCAGGAGAACGAGCTGCAGGCCAAGCTGGACTCGCTCCGGAACCAGTATGTCATCGACGCCAACGCCGAGTACGCCAAGGCGAAGTCCGAACTGGAGGTCGTCAGCCAGGTGATGAGCGGCCGCCGCGATCAGCTCGAGCGCACGGCGCTCACCTCGCCCGTCCGCGGCATCGTCAAGAATCTCGAAGTCACGACCATCGGCGGCGTCCTTCAGCCGGGCGGCACGCTGATGGAGATCGTGCCGCTGGAGAACGAGCTGCTGGTCGAGGCCCGCGTCAGCCCCCGCGACATCGCCTACATCCGGCCGGGCCTGCCGGCGACCGTCAAGATCACGGCCTATGATCCCTCGATCTACGGCACGATGGCCGGGACCGTCGATCGGATATCTCCGGACACCCTGCAGGACGAGGTCCATCGCGATCAGGTCTACTACCGCGTCTATGTCCGCACCAAGCAGTCGAGCCTGCGCACCCGCGACGGCCGCGATCACGCGATCATGCCCGGCATGGTGGCCACGGTCGAAATTCGGACCGGGCGCAAGACCGTGCTCGACTATCTGCTGAAACCGATCAACAAGGCTCGAGAGGCCTTGCGCGAACGGTAGGGCCCTACCCCTTCGGCTCGGCCTTCGCCCGGCGCTTCAGGCGGTCGGCGCCCAGGGCGCTGTTCAGCCAGAGCGCCAGCAGGGTGGCGAGCGCGCCGGACAGCAGATAGGCGCCGGACGCCAGCAATCCGCCGTTGACGGAAAGGTACAGGGCCGCGAGCGGCGCGAAGCCGGCGCCGAACAGCCAGGCCAGATCTCCCGTCAGGGCGGAGCTGGTGTAGCGGTTGCGGATCGAGAAGCTCGACGCGACCGAACCCGACGCCTGGCCGAACGCCAGTCCCAGAAGGACAAAGCCCAGCAGCATGAAGACGGTCTCACCCAGCTGGCCGGCGCCCAGCAGCTGCGGGGCGAACCCGCTGAAGGCCGCGATCCCGGCTGCGGTGGCCACGAGAACCGCCCGCCGGCCATAGCGGTCGGCGAGCAGGCCCGAGGCCATGATCGCCAGCACGCCGGCGACGGCGGCGACCAGCTCGATGATCAGGAAGCGGCTGGGTCGCTCGCTGGTGAACAGGAACACCCAGGACAGCGGGAAGACGGTGACCATGTGGAACATGGCGAAGCTGGCCAGCGGCGCGAAGGCGCCGAGGATGATCCGGGGGCCCTCCTCACGGATCGCGCGGACGACCGGCGTCGGCCGCAGCTCGCGGGCGCGGAACAGGGCCTGGAAGGTCGGCGTCACGACGATTCGCAGACGCGCGAACAGGGCCACGACATTGATCGCGAAGGCGCAGAAGAACGGATAGCGCCAGCCCCAGTCGAGGAAGTCCTCGGCCGGCAGGACGGTCAGGAAATAGGCGAACAGCGCCGAGGCGACGATCAGCCCGATCGGCGCGCCCAGCTGCGGCACCATCGCGTACCAGCCGCGGCGTCCCTGCGGGGCGCTGAGGGCCAGCAGGGACGACAGGCCGTCCCAGGCGCCGCCCAGCGCCAGGCCCTGGCTGATGCGGAACGCCGCCAGCAGGACCGCCGACCAGGCCCCGACCTGGCTGTATCCCGGCAGGAAGGCGACAGCCACCGTCGAGGTGCCGAGCAGCAGCAGAGCCGAGGTCAACCGGAAGGCGCGGCCGAACCGCCGGTCGATCGCGATGAACAGGGCCGTGCCGAACGGCCGCGCGACGAAGGCCAGTGCGAACAGCCCGAACGAGGCCATCATGCCCTCGACCGGCGACAGATGCGGGAAGACCAGCGCCGGGAAGACGACCACCGACGCGATCGCATAGACGAAGAAGTCGAAGAACTCCGACGTCCGGCCGATGATCACGCCGACCGCGATCTCGCTCGCCTTCACGGCGCCATGACCCGGCGCGGCCTCGGGCGCGGCGGACAGCGGTGCGGATGTTGAAGCGGTCGCCATGCGGGCGCACTCCTCGAACTCTGAGTTATCGGCCGCTCCTTTGGCCGCTCCTTCGCATCTGCGGCATTGGACAGATTGTCCAATGTCGCCCGTCGGCGGGAATGCCTAACGAACGCGCGGCTCTCCGGCATCGTCGCCGGCGGGGCAAAAACCCGTGTTCGCGCTTGAGGTTACAGGTGCTTCAGCTCCGTCGACTATCGCTGCTCGCAGCGCTTGTCCTTCTATCCGGCTGCAACGCCGTGGTGCTCGACCCCGCCGGCCATGTTGCAGAGCAGCAAAAGGACCTGCTGCTCCTGTCCGTCTGGCTGATGCTGATCATCATCGTGCCGGTGATCGCGCTGACCATCTTCTTCGCTTGGAAGTACCGAGCCTCGAACAAGGCCAGCAAGTACGAGCCCGACTGGGACCACTCGACCCATCTCGAGCTGGTGATCTGGGCGGCGCCGCTGCTGATCATCATCTGCCTCGGCGCCGCGACCTGGGCCGGCACGCACCTGCTGGACCCCTATCGGCCGCTCAACAAGATCGATCACAAGCGGGTCGTCGCCGCGGACCAGCGTCCGCTCGAGGTGCAGGTCGCCGCGCTCGACTGGAAGTGGCTGTTCATCTACCCGGAATACGGCGTGGCGACCGTGAACGAGCTGGCCGCGCCCGTCGATCGGCCGATCCGGTTCAGCCTGACTTCGTCGTCGGTGATGAACTCCTTCTACATCCCGGCGCTCGCCGGCCAGATCTACGCCATGCCCGGCATGGAGACGAAGCTGCACGGCGTGGTCAACGCGCCCGGATCGTACAAGGGCTTCTCGGCGAACTACTCCGGGGACGGCTTCTCCTCCATGAAGTTCACCTTCAAGGGCCTGGAGCCGGCGGCGTTCGACGCCTGGATCGCGAAGGCCCGCGCCGAGGGCGCCACGCTCGATCGCGGTCGTTATCTCGAACTCGAACGGCCCAGCGAGAAGACTCCGGTCATGCGCTTCGCCAAGGTCGATCCCGACCTCTGGCGCGCCATCGTCAACATGTGCGTCGAGCCCGGCAAGATGTGCATGGGCGAGATGATGGCCATCGACGATCGCGGCGGCCTCGGTCTGGCCGGCGTGCGCAACACCCTGCCGCTGACCTACGACAAGTTCGCCCGCCGGGGCGCCACGCCGTTCGGCGGCCAGGGCGAAGGCTATGTGATCGCCATGTGCACGCCCGAGGAGGAAGCCCGCCTCGCCGCCGCCCGCGACGCCCGCGAAGAGCGCCTGCGCAAGCCGCTTCGCTCCGTCGCCCCGCTGGTCGGGGCCGGCCTCCCCGCGCCGCTGTCTCCCTCTCACCTGTCGGCCCGGCAAGCCGAGTCCGACGCGAGGTCCTGATGTCCGATCCCAGCTTTGTCCCGATCTCGCCGATCTTCGGCCGACTGACGCTGCAGTCGTTCCCGCTGCATGAGCCGATCGTGGTCGCCACCTTCGCGGTGGTCGCCCTGGGCGGTCTGGCGATGGTCGCCGGCATCACCCGCTACAAGCTCTGGGGCTATCTCTGGCGCGAATGGTTCACCAGCGTGGACCACAAGAAGATCGGGATCATGTACATGATCCTGGGCATCGTGATGCTGCTGCGCGGCTTCGCCGACGCGATCATGATGCGCCTGCAGCAGGCGATCGCCTTCGGAGGTTCCGAGGGCTACCTGAACGCTCACCACTACGATCAGATCTTCACCGCCCACGGCGTGATCATGATCTTCTTCGTGGCCATGCCCCTGGTCACCGGGCTGATGAACTATCTGGTGCCGCTGCAGATCGGCGCGCGGGACGTGTCGTTCCCGTTCCTGAACAACTTCAGTTTCTGGATGACCACCGCCGGCGCCGTCCTGGTGATGGCCTCGCTGTTCGTCGGCGAGTTCGCCCGCACCGGCTGGCTCGCCTACCCGCCGCTGTCGGGGGTCGGCTACAGCCCCGGCGTCGGGGTCGACTACTACATATGGGCGCTGCAGATCGCGGGGGTCGGGACGACATTGTCCGGCATCAACCTGATCGCGACCATCGTGAAGATGCGCGCGCCGGGCATGAGCCTGATGAAGATGCCGGTGTTCACCTGGACCGCGCTCTGCACCAACGTGCTGATCGTCGCGTCCTTCCCGGTGCTGACGGCCGTCCTGGCCTTGCTCGGCCTGGATCGCTACGCGGGCACCAACTTCTTCACGAACGACTTCGGCGGCAGCCCGATGATGTACGTGAACCTGATCTGGATCTGGGGCCACCCCGAGGTCTACATCCTGATCCTGCCGCTGTTCGGCGTCTTCTCCGAAATCGCCTCGACCTTCTCCGGCAAGCGGCTCTTCGGCTACACCTCGATGGTCTACGCCACGGTGGTGATCACCGTGCTGTCCTACCTGGTGTGGCTGCACCACTTCTTCACGATGGGCTCGGGCGCGTCGGTGAACTCGTTCTTCGGGATCACCACCATGATCATCTCGATCCCGACCGGCGCGAAGATCTTCAACTGGCTCTTCACGATGTACCGCGGCCGCATCCGCTTCGAGCTGCCGATGATGTGGCTGCTCGCCTTCATGCTGACCTTCGTGGTCGGGGGCATGACCGGCGTGATGCTCGCGGTGCCGCCGGCCGACTTCGTGCTGCACAACAGCCTGTTCCTGGTCGCCCACTTCCACAACGTGATCATCGGCGGCGTGGTGTTCGGCCTGTTCGCCGGCATCAACTACTGGTTCCCCAAGGCCTTCGGCTTCAAGCTCGACCGCAAGTGGGGCCTGGTCAGCTTCTGGAGCTGGGTGATCGGCTACTGGGTGGCGTTCACGCCGCTCTATGTGCTGGGCCTGATGGGCGTCACGCGCCGCCTGCGGACCTTCGACGATCCGTCCTACCAGATCTGGTTCGTGATCGCGGCCATCGGCGCCGTCATCATCGCCGTCGGCATCCTGGCCTTCCTGGTGCAGATCGCGGTCAGCTTCCGCAACCGCGAAGCCCTGCGGGACGTCACCGGCGATCCCTGGGACGGCCGCACCCTGGAATGGGCGACCTCCTCGCCCCCGCCCGCCTACAACTTCGCCTTCACGCCGCTCATCCACAACGGCGACGCCTGGCACGACATGAAGCGGCGCGGCTACCGGCGTCCGGTCGAGGGCTTCAAGCCGATCCACATGCCCAAGGACACCGGCGCCGGGGTCATCCTGTCCGGCCTGAGCATGGTCTGCGGCCTGGCCCTGATCTGGTACATCTGGTGGCTAGCCATCGCCTCCTTCGTCGCGATCATCGGCTACGCGATCTGGCATACCTTCAACTACGACCGCGACTACCACATCCCGGTCGAAACCGTCCGCGAGACCGAGGACGCCCGCACGCGCGCCCTCGCCCAGGCAGGAGGCGCGGCATGACCGCTGCAGCGGAAACCACCGCGCCGGTGCGCTTCCACCCGGAGCACGAGCCGCATCATCCCGAGGGCCACAGCACGCTGCTGGGTTTCTGGCTCTACCTGATGAGCGACTGCCTGATCTTCGCGATCCTGTTCGCGACGTTCGCCGTGCTGGGCGGCGCCTACGCCGCCGGACCGGGACCGAAGGACCTGTTCGATCTCGAGCTGGTGGCGCTGAACACGGCCATGCTGCTGTTCTCGTCCATCACCTATGGCTTCGCGATGCTGGCGATGTACGCCGGCAAGGTCCGCCAGACGCTCGGCTGGCTGGCGGTGACCGGCCTGTTCGGAGCGGCCTTCCTCGGCATCGAGCTCTACGAGTTCGCGCATCTGATCCACCAGGGCGCCACGCCGCAGCGCAGCGCCTTCCTGTCGGCCTTCTTCACCCTGGTCGGCACCCACGGCCTGCACGTGACCTTCGGCATCATCTGGCTAGTCACGCTGATGGTGCAGGTCCGCCGTCACGGGCTGATCCCGGCCAACCGCCGCCGGCTCATGTGCCTGTCGCTGTTCTGGCACTTCCTGGACGTCATCTGGATCGGCGTCTTCAGCGTCGTCTACCTGCTGGGAGTTCTCCGGTGAGCACGCCTGCCGACACCCATGACCACCACGGCCACGATCACGACGACGGCTACGATCACGGCACCCACCGCAGTTACATCGTCGGCTTCCTGCTGTCGGCGATCCTGACCGCGATCCCCTTCGCCCTGGTGATGACCGGCGTCCTGCCCAAGCCCGTCGCCGCCGCGGCGGTGGTCGGTTTCGCGATCGTCCAGATCGTCGTGCAGATGATCTACTTCCTGCACATGAACCCGCGGTCCGAAGGCGGCTGGAACATGCTGGCGCTCGTGTTCACGGTGATCATCGTGGTGATCGCGGTCTCCGGATCGCTGTGGGTCATGCACCACCTGAACACCAACATGATGCCGCCCCACGATCACGACATCGAGGCGATGCGCTGACCGATGCCTGACAGGTTCAGACGCGGCCTGATCGGCGGGCTGGCGGCGCTGGCCGCCGTCGGCTTCGCCGCCCTCGGCGTCTGGCAGCTGCAGCGGCTCGCCTGGAAGACCGAGCTGATCGCCCAGGTCGAGGCCCGCGTCCATGCGGAGCCCGCGCCTCCGCCCTTGCCGGCGGAATGGCGCGAGGTGTCGGCCCGACGCGACCAGTATCGCAGGGTCCGGGTCACGGGACGCTTCCTGAACGACCGAGAGACCCTGGTGAAGGCGGTGACGGCGCTCGGCCCCGGCGACTGGGTCATGACGCCGCTGGCGACCGACCGGGGCTTCACGGTGCTGGTCAACCGCGGCTTCGTCCCGGCGCGCCAGGCGCCGGAGCCGCGCGCGTCCTGGAGCCGGCCGAACGATCCGCAGACGGTGACGGGATTGCTCCGGATTACCGAGCCGGGCGGGGGCTTCCTGCGCGCCAACGATCCGGCGGCCGGCCGCTGGTACTCGCGCGACGTCGCCGGCATCGCAGCGGCCCGAGGCCTGGCTGCGCCGGTCGCACCCTATTTCATCGACGCCGAAGCCCTGTCCGGGCAGGATGGCTGGCCTCGAGGCGGCCTGACCGTGATCCGCTTCAACAACAGCCACCTGGTGTATGCGCTGACATGGTTCGCCCTCGCCCTCCTGGCGGTCTTCGCCGCGGTGAAGTTCGCGCGGCGGCCGACGATCAAGGCGAGCCGCCGGACGCCGTGATCTCCAACGCCAGCATCCAGGACACGGCCAACCGTCGGAACCTGCGCCTTCTGGTCCAGCTGCGATGGGTCGCCGTCGGAGGCCAGCTGGCGACGATCGCGGCCGTCCATCTGTTCATGGACATCCCGCTCGACCTGCCGGCGATGCTGTCGATCCTGGTGCTGCTGGCGGGCTGGAACCTGTTCTCGCAGCTCCGGCTGCGCGGCGGCCGGACGATCAGCCAGAACGAGCTGTTCCTCGGCCTGCTCGTGGACGTCGCGGCGCTCACCGGGCAGCTCTACCTCAGCGGCGGCGCGGTCAATCCGTTCGTCTCGCTCTTCCTGCTTCAGGTGATGCTGGGCGCGGTGCTGCTCGACCTGCCCCGCGCGGCAGCCCTGGGCGCCGTGGCGACGGCCGCCTTCGTCGGCCTGATGGACTACTCGCGACCGCTGGTTCCGCCCGCCCAGCAGGACGCGGCCTTCCTGCGTCTTCACATCCAGGGCGCGCTGGTCTGTTTCGTGCTCGCCGCCGGCCTGTCGCTGTTCTTCGTCACCCGCATCACCCGAAATCTGCGCGAGCGGGACGAACGGCTCGCGACGCTGCGACAGGAGGCGGCGGAACAGGACCATATTCTGCGCCTCGGTCTTCTGGCCGCCGGAGCCGCCCACGAGCTGGGAACGCCGCTGGCCACCCTGTCGGTGATCCTCAACGACTGGCGCCGCCTGCCTTTCTTCCGGCGCGACCAGGAGGCGGCGCAGGAGTTGGCGGTGATGGAGAGCCAGCTCGACCGCTGCAAGGGCATCGTGTCCGGCATTCTGCTCTCGTCGGGCGAACTGCGCGGCGAAGGCACCGTCCGGACTCACGTTCGCGCCTTCCTCGACGAGACGATCGGGGCCTGGCGCGCCCAGCGGACGCCCCGCGCCTTCGCCTGGAACAACCGGGTCGAGCCGGACGCCCCGATCTTCTCCGACGCCGCCTTCAAACAGGTTCTGGCCAATATCCTCGACAACGCGCTGGAGGCCTCTCCCGGCTGGATCGGGGCCGAGGCGCGGCGGGTCGACGATCGGCTCGTGATCGAGGTGCGGGACGACGGCCCCGGCTTCAACGCCGAGATGCTGGCGGAGGTCGGCAAGCCCTATCGGTCGAGCAAGGGGCGCCCCGGCAGCGGCCTCGGGCTGTTTCTGGTTTTCAACGTCATGCGTAAACTCGGCGGCCAGGTGACGGTCGGAAACCGCGACGAGGGCGGCGCCCGGGTGGTGCTGTCGCTTCCGCTGTCGGCCCTGACGCCAAGGAGCGCGCCATGAGCGGTCCGCAGCTTGCCATCGTCGAGGATGATCCGGCGTTCTCCGAGACGCTGGCCCGGTCCTTCCAGAAGCGCGGCTATCAGGTGCAGACCAGCACCGGCCTGGACGAACTCCAGGCCTTGCTGCTGGGCGGTTTCCGCCCCGCCTACGCGGTCGTCGACCTCAAGCTGGTCGGCGGTTCGGGCCTGGAATGCGTCAAGGCGCTGAACGACCACGACCCGGAGATCAGGATCGTCGTCCTGACCGGCTTCGCCAGCATCGCCACGGCCGTCGAGGCGATCAAGCTGGGCGCCTGCCATTATCTCGCCAAGCCCTCCAACGCCGACGACATCGAGGCCGCCTTCGGCCGCACCGACGGCGATCCGAACGTTCCGCTGGGCGCGCGGCCGACGTCGCTCAAGAACCTCGAGTGGGAGCGGATCCACGAGACGCTGGTCGACACCGGCTTCAACATTTCGGAGACCGCCCGTCGCCTGGGCATGCACCGCCGGACTCTGGCCAGGAAGCTCGAGAAGCGCCGGGTGACCTAAGGCGACCCGACGATCCGGCCTTCCGGCGGCGTGCGGACGATGAAATGGCCCTTCACGCCGTCCGGCCAGTCGCGATACGGCACCACGCCCTCTTCGCTGGCCACGTAGCGGCGGGCGTACTCCAGAATGGCCGTGGCGGCGTCCGCCGTCGGCTCGAACCTGCCGAGGACATAACCGATCTTGCCCGGCGCCCGCAGATGGATCGTGCAGTAGCTGGAGCAGGCGAACAGGCAGGGCATCGGCTCGATCGCCAGGCTCGCCAAGCCGGGATCGGCGGCCTTGGCCGCGAGCAGCGCGTCCAGCAGTCGGGCGCCCCCCCGCACGCCCTCGGCGTCCTCGTAGGCGTCCGGCCCGAAGCGGCAGGTGGAGCAAACGACGAGGCCCGGCCCGTCTGCGCTCCTGATCAGCAAGGACATGCGCCCTCCCCGTTAAGCGGCGGCTGCGCGGTCGCGCAACCGATCGACGCGGCGCAAGCCGCCCATCGTCGCTCAGACGGGTGTCCGCGCCGCGGCCATCCCCTGGACCTGGGCAAGAGCGACCCGCGCCGGCCGGTCTCCTGGCTCGCGGGTCGTCACGCGATGCGCGGCCTTCCCGGAGCGGACTCCAGTGGCTGCGACCCGGCGGGCCGGGCTGCTCTGCGCATCGCGCTCGCCGCTCACAGTTGCAGGGACAGCCTCGGCTTCGGGCGAACGCCCTCACCGTGTTCCCGTAGAGCCCTCTCGGGCGCCGGCGCGATCAGAGAGCGGCGCGCCGCCCCCTGCCTCGCCCCTTAGTCCAGTCCGCATCGCCCGCCAAGGGCATTGACCGGTCGGGCTCCGGCGGCCTATCGCTGCCCCGTCGAGGTATGGAGGGCGCAGGCTCTCCGGGAACGCGGTGAGGCCTACGGGCCCAATCCGCGGCTGCCCCCGCAACTGTGATCGCTCGTCGATCGGATCGGCATCAGGCCACTGGGATCTTCATCCTGGGAAGGCGCCGGACCGGGAGGGCGTAAGCCAGGAGACCGACCCCGACGGACAGACGACGCAGGTGCGGCGGGCGCCTGACGGCCAGATCGCCGACGCCGCGGGGCGTCGCCGCGCGCCGTCATGCTCACGCCCGATCAACGAGGGACGGCATGAGCAGAATTCCGACGACCGTGGTGACCGGCTTCCTGGGCGCGGGCAAAACCACCGTGATCCGCCACCTCCTGGAAAACGCGAACGGCCGCCGCATCGCCGTGGTGGTCAACGAGTTCGGCGATGTCGGCGTCGACGGCGAGATTCTGCGCGGCTGCGGCATCGAGACCTGCGCCGACGAGGACATCGTCGAACTGGCCAACGGCTGCATCTGCTGCACCGTGGCGGACGACTTCCTGCCGATGATGCGCAAGCTGATCGACCGCCCGAATCCGCCCGAGCACATCCTGATCGAGACCAGCGGCCTCGCCCTGCCCAAGCCCCTGGTGAAGGCCTTCACCTGGCCGGACGTGCGCACCCGCGCCACGGTGGATGGGGTCATCGCCCTGATCGACGCCGACGCCGTGGCCCGGGGCCGCTTCGCGCCCGACGAGGATGCGCTGGCCAAGGCGCGGGCCGAGGACCCGACGCTGGATCACGAAACGCCGCTGGAGGAGCTGTTCGAGGAGCAGGTCGCCTGCGCCGACCTGGTGATCCTGAACAAGACCGACCTGGTCGACCCCGCCGGGCTGGCCGCCGCCGAGGCCGCGATCCGCGTGGACCTGCGTCCCGGCGCCAAGATCGTCCACGCCGCCATGGGCGGGGTCGATCCCGCGGTGCTGCTGGGCCTGGGCCTCGCCGCCGAGGACGACCTGGACAGCCGCCGCTCGCACCACGACGACATGGCCGACGGCCACGACCACGACGACTTCGACAGCTTCGTCGTCCGGGGCGACGCCGTGACCGCGCCCGAGGCCCTGGTCGCCGCCTTGGCGCCCCTGATCGCCGCCCATGACGTCCTGCGGCTGAAGGGCGTCGTCGCCGTCGCCGGCAAGCCGGCCCGGCTGATCGTCCAGGCCGTCGGGCCGCGCATCCAGACCTACTTCGATCGGCCCTGGCGCGAAGGCGAGGCTCGCGCGACGAGTCTGGTCGTCATCGGCGAGAAGGGCCTCGACGAAGCCGCCATCGCGCCGGCGATCCGGGCGGCGCTCGCCTAGTGCACCTGCTCGCCCTGCAGCCGGGCGCGATCCTCGACGGCGAGGAGGCGGTCGATCTCGGCCAGACGGCGGGCGACATCGTCGTGCTGTCGAGCAACGACACCGACCTGGTCTGCCTGTCGCAGGCGGCCGCCGGCCTGCCGGACGACTTCCCGAGCGTGCGGCTGGCCAACCTGATGACGCTGCGCCACCCCTACTCGGTGGATCTGCACGTCGAGGCGGTGGTCGCGAAGGCCAGGTTCGTGATCGTGCGGCTGCTGGGCGGCCGCGCCTACTGGCCCTACGGCCTCGACGAGGTGGCGCGGATCTGTCGTGAGCGGCGCATTCCGCTGGCGGCCCTCCTGGAGGACCGGCCGGACGGCGAAGACAGTCTGGAGGCCTCCACGATCGACGCCGAAACGCTGCGGCGACTGGACGGCTATCTGCGCGAGGGCGGCGCGGCCAACGCCGAGAACCTGCTGCGCCACGTCGCCGACCGGATCGGCCACGCCTGCCGTTGGCGAGAGCCGGCGCCGATCCTCGAGGCCGGCCTCTACTGGCCGGGCGCCGTCCAGCCTGACCTCGAAGCTGTTCGCGCGAACTGGATCGACGGTCGTCCGGTCGCCGCGGTGATCTTCTACCGCGCCCTGGTGATCTCGGGCGCGACCGAAGCGATCGACACGGTCGTCCAGGCCCTGGCGGCGCGGGGACTCAACCCCCTGCCTGTCCACGTCCGCAGCCTGAAGGCCCCGTTCGCGGCCGGG
>VFQQ010002833.1_pt1 | contig 18300 bp, 35 predicted proteins | sample 3512341 | NCBI WGS metagenome assembly VFQQ01 (sample SAMN10412373, study PRJNA504923) | tailings metagenome | isolation source: Relicate 2 Philex TSF1 revegetated site | place: Philippines: Tuba, Benguet | collected 2017-08-29 | reverse complement strand
CCTCGTTTGGCAGGTGAACGAAGTGAAGGCTCCAATCAAGAACGAGATGATTGCTGCTGGTGACGCCATCCTCTACTCAGGTGCACCTGGCGTTCCCGCTGGTAGCTTGCCATGGGCAACTTGCAGCAGGTTGACTTGTGCCATATTTGTGTTTGCTTCATTCTTCCAACCGACAACGAAGTAAGAACTGCATAATCGTGCATAGCAGTTGGTTGAATTGCTGTAGCCTGTGTTACTCGCTACCTCTGCAGAGCCTGAGAAGCCCGTGATGAGCCGCTCCGGTGACGAGTGTGTGGTGGCGCTCACCGACCAGTGGTGAGTTGGCAGCTGGCCATGTTTTCTGTAGCTGCATGAAGAAGGAGAAGACGTTCAGAAGCCGATGACCTCAGCAGACAGGTGGCAGGTGGCCATCCAGCGATCTTACCCCGCAGCAACCACTGGGATTAGCCGCTGGTAAGAGATGCACTGGCTTGCTGGTGCAGGTACATCACGTATGGTGAGCAGGAGTGGCGGGAGGCGACCGATGCCTGCCTCAAGCGCATGGAGCTGTACGATGACAACAGTGAGTGCCTTTATGCAGGGTCAAGCTTCTTGAGACTGCCACTTCTGTTTTGCATGCACAGTGCAATGCACAGTGCAGAATGGGTATGCGAACAGTTTTCACCTGATGCGACTTTGCCCGAGCAATTACACCTAACTTAAATTGCTTGCCTTGCATCTGCCCCACCCGTGCAGCGCGGCACCAGTTCGAGCACACTCTGGGCTGGCTCAACCAGTGGGCCTGCTCGCGCTCGTTTGGCCTGGGCACCCGGTGAGTGGCATAGCATAGCAGGGGTTGCAACCAGTTGATTGCGCCGCCTGTATGCCGATGGGCTCCCAAGCTTGCAACACGATATTGTGAGCTCTATGGCTTACCGCCCCACATGTGGTGCAATACACAATGTGCCAGTGGTCTCCGTCTTTCCAAATACAATTGCAAGTTTCCTTCCCCGCCCCAGGCTTCCGTGGGACCCTGTGTACCTTGTGGAGTCGCTGTCAGACAGCACAATCTACATGGCATACTATGCAGGTGGGAGCCGGTGCATTTGTTTTCACTTTGCCTGGCTCTGGATGACAGAAATGTTGGAAGTAAATGCGCGCTACAGTTGAATCCACCATAGTATTCCTTCTGCTAGCCACCCCTGTGCTTTACTCAAACTGTCTGGCCCAGCACCGGCTGCTGGCGCGATCCTTCCCAACACCTGCATGCACGCCTATGCTTCTCCTCATGCAGTGGCACACGTGCTGCAGCAGGGCGACATGTATGGGGAAGCAGATGAGCCCACCATCAAGCCGGAGCACCTGACCAGCGAGGTGAGCGCGGCATAAGCATGTGGGCAGACCATCATTGGCAGTTGCTCGCGTGCCCCTGTTTATGAAAGCTTGCATGCATATGAACCAGTGTGCCTCGCATGTCAACACGCCTCATCACTACAATACGCTGCTGCTATGTGGCGTCGCAGGTGTGGGACTACATTTACCTGCGTGGTGACCTGCCCACCAACACGCCCATCCCTGCGGAGCTGCTGCAGGCGCGTTCATGCCTGCCATCCTCACCCTGCATGCCTCCCTGCTTGCCATGTCCTGTGCCTGGAACTGCTGGCTTGGCCTGCGACTCGCCCAGCGCCGCTCCATGCTTAGTTGCCGACGCCAATTGATTGCACGGGCTCATTGCGCCGCCCCAAAACCATTTGCAGAAGATGCGCCGCGAGTTTGAGTACTGGTATCCCTTCGACCTGCGCGTGTCCGGCAAGGATCTGATCCAGGTTCGAGCACACACTGGCCTTGCGAAATGCATGGGTGCATGTTGCCATAGCTTTGCAGCGGCAACTGCATGCTCTTGTATGTTGCATTAATCACACGCATGCAGGCACGCCGTTTGCTGTGCAGGCCCTCCATTTGTTAATAAGCAACTGCCCTTTGCCCCGCAGAACCACCTCACCTTTTGCCTGTACAACCACACTGCCATCTGGGCCCAGCAGCAGCAGTACTGGCCACTGGCGTTCCGCTGCAACGGCCACCTGCTGCTCAATGCCGAGAAGATGAGCAAGAGCACAGGTGCGCGGTCAAGCTGCTCAATTTCATGCCGCCCAACTGCTCACCCCTGGCTTGGGCAGCGCCCACACTGGGCGTCCGCCCTTGCACCATGGCATGATGTGCACTCCTAACTGGTTACTGGTTCCTGCAGGCAACTTCAAGACGCTGCAGCAGGCTATTGCCGAGTACGGCGCGGACGCCATGCGGATCGCCTTGGCAGACGCAGGTGCGCCGTTGCAGTGGTGGGTGAGACTGGTGCAAGCTAACTAGCACCTGTTGGGGACAGTTCCGACACGGGGCCGCTGGGGCTATTGTCCCTGCTGGCTGCTCGGTTGCATTACACACTTGCTGCTGTGCTCAATGCGCAGGTGACACCATGGATGATGCCAACTTTGAGCACACCACCGCCAACGGTGCAATCCTGCGCCTGACCAAGGAGCTTTCTTGGATTGGTAAGGCAGGGGTGGGGCAGCCTTGTGTGTATTTTGACGACTGCTGTGTTAAAAAGGTGCCTTTAGAACCGAAAAGTTCTGATTGTCCTTCCTGCGGATGGCCCCGACATGCTGCCCTTTGTTGCCATGCACGTCTGGTCGCACATGCAGAGGAGACTCTGGCGGCAGCGGACAGCCTGCGGGACGAGCCGCCCACCTCGTTCATCGACCGTGTGTTCGACAATGAGATGAACATTGCGGTGGGTTCAGGGATCGCACTTTGGGTCGGTGGTGTAAGTTGTGTTGTTTTCATTGAAGCAGCGTCCATTCAGATGGCCAGCACAAAGAGGTCCAGGATGCAAATGGCCAGCTAACCACTGGTGGCCCAGAATTTGCCAACCATCTTACTTGCCTGCTGCGCAGATTGCGCGCAGCAAGGCAGCGTATGACCGCATGCTGTTCCGCGAGGCGCTCAAGTCTGCCATGTGAGCTTGTTTTGGGTGCCTGTGAGCTTGTTTTGGGTGCCTCCAGCCCTGCCTGCTAGGTGTGCTGATCTGGCATGCTTGCTGCGTGGTGGTGCTTCATTGCTTCAATAGTTGCCCACCTAGTCAATCATGCTTGCATAGTGACCCGGCGCTCGACCGCCTCCACCTTTTGCAGGTACGACCTGCAAACAGCACGTGATGTGTACCGCTTTGCCTGCGGCGCTGAGGGAGGCAACCGGCGCCTGCTGCTGCGCTACATTGAGGTGAGGGTTTGCAATTAATCTGTTTATGTCATTGTTTACTGAGGCTGCATCTTGCTCAAATTGGATTGCACCACTGGCCAATCTCTGTTGGCAGGTGGCGACACTGCTGCTGGCCCCCATCTGCCCGCACACGTGCGAGCACATCTGGAGCAACCTGCTGAAGAAGAAGGGCTTTGTCATCAATGGTGTGCAAATTAGCCTCATTCTCTGGGCAGCTGGCCAGGCTTTGTGCCTGCTGCTTTGCCATGGCGCCGGCTGCTGGATGCCTGATGCCAGTGCAGGGTCGATCAGGTGCTGATCGCATGTTCCCTGCTACTTTGCTCCCTGCAGCTGGCTGGCCCACCGCCCAGGCGCCAGACTATGTGCTGCAGCAGGCGGCCAGGTGCGCAAGGAGACCGTGGATGTCTCATGCGTGCATACATGGAAACAAGCAGTTGAACAACATCTGCAGTGGCCCACTTCATGCTCATGTCGATTGCATTGCAGCTACCTGGACGACACGATAGTGGGCCTGCGCAAGGGCATTGCTAAGGCGGAGCAGCCGGCCAAGCCGCGCAAGGGCGAGGCGCCGCCACCGCCACGCAAGGTGCGCAGATTTAAAGGCACGCAAGTTGCCCCTGCCTCCAGTAGGCACATGCCCTGTCTGTGCTCCCTGCGCTGGTGGCAGTGGAACATGTTTTTCGGTCAAACACCCTTGTTCCTCCGCTGCTTGCGTGTTCTCTCTGGCAGGTGGCAGGCGTGCAGGTGTATGTTGCGGACCGGTTTGGTGGCTGGCACGCCAAGGTCCTGGCGTGCCTTGCAGGCATGTACGACGAGGCCAGCAACAGCTTCCCTGCGGATGCTATGCAGCAGGTATAGTCTGGTCTGGGGTGGGTGCATTAGGTGCGGGTTGATTTCCACCATTCAAATGCCACACTGCGCCTCCATGACCTTGTCGAGTGCTGCTTGCCTGTCCTGACCGACCTATCCTTGCGATTTCATGCAGGTGCTGGCCACCCTTAGCAGCGACCCCGAGCTGGCAAGCATGAACCAGAAGGCACTGAAGCAAACGGGTGAGCAATCCTAGCCGTCGGTTGCGCTCGACTGCGTGTTGCATGTGCAGCGACGCATGTGTGCAAGGCGCCATGTTCCTCTGTTTGACGCATGCACCATGATCCCTCCCTGCAGTCATGCCGTTTGCCAAGTTCCGCATCGATCTGGCAGCCAAGGGTGGCGCCGCGGTGAGACAACTGTACAAATACCAGTGTGAATGCACCGCTGTGCCAGAGGGATAGCTCAAGGCATGCAACGATTGCAGCTTTTCAACGGGCCTTCCCAGAACCCGACTCTTTTTGGACGCTGTGTCTGCAGGTGCTGCGCGACCGCCTGCCGTTTGATGAGGTGGCGCTGCTGCAGGAGAACAGCGCATTCATCACCAGGTATGGTGCGCCCCGTGCAGCTGATGCATCACGTGATTTTGTCATTGCTGGGACGTGTGGGAGGCTTTGGTAGCGACCAGCCTACTGCTGCATGCGCGCGCATTAAACTCCAGCCACTCTGCCCACATCCCACCCGCTGCGCAGGGCGCTGGGCATTGCCAACCTTGCAGTGCATGCCATCAGCTACGAGCAGCAGCAGACGGCAGAGAACCCGCAGATTGCGGGCGCGACGCCCGGCAGCCCAGCCACTCTGTTCGACTTTGAGTGAAATGGCTGCTGCGCTCTGCAGAGCAGAGCAATGGCTGCACTGCTGTAACTCAGTCCCGTTGCTGATCAGAGGGGCAGCACACAGTTTCTGGTGGCAACCAAGGCTGTTACACAATCAAGGTTGCAGGCAGGAAAGTGCCGGCAGGCACTGCCGCCCGCCGCTGCGTCGCCTCGAAAGCCGACATGATTGCGGTGGGCGGCACTGGCCACACCGATGCCGCTCAGCCGTTTACCGGTACTTGACGAAGCCAATGGCGTTGGCGTACTGCAGCAGCGGACCAGAGCAGGATTGAAGGCTGTCAAGCAAGCTGGCAGGGCAAATCAGGGGTGTAGAATGTGGCACGGGAAAACAAGGCGGGCAGGTGAGCGAGCCGGCATGGCCCTGCTGCCAGCCTGGGGAGGAGGCGTACCTCGCGGAAGCACTGACGGCAGATGTTCATGCCGTACTTGCGGATCAGGCCGCCCTGGTTGGAGCACACGCGGCAGCGGCGGGAGCCCTGCGGCAACGAAAATGAGACGCACACCCTGAGGTGCACTGCGCCCAGCCAAACAAAGCATTGAGGTTGGGCGAGCTCCAGGGGAAAAGGCAAAGCATTCAAACTGCCATAACGAAAGCGCAGATACACAAGGTCTCCCACCTTGCCATACTCCTTGGGGTGCTGGTTCCACACGGTCTCGAAAGGCATCTTGACGGCGGGGTTACCGGCTGTTCCACTGCGACCAAGCATACAGGATGAGATCAAGCAAGCAGGATGAGACGGCAAGCGGGCAAGCCCCAGCGGCAACACTCTGCATCGCCTGATCGCATTTCTAAGCTGCTCGGCCACCTCACCGTGGGAAGCTGCTTTCTTGTTGAGAGCAAGGGTGCTTTAACCACAGAGCCTGCTTAGGTAGGCTCTGCACAGTGGGGAGTGGGGGCGATTTTCCTCGTAAAAAGCGGCAGCGGAGGGTCTGCGAGGCGGCGGCGGCGGCGGCTGGCCGGGGTGTGGTGGGGGCGCCCGCCGGGCAACATTTGTTGAGCAACGCCGCTGGCTGCGTTCAGGATGAGCCAGTGGGAGCGCCCTCGACGGCCCCAGCTCGAGCTCGCATGCCCGCCCCCCGCGCCGGCTGGCTGCATCACATTGCTGGTTGCCTCTACTGGAGCCAAAGCCGGCCAGTTGGGCCGGCCAGGCCAGCCCGATGCTGCTGCTGCTCAATGCTGCTGCTGCGAGCGCCGCTGTCCAGCCGCCTGACCGCATGCTACACACCACTCCCAGTGCAACCCAGGCGGGGGCCGCCAGCCTGAGCCGCCGCTCCCGCCCACTAGACCCGCTCAAAAGGGCGGCCCTGGCCCCCACGTTGAGCCTCACCTTCAAGCGAGGATGAGGGCGGGTCGGGGTACGCGCGCCGGCTTTGCAGGGGCCAGGGCACAGCAGCGGGCCAGCATGGGGACCAGCATGCAAGCCGCGACACCGCCGCCTCTTTTGCGTTGTGCACAAGGCAACAGGGCTGCATGTTATTGCTCCTTTGGACGTGTATGCAAGAGGGGAGCTGTGCATCCATTACAACTACATTGCCTCCTGCAGTGCCATGACATGGTTCAGCTGCAGCCCCAGGTCGAGGGCGTCTGGGCAGTAGGAGTCCGTGAAGTTGTCCACGTACTGCGCGGCACAGCGACGTGGGAAGGCAATTTGTCAGCTTGCGAGCATGATCAGCGAAGCCAGACTAGGGGAGCGAGTTCGCCCGCCGCAGCAACTGCGCACTCGCCTCAAAAAATGCGATGGTCTTGACGTTGCCCATGCCAGACCCCCGCGCCATCTTTTGGATGAAGTCGTCTAGCGATTTGATGGCGTAGTGGTACAAGCCCACCTGCAGCAGGGCAGACGAGCATGCCAAAAAGTTGTTGCCGGGAAGCATGCCAGCTGCGTGCCAGCCTCTGCAAGAGCGGCACCTCAATTGCATGCATGCCTCACCCGCTCCAATGCGGGAGTGGGCGACTTGGGGCCCAGGACGGCCTGGTTCCGCGTGTTGACTGCAACAAGTGCGCGACAATCTAGAAAGCCAGTTGGCACATTTGTTGTGGCAGCATGCTGCTTGGCATGCCATTCATTGCGGGCCAGTTTGCATGCAGTCATGCACATCAAGCAGCTTGCGGCCACAGCAATGCGCACGTGCCTGGAGTGCACTTGGGAGTTTCCTTGTAGTAGAAATGGTGCGGATCGGTGGAAGACTCCTCTGCGCACACCGTCCGCACGATTGACTTGACATGGCGATTCTCTGCAGGCACCGCAATGCAGCCAGGGGTGTGGTGTCTGCGCAGTGCTGCTGGCAGCTGCATGGCTCGGCAGGCGCTGCAGGCTCACCCTCCTTATCACTGCCCACCTGCATGGTCCTGAGCATTACATCGCCAATAAGACATCATTGAGTTCCCCTTGGGACGCAGCTGCAGGGATCAGGGAGCGTGCTGCGTGTATGCTTGCATGCCAGAGGGGGCCCACAGCTCGCTGAGTTGCTGCCACAACTGCCGTATAGCAGCCCAAGCTGGCAAACAGCCTGCGTCAGCAGCATGGTGTGTATCACACAGCTGTTGCAGGAGTAGGTTTGGCCTCGCACCTTGAGCCCTCCGCTACCAAACACCTGCCAGTTGACCACCAGGCCACCATACTCCATGTAGTCCTTCAACTGCACAGCACAGGGAACAGAGCAGCGGCAGGATGGAGGTGCGCCGGCACTGCTGGCAAGAGCAGCCCACATTCCCAAGGCATTCAGCAGGACAGCACGCAAGCAGCGCCTGTGATCCAGCTTCGGGGCTTACCAGGGTGGGCAGGTCTGGCGTGCCATCACGCAGCACCAGGAACTCGTCCGTGTCAATGAATGCCATGAACTCGTGCCGGCTGCCCCATCGCTCCAGGCAGCGGTCATACAGCGCCACCTGCGGGCCGTGTGTGCCCGGCTTGGGTGGCACTGCGTGCAGCCAGGGTGGGTGGCAGGTGAGCGGCGGGCTGTAGTTCTGCCCAACTGATTTTGGATGCCCTAGTGGGCGGCCACATACCTTTGTCATCATACTCATAGTGAACCAGCCCTTCGTGCACAAAGTCCTTGACTGCATTCTGCACAAAGAGGGTGGAGCATGGGCAGGGGTGTGTTCAGACGCGAGCGGGTGCCGCCAGCTGCCGCCAGCCTGCTGCCGCTCACCAGCAGCGGCGGCTTGCTGCCCGTGTCCCAAATGTAAAATTTATCCACGCCTGCAGCAGGGTGGGCCTAGGCGTCAGTTCCGGGCAAGAAGAGGGATATTTCAATCGGCCCGGCGTTCCCCACGCACCTATTGCGCGGTGGTAGTACACCCATTCCCGCACATCGACTGCCTGGTCTTTGATGGCCACGCAGATCGCGACGCTGGGCTGCTGCCGCTCCGCCCGGGACGCGAGGCTGTGCAGCGCAGCCAGGGCTGCCAGCCGCAGCAGCAGGTGCGTCAGCCGTGCCATAGCATGAGCAGGAAACCAGGGGCGCTGCCTGTGCAAGGCTGCCCACTATGATCATGCGACGCTGGCGCCGGCCCTGCCGCGGCATGCCAGGCCCGCTGCATATTTAGCAGGTCACCGCGGGCTTCATGAATCGGCCATGCTGCCAAGCTGCCGCGGTGCACAAACACTGGGCTGCCGAGCCCCAGCCCCTGGGCTAGACATATCCATCTATGCAGAAAGGTTGCCAGTCGTACCACTTGCCCGCAACCCGTGCAAGGTCGGCACAGCCCAGGCACTTTGTTTGAAGACTGATGCACCTGTCTATTGCGACAGATGTGTATGTCGCTGCACGCAAGCAGCGCCCAGTGCTGCCAAGAATGCACGACTGTGCTGTGACTAGCCCTTGCTGATGTGTGTCACATGGAGGCGGCATGCATGGTGCCGACGTTGAAGCAGGAGCGCAGGCCACTGCGGGCGGCTGGCGGCAGCATCTTCAGCGCACGGACGGCGGCGCCGAAAACTCGTCGCGCGCCAGAAATGCGCCCCGACCGAGAAGGTGGCGAGCGCATGGGGCTGACCCAGGGAAGCAAAGCACCACAGCAGGGCATCCTACCCTGTGAGCGCCGACCACGAAGTCCTTCCTTCCATCGCCGGCTTTGATCAGGGAGCAACAGGAGCAGGATGCAGGCCGCCGTCAGCTTCCAGCAGGCCACGGCCGCCAAGACCGGCGCCGCTCGCCCGGCTCGCCGCAGCGTCCGCGTGCAGGTGTGCATCCCAGTGCGACACGGGGTGATTGTGGGTGAATGTGCTAGACAGCGGACCGCCGTGTGGTCGCACGGGAGCGGTGCGGGCGACGACCTGGCACGGGTTGCGCTTTGGGGGCAGCCCACAGCCTCGATCGTGTTCATGACCGCACCATACGGTCGGGTGGACCGCCGATTGGCTCCCCGCTGCGGCCCCGGCGCCATCGGCGTTGATTCAGCTCTGCCTTCGGCCGGGGCCCACGCCAGGCCCGCCAAGCAGAGATCCAGCCACGTCGCACATGTGCGACAGCCGCGGCGGGCATGGCGTGGTGGATCGAGCAGCCCTACCCGGTGGCGGTAGCGCCCGACTGCGCGCCGTCCCCACCGCCAGCGGCGCCGCAGCTCCGAACCTGCAGCAGCCACAGAGCAGCCAGGAAGCCAAGATGGTGTGCTGCTGTATTACATGCCTGCAGCCCACCACCCTGTGCTGCCACCCTCCTATTCACCGCAGGCTGCCGCGTACAACGGCCAGTATGCTGAGGAGCTGGTGGCTACCGCGGTGAGCGTCACGACGGGGCAGCACGCATCATGCACCATGGCCGCTGCGTTACCATGTCATGAGCGAGCACACGGCAGCCTGCAACGTTACCATGTCATGAGTAAGCACACGGCAGCCTGCATGGTGCTCACAACTCATCCCCTGCCTGTCCTCTCGGCCTGCCCAATGCAGAACAAGATCGCCTCCACTGGCAAGGGCATCCTGGCCATGGACGAGTCCAACGCCACCTGCGGCAAGCGCCTGGAGTCCATCGGCCTGGAGAACACCGTGGAGAACCGCCAGGTGAGCGGCGCACCGCTGCTGATGCGAGCGCTCATGTGTGCATTGCGCTGCCTGTGCCCCCATCTGTGCGCTGTTGCGTAGGGAGCTGCCCAGGCCTGCATGGCTCACCTGCGGGTCATCCCACCCTGCGCACTGGCCTGCAGGCTTACCGTGAGCTGCTGGTGACCACCCCCGGCCTGGGCCAGTACATCTCGGGCGCCATTCTGTTCGAGGAGACCCTGTTCCAGAACACCCGCAAGGGCACCTCCATGGTGGACGAGCTGAACAAGAACGTGAGTGCACCTGGAAGGCATAACAATCGGAGTATGGAGCACTCAGTCGGGCTGCCCCTCGGCAAAAAACGCTATCCGTTTGCTGACTGCAGTCTGCCTCGCCCCTGCCCCGCTCCCGCTGTCACAGGGCATCGTCCCCGGCATCAAGGTGGACAAGGGCCTGCACCCCCTGGCCAACTCCAACGGCGAGTCCTGGTGCGCCGGCCTGGACGGCCTGTCCCAGCGCTGCGCCGACTACTACAAGCAGGGCGCCCGCTTCGCCAAGTGAGCTGGGTGGCTGGTGGGCAGGGCGGGGCAGGCATACTTGCAAGTGCTGCCTGGCCCCTGAGCTTGCTGCCGCTCCCCTGCCTTTGTGCTGGCACTGACCGCTGCTAGCGCTCTGGGACTGCACCCGGCCGCAGGTGGCGCTCCGTGGTGTCCATCCCCGCCGGCCCCTCCACCATCGCTGTGCGCGACTGCGCCTACGGCCTGGCCCGCTACGCCGCAATCGCCCAGAACGCCGGCCTGGTGAGCCGCGCTGCAGCTGCACCCATGACGGACCCTGGCGAGGCGGCATGGGTTTATTGCTCAACCTGCCTTGCATCAAGCGCGGCCCTGCTTGCCTCCACAACCTCACCGCCCACCTTGTTTTCGATGCGCAGGTGCCCATTGTGGAGCCCGAGATCCTGCTGGACGGTGACCACGACATCGACCGCACCCTGGAGGTGAGTTGGGTTGAGGCACGCCGCTCTGGACGTGTGGCCGTGAGCGACGAGCGCCTGGGCAGACTGCCCCGCACACACCCGCTCACCGCCCTGCCCTCCTTCTTGCGTGTGCTCGCAGGTGGCTGAGGCTACCTGGGCCGAGACCTTCAAGTACCTGGCCGACAACAACGTGCTGTTCGAGGGCATCCTGCTGAAGCCCTCCATGGTGACCCCCGGCGCCGAGCACAAGAAGAAGTCCACCCCCGAGGAGGTGCGCCCCACCTGCCAGCGTTTGCTGCGTTCTGCCAGCTTGATGGAGGCTCTGTTGAGAGAGGGCCATTGACATGGCACGCGGGTGAGTTGCTACCAGGCATCAGCCACCCCTCAACGTCTGCCGTCTGCTGCGCCCGCCGCCGCAGGTTGCTTCCTACACCCTGAAGATGCTGCGCCGCCGCGTGCCCCCCGCCGTGCCCGGCATCATGTTCCTGTCTGGTAAGGGAACTGGAGTGGACACAGTGGTGGGCGGAGAAGAAGCGCATTGTGCTAGTCGATGCATTGGAAAGAACGCAAGCGTTTTCAAGTCGCAGGCCGGGACCACGGTGTGCGTGCGGAAGGACACCTGGCGCTGGCCTCATTATTGACCTGTTGTTCTGCGATATATCTCTCTGCAGGCGGCCAGTCTGAGCTGGAGTCCACCCTGAACCTGAACGCCATGAACCAGAGCCCCAACCCCTGGCACGTGTCGTTCTCGTACGCTCGCGCGCTGCAGGTGCGGTGTGAGGGTTGGTGGTACTGGTGCCGCTGTGGGGTTGATGGGCAGGTGGTGCCTGCATTAGTGGCACCAGGGCTGTGGGCGTTGGCTCTCACCGCGTGAGATTGGCCCCTCTGCGTGCATGCCAGCAGTGCCCAGCATGACCTGCTTGAGCTGTTTCCTTTGTTTTGCAGAACACCGTGCTGAAGACCTGGAAGGGTGAGGAGGGCAACGTGCAGGTGGCCCAGGCGGCGCTGCTGAAGCGCGCCAAGGCCAACAGCGAAGCGCAGCAGGGCAAGTACGACCCCAGGTGAGCCTCCGGTCTGCAGTGGTGATGGTGATGTGCAGTGCCTCCTGAGAAAAATCCTTGATAACCAGCTGCCATTCTTACTGAGTCCTTGTGTGCTGAGCCCCAGGCGCTCGCTGCAGGGTGGCCCGCCGCCGCCGCGCGCCGCACTTGAGCTGACCCGTTCATTCCTGCTCTCTCTCTCTCTGTTGCTGCAGCAACGAGGACGCTGCGGCTAAGGAGGGCATGTTCCAGGCAGGGTACACTTACTGATCAATCAACCCCACAGCTGAGCGGCGCCGCCACGGTCGCCCGCGGGTGGAGCGCTGCCCACAGCCGTGCGCCGACTCCGCCGCCAGCAGCGCCCGATTCTTTCCCCTGTCTCACCCCAGCCCCTCCCCCCTCGTGTGCGGTCTGTGTACCCCCGCCGGCAGCACAGTGTGTCGGTCAATTTGATTTTTGAAAACAGTTTTCAGGCAATTGCCTCCTGCTCCTGTTATGAATGAAGCCGGCTCCGCCCAAAGACAGACCAAAAGGACACGTCAGCAACAGCAGGCCACAGGTCGCACCAGTACTGCTCAGGAACACAGGGGTTGCAGACGCAGCCGTGCCTAGGCGGGCAGGCAGGGCATTGATGACACAAGTGCGGGTCAGCGTCATACCCCTCATATATGTTTCTCCCTTGCTGTCTGCCTGCTGCTCACAAGCCTGTGCGTCTGCATTGCATGTTGGTGTTACACATGCCGCTTCTACTGTGCCAGATGTAGCAGTCGCTGGGTGGCTGCACGCTCAGAAGCAGCCTGCTGTCGCAGGGTCTGAAACAAGGGCGACTGGCTTGCTGCTGCTGGCAACAACGAGCTATCGCTGCTGCCATTTGCCGCCTCGGGTAGCTGCTGTGAGAGCGTGCCAGATGCTGCCGCCCCTGACGCTGCCAGCATGGCATGGTCTCGGAGGCCAATGGATTGCTGCCTCTCGGCCTGCAGCTGCTCTTGCAGTTGCTGCCAGTACGGCAGCCGGCTGAGAGCTGGAACGTGCTGTGCAGCAAGGGCTCTGTAGTCGGTTGGTTTGCCGGACACCACGGCTGCCCAGCTGCGCGTTGCTGCTGGCTGCCCAGCTGCTGCACCAGCGTGCGGCGGGCTGCCTGCCTGCCATTTGCGCTTCTGTCGCAGGCTGGGACTGCCCACTTGTTGCTGCAGCTGCTGCTGCTGCTGCTGCGGTGGCTGCTGCTGCCTGGCCGCAGAGGACATGCCTTGGGGCAGCACCGGCAGTGAAGCAGCCCTGGCTGCCTCAAGCTGCTCCTCAAACCACTGCACCACATCTGGGGGCAGCACCAGCGGCGGCAGGGAGGCTGGCTCCAGCGCAGCTAGCTGCATATGCAGCGCTATCGACAGTGCTTGTGGGCTGCAGTCTGCAGCATGTTCAAGGGGACCGCGACAAATGTGATGCTCATGCAGCAACTCACCACCAGCTGGCCATCAGGGTGGCCACAGGCAGTAGGGCATCGACGTAACAAAGCGAATTGAATTGTGCACTTCTGCCCAGAAAGTTCCACTTACCCTCAGTGATGTGCAGCAGCATTCCCCCATCGAGCTGCATGCCGTGCAGCGCGCTCCTGAGCGCATGCAGTGCACTGGCATCGTGCCAGCTGCGCAGGGCCGGTGGGGCCACTTCAGGCGGCGGCCACTGCCATGCTGCTGTGGCGCTGCGAGCCGAGTGCCTGCAGCAAGGAGAAACAAAGAAAGGCAGGTCTCGATGTCATTCCGTACAGCATTCTACCAAAATCAGCCCCGGACCATCGCCCCTGATCATCACTCACTCGGCAACTTGCTCCACCAGAGCCAGCGCGCGCTGCAGGGCGCCACACAGCAGTTGAGCCGCAGCCAAACCCCCGGCAGCAATTGCTGGAGAGCGGCGCAGAGGAGCCATGGCAGCCGCGAGCGCATCGCGGGCCACTGCCTCAACAGGCACGACCTGCAAAGCAGTCCCTGGAGGCAAGATTAGCGATGGCATTGGAGCTGCTGACCAGCAAGCAGCAGCCGGGCGCATTTGCCTTGCTCACCTTCAGCACCGGCTGCGGTGGCGAGTGCGCCGCCAGCCAGCGCAGGCCCTCAATAAGCCGCTGCTGGCTGTAGGCAGCTGGCTCAACCACAGGCTGATTGCTGCTGCCGCCTACTGCTGCGGCTGCACTTCGCCACGCCGCACCATGTGCGCCTTCCTGGACACTGACCACCTGGACTGGACCTGTGAAGGCCAGCCGGCTAGCTGCTATCTCTTCGCGCCAGTGCTGTGCCGCTGCATCTGTGGCTGCCACCAGCAGCACCGGCAGGCGCGCAGCCATGCTGCTAGGCAGCGGCAGCCGCTGCTGCACCTCTCGGTGGCCTGTCCGGCTGGTGGGCAGTGCAAGGATGATGCCAGAGGCACCGGCCAGTGCTGCTGAGCTGCAGTGCTGGGTGCTGCTGTCTGGGATGGCCAAGCACGTTGCCAGCTCAGCCACCACCTCAGCCGCTTCTGCAGCCCCAACGCGCAGCGCCAGTGGACCCTCCACATACGCACTGCCGGACGCCGTCTGCAGCAGCCGGCCGCGCTGGAGCTGCAGCGCCATCCAGCTGTGCAGGTGCTGCACCCGCTGCTGCTCGGGGCCCCATAGCCGGCTGCTGGCATGCAGGACCGGGGGCGGCGCCAACAAAACCTTCCAGTACAGCGACCGTGCTGCCAGGCTGCGCTGCAGCAACAGGGGTGCTGCCAGAGCTGCAAGGTCTATGGCCGGCTTGGATGCAGGTGTGTGCGGCATGGGCGCCGTAGTGGAGGGTGCTGAGCCGTTGGCCTGCCACTGCACACTACTGCTGCGCTCCACGGGCTGATCTACTTGTGCGACATTGGGTGCCACTGATCCAGCAGCCTGCGGTACGTGCGACAAGGTAGGCGATGAAACAGCCACAGTCGCAAGTAAATTGAGCATGCAGATTGATGAAATACACAAACAGACGCAGCGATGGTTGCCAGCAGCCTACCTTGTGCGCTGCCGCGCCTCCCACCCTGCAGGCCTTGAGGTTTGCAGCCAGCCGCTCCTGCCGCTTGCGCTCCTCGATGCGCCTGCGCACAAGGGACAGCACGCTGGACCTCTTTTGCATATTGAACAGTGTGGCATGCCATGCACAATTCAATCTCGATATGCAGCCACAGCAAGGTGGCCTGCCATGGGACCCACCTGCGTGCCTCTGCCCGCCAGCGAGCAAAGTAGAAGCGCTGCATGGCCCAACGCCGCTTGGCCTCACGCCGCATGCGCCGCTCTTCCTGCAACCAAACTCAGCGAGTGACAGCCATTGTGTGCATTGCAAGCAGGGGGGCAGGGTCCTAGTGCAGGAACTGGACGAAGGCAGTCAACCTTCGCGCAGCGGGGACACCATTGGCAGCAGAAGCAGCGCACGCTCAAGGGACCTTCAGCAGCCACGTAATCTCAAGTACCACAACTTTGCTTTACTTGCCTCTTGCCGCCGCAGTTCCTCCAAGCGCTGCTGCTCCAGTGCAGCGAGTCGCTGGCGCTCGGCTGCCTCAGCGGCTTCCCTGCAAAACAGGCAGATCATCGCGCGTGTGAGACAGAGTGCAACAGACGGGGTGCATTGCTGGTTTGTGCAGTGGATGTTGAGGGAATGCAAGGGGCTTGCACAGCAAGCAGCACTGTGCTCACCGGCGGCGGCGCTCAGCCTCCTCAGCTTCACGCCGCTGCCGCTCTGCCTCGGCAGCTGCCCGCTGCTGCTCTTCCTGCTGCCGGCGCAGCTCAGCAAGCTGCTGCTGCTGCCGCGCCTGCTCCTCCTGCCGCCGCTGCTGCTCCTCCAACGCGGCCTGCTGCTGCCGCCGCAGTTCAAGCTGTGCCTGCTGCTGCCGCTGCAGCTCTTGCTCCCGCAGCCGAGCCTCCTCAGCCAATCTGCAGCACATGCACAGGTCAAGTGCACTCGCTAGAGGACTTTGCTTGGCACATGCTGAATCAGCGCAACGAGCAGCTGGGGCCCAACCAATTTATCAGCACTTACCTGGCGGCCTCTTGCTCCTTCTGCTGCCGCATGGCCTCGGCTGCCGCTGCAGCTGACGCCGCCTCCTGACGCCGCTGGTGCTCAGCAGCCTGCTGGGACCGCTGTGCCTCCTGCTCACGCTGCCGCTGGAGCAGTGCTTGGCGCTGCTGTTCTACGATGGCAGCCTCCTCAGCGGTAAGCGGTGGCACTGCCGGGGTGGTAACAACCACGCTGCAAGCAACGAAGGCAAGTAACAAAGGTGGCAACAAGTTGCCAAAGGGCAGCGATATCAGCATGTGGGGATGTTCCATAGCAGCGCACGGCGGCAGATATGGCAGCGCGCCGCACCTGCGCGCCCCCGGTGCCATGCTGCTAATGAGCACACTGCGCTTGCGAGGCACAGGTGGCGGAGGGTCCACATATGCGCCCTGCAGCGTTGGAAGATGGTAGGGCAGGGGGCTAGTGTCGCGCCGACTGCCTGCTGCGACATCTGCTGGTTAGTGCTACTTCCGAAGCGCCAGTCACCTGCACAAATCAAATCAAACATTCCAGACATGCGCTCACCTTGAATAGCAACACAACAGGCCCGCCCGCTTGCATGGTGGTATCGTAGCCGTGCATGCCACAGAGCTGTTGCGCCTCCTCCACAGAATCTAGCATGAGCACTTCCTGCGCAGTGGAACAGGGCGGGCGGCCCGGGTTGGGGAGGTGTGCAGATGTGCTCTGAGGGGCAGTGGGCGAGCAGTTTACAAGCGCGGGCTTCCGTGTCACAAGCCCTGAAATCCGCAAGCATCTAGCACTTCAGCAGCTCACCACCAGCCAACTGAGCTCGAGAGGTACCGGGGTGTCAGCCTTGGGGGCCAGGGTATCGCCCAGTGTCCTCAACGCGCGGCCGCGAACCTGCAATCAAGTGCTCCACATCACATCAGCTGCATGACATGATGACAGCTTGCAACGATACGGCCCGATGCATGGTGAGCACATGTCGTTAGGAAGCAAGTTGCAACACACCCATTTGCTGGAAGACAGCAGCACCACCGATGAATTGGCATTGCACACACCTGGCCAAAGTAGATGTGCGACAGGCAAGCTAGCAGGTACGGCGCCTGGCGCACAAGCGCGAAGAACCGCACAAAGTTGTTGGAGGCGAAGGCCCTCTGCAGACACCAGGGCGGGAAGCAGGCAGCTAACGATGATGTAGTTAAGCTGTAGAGGTGCTCTGCACACTGTTGGTTCATCCACTCAACACAGTAGGACTCCCCAGCTGCCCACCTGAAGTTTGAGCACCCACTGAATGGCAGGGGAGCCACGCACATCAGGCCGCATTGCCTGCGGAAAATACGCCGATAAGTCCGTGTATCTCAGCAACATGTGCAGCGATGAATGCAAGCAGGTCTGCAGCTGCATTTGTCATTCGCACAACCGTCCATTCACACTCGGGTGTCTGCAGGCATGCGCACCTGAAGCATGGACAGAAAGGCTTGCTGGTCGCCCTTGAACTTGCCATGCTGCCCCATCAGGCTCAGCAGATGGTACGCACGGAACTCCGCCTCTGAAGTCGTGCATGGCAGGTGGGCAAATGTATGGCAAATGTTGACGAATGCCGGCAACATAGCCACAGCAAACAGCAAGCAGCCATTGCATCGCGCCTCCGAAGGTTGGCAGAAGTGCTCCTAACTGGCACGCGCATGCATGGGCGAACCCCAACCCCCAAGTTAACAGTGTTGCGCACCGTGCTGTGCAGGCCGCCCGGCTGCCGCCAGCTTGTTGTACATGTCGTTCAAGGAAATGAGTGCCTGCAAGCAGGGCACACACATATCATTTCGAAGTAAAAGACATGATAGACAGTGCTGATGCATGCAGGTGAAGTGGAGGAGATTCTGCATGGCCAACGTTGTCCTGCGACGTCGACACAGGTGAGCAACAACCAATGAACATAAGTACCAGCAAGCTTGCCTTGTTCATCTGCTCCATGTTGAGGTGCGAGTTGAACCCCTCCATTTCGGTGACTGAGTTTGATTGAAAAGGTTGAAAAGGCAACACAAGGAGGATCATCTCACGCCTTGTCATTGACATACTATTGCTGGTAGGGACCTCTGCTGCAGGCTGCTGCCATGCAAATAACATGACTACCATCCACTGCAATGTGAAATATCAGCAGCTTTGGGGCAGGCAGCAGCAATGGCACTGCGAGGTTGATGCTCACTAGATGCCTCTTCTTCGCACAGTTCATGCTCAGACAGGAGGTGGAAACGGACCACCTCTTCGTAAATGTTCACGGAGAACTCATCCTGTGGGGAGACAAAAGTGTTGCAACAAAGGCAAGCTCAA
>VFQQ010002832.1_pt1 | contig 18307 bp, 20 predicted proteins | sample 3512341 | NCBI WGS metagenome assembly VFQQ01 (sample SAMN10412373, study PRJNA504923) | tailings metagenome | isolation source: Relicate 2 Philex TSF1 revegetated site | place: Philippines: Tuba, Benguet | collected 2017-08-29 | reverse complement strand
CTCTTCTATGGTGAACATCGCGGCGACCGGGCCTTGCGCGAGCTGATCGCGGTCCAGAACAACGGCCTGACATCGGATGATGTGCTGGTCACCGCGGGCGCGGCGGGCGCACTGTTCATCATCGCCACGACGCTATTGTCGGAACGCGACCACCTGGTCGTGGTGCGGCCGAACTACGCCACCAACATCGAGACCCCCAAAGCGATCGGCTGCGCCATCAGCTACATCGATCTCGCTTTCGAGGATGGTTTCACCATCGATATCGAGCGCATTGTCGCCGCATTGCGACCCGAGACCCGCTACATCAGCGTCACCTGCCCGCACAATCCGACCGGAACGATGATGAGCCGCGCCGATCTCGACCGGTTGATCGCGCTTGCGGAGCAACACGGCTGTTATCTCCTGGTCGACGAGACCTATCGCGATCTCAACTATGGCACCAGATTGCCCGCCGCCGCGTCGCTCAGCAAACGCGCCATCAGCGTCTCCTCACTGTCCAAGGCCTTCGGCATTCCCGGTATCCGTATCGGCTGGCTGATCACGCGCGATACCGCGCTGCAGGAAAAATTCCTGGCGGCCAAGGAACAGATCGGCATCTGCGGCAGCGTCATCGACGAGGCGATCGCCCGCGTCATGCTGGAACAGCGCGATGCCTTTCTGGGCAGATTGCTGCCTGAGATGGCAGCGCGACGTGCCATCGTGCAGGAGTGGATCGACGACGAACCCCTGGCCGACTGGGTGCAACCGTCAGGCGGTGTCGTCGGTTTCCCGCGCATCGACGTTGCCCCTGATTTCGATCTCGACGGCTTCTACGCCAGGCTGCTCGAGAAACATGGCACCTATGTCGGCCCCGGCCACTGGTTCGAGATGCCGAAGAGCTTCTTCCGCGTCGGTTTCGGCTGGCCGACCGCCGACGAACTTCGCGGCGGTCTCGCCGCCATCTCGACGGCACTGCGCGACTGACAGCACAGACTTTTCATCCCGATCGCATGCACGGCGAAAATTATCCGCGCGCGACGCTGCAAACTGGTCTATAGCTCCCGGACCGGAACAGCGCCCATGGTGGAAGAGCCCGGCCGGCCTGTGTAACCACCAAGGGCTGAATTCGATGTCTCCCGAATCCCGACCGTCTCCGGATCAGCGTTATGCTGCCTTCCGTCACGCGGCCTTCCGCAATTACTGGGCTTCACGGTTCCTGCTGACCTTTGCCACACAGGTCGTTTCCGTAGCGGTCGGCTGGCAGATCTACGACCTCACCCGCGATCCGTTCGACCTCGGCCTGGTCGGCATCGTGCAGTTCCTGCCGTCGCTGCTGCTGGTTCTGGTCACCGGCGTCGTCGCCGATCGTTTCGGCCGCCGCAGGATCATGGCGTTGGCAACACTGATGGAGGCTGCCTGCGCGCTGGTGCTGCTGCTTCTGACCTGGCATGGGCTTTATTCACCGTTGCCGGTCTTCGGCGTGCTGTTGCTGTTCGGCATCGCTCGTGCCTTCTTCGGCCCCGCCTCGGCTTCGCTGGTCGCCAACCTCGTGCCACCGAAGGACTTCGCCAACGCGATTGCCTGGAACTCGTCTGCCTGGCAGACCGCGACAATCATCGGTCCGGTTGCCGGCGGCCTGCTCTACGGCCTGTCGTCGGAGGTCGCCTACGGCACGGCCACGGTTCTGATGCTGTTCGCGCTCCTGCTGATCCTCGGCATTCCGAAACCCGCGCAGCGCAGTGAAACCGACAAGCCCAGCCTGGAAAGCCTGTTTGCGGGTTTCCACTACATCTGGCGTGAGAAGGTCGTTCTGGGTGCGATTTCGCTCGACCTGGTGGCGGTCTTGCTTTCCGGCGCGACCGCGCTGCTGCCCGTCTATGCCCGCGACATCCTCGATCTCGGCCCCTGGGGTCTCGGCATGCTGCGCTCGGCACCGGGCATCGGCGCCCTGTGCGTCGCCGTCTGGCTGGCCGGCCATCCGCTGCGCGACCAGGCCGGCGCGATCATGCTGTTCTTCGTTGCCGTGTTCGGCGCCGTCACGGCGCTGTTCGGCCTCTCCACCGTCACCTGGCTCTCGATCGTCTCGCTCGGGCTGCTCGGCGCCACCGACATGGTCAGCGTCTATATCCGTGAGACGTTGATCCAGTTGTGGACGCCGGACGAGGTTCGCGGCCGCGTCAACGCCGTCAACCAGGTCTTCGTCGGCGCTTCGAACGAGGTCGGCGAGTTCCGCGCCGGCACCATGGCGGCGCTGATCGGCACTGTTCCGGCGGTGGTCCTCGGTGGCCTCGGCGCCATCGTCGTGGCCGGACTCTGGGCCGCGCTCTTCCCGGATCTGCGCAAGGTGCGCCGCCTCGACATTCGGGAATAGGCGAATTTTTCGATCAGCGGGCGGCTGGGCGACCGAATATCCTCTCCAGGAATTCGCCCAGCCAACGCTTCAGGTGCATATCCCAGATCAACCGGCCACCGAGGTGGTCGCGGCCGGGCTGAGCACCCGGCAGTTCGAAGCGATGCGCGCCATGCACCACCCAGCGCTGCATCATCATGCGCGTCAGCTCGCCATGGAACTGGATGCCCCAGGCCTTGTCGCCGTAGCGAAAGGCCTGGTTGGGATAGTTGTCGGAGGTTGCGAGCAATGTTGCGTCCTTCGGCAGCGAAAAACCTTCGCGGTGGAAATGGTAGACCATCTCCGGCCAATGCATCAGCCTCTTGCCCTCCTCGGTGGCACGCAACGGATACCAGCCGATCTCGACAAGCCCATCACGGTGCCCATCGACCTTGCCGCCGAGGTGATTGACCAGCATCTGAGCACCCAGGCAGATGCCCAGCAGAGGTTTGCCCTCTTTGAGCGGTACCGCCAGCCAATCGGTTTCACGCAGCACGAATTCCTCGTGATGGTCGTTGGCGCTCATGGGACCGCCGAACACGACGGCGCCGGCATGCTGGCTGAGCGTTTGCGGAAGCTGATCGCCAAGCGGCGGGCGGCGTATGTCGAGCTGATAGCCCGCCTCGATAAGCATGTGGCCGACACGCCCCGGGCTGGAGCTTTCCTGATGCAGGACGATCAGGATGCGGGGCCGCTGGTCAACTTTCACGAATGTCCGGCCCTGCTCATTCGTCGTTCGCGCTGCCCTTGGCTCCCGGAACCTCGGCTGCCGCCTTGCGCCGCGCCGCCACCCGGTCAACCCGCTCGACATCGAGCAGCTCGGCCACCCGCCAGACGGTGTTGTCTTCGAGCTCGTGCAGTTCGCCGTCCGCGTAGACGATTTCCCACATCAGGCCGATGAAGGCCTTGCGCTGCTCAGGATCGAGATCGCGCTTGAGGACACTGGTGAAGGCATAGAGGTCGATCGCCTCATTGTCGGCCTTCTCGCCGGCTGCCGCGAGGGCTTCCAGTTCCTGGCCCTCGACGGAATACGTCTCGGCGAGGATGGCCTTGAACCGCTCCCACTCGACATCCTGGCGCACGCCGTCGGCACTCATGACATGATAGAGCAGCGCCGCTGCCGCAACACGGGGGCCGTCCGGCCGGGCACGGCTATGCGCAGCGGCGGAAGGAAGCTCTTTCAGGAAGGACAGGACACGTTCGAACATAGGGATAATCTGGTCCTTTCCGGAGCGCGATCAAGTCATGGCTTTTCAAAACAGCCGGAAACGGCGCGGCTTTTCAACTTCATCGTCGGGGCCGACACCGGGATCGTCGGGCTGATGTGGCGCCTCGTCAGGGTCGGCCGCAGGGACGGGACGGGTTGTCGTCGAGCCGTTTGAAACCGGCAAGGTTTCTGCGTCCACCACGACGACATCGTCATCGTCGCGCTCGGGTCCGGCAAGGGATGGCGGCGCCACGTTCGGAACCGGCCGGCTTGCTTCGAGGAGCCTGCCGGCGCGTTCCACCGGGCCACGCCATTCGAAGGCGTCGAGCCGCCCGGTCACCGGTGAAATCGGCGCCCAGCGTTCCGCGGTGACGCCGTCGGCCACCCAGGCGGCGTCATGCGGCGCGCGCACCGCTTGCGAGAGCAGCTGCCGCACCTTGCCCTGGTTGCCGCCATCGGCCTCTTCGATATCGGCGAGCAGCAGATAGGTGCCCTCGCTGGGCTGCATGCGGGCTGCAGCCTCGGCCTCTTCGCGAGCCAGTGCAAAATCCTGGGCGTCAAGCGCCGCGCGCGCCACCGCAAGTGAGGATTCGGCGTGGTTTTTCTTCATCTCCTGCAGTTTCCGGGCACGGCCAAGGCGGTCGAGCACGGCATCGGCCGGCCGGGCATGGACATAAAGATCGGCGAGATCGGGATGCGGCTCAGCCCGCCATGCCGTTTCGAGGATCTTTGAACCCTTGCGCAGGTCGTTCTGCTTGAAAAGCACCTTGGCGGCAACGATCGCCGCCGGGGTGAATTCCGGCAGCAGCCTGTTCGCTTCGAGTGCCGCCGCCTTGGCGCTGGCGACATCACTGTCCATGAGGGCTTCGGCCTTGGCGGTCAAAAGCACGCCGCGACGCCGATTGGCGACATCGCGTTCGACCTGGCGGCTCGACTTTTGCGCATCGGCCAGCTTCAGGGCACCATCCCAGTCGCCACGAGCTGCCAGTTCTTCCATCGTCGCTTCGGCGGCCCACGCCAGTTGCGGCGCCACCGAGGCGGCACGGCCGGCATAGTGGCGGGCCGCGTTGCGATCGCCCAGCCGTTCGGCTTCGAGGTAGAGCCCACGCAGACCAAGCAACCGCATTTCGGGATCGTCGAGCATGGCCTCGAATTTCTGTCGGGCACCGTCATGGTCGCCTTCCAGCAGCGAGGCCTGTGCATCGAGCAGATTGATCAGCGGTTCCTGGTCGGAGCGGATCAGCTTGACCGCTTCCTTGGCCTTGCGTCGCGCCAGCGCGCCGTCGCCGGCACCCGCGGCGATCATGCCGGTCGACAGCGCCTGATAGCCGCGATCGCGGCGGCGCACCCGGAAATGCCGGGCGATCGCGTACGGACTGTTCCAGATCGATTTGAGCAGCCACCAGGTAAGCATCACCGCGGCTACGACCGCCACCACGGCAACCGCAGCCACCATCAGGCTGACCTGGTACTGGTAGCCGGAGAAGGTGACGACCATTTCGCCGGGCCGGTCGGCCAGCCATGCAAAACCCAATCCAAGGGCGAATATGATTGCCAGATAGAAGAGGATGCGGATCATCTCGTCACCCCTTCATTGCGCCGGACACCAGCTCATTCACCGCCGCTTCCGCCTCTTGCCTGGCCTTGAGCTTGCCTGCGAAATCGGCACCGGCGGCTTTGGCCGTATCGGGCAGCGTGTCGAACTCGGAAAGCGCCTTGGCATAGTCGCCCTGGTTCACCGCGACTTCCATGCGCGCTACGGTTTCCGGGGCGCCCTTGCCCTCGACGGCACCGATCGGGCGGACCTTCACCAGCGATTCGGCGCTGGTGAGCAGCCGCTGGAATACGCTCTGGTCAGGATCGACGGGCGTCGCCGCCGAAACCATCGCATTGGCGGCGTCGCCCATGCCGGCTGCGATGTCGATACGGCTCGGGATGCCCTTTTCGGCATAGGCGCGCAAGGTCGCGATCTGCGGCGCGTCCGGCCGGACCGCGGCGAACGTATCGAGTTCCGCGGTGAACGGCGCGCCACGCTCGAGCGCGGCCTTCAGTGCCGATGCGGCGATGGCCAGCGCGATCTTCGGTTGTGAGGCCTGCGCATCCACCTTGCCGGCAAGTTGTGAGGCCTGCTGCTCGACAATACCGAGACGGCCGTCCAGCGCGGCGGCGGCCTGCTCCGCAGACTGCATCTGCGCGTCCAGCGTCGTCATCTTGCTGTTCAACGGTCCAAGATCGACGGCTGCCGGGCCACTTTCATTGCGCAAGGCGGTGAGCGCCGTATCGAGTTCGGCAATCCTGTCGGAAAGCGCTTTCACCTGCCCTTCGTCGGCACCCGCGGCCGGCGCCGCCTTCAACGCGGCGACATCTGTCTTCACCTGGTCGAGTGCCGCGGCGAGATCACCCGTAACATCTGGCCCGGGGTTGGATTTGAGCGCAGCCACCTCGCTTTTGAGCTCGGCAATTTCGCTGTTCGCTGCGGAGGAGCCGAACAGACCAGTGGCCTGCAGGGCACCCATCCCGGCGAGGGCGACCACGCCGCCGATCACACCCGCGGCGAGGGCACCGATGCCGCCCCGTTTCGGTTCCACAGGCTGACTGTTCACGAAGCCCCCATTCGTCTTGTCGCTGTCTGTGGCCTTCGGCGCTTCGGGCGCAGTTTTCTGCTCGGCCGCCTTCGGCTGCGTCCCGGTATCGCTCTCGCCGAAATCGTAATCGAAACTGCGGATAGCCTCAGTCCCGGACGTTGCCGGGCTGGCTTCGGAAGCGCCTGCCGGAATCTCCTTTGGCGATTCGGTTTCCGAAACTTCCGCCTGTTTGCCCAAGACCTCTTCCGGCTGCTTGCCGGTGTCGGGCTGGCCCTTGTCGCCCAGCCGCGAAACATCGGCGGGATCGAGATCGATCGTCACCGGTTCACGACGGCTCCTGGAATGGCGCGTCTTGGGCGTCTTGACCATGCTTCGGCTCCCCAAATGGTTCGGACCGTCAGGCGGCAGGCTAAAAACGGTCTACCACACCTCCAAGCTGTGAAAAGGGGCGGTATGATGAAGCAGCCTCATTCCGCGGTGCCGAGCAGCGCCAGCAAGGCGTCCTCGTCCGGCCTCGTCGCAACCGCCAGACGCCCCGGAAAACCGGCGCTGACAGCGCTTGCAACACGTGCCGACAGCGCTAGGACACGCGTTTCTTCGAAATAGCGCGCCAATTCCGGTCGCTGCACCAATGTCGAATAGGCCTGCGCCGCCTTGGCAGAATAGAGCAGTGCCGCAGCGACCGGCTGGCCAGCCAGATGGGTTGCCGCGACCTTGCCGGGATAGTCGACCGGCAACGTGTCATAAGTCTCGACGGGCAGCACCGTGACGGCTTTCCCGGCAAGATACGCTTCGAAATCCGCGGAACGGACACGCCCGCACAGGTAAGCGGCGGTCTTGCCGGCAAGCGCCGGCGCGATCTGTTCTGCCAGTTGCCGGGCATCGCCGGATCCAGTTTCGACAACGGAAAGCCCGGCTGCGCGTGCAGCGTCGGCTGTCTTGGGCCCAACGACATGGCAAGGCAGGTCCGCAAGCTGGGCCAGCATGTCTGCCGGTGCATGGCGCACGGCATTGGCGCTGGTCACCAGCAGGGCAGAGATGGTCTCCGGGCGAGTTTCCAGAACAACGGGCAACACGCGCGTTTCCGAAAGCGGCAGCACCACCGGCTCGAAGCCGCGCTCGCGGAGCCGCGCCGCAGTCCGGCCGGCGCCGGGTTCCGGCCGCGTCACCAGCACGCGCTTCATTCAATGCCGCTCCGCCTCGACAGCCATCAATTCCAGCCTTCGAAGAAATGCGCGCCGGCGCGCGCCCGCACATCCGCCCCGGCCTCGGCACCGATTGCCGCCGCGTCCACGCCGAGCCCGTTTCGCGCCACCGCGCGGACGTCGCTGCCGTCGGGCGTCAGGATCATGCCTGAGAAAGACAGTTGGCCGGCGGCAACCGTCGCGTAGCCGGCGATCGGCGTGCGGCACGAACCGTCCAGTGCGGCAAGGAAAGCGCGCTCACAAGCCAGCGCCTGGCCAGTCGGGACATCGTGGATGGCAGCCAGCATGACGCCCGTTTCCGCATCGCCGATACGGCTTTCGATGCAGATGGCACCCTGGCCCGGCGCGGGCGGAAACGCTTCCAGTGACATCACGTCGGTAGCGATATGTTCCAGATCAAGCCGCTTCAGTCCGGCCAGAGCGAGAATGGTCCCATCAGCGACACCCTCGTCCAGCTTGCGCAGCCTTGTCTGCACATTGCCCCGGAACAGGACGACATCGAGATCGGGGCGCATCCGGCGAATCAGGGCCTGGCGCCTGAGCGACGAGGAACCCACCTTGGCTCCCGTCGGCAGGTCGGCGATGCGAGCCGCTTTCCGGCTGATGAACGCTTCGCGGGCATCCTCGCGCGGCAGGAAGGCGGACAGCTCCAGCCCATCCGGCAGCGTCGTCGGCATGTCCTTGGACGAGTGCACGGCGATGTCGATGCGACCGTCAAGCAGTGCCTCTTCGATCTCCTTGGTGAAGAGACCCTTGCCGCCGGCTTCCGACAGCGGCCGATCCTGGATACGGTCGCCACTGGTCGAGATGACGACAACTTCGAATGCCTGTTGGGGCAATCCATGCGCCGCCATCAGCCTGTCGCGCGTCTCATGCGCCTGTGCCAGCGCCAGAAGGCTGCCTCGGGTTCCAATCTTCAAGGTTGTTTGCATCAAGCGCGGTCCGTGATAACCCCGGCTCGGAGCCTGAGCTCCGGATATCCTGCCTTCCTCCTAACGGGGAAGTCGCTGATCGGCAATCATCGAGGTTTGCGGCGAATTGATCCGCGTTCTGGGCATAGAGACGAGCTGTGACGAGACGGCGGCCAGCGTCGTGGCGCTGGACGGTGCTTCCGCGCCGCGAATCCTGTCCAATGTCGTGCTCAGCCAGATCGCTGAGCATGCGGCATTCGGTGGCGTCGTGCCCGAGATCGCCGCGCGCGCCCATGTCGAGGCCCTGGATGGCATCGTCGAAGCGGCCCTTGCCGATTCCGGCACCGATCTGCGTGATATCGACGCCATCGCAGCGACGGCAGGCCCCGGCCTTGTCGGCGGCCTGATCGTCGGCCTGATGACCGCAAAGGCCATTGCAGCCGCAGCCGGCAAGCCGCTGCTCGCCATCAATCACCTTGAGGGCCATGCCTTGACCGCCCGCCTGACCGACGGCCTGGCCTTTCCTTACCTGCTGCTCCTGGTGTCCGGCGGGCACACGCAGATCGTGCGGGTCGCCGGTGTCGGCGATTACCAGCGCTGGGCAACCACAATCGATGATGCCCTCGGCGAAGCCTTCGACAAGACTGCCAAGATGCTGGGCCTGCCTTATCCCGGCGGTCCCAATGTCGAGAAGGCTGCCGTGGCGGGCGATCCGACCCGCTTTGCCTTTCCACGCCCGATGAAGGGGTCGGCTCAGCCCGATTTCTCCTTTTCCGGTCTGAAGACTGCTGTGCGCCAGGCCGCACAGGCGATCGCGCCGCTGACCGAACAGGACGTCGCCGACGTCTGCGCTTCGTTCCAGACAGCCGTTTCCGACGCGCTGGCGGACCGTGTTTCGCGGGCATTGGCCCGTTTCAACACGGAATTTCCTCACGAAAAGCAGCCTGCCCTTGTCGTTGCCGGTGGCGTTGCAGCCAACCGGATGATCAAGGCGACGCTGGAGACGCTCTGCGACAAGGCAGGCTTCCGCTTTGTCGCGCCGCCGCTCAAACTGTGCACCGACAATGCGGCGATGATCGCCTGGGCAGGCATCGAACGTTTGAACGCAAACCTTGATGAAGACGGTGCCTTCGACTTCGTGCCGCGTTCGCGCTGGCCGCTCGACGCGGTGTCGGCGCCGGTGGTGGGCTCTGGCAGACGAGGAGCCAAGGCATGAGCGAACGGCAAGCAACTATCCGCCACATGGCCGTATTGGGCGGCGGAGCCTGGGGCACCGCACTGGCGCAGGCCATGCTGCGCGCCGGCCACAGGGTGTCCTTGTGGGCACGAGACGCGGAAATGGTGTCCGCCATCCGCCGAGGCGAGAACCCGCGTTATCTGCCCGGCATCGCCATCGATCAGGGTATAGAGGCGAGCTCATCGCTGGCTGAGGTGCTTGGCGGAACCGATTGTGTCCTCGCCGTCACGCCGGCGCAGTCGCTGCGCCAGGTTCTCACCGAAGCCAGACCACACGTTGCCAAAGCCATTCCGGTGGTTTTGTGCGCCAAGGGCATCGAACGCGACACCGGCGCGCTGCTTTCCAACATTGCCGGCGAGATCCTGCCCGACAACCCGATCGCAGCCCTGTCCGGTCCGAGCTTCGCCACGGACGTTGCCAAGGGCCTGCCGACCGCGGTTGTCGTGGCGGCACGTGAAGAAGTTCTGGCAGCCGAGCTCGCGGCGCTGTTTTCGGCGCGCAACCTGCGTTGCTATTCCAGCGACGATCTTGTCGGTGTCGAAATCGGCGGTGCGTTGAAGAATGTTTTCGCACTCGCTGCCGGCGCCGTGAACGGTGCGGGTCTCGGCGCCAGTGCACAGGCCGCCATGGTGACGCGTGGCTTTGTCGAGCTGCGCCGCATCGGCATCGCGTTCGGTGCCAAGCCGGAGACGTTGATGGGGCTTTCCGGCCTTGGCGATCTCATGCTGACCTGTTCATCGGCGCAGTCGCGCAATTTTGCCTATGGTCTCGCGCTGGGACGCGGCGAAACGCTCGCTGGCCGCCCTTTGGCCGAGGGGGTGCCGACGGCAGCGATCGCAGCCCGCCTTGCCGCCGAACAAGGCATCGACGCTCCAATCATCTCCGCCGTCGCCGCCATTCTGGAAGGCGCCATCAGCATCGGCGAAGCCGTCTCCATGCTGATGACACGGCCGCTGAAAACGGAAACCGACTAAACCGAAATCGATTGAGGACGCACGATGCTGTTTGCGCTGATCTGCAAGGACAAACCCGGTCACCTCCAGGTGCGCCTCGACGCGCGCCCTGATCACGTCAACTTCCTCAACGGACTGAACGCCGACAAGAAGCTTGCCTTTGCCGGCCCCTTCCTCGACGCCGATGGCAAGCCGAATGGCAGCCTTGTCGTCATCGAAGCCATCGACCTTGCCGCTGCCGAGGCGCTGGCCACAGCCGACCCCTACGCCAAGGCGGGTCTCTTCGAGAGCGTCGACGTCAAGCCGTGGAATTGGGTGTTCAACAAGCCGGCCGAAGCCTGAGACGGCGGAAACCTTATTTCCAGGCACCAGAGGGACCACGATGAACTATTGGCTCTTCAAATCCGAACCGTTCAAATTCTCTTTCGACATGCTGAAGGAGAAAGGCAAGGCCGGCACGCAATGGGACGGCGTTCGCAACTATGCCGCCCGCAACAACATGAAGGCGATGCAGGTCGGCGATCTCGGTTTCTTCTACCACTCCAACGAGGGGCTCAACATCGTCGGCATCGCCGAGGTCTGCGCTCTGGCACACCACGACACGACGACCGACGATCCGCGCTGGGAGTGCGTCGACATCCGCGCGGTTCGCGATGTGCCGATGCCGCCGACGCTGGACGACATCAAGAACAATCCGAAGCTTTCGGAAATGGCACTGGTCAGGCTCGGTCGCCTGTCGGTGCAGCCGGTGACGCCTGAGGAATGGAAGGAAGTCTGTCGCATGGGCGGTCTCAACCCCGCACCGTGACGCTGACGCCGCAAACCGCCGAGCGCTTCATCCTCGACAACACCGCGCCGATGGCGCCGCCGCATGTGCACGAAATCACGCTGCGCCTTGCCGACGAGGCACATGATCTATGGCGACGTACCGAGGAAGAACTGGCCGAGATCGGCCTGCCGCCGCCCTTCTGGGCTTTCGCCTGGGCTGGCGGACAGGGTCTGGCGCGCTATGTGCTCGACAACCCGGAGATCGTTAGCGGCCGCCGCGTGCTGGATTTTGCTTCGGGCTCGGGCCTCGTCGCCATCGCAGCGATGAAAGCCGGTGCGGTATCGGTCGAAGCAGCCGATATCGACCCGTTCTGCGAGACAGCGATCCGTCTCAATGCCGCGGCCAACGACGTGACGATTGGCTTCAACAGCCAGGATCAGGTCGGCATCGACAGCGGCTGGGACGTGGTGCTTGCCGGCGACGTCTTCTACGAAAAGCCCTTTGCCGACCGACTGCTGCCGTGGTTCTCCGCGCTGAAGGCTCGTGGGACCGATATCCTCATCGGCGATCCCGGCCGCGCCTATCTGCCCAGCACCGGCCTTGAACGGCTGGCGACCTATGAGGTGCCGGTCACGCGCGCATTGGAGGATGCCGAGGTCAAGCGCACCACCGTCTGGCGCTTCGCTTGACCGGCCAGCAGCCCGCAAGAGCGATTCCGTTTTTAGCGGAAACGTGGAAACGCTCTAACTCTTTGTTTTTACGCAATTCCGGGCGGAAAACCGTTGCACGCTTTTCCTGGAATTGCTCTAGAAATCATCCCATGGCCGTGGCGCAACGTCGACCAGCGGCGTGTGCGCTTCCGCCAGGATCCAATCCTTGAAGGCGACGATCCGCGCATCCTGCGCCGAAGCCTCCGGATAGACCAGGAAATAGGCGAATTCCGGCGGCACCTTGATGCCGAGTTCGAACGGCCGCACCAGGCGGCCCTCCGACAGATCGTTGGCGACCATGGCGAAATCGGCCAGCGCCACGACATTGCCGCCGGCCGCTGCTGCAATGGCATCGGTCGAGGTCGTCATCACCACGGTGCGGCTGTCATCGAAGTCCTCGACCCCGGCCGCGGCCATCCACATGCGCCAGTTCGGCCAGACGATGCCCTGGCGTACCCACTCGATATGAACCAGCGTGTGCTTGAGCAGGTCGCGCGGTTCGTTGAGCGGCGGCCCCTGGCGCAGCAATTCGGGACTGCAGACCGGAATGATGACGTTTTCGAACAGTCGCTCGGCACGAAGCCCCGGATATTTGCCGGTTCCGAAGCGAACGCCGATGTCGACGTCATCCCGGTCGAAATCCCGGACGTCATAGGTGATGTCGAAACGCAGATCGACATCGGGATACAGTTTGCGGAAGCCATCGACACGGCGCAGCAACCAGCGTGTCGCGAATTCGGCGCTGGCGGTGACCTTCAACTGTGCCGCCCCGCGGGAGAGTTTTTTTGCCTTGGTCACCGCACGGTTCAGTGTTTCCAGCGCATCCGCCGACGCATCCACCAGCGCAAGCCCGGCTTCGGTCAGGCGAATGCTGCGGCTCGTGCGCGTGAACAGGATCAGGCCGAGCTGATCCTCGATTTCCTTGATCTGGTAGCTGACCGCCGCCGGCGTCAGCCCGAGTTCGTCGGCTGCGCGGGTGAAATTGAGATGCCGGCCGGCAGCCTCCAGCGTCCGCAAGGCACGGGTTCCAGGCAGCAGGCGGGACATGGTTATCTTCAAGCGCCCCTTGATGATCCACCAAGAACTACTCGTTTCCCCCTTGCGTTTCAATGCGGGATACTGGGATCAGTCGAAAATTGCCAAGCAGAGCTTAAGCTTCGCTGTTTTGAAAGAATCTGGTCATGTCCGCCATTGTCATGAAATCCCGACCGCTGCGGCCGAGCCGCATCCAGCCCGTGCTGGATTGGTTGCGCCAGGCTCGTATCGCCGCATCGCTGCCGCTGCAGAACGCCGAAGCGCTTTCGGACGCCTATCTGCGTGACGTCGGGCTGCGTCGGGAAGATGTCGCCCGTACCGTCACCGAAGCCCCGCAGCGCCTTGGTCTGCTCGATCTCGGCTGGCAGGCGCCGCACCATCAGAGGCGTCGCTAGGGTGTTTCCGTTTTTGCGGAAACGTCGAAACGCTCCAGTTCCTTGTTCCCGGAATGGCGCTGAACCCAGGAGCGATCGCTCAGCGTACCACCTTCACCACGGTCCGGTCTGAGAGCAGCGGCAGCAGCCGTGACATGGTCCGCGCAGTCACGGCCACACAACCCTGTGTCGGCGTGAAACCAGGCCGTGCGAGATGGAAGAAAATCGCGCTGCCGCGCCCGCGGCGGCGCGGTGCGATATTCCAGTCGAGCACCAGGCAGGCATCGTAGAGCCGGTCGTCCCGCTTCATGCGCTCGTGGCTGGCGCCGTAGGGAATCCTGACGGGCCGGTTGTAGTTGCGGTCATCCGGAACCTCGCACCAGCCGAGATCCGGAGCAATCGGTGCCATCGCAAGCCGCGTACGCCGCCCGCCGGAAAACTGGTCGTTGCGGAAGTACCCCGAGAGAATGCGCATCGCCGCAAGGGGCGTCGCGCCATCGCCTTCGCGCTTGTTCGATGAAATCCCGCCTCTGCCGAGTGCGCAGGGAAACACCAGCCTTCCCGCCTGCAAAAGCCCCTTGGTACCGTCCCCCGGCCGAGCCCGAACGACCAGGGTCCGAAGACCTGTGCGCAAGGATCGTCCTGCCCCATTGCGCACACGGTTTTTCGGATATGATGGCATCATGGAACAAATCACCGTGATCGGCTGTTTAAGGCGACAATATCCGCATACACGGATGCCGGTCGACGACACACCTATCATTTTGTAATTTTGAAACAACGGATTGATCCATGACTTCACGCACCATCCTTGTTGTCGACGACGACGAAGACCTCCGCACCACGCTGGCAGAGCAATTGTCGCTTTATGAGGAATTCGACGTCCTGCAGGAAACCAGCGCCGCCAAAGGCGTCGCGACAGCACGGAGCGGTATGATCGACCTTTTGATCATGGACGTCGGTCTGCCGGATATGGACGGTCGCGAGGCGGTGAAGATCCTGCGCAAGGGTGGCTACAAGGCGCCGATCATCATGCTGACGGGACATGATACGGATTCCGACACGATCCTCGGCCTGGAAGCCGGCGCAAACGACTACGTCACCAAACCGTTCCGCTTTGCGGTTCTGCTTGCGCGCATCCGCGCGCAGCTGCGCCAGCACGAGCAAAGCGAGGATGCCACCTTCACGGTCGGCCCTTACACTTTCAAGCCAAGCCAGAAGCTTCTGATCGACCAGCGCGGCGGCAAGGTGAGGCTCACCGAAAAGGAAGCCTCCATCATCAAGTACCTCTATCGTGCCGAGCAGAAGGTCGTAACGCGCGATGTGCTGCTGGAAGAGGTCTGGGGCTACAATTCCGGCGTCACCACCCACACGCTGGAAACCCACGTCTACCGGCTGCGCCAGAAGATCGAACACGATCCGTCGAATGCGGCGATCCTTGTCACCGAAAGCGGTGGCTACAAGCTGGTTCCCTGAACGACCCCATCGCCTTGCCGAAAGCGGGGCTGAAGCGTCTGTTTGCCGACGGTCGGGATTTTCCCGGCCGTTTCCTTGTGAGCATCCGGCAAGCCGCCTTTTCTCGAACCGCTCCCCTGTCCGAACAGATTCTGTTAAAGGCTCTATATTATTGGTCAATTAAGTGTAGTTGGCCGGATGGCGATTTGGGTGGGGTCGCACAACGGAGGGAACGACCTGTCGGTCCGGGGACATAACTGATGGCGCTGGATGACGACATCCGCATCCTGTCCGCCGTGAGGCTCTTCGAGGGCTTCACGCCGGAACAGTTGCGCCTGCTCGCCTTCGGCGCCGAGACCACCACGCTGCCGGCGGACAGGAAGCTCTACCGCGAGGAGGATGAGGCCGACTCGGCCTATGTCGTGATCAGCGGCCGCATCGCTCTTTACCGCGAAGCCGACAGCAATCATGTCGTCATCAGCACCGCCGGACCCGGCGCAATCCTGGGCGAGCTGGCGTTGATCGCCGATACCAAACGCCTGACCAGCGCTTCCGCGGCCATCGATTCGCAGGTTCTGCGCCTCAACCGCAAGATGTTCCGGCGCATTCTCGAGGAATATCCCGACCTCGCCGTACAATTGCACCAGCGCATCGTCGAGGAGCTCCAGGCCCTGATCGAGCGGATCGAAGAACTGGCACCGCGCTTTGGCGGCTAGAGCATTTTGTAGCCAAATGGGAACCGAACTTTGGCGACGCAGAGATCGCAGACCTCTCCGACAAGATCGTGCCACACGAAAGAGATAGAGCGGGCCATCTGACGGAAACGCCCATGAGCACGACTTTTCACCTCGTTCGCGGCAGTGCCGACGATCTGGCCTTCATCATGGCCACCGAGCGGCTGGACGGCTATGACCGGCTTGTCGGTCGCTGGGAGGAACCGCGGCACCGAGCTGCTTTTGTCGACGGCAGTCACGCTTATTTCATCGGCTATGACGGCCCTGCACCGATCGGCTTCGTCCTGCTGCGGTTCTGGAATGCGCTCGAACGCACGACACTGGTGCGTCGCGTTGCGGTCGTCAATCCGGGCCAGGGCCAGGGGCGGCGCCTGCTCGCCGCCGTTGTCGCCCGCGCGTTTCAGGAGACCGATGTCCATCGTCTCGTCATCGGCTTGTTCCCGGACAATCTGCGCGCCCGGCGCATGTATGAGGCGATCGGCTTCCAGGCCGAAGGCATTTCGCGCGGCAGCGCCTATTTCGGTGGCGAATATCGCGACGAACTGGTGATGTCGCTGCTGCGCCCCGATTGGACCCGCAGCCAACCGCCGGAATAGTCCTCAGAGATCGAACCGGGCGATGACCGGCACATGGTCGGACGGGCGCTCCCAGCCGCGCGCCGCGCGCAGGATCTCATACCCGGTGAAAGCCGGCACGAGATTGTTCGAGGACCAGATATGATCGAGCCGGCGGCCTCGATCCGAGGCCTGCCAGTCAGCGGCGCGATAGCTCCACCAAGTATAGATCTTCTGTTCAGCGGGCACATTGAGACGCATCAGGTCGGCCCAGGCGCCTTGCTTGCGCATCGCCTCGAAACTCTCTGTCTCGACCGGCGTATGGCTGACGACGTTGAGCAGCTGCTTGTGCGACCATACGTCATGTTCGAGCGGGGCGATGTTGAGATCCCCGACCAGGATCGAGCCTGCGCCGTCGCTTTCGTCCGCGCGAACACTGTTCATCTCCTGCACGAAATCGAGCTTGTGCCGGAACTTCGGATTGATCGACGGATTCGGTTCGTCGCCACCGGCCGGCACATAGAAGTTATGCAGCACGATCTTCCTGCCGTTGGCCTCGAACCGCACGGAAATATGCCGGCTGTCCTCGATCTCGCAGAAGCGGCGTTTTTCCACGATCTCGATCGGTCGCCGTGCGACGGTGGCGACGCCGTGGTAGCCCTTCTGGCCGTGGATTGCGATGTGCTCGTAGCCCAGCTTGCGGAACGCGTTCACCGGAAACAGGTCGTCCGGACATTTGGTTTCCTGCAGGCAGATGATGTCGGGATTGCGCTCGTCGATCAGTTGCTCGACCAGTGGCATGCGCAGCCGGACCGAGTTTATGTTCCAGGTTGCCAGGGTAAAAGCCATGCGTGTTCCGAACCCGTGCCCGTCAAGCCGGCGGGCTCAAGCGAAGGCATCAATGCGATGAATGTGCGCGGAACCTGCCAGCCCGGGTTCGGAAAAACAAGACGGCGCGCTCGGCACGGGCATGGTGCACCGAATTTCCACAGGGAGTTTGGCAGAGGGCGGCAGTCGAAACGCAACTGCCTTAGCGCAGGCCCTTCTTGGCATTGAGCTCGCGATTGGCGGTGTAGTCGATCTTGAACGTATCCGGCGCGAAGGAAACGCCTTCCCTGGTGTTGAAGATCATCACCGTCGTGTCCTTGCCCTGCGCGTCGGTGATGGTCCACTGGCGCAGTTCATAGGTCTTCGGATCGAACATCATGGTGATGGTCGAGTTTCCAAACACCTGCTTGTCCGACAGCTTGATCGTGGTGAGATCTTCTTCTTCCTTCACGTTCTTCACGCGATCGCCGGACAGGTCGATCCTGTCTTCGAGCAGAAGTTTCAGCGGTGTCTTCGAAAGCGGGTAGAGATCGGATGTCTGCAGCTTCTTGTTGAGCAGCACCACCGATTCGCCGTCCGAGATCACCTTGAAATTGTTCGCGCCATCGTAGTTGAAGCGAATCTTGCCCGGACGCTCCATGAAGAACTTGCCGCCGGTCTGCTCGCCTTTCGGACCGAACTGCACGAATTCACCTGTCATCGACTTCACGGCCGAGAAGTGATCGGCGATCTTCTGGGCAGCAGGCGGAACAGCGGCCTGGGCAGCAGCCACGGGCATGAAGACCGGCACCGCGTTGGCCGCGGCGGCACCCACCACCATCAGGCCAAGCCCGAGCAACCGCCGCCGCGTCAGGGCAAGACCGACTGTTGCTGCGAAAAGATCGTCTTTCATGCCGCCTACTCTCGTATGGTTGTTCGGGAAGGTGATGGACCCTCAGTTGGGCTTTAGTTTGACCATCCCTGTCGTCAGAACTTGTCTTCTTCCGTCGGCACCAGGATTTCGCGTTTGCCGGCGTGGTTGGCCGCACCGACGATACCTTCCTGCTCCATCCGCTCGATGATCGAGGCGGCACGATTGTAGCCGATGCCGAGACGGCGCTGGATGTAGCTGGTCGATGCCTTGCCGTCACGCAGCACCACGGCCACAGCCTGGTCGTACGGGTCGTCGGAATCATCGAGATTGCTGTTGCCGCCGCCAGAACCGCCGCGGCCCGACGGCTCGTCGTCGCCGTCTTCGTCATCTTCGGTGATGGCGTCGAGATATTCCGGCACGCCCTGCAGCTTCAGGTGCTGCACCACCTTCTCGACTTCGTCGTCGGAGACGAACGGGCCGTGGACGCGCTGGATGCGGCCGCCGCCGGCCATGTAGAGCATGTCGCCCA
>VFQQ010002831.1_pt1 | contig 18311 bp, 12 predicted proteins | sample 3512341 | NCBI WGS metagenome assembly VFQQ01 (sample SAMN10412373, study PRJNA504923) | tailings metagenome | isolation source: Relicate 2 Philex TSF1 revegetated site | place: Philippines: Tuba, Benguet | collected 2017-08-29 | reverse complement strand
ACAACTAAAAGTCTTTTGCTGCTGTATGTTGAAATAGCTTTTTAAGGAACAACTATTTATCTTATTTTTACAACCATGAAACATTTTATATCAGTTGTATTTTACATTATTTCTTTGCCGCTGGTTGCGCAGCAAATAGAATTTTATCCATATTCAAATTATACTCGCAGAGTCATAAGCAATCCAAATATTATTGTTATGTCGATTGATTCTGCGTATAACAAAAATGGCAAATTAATTAGGGTAGAACGTAAAGATTATAATGAAAAAGGTAACTTGGTTCAAGCAAATATTAACAATAAATACTTTCGAATCTTTGGTTATTTCAAAGATAGCATCTTAAGCAGCAACATCTGGCTCACAAAAAAAGATACCTCTTATGTTTGGTTTGACGAGTATAACGAATTAGGTAAACTTATAAAGTCTGTATATGGAAAAGGTTTTAATAAGCCAATTTCTATTTCATTGCGTAAATATGATATTGATAACAGACTAATAAAAATTGAATACAGAAATAAAAACAATAAGCTGACAAAATATTCTGAAATTATTTACAATGATAGTGGCACAACGGCAGAATACAGGGGGTTTAATAGCAAAGGCAAATTAGTTAGTATTTATTCGTTTGCTTGCGATGCCAAAGGCGAAGCAATAAAATCGGTGAAGAAAACAAATTACTGCACCACAAAGAATAAACTTGATAACGGTAATTTTTATGAAATAGAAGAAACCACCAAAGGAGCGAAAATTTATAAAAGAATTTACACATACTCGCCCGATACGTTGTTGTTAAATTATGAGTATATTAACGATAAAGGTAGGTCGGTTACAAAAGTAAATTATAGTTATAGTGCAGATAAATTGTTGCAACAAGTGCAGGTTTATAAAAATAATAAGTTTAGCTTTTCAAATGTTTACAGCCATAATCCACAAAGACTTAAGACGGAATTTTTATTCCTAAATACAAAAGGCCTGTTAATTAGTAAAACAACAACACATTATGTGTTTAAAGATTAATTGGCAAAATATATAAAAGCGGTATTACCTTTTTAGTAAGATTAGTAAGTGCAAGTTAAAATACCTACATCATTTGCAGTGGAATGCCGGCAGCATACAAGGCTAAAATAATTGCTCCAATGATGATGCGGTACCAACCAAAAATTTTAAATCCATTTTTTGTTAAAAAAGCAATAAATCCTTTAATAGCAATCCATGCTACTATAAAAGCCACTGCATTTCCAACAGCTAACACCGGCACATCATCGGTAGTAAATCCCACTTCTTTTTGGTATTTATACATTTTATACAGCGTAGCTGCAAACATGGTTGGCACAGCTAAAAAGAAAGAAAACTCGGCAGCTGTTTTGCGGTTAAGCTTTTGGGTTAATCCGCCAATAATGGTTGCGGCACTGCGCGATACACCCGGAATCATGGCAATAACCTGAAAAAAACCAATTTTTAATGCAGTGCTATAATTCACATCTGTTTGGCCATTGTTTTCGTTGTGTTCAAACCATTTATCTACAAAAAGTAATATTATGCCACCTAACAATAAAGAAATTGCAACAACAATTACATTTTCAAGCATGGCATCAATCATGTCGTTAAATAAAAACCCTAAAACTGCGGCGGGTATAAATGCCACACCAAGTTTAAAGTAAAAATCAAACGATTGTAAAAACCTTTTCCAGTATATAAAAACCACCGAAAGAATAGCACCAAATTGAATGGCCACTGTAAACATTTTTACAAATTCGCTCGATTGAATGCCCATAATGCTGCTGGCAATAATCATGTGGCCGGTGCTACTTACCGGCAAATACTCTGTAATGCCTTCTACTATGGCTAAAACAATAGCTTCTAAATAACCCATATTAAGCTTTAGGCTTTCGCATTATGGCAATAATTTCAATTACAAAACCTAGCATCACCACAATTGGCGCAAGGGTAAGTTTTCTAAAATCGTAAATATCTTCTTTGCCGTACATTAAAGCAAAGCCTAGCGCAATTACAACAACACCAACAATCATTAAAATGTAGTTTTGTTTTTCAAATACAAAAGTAACAGGCGTGTTGTCTTTTGCGGCGTTTTTTACATTGTTTTTTTTAGTATTCATGGGTTCAAATAAAATTAATACAAATCTTCTATGCGGCTGTTCAGGTACTTTTTAGTGCTAAACCAACTGCTAAATATGCTAATAGTTTGTCCGGCTAAAATTAAGCCAACAAATAGCAATATAAATTCATCTGTTTGGTATAACGTTTCTATACCATCAATATATTGTGGTGCCAAATTTAAAATGCCAATTAATAGGGCAATGGCAATTAGTGCGCCAATAAATCCATTGGCAATGCTTTTTAAAATAAAGGGTTTAATTATAAACCAATGTGTTGCGCCAACCAGCTGCATGCTTTTAACAATAAAACGTTGGGCATATAAATGCAACCTAACAGTGTTATTTATTAGCACAATAGCAATTAGCATAAACAATACAGCCAAACCAATAAAAGCGGTAGCAAGGGTTTTTAAGTTATTGTTTATAGATGAATAAATGTTTTTTTGATAAGCAACCTCAGTAATACCTGCAAGGTTTTTAATTTTGTTTTCAAAACCGGCTAAGGTTTCCGGATCGATGTATTGTGCATGCAAGGTAATATGGTAACTGCTCATAAGCGGGTTATAGCCTAAGAAGCTAACAAAATCTTGTCCAATTTCTGAGCCAAACTGTTGTGCAGCTTGCTCTTTGCTGATGTAAGTAATGGTTTTAAGCTCGGGGTTGGCAGTTAATGCTTGTTTAATGGCCCCCATTTGGTCTTTACTTAGATTGTCGGCTAAAAACACTTGAATAACCAAGTTTTCTTTAATTTGGTTTACCAAGTTTTTGCTTTGAAGCAAAAGCAATCCAAACAAGCCTAGCATAAACAAAACCATGGCAATACTAATTATTGCAGATATGTAATTGAATTTGCGTTTTGCTAATGGTTTGGCTTTTTCTTCGGTCATTCCTTGTAATTGTATTCAGTGGCAATTATACAACATTACAGCTAAAACATGGGCAAATTTGTTTTATAACATACCCACAGTTTTGTTGTTAAAATTAATATACTCCTTTCTGTTTAGGTTAAAGTTGTTGTATATGTTTGACATTCAGATTAAAGTGCTTTAAATTGTTTGCGATTTGCACATGTTGGTTTAATAATATATTGGGTTTATTTGCAAACCATTAAACTCGGTCTATTTTTGCAGTTTTAACCTAAGTTTAACGTTTGCTGTAAAACCATGAGCAAAGAATATAATCATAGCGAAATTGAAGCCAAATGGCAACAGTATTGGCAAGAAAATCAATTGTATAAAGTAACCGAGGATACTACAAAGCCCAAATTTTATGTGTTAGATATGTTTCCTTATCCCAGTGGAGCGGGTTTGCATGTGGGGCATCCATTAGGCTATATAGCTACCGATATTTACAGCAGGTACAAACGTTTAAAAGGTTTTAATGTATTGCATCCAATGGGTTACGACTCGTTTGGTTTGCCTGCCGAGCAATATGCCATTCAAACCGGGCAGCATCCGGCAGTAACTACCGAAAAGAATATTGCCCGTTACCGCGAGCAAATGGATAAAATTGGCTTTTGCTACGATTGGAGTCGCGAAGTTAGAACCTCTAACCCCGATTACTATCGCTGGACACAATGGATTTTTTTAAAATTATTCAATAGTTGGTTCAATACAAAAACCAATAAGGCCGAACCCATTGAAACGCTTATAAACATTTTTGAAACCAATGGTTTTAGTGGCAGCGATAATGATATTTTACATGGTGGTATGGAAATGGAATTTAAACCATTTTCTGCCGATGAGTGGAATGCTTACACCGAAGCGCAAAAACAAGCCATATTGCTAGGTTTTAGAATTGCCTACTTAAGTGAAGCTTTTGTAAATTGGTGTCCGGCCTTAGGCACTGTACTTAGTAACGACGAAGTTAAAGATGGTGTTAGCGAGCGTGGTGGCTTTCCGGTTGAACGCAAACTTATGAAGCAATGGAGCCTGCGCATAACCAATTATGCCGAACGTTTGCTTAACGATTTGGATGGTATTGATTGGAGCGAAAGCATAAAAGAAGCGCAGCGCAACTGGATTGGCAAAAGCACAGGCAGCAGCTTGTTTTTTAAAGTACAGGATAAAAACTTTGAAATTGAAGTTTTTACTACTCGCCCCGATACCATATTTGGTGTTAGCTTTTTATGTATTGCGCCTGAACATGAGTTGTTAAATGTTATTGTAGATCCCGACCATGAGTTGGAGGTTATGGATTACGTAGAAGAATCTAAAAACCGCAGTGAAAGAGAGCGCCTGGCCGATGTTAAACGTATTTCGGGCGTATTTACGGGTAGTTATGCCATACATCCATTTACCAAGCAAGAAGTGCCAATTTGGGTGGCCGATTATGTATTGGCAGGTTATGGTACCGGTGCCGTTATGGCCGTGCCGGCGCACGATAGCCGCGATTTTGCATTTGCCAAACATTTTAATTTGCCTGTTTTAGAAGTGGTTAAAGGAAATGAACCTAACGATTACAACAAGCAATGCTACGATGCCAAAGAAGGCGTTATTGTAAATTCGTCGTTTTTAGACGGACTAACGGTTAAAGAAGCTATAAAACGTGCTGTAGCCGAAATAGAAAGACATAATATTGGTAAAAGTAAAACCAATTACCGACTTAGAGATGCCATTTTTGGCCGTCAGCGTTATTGGGGCGAACCTATTCCAATTTATTACAAAAACGGAATTCCTTACGCCATTCCTGAAGATAAATTGCCTTTGGAATTGCCTCAGATTGATAAGTTTTTACCCACCGAAGATGGCGAACCGCCTTTGGCACGCGCTGCAAACTGGATGTGGAACGAAGAAAAAGGTTGTACCGATAAGGTTGGCTATCCCTTAGAAACTACCACCATGCCCGGCTGGGCAGGTAGTAGCTGGTATTTCTTGCGTTATATGAACCCACATAACAACAGCGAATTTGTGTCGAAAAAAGCGGTAGATTACTGGCAAAATGTAGATTTGTACATTGGCGGTAATGAGCATGCAACCGGACATTTATTGTATGTGCGTTTCTGGACAAAATTTTTATTCGACCTTGGATTAATTCCTGCACACGAACCCGCCAAGAAATTAATTAATCAAGGCATGATTCAAGGCAGAAGTAATTTTATATACCGTGTTAAAGGTAAAGACAATACTTTTGTTAGTGCCGGATTAAAAAACCAGTATGAAACGGTTGCTTTAAACGTAGACATAAACCTTTGCGAAAACGATGTACTAAACATAGAGCGCTTTAAACAATGGCGCGAAGATTTTGAAGATGCTGAGTTTATCCTGGAAAACGGCAAATACATTTGCGGTGTAGAAATTGAAAAAATGTCGAAAAGCAAATGGAATGTTGTTACCCCCGATGATATTGTTGCACAATATGGTGCCGATACCCTGCGCTTGTATGAAATGTTTTTGGGCCCTTTAGAGCAAAGTAAACCATGGAATACACAAGGTATTGAAGGTGTTTACCGCTTTTTACGCAAACTTTGGCGCTTGTTTTACAACAACGAGGGTGCATTAATTGTAAACCAAGATGAACCCACCAAGGCAGCATATAAGGCTTTGCATAAAACCATTAAAAAAGCCGGCGATGATGTAGAAAATTTTAGTTTTAATACTTCGGTAAGTGCATTTATGGTTTGTGTAAACGAACTTACAGATTTAAAATGCCATAACAAATCTGTTTTGTCTGATTTGTTAATTATTCTTTCGCCTTATGCGCCGCATATAGCAGAAGAATTATGGCATGCCATTGGCAATACCGGCAGTATTGTTAATGCTGAGTTTCCTACGTTTAATGCTGGCTATCTTGTAGAAGATAGTTTTAGTTATCCGGTTTCGGTAAACGGAAAGCACCGCACCAATTTAACGTTTGCATTAACTGCCCCTCAAACAGAAATTGAAGCTGCCGTGCTGGCCGATGCCACCGTACAAAAATGGCTTGAAGGCAACCCTCCAAAGAAAATTGTTTTTGTTAAAGGTAAAATTATTAATGTGGTAATTTAACCCATGCAAGTTGTTTTTGCCGCTTTTTATTGCTTTTGTTGAACCCACATAGCCGGATTTTTAATTGTAAGCATTAATTTGTTTTATTTGCCTAACCATGAAAAATAGTAAATCAATAAAATTAGCCTTGTTGGCAGTTTGCGCATTGTTATTTTTAAATGCACAATCTTTGGCTCAACTACCCGAATGGACTAACGCCTATCATGGCATACAAAATAGTGTTTATTGGAAATACCGTAAACCACACGCTGCTTATTGGCAACAAGATGTGCATTATAAAATTAATGCCACACTTATTGATAGTCTAGATGTAATTGATGCCGAAGAAACCTTGTATTATGTAAACAACTCGCCCGATACATTGTATGAGGTGTACTTTCATTTATACCAAAATGCTTTTATAAAAGGAAGCTATTTAGAGCAGCTTAATTTGGCCAATAACTTTAAACAGCGTTTTGGTAAATACGAGTTAGCAGGTAAAGGCACCGAAATAGAAAACCTAACTGTAAATAACCAACAAGCTAAACTATGGCTAGATAATACCATTTTAAAAGTTACTCCGGCTAATGCCATTTTGCCGGGTAGTGTTACTGTTATAACTATAAAGTTTAAAACCTATTTTGATGATGGTGGCAACCAACGCAGACGCATGAAAATGTTTAAAGACAATTGGGGTAATAAACAATTTAATGCGGTGCATTGGTATCCGCGTATTTGTGTTTACGACAGTAAATTTAAATGGGCAACCGACCAACATTTAAGTAAAGAGTTTTACGGTAATTTTGGTATATATAACGTTACACTTAATGTACCTAACCACTTTGTTGTTGATGCAACAGGCGATTTACAAAACCGCGAATTGGTTATGCCAAACGAATTGCGCAAGAAGTTAGATATAAAAAACTTTGCCAATAAGCCTTGGGATGAAAAACCATCGGTAGTTATTACACCTGATGGTTCAACCAAAACATGGCATTTTGTTGCAGTAAATGTGCACGATTTTGCCTGGGTGGCTGATCCAACTTTTAGAATTGGCGAAGAGGAATTGGTTTTAAATAACGGACATAAAGTTACTTTGGTGGCGTTGGCGCAGGAGCCACATGCATCGGGATGGCAAGATGCAGCCTTGTTTACTAAAAAAGTAATTGAAATTTATAGCCGCGATTTTGGCAATTATTTATATCCTAAAATGATTTGTGTAGATGCCCGTGATGGCATGGAATATCCTATGCTTACGCTAGATGGCGGAAGAAGTCCGGGCTATTATGGTTTAATTGCACACGAGGTTGGCCATAACTGGTTTTTTGGTATGGTTGGCAATAACGAAACGTATCGTGCCAGCTTAGATGAAGGCTTTACACAGTTTCTTACCAATTGGGCCATAACGGATATCTTTGGAGAAGTAAAGCCATCTAAATACAATCCTTACCCAACCCCACGCATGGATCAAACGGTTTATTGGGGCTATTTGCGCGATGCCATGAAATGGGAAGATATGCCGCTAAACACTCATAGCGATGATTTTAATAGCTCGTTGCACCATGGTGGTGGTTATGCCCATGTGTATTACAAAACTGCTACCATGTTGTATAACTTACAATATGTACTGGGAAATAAGTTGTTTAACGAAGCCATGCAACATTATTTTAACCAATGGAAATTATGTCACCCGTATTTTGAAGATTTTAGAAAAAGCATAATTGATTATACCAAAGTAGATTTAAACTGGTTTTTTGATCAATGGCTTGAAACTACAAAGCGCATAGATTATAAAGTTGGTTCGGTAAAAAGAGTAAATGGCGATTCGCTGCAAATTACTTTTAAACGCAAAGGCGAAATGCAAATGCCCATTGATTTTACAGTAATTGCCAAAGATGGTAAACGTGCCGATTATCATATTCCAAACACTTGGTTTGTAAAAGAAACCAATGCTACTGTTTTACCAAAATGGTATGGTTGGGGTAAGCTAAATCAAAAGCATACCGTAACTGTAAAATCGCCCGGAAAATTGTACAATGTGATAATTGATACCACATACAGATTGGCAGATGTTTACCAAGTAGATAACGATTGGAGACAACAGCCTATTAGTTATTTCGATAAGGGAATATCGCTACCCATTAATCGACGTAAACACAAAATTGGTTTCAGACCCGATTTATGGTACAATGCTGTAGATGGCGTAAAATTAGGCTATCATTGGGAAAGCGATTACGCAGGCATTACTGATTTTGCATCGGCAACTATTTGGTATAATTCGCAGTTGTTAAACAACTACAGCGGAAACCACAGAGAGCTGCTTAGTGTAGTATTGCATAACCGATATTTAATACGTAAAAAAACCTACAGCTATTTTGATTTTAAAGCATTAGATGGGTTGTTTTATTTTAAAGGTGGCGTGGAGTTTGGCTATAAAAAATCAACATTCGATTTTTATTTGAAAATGTTGGAAAGAACAGAATTGTCGAGTGTTGACTATTTGCTGTTTCCACAAGAGTGGAATGCCGGTCGCATTAACAGCACCATTAACTTTACACAGAGAATCCCTTATCAGTATTTTAAAGGTGGGGGAGAGTTTAAACATGGTATTAGGGCAAGCTTTTTATCCGACTACGATTTCTCGAGCTACTTTGTACAACTTATCAATCACCATAATGTATCGAAATTTGAAATTCATACACGCTTATTTGCACAAGGTATGCAAGGCTCAAACATTGCTCCAGAATCCAGGTTGTTTGTTGCCGGTGGAAATCCGGAAGATATGATGGACAATAAATATTTACGTTCGCGCGGTTTTGTGCCAAGCAATTGGTTAGGATTTGGCGATGCTACCAATAATTTTCAGTTTGGTGGAGGCTTAAATATTAGAGGTTTTGCAGGATACCTAATGCCTGCAAACATAAACGGCACGCAAGTTTATATGTATAGAGGCCTTTCCGGTGCATCTGTTAATACCGAAATTGATTTTGATAACTTTATTAATTTTAAACCGGCAAGTGTAGCCAATTATTTAAAAATGGATTTGTATTTATTTGGCGATGCCGGCATTTTATACAATACCTTCGAGCCGGGTGAAAGTAGCTTTGCCCAACGCAAATTTGCAAATACCGGCTTAATTGCCAACGCCGGTTTAGGCTCGGCGCTAACCATTAAAAAATGGGGAAATATGAATAAAGCCAAACCGCTAACCATTCGTTTTGATATGCCTTTATACATAAGCAATGCCCCATTTGTACAACCCGAAAATATTGCATTTAGATGGTTGTTGGGCATTGGCAGAACTTTTTAATTACTTAGTTTGAACACCACCTCTGCTTATACCTACTTGTACCTTTTTATTAAAAGGATTTTGTTGGCTTATGTAATTTTATTGCTTTGCCGATTGTTGTTTGTTGCATTTAATTACAAAGCATTTGCTTTACAACAAACCGCAGATGTATTATGGGCTTTGTTGGTTGGCATAAGATTCGATACAACGGCCTTACTTTATTTTACCGGTCCGGCATTACTACTAATGCTATTGCCCGGACAATTAAAAAGGAATTTTTATTACCAGCTATTAATTAAAGTTTTATTTATAACAGCTTTGGTATTGCTGCTTGTATTAAACCTAATCGATGTGGCCTATTATCCATTTTCAGGCAAACGTTCGGGTATGGAATTGTGGAGCATTCAATACGATTTATGGCATTTAATTGCCGATTATGTAATAACTTATTGGTATTTGTTTTTACTGTTAATTTTAGTGTTTTTAATATGTTTAAAATTTTATCCTGAAAATCCACCATTAAAAACCTTGCCGCAATTATGGGTTCAAACCTTAATTTTTGTATTATCTGCTCCTGTTTTGGCATTGTTGGCCAGGGGTAGCATTGGCTTAAAGCCATTAAATAGTAGTGATGCAGCAAGGTTGGTTCAACCGCAATTGGTTGCAGTTGCTTTAAATACACCTTTTCAAATGTTAATGACAGTGGGCCAGAAGCCTGTTGAAACCCTAAATTTTTTTAGTGATGAAATAGCTCAACAATTGTTTAACCCCATTAAACAAACTACTGCACAAAATAGCAGCAAACCTAATTTTGTATTAATTATTGTAGAGAGTTTAAGTGCCGAATATGTGGGTTTTTTAAACAATGGCAATGGGTTTACACCATTCTTAGATTCACTGGCAAAACACAGTACCATTTATACCAATGCATTTGCCAATGGCAAACGATCGGTAGAGGCGCTGCCTGCCATTTGGGCTTCTATGCCTTCGTTGCTGCATACCGATTATACATCAGGCGGGTACGCTCAAAACAAATTAAATGGACTGGGAAATTATCTTTCGCCATTGGGCTACGATGTTTCATTTTATCATGGCGGAAGAAATGGTACAATGGGTTTTGATAATTTTATTCTTCAAACAGGTGGCAAGTATTTTGGTTTAAACCAATATCCAAATGCAAATGCAGACTACGATGGCAAATGGGGCATTTCTGATTTTAATTATCTTAATTATTTTGTTAACGAATTAAATCATAAACCACAGCCTTTCTTAAGTGCAGTTTTTACACTGTCATCGCATCATCCATATCAAATTCCTAAAGATAATAGACTTAAGCAATTTAAGCAGGGTACGCATCCTATTCATGCCACCATTCAGTATACCGACGATGCTTTGCGTAATTTTTTTAATAAAGCACAACAACAACCTTGGTTTGAAAATACTGTATTTATTATCACTGCCGATCATACTGCCGATAATGAATTTCCCTACTACCAAACCATGCATGGTAAATTTAGAATTCCATTATTGGTTTACAATAAAAAATCCGGCTACAAAGAGGTAAAAACTACTACACAACATGCCAATATAATGCCCTATATTTTAGAGCATGCAGGTGTTACATCTTATTTTTCTTTTGGTAATGCCATGGCTGATAGCAATAATTTTGTTGTACAATTTACCGATGAGCGTTTTCAATTAATAAAAATGCCATGGGTATATCATTTTAATGGCAAGGAAGCAACAGCTTTATACCATGCACAAACAGATACGTTGCTAAAACAAAATTTGTTAAATAAAAACCAAGTGCAACCTGCTTTAGATTCGCTTATAAAGGCATATTTACAGCAATACACGGGCAGGTTAAACGCCAATAAAACAGCATTAGATTAATAGCTATTGTTGAACCGACTCTTTTATAAAATCTACTAACGGCTTTATTGCTGTTGCTGTTTGCAATATTGTTTTGTTAAAGTTTTTAGACAATACATCTTCTTGTGTAAGTTTTCGAGTGCCAATAAAACTTTTGTATTTTAGGTAGTATATGGCAGGATTATCTGCCTCATAACCTTTTGGCGGTCTGCTTAATTGTTCGCCATCGAGGTTGCCAAAGTATTGTTTAAAAACTTTAGCAGTTACAATAGATTCAAATTGGTTAAAGTTATAATCAATTTCTTGCCTAATGGCAGCTAATGTAGCCGGTTGAGGCATGTATGAGCCTCCGGCAAAAAAGCAGTTGTTGGGTTCAATATGTAAATAATAACCCATAAATTCTGCTTTTTTACCATTTGGGTTTAAACTCATACCAAAATTGGTTTTATACGGCGATTTATCTTTGCTAAACCTTACGTCTTTGTTAATCCTAAAAATACAATCTTTGGGTTCGAGGTGTAAAACAGATGCATCTACGCTGCCAATAGCAGCAATAGTTTCTTTAACAAATTCAATCCACTCTTTACGCAATTCGTCGTAGCGCTTGCGGTTATCGTCAAACCAAACCTTATGGTTGTTTTCTTTTAGTTCTGTTAAGAATTGCAACAATAAATTAAAGTTCATATTATTTTGTTTCTAATGTTACAAACGGAACCACCATTTCCTCTAAACTAATACCGCCATGCTGAAAACTATTGGTATATAAATTCACATGGTAATTATAGTTGTTTGGATATGCCATAAAGTCTTCGCCCATTGCAAACACAAAGCTGGTACTTATATTGGCTTTTGGCAAACGGGCCTCTTCGGGCTTTTTTATGGTAAATAAATCGTTTGCATTGTAGCTTAAATTTCGGCCTTGTTTGTAACGAAGGTTGGTGCTTGTGCTTCTGTCTCCAATAATTTTTACAGGGTTTTTAACACGAATAGAGCCATGGTCGGTAGTAATTACCACCCGTGCTTTTTTTTGCGCAATGCGCTTAATGGCATCAAACAAAGGGCTATGCTCAAACCAACTTGCCGTAATGCTTCTATATGCTGCTTCATCTTCTGCCAATTCTTTCATTACATTCATTTCTGTACGTGCATGGCTAAGCATATCTACAAAGTTATATACAATTACATTTAGCTTATTGGCAAATAAATTCGGGATTTTATCTACCAAGTCTTTACCGGCATTTAGGTTGGTAATTTTATTGTAGGTAAATTTGTCTTTAAAGCCAAAACGCTGTAGTTGTTTAGCAAACAAATCCTCTTCATAAATATTTTTGCACTCTTCATCTTCTTCATTTACCCATAAATTGGCATAAATTTTTTCTATTTCGCTGGGTAAAATACCTGCAAATAAGCTATTGCGCGCATAATGTGTGGTAGTTGGCAAGATGCTCATGTATACATCATCGTTTTTAAGCGTAAAATATTCGTTTAATTGCGTTTGAATTACACGCCATTGGTCTAACCTGAAATTATCAATTACAATTAAAAATACCGGTAACTCATCGTTTAACAAAGGTTGTAATTTTCTTTTTAAAACAGTATGGCTCATTGCCGGAGTTTGTTCGTTGCTTTTGTTTATAAAGTTTATATAATTTTGTTCAACAAATTTACACCAGCCGTTATTGGCATCGCGTTTTTGCATAGCCAATACTTCGTCCATTCCGGTATCGCCACTTTTAGCAAGGTTAATTTCCCAGTTTATAATTTTTTTATACATATTAACCCAGCCTTCAAAGTCGTTAATATCGTACATTTCCATGGCCAATTGCCTAAAATCCTGCTGGTAATTTTGGGTGGTTTTTTCGGTTACCAATTGTTTACCTTCAAGCAACTTTTTAAGACTTAGTAAAATTTGGTTGCTGTTAACCGGCTTAATAAGATAATCGGCAATTTGGTTACCAATGGCATCTTCCATAATATGCTCTTCTTCGCTTTTGGTAATCATAACTACCGGCACCTGCGGTTTAATTTGTTTTATTTGAATCAAGGTTTCTAGTCCGGAAAGACCAGGCATATTCTCATCTAAGAAAATTACATCATAGTTGTTTTGCTTTACAGAATCAAGGGCATCTACGCCATTGTTAAGTGTATCTACATCGTACCCCTTGTTGGTTAAAAATAAAATATGGGGTTTAAGCAAATCAATTTCGTCATCTACCCAAAGAATTTTTGTATTGGCCATGTGTTTTTAATAATTTAAACGTTAACGAATTTTTACCGCAAATGGTATAAGTGCAATTACTAAGTTATTAACAGTGGCAAAGATAGCGTGAGTTAGCTAAATTAATTAACATTTTACACAAATGGTATTGGGAAAAGCATATTGCATGCAATAGTTTTTTTTGATTTAACCGGTCATTTTTGGGGGTTATAACAAACAATCGCATTTACATGCCTATTTTTGAGCCGTGTTTACCAATAAACAAAAAAACTTTAACGATCCGGTTTATGGCTTTGTTACCATTCCATATCCCTTGCTATTCGATTTAATAGAGCACCCTTGGTTTCAACGCCTCAGGCGTATTAAGCAGTTGGGCTTAACCCATGTGGTTTACCCGGGTGCACAACATACCCGATTTCAGCACGTAATAGGCGCCATGAGCCTTACGCAAAATGCACTGGAAACCCTCGAACACAAAGGAATTCAAATTTCGCAAGAAGAAAAAGAAGCCGTATTAGCTGCCATCTTATTACACGATATTGGTCATGGTCCGTTCTCGCACACCTTAGAGGGTTTATTGGTTAAAGACCTAAACCACGAGGCCATTTCGCTACATTTAATGCAATCGTTAAACAAGCAGTTTAATGGTAAATTAGATGTATGTATTCAAATTTTTACCAACCAATACCCTAAACGTTTCTTGCATCAATTGGTAAGTAGTCAGCTAGATATGGATAGACTAGATTACCTGCGCAGGGATAGTTTTTACAGTGGTGTACAAGAAGGTGTGGTTGGGCAAGACCGCATTATTAGCATGCTTAACGTACATAACGATGAATTGGTGGTTGACGAAAAGGGCATTTACTCGATAGAAAAGTTTTTAATTGCACGACGTTTAATGTACTGGCAGGTTTATTTGCATAAAACAGTGGTTTGTGCCGAAAATGTGCTTATAAAAATTATTCAACGTGCCATGCAACTGGCACAACAGGGAGTTAAACTATTTGCAACGCCTGCGTTAGATTATTTTTTGTCGGTTCAACCACACAGCAATAATTTTTTTCAAAACCCCAATGCCATTGCACACTACTGTAATTTAGATGATTTTGATATTTATACTTCGGTTAAAGTATGGTGCAACCACAACGACCCCATATTAAGCGGTTTGTGTAAGCGTTTAATTAACCGACAACTTCCACGCATTGAGTTTCATAACACCCCCATTTTGCAAGATAAAATAAACCATCTAAAAGCAACATTTATCAAAACACATCATGCAAGTGCAGAAATGGCCGATTATTTTATCTTTTCCGATTCGGTTAAAAACAAGGCGTACAACTTAGAACAATTTAATATTAAAATTTTGTTTAAAAATGGCCAAACAACAGATATAACAAGGGCTAGCGACCAATACAATATCGAAGCTTTGGCAAAACCGGTAACCAAATATTTTTTGTGCTACCCTAAAAACCTTAATTTGCCAACAAATTAATTGTTACTATGCAAATATCTATAGCCCAATTGGCGGCTTTACTGGGTGCTGAAGTTGTTGGAAATGAAAATGCTATGGTAAATACCGTGGCCAAAATAGAAGAAGGTTTTTCGGGTGCTTTGTCGTTTTTAGCTAACCCCAAATACGAGCAATTCATTTACACCACACAAAGCACCGCTGTTTTGGTAAATAAAAGTTTTGAACCTACCGCGCCCTTAACCACAACACTGCTTAAGGTAGATGATGCTTATGCCGCTTTTACTTTTTTATTAGAAAAATTTAGCAATACCACTCAGAATTTAACCGGAATAGAAGATGGTGCAATGGTTAAAGAAGATGCTACCTTGGCTGATAATGTTTTTGTTGGTTTTGGCAGCTATGTGGGTTCAAAAGCAACTATTGGCAATAACACCAAAATTATGCAACAGGTGCATATTGGCCAAAATGCAAGCATTGGCGAAAATTGCATTATATATCCGGGAGTTAAAATTTACCACGACTGTAAAATTGGCGATAATGTAATTATTCATAGCGGCACTGTTATTGGCAGCGATGGCTTTGGTTTTGCACCTTTGCCCGATAAAAGCTACAAAAAAATACCACAAACCGGAAATGTGGTTATACATAACAATGTAGAAATAGGCGCCAATTGCAGTATCGATAGGGCAACAATGGGTTCAACCATTATTGGCCAAGGTGTAAAATTAGATAACCTTATTCAAATTGCACACAACGTAGAAATTGGCGAGCATACAGTTATTGCTTCTCAATCGGGTGTTGCAGGTAGCACAAAAATTGGCAAATACTGTATTATAGCCGGTCAGGTAGGATTTGTAGGCCATATTACCATTGCCGATGGCAGTCAGTTTGGTGCCCAATCGGGCATAAACAGCAGCATTAAAGAGCCTAACCAAAAATGGAACAGCACACCGGCTTTTGAATTAAAAGATTCGTTGCGCGCCATTACAGTTTACCGCAAATTGCCCGATTTACTAAAACGCATTGAAGCGCTTGAAAAAGAGCTGGCTCAGACTAAAAAAGCATAATTATCGGCCAGTTTTTTAATTTTATGCTTTCTTTTTCTTTTTTTGCAATGTTTTACGCTTTGTAATTTTTTTAACCAATTGGTAGCTGAAGAAATGTTATTGCATTTTTTAGGTGTGCTGCCCAATGGCTAAACAATAACTTTTGAGTTAACTTAAAATGAAACAAACTACGATAAAAAATGCCGTAACAGTTGAGGGTGTGGGCTTACACACCGGACAAATTGTTACCATGACTTTTAATCCTGCTGCCGAAAACCACGGCATCAAATTTCAACGCATTGATTTGCCAAACCAACCCATTGTTGATGCAGATGTAGATAATGTTGTAGATACCAGTCGTGGTACTACCATTGAACAAAATGGCGCCCGCATTGCTACTGTAGAACATGTAATGGCTGCTTTAGCCGGATTGGAAATAGATAATTGCTTGGTGCAAATTAACGGTGGCGAAACCCCAATTATGGATGGCTCGTCTACCTATTTTATTAAAGCACTTAAAGATACCGGAATTGTTGAGCAAAATGCCGAACGCGAATATTTTGTTATTCCTCATAACATTATGTACAGCGAAAAAGACCGCAGTGTAGAAATGATTGCCATGCCTTTAGACGATTATCGTTTAACGGTTATGGTAGATTATAACTCGCCGGTTTTAGGCAGTCAACATGCTTCTGTTACCAGCTTAAAAGAATTTGAAGAAGAGATTAGCAGCTGTCGTACGTTTTGCTTTTTGCACGAGTTAGAATATTTATACAACAACGGCTTAATTAGGGGTGGCGATTTAAACAATGCCATTGTAATTGTAGATAGGGTTATTAAAGACGATGAGCTTGACCATTTGGCAAAAATGTTTAATAAGCCAAAAGTAGAGGTTAAAAAAGAAGGCATTTTAAACAATGTTGAATTACGCTTTCATAACGAACCTGCTCGTCATAAATTATTAGATTTAATTGGCGACTTGGCGCTTATTGGTACACCCATAAAAGCACAAATTATGGCAGCCCGCCCGGGCCATGCTGCCAATGTAGAGTTTGGTAAAAAAATTAAAGCCTTAATTAAAAAAACGCGTGGTAAAGTAAACGCCCCAAAATACGACCCCAATGCCAAGCCTTTTTACGATATAAACCAAATAAGCAAAATTTTGCCACATAAATACCCGTTTTTGCTGGTAGATAAGATTTTAGAAATGAGCAAAAACCACGTAGTGGGCTTAAAAAATGTAACTTTAAACGAGCCTTTCTTTGTGGGGCATTTTCCTAACAACCCGGTAATGCCCGGAGTGTTAATTATAGAAGCTATGGCACAGGCCGGTGGCGTTTTAGTTCTGTCGCAGGTAGAAGACCCCGAAAATTACAATACCTACTTTATGAAAATAGACAATGCCAAGTTTAAAGAAAAAGTATTACCGGGCGATACCTTAATTTATAAATTAGAACTTCTAGCACCCGTAAGGCGTGGTGTTTGCTACATGAAAGCCACCTGCTTTGTTGGCGATAAAATTGTATGCGAAGCAGAATTAATGGCCCAAATAAGCAAAAAACAATAATCCTATGATTCAATCTCTTTCTTATATCGATCCGCAGGCTAAACTTGCACCCAATGTAGTTGTAGAGCCTTTTACCGTAATTCACAAAGATGTTGAAATTGGCGAAGGCAGCTGGATAGGGTCAAACGTAACTATTTTTCCGGGTGCACGAATTGGCAAAAATTGCCGTATTTTTCCAGGTGCCGTTATTGCTGCCGTTCCGCAAGATTTAAAATTCGATGGCGAAGATACACACGTGTATATTGGCGATAACACTACCATTCGCGAATGTGTTACCATAAACCGTGGCACAAAAGATAAGTTTAAAACGCAAGTGGGCTCAAACTGCCTGCTTATGGCTTATGTGCATTTGGCACACGATTGTATAATTGGTAACAATGTAATTATTGCCAACAGCGTGCAAGTAGCTGGACACGTTACTGTTGATGATTATGCCCGCATTGGCGGCTTATCTGCCATTCATCAGTTTGTAAAAATTGGCCGACATGTTATGATTGAAGGCGGTAGCATGGTTAGTAAAGATGTGCCACCTTATATTAAAGCCGGCAGATACCCGCTAACCTACGAAGGTGTTAATTCTATCGGCTTGCGCAGAAGTGGCTTTAGCAACGAAAAAATTAACGAAATACAAGATGTTTACCGCATTTTGTTTGTACACAACCGCAACCTGGCAAAAGCTTTAGAAAAAGTGGAAGCAGAACTTGCACCATCGCCCGAGCGCGATGAAATATTACTGTTTATAAAAGATAGCAGCAGAGGCGTGCTT
>VFQQ010002830.1_pt1 | contig 18325 bp, 17 predicted proteins | sample 3512341 | NCBI WGS metagenome assembly VFQQ01 (sample SAMN10412373, study PRJNA504923) | tailings metagenome | isolation source: Relicate 2 Philex TSF1 revegetated site | place: Philippines: Tuba, Benguet | collected 2017-08-29 | reverse complement strand
GGTGATCTTCTCCTGCGCCAGGGCGGGCGCCGCGCTGAACAGTCCCGCCGCCACCAGGGCGCAGGCGATGCCGATCTTCTTCAGTTGCATGGGTTGTCTCCTGGGGTCGGTTGTGGAAGCGGCGCTTGGTTGCGCCTGTGGTGTTATCGTATGATGATTGAAACGGGGCGCCTTTCGGACTTACCCCAAGCCACGGAAAGGCGCTTCACTGGCACTCCGGCACCGGCGTCAGCAGCGCCAGGCCGGCGAAATGCGCCGCCAGGTTGCCCGCGGCCAGGTCGGCCATGGCCTGCCGCGTGGCGTGTGTGGCACTGCCGATGTGCGGCGTCAGCACCACCTTGTGCAGGTCGAGCAGGCGCTGCGGCACCTGCGGCTCGTTCTCGAACACATCCAGGCCCGCGCCGGCGATGGCGCCCGACTCGATGGCCTCGATCAGCGCCTGCTCGTCCACCACCGAACCACGCGCCACGTTCACGAGGAAACCCTTCGGCCCCAGCGCCTTCAGCACGGCGGCGTCGATCATGTGGCGCGTGGCGGCGCCACCCGGCGTGATGACGACGAGGAAGTCCACCGCAGCCGCCAGCGCCAGCGCACTCGGGAAGTAGCGGTACGGCAGGGCCGGTTTCTGGCTGCGCGCCGTGTAGGCGATGCTCATGTTGAAGGCCAGCGCGCGCTGCGCGATGGCCTGCCCGATGCGCCCCATGCCCACGATGCCCAGCCGCGCGCCGCCCATCTTGCGCGCCAGCGGCATGTTGCCCTGCGGCCAGTGGCCGGCTCGCACGAAGCGGTCGGCCGCGGGCAGCTGGCGCGAGGCGCACAGCATGAGGCCGATGGCGAGGTCGGCCACGTCGTCGTTCAGCACGTTGGGTGTGTGCGTGACCTTGGCGCCGCGCGCCTTGGCGGCGGCCACGTCCACGCCGTCGTAGCCCACACCCATCACCGCGATCAGCTCCAGCGCCGGCAGCTGCTCGATCAGCGAAGCCGGCACCTTCGATTCGCCGCTGGCCGCGATGGCGCGGATGCGCGGCGCCACGGTGGCGAAGGCGGCGGGGTCGGTCTCGTGCAGGCGGTCATGCACCGTGTAGGCGGCCTCGAGCTGCGGCAGGTACAGCGGCGACAGCTTCGAGGCGGTGAGGACTTCAGGTCGGGACACGTGTTTGCACTCCTGCAGGGGCATCAAGCAAAGGTTCGGTTGAACCTGCGGGCTTTCTCGGAGGGACAGCCTCAATCGTCATACCATAGTATCTGCAGCAACCCGGGCCGAGACACCCGGGAAAGCCAGCACCCCAATGAGTTCAGCACCGAAGAAGAAGCCCTCCGAACTGCGCAGCCAGCAGTGGTTCGGCCGCCAGGACCGCGATGGTTTTGCCTACCGCAGCTGGGTCAAGGGCAAGGGTGTTCCGCACGACCAGTTCGACGGCCGGCCGGTCATCGGCATCTGCAACACCTTCAGCGAGCTCACGCCCTGCAACTCGCATTTCCGCACGCTCGCGGAGCAGGTGAAGATCGGCGTGTACGAGGCGGGTGGCTTCCCGCTCGAGTTCCCGGTGATGAGCCTGGGCGAGACGCTGCTGCGCCCCACCGCCATGCTCTACCGCAACCTCGCCAGCATGGACGTGGAGGAGAGCATCCGCGGCAACCCGATCGACGGCGTGGTGCTGCTGTTCGGCTGCGACAAGACCACGCCCTCGCTGCTGATGGGTGCTGCCAGCGTGGACCTGCCCACCATCGGCGTCAGCGGCGGCCCCATGCTCAGCGGCAAGTGGCGCGGGCAGGAGCTGGGCTCGGGCACCGGCGTGTGGAGCATGAGCGAGCAGGTGCGCGCCGGCACGCTGAAGCTGCAGGACTTCTTCGAGGCCGAAAGCTGCATGCACCGCAGCCACGGGCACTGCATGACGATGGGCACGGCCAGCACCATGGCCAGCATGGTGGAAGCGCTCGGTGTCGGCCTGCCCGGCAACGCCGCCTACCCGGCGGTGGACGGCCGCCGCAACGTCATCGCACGCAACGCCGGCCGGCGCATCGTGGAGATGGTGCATGCCGACCAGAAGCTGAGCTCGATCCTCACGCGTGAGGCTTTCGAGAACGCGATCCGCACGCTGGCGGCCATCGGCGGCAGCACCAACGCGGTGATCCACCTCATCGCCATCGCAGGCCGCATCGGCGTGCCGCTGACGGTGGACGACTTCGACCGCCTGGGCAGCGAACTGCCCTGCCTCGTCAACCTGCAGCCCAGCGGCGAGCACCTGATGGAGGACTTCTGCTACGCGGGTGGCCTGCCCGCGGTGATGAAGGAGATCGCGTCGGTGCTGCACCTGGATGCCGTCACCGCCAACGGCCGCACCGTGGGCGAGAACATCGCCAGCGCGCAGAACTTCGACCCGCGTGTCATCAAGACCATGGCCGAGCCCTTCAAGGACAAGGCGGGCATCGCCGTGCTGCGGGGCAACCTTTCGCCGCGCGGCGCCGTCATCAAGCCGAGTGCCGCCACACCGGCGCTGATGCAGCACACCGGCCGCGCCGTGGTGTTCGAGGACAGCGACGACTTCCACCGGCGCATCGACGACGAGTCCCTCGACGTCGACGAGACCTGCATCCTGGTGCTGAAGAACTGCGGGCCCAAGGGCTACCCCGGCATGGCCGAGGTCGGCAACATGCCGCTGCCCCCGAAGGTGCTGCGCAAGGGCATCACCGACATGGTCCGCATCAGCGACGCGCGCATGAGCGGCACCGCCTACGGCACCGTGGTGCTGCACACGGCGCCCGAAGCCGCTGCCGGAGGCCCGTTGGCGCTGGTGCAGAACGGCGACCTGATCACGCTCGACGTGGCCGCGCGCAAGCTGCACCTGCACGTGGACGACGCCGAACTCGAGCGCCGCCGCGCCGCGTGGGCACCGCCAACACCGCCGCTCACCAGCGGCTACTGGAAGCTCTACATCGACCACGTGCTGCAGGCCGACCAGGGCGCGGACCTCGACTTCCTCGTCGGCAAGCGCGGTGCCTTCGTTCCGAAAGACAACCACTGACCATGAGCAGCACCTCCAAGATCGCCATCGTCACCGGTGCCGGCAGCGGCATCGGCCGCGCCTGTGCCCTCGGCCTGCTGGCCGAGGGCTGGAGCGTGGCCCTGCTCGGGCGCCGTGCCAGCGCGCTGGCCGAGACCGCCTCGCAGGCAGGCGCAAACGCGGGCAAGGCGCTCGCCCTGCCCTGTGACGTGACCGACGACCAGGCCGTGGCCGCCGCCTTCGACGCCGTGGTGCAGCGCTTCGGCAGGCTCGACCTGCTGTTCAACAACGCCGGAGGTGGCCTGGCCGCCAAGACACCCGACCTCGTGGGTGTGGACGAATGGCTGCAGGTCGTCAACGTCAACCTCAACGGCGCCTTCTACTGCCTGCGCCATGCCTTCCGCCTCATGAAGGCGCAATCACCGCAGGGTGGGCGCATCATCAACAACGGCAGCATCTCGGCCTACGCACCGCGGCCGGGCTCGATCGCCTACACCGCCACCAAACACGCGGTGAGCGGCCTGACCAAGACCGCAGCACTCGACGGGCGGCCCTTCGACATCGCCGTGGGCCAGATCGACATCGGCAACGCCGCCAGCGACATGACCGCGCGCATGGTCGCCGGCACGTTGCAGGCCGACGGCAGCATGAAGCCGGAGCCCCGCATGGACCTCTCTGCCGTGGTGGACACCTTGCTGACGATGGCGCGGCTGCCGCTCTCCGCCAACATCCTGTTCACCACGGTGATGGCGACCAAGATGCCCTACGTCGGCCGGGGCTGAAATGGCCAAGGTTGGTTTCATCGGCGCCAGCGGCCTCATGGGCCATGGCATGGCCAGGCACCTGTTGCTCAAGGGGCACACGCTCACGCTGAGCGTGAACCGCAACGCCGAGCGCGTGGCCGATCTGCTGGCGGCCGGGGCCACCCGCGCTGCCACACCCGCCGAGGTGGCCAAGGCCAGCGAGTTCCTGATCCTCTGCGTCACCGGCACGCCGCAGGTCGAGGCCGTGATGGCGCAGGTGCTGCCCGTGGCGGCAACCGGGCTCACGGTCATCGACTGCTCCACCAGCGAGCCCGAATCGACCGCCCGCCTGCGGGAACGCTGTGCGGCGCAGGGCATCACCTTCGTCGACGCACCGCTGGCACGCTCGCCGGTGCAGGCCGAGGAAGGCCGGCTCAACGTCATGGTCGGCGCCGAGCCCGCGGTGTTCGCACGCATCGAGCCGGTGCTGCGCGCCTTTGCCGAGAACGTGCTGCACGTTGGCGGACCGGGCGCGGGCCACACGATCAAGCTCATCAACAACTTCATCGGCCAGGCCATCTGCACGGCGACCGCGGAAGCCTTCGCGGTGGGCCGGCGCGCGGGCGTCGATCTGAAGCAGCTCGTGTCGCTGGTGGGCAGCGGGCCGGTCAACAGCGGGCTCTTCCAGTCGATGGCCAAGACACTCGACGGGCAGCTGGACGGCCTGCTGTTCGAACTGGACAACGCGCGCAAGGACCTGCGCTACTACACCCACCTCGCCGAGGGCCTGGCCGTGCCCACCGTCATCGGCGAGGCCGTGCACCAGAGCCTCACGCTCGCCTGCGCGCTCGGCCACGGCCGCAAGTACGTGCCCTCGCTCGTCGAGGCACAGGAACAACTCAGCGGCACGGCCATCGTGCCGAGACAAGGCAGATCAACATGACACAGCGCCTGGCGGGCAAGACCGCCTTCGTCACCGCCGCCGGCCAGGGCATCGGCCGTGCCACCGCACTCGCCTTCGCGCGCGAAGGCGCGAAGGTGATCGCCACCGACCTCAACGAGGCGCTGCTCGAATCGCTGCAGAAGGAAGCCGGCTGCACGGTCGAGAAGCTCGACGCCACCGACCCCGCCGCCATCAGCGCCGCCGCCGCGCGCCACGCCGGCGTGAACGTGCTCTTCAACGGCGCCGGCTACGTGCACGCCGGCACGGTGCTCGACTGCACCGAGGCCGACTGGGACTTTGCCTTCACGCTCAACGTACGCAGCCAGTTCCGCACCATCAAGGCCTTCGTGCCCGGCATGCTGAAGAACGGTGGCGGCTCGATCATCAACGTGGCCAGCGTGGCCGGCAGCATCAAGGGCGCGCCGAACCGCTTCGTCTACGGCACCACCAAGGCCGCCATCATCGGCCTGACCAAGGCCGTGGCGGCCGACTTCATCACCCAGGGCATCCGCTGCAACGCCATCTGCCCCGGCACCGTGGAATCGCCCTCGCTGCGCGACCGCATCGCGGCGCAGGCCAAGGCCAGCGGGCAGACGCTCGCGCAGGTCGAGGCAGCCTTCGTCGCACGCCAACCGATGGGGCGGCTGGGCCGTGTCGAAGAGATCGCGATGCTGGCGGTCTACCTCGCCAGCAACGAATCGGCATTCACCACCGGCACCGCGCAAGTCATCGACGGCGGCTGGAGTAATTGAGCCCCCAAGCTCGCTATCGCTCGCTACCCCCAGAGGAGGCTCTTGCAGCGGCCCGGCGGAGCCGGATCCGCGCAAGGCCCTTGATCAACAGCCAACCTGCAAAGTACTGAACATGAAACTGCTGCGCCACGGCCCCAAGGGCCAGGAAAAGCCCGCCCTGATCGACCGCGACGGCCGGTTGCGTGACCTGAGCGCCCTGTTGCCCGACATCACGCCAGCCACGCTGAGCCCAGCCGGCCTGGCAGCGCTGAAGAGCATCGACCCGACCACGCTGCCGGTGGTGCAGCAGGGCCGCCTCGGCGTGCCCTGGACCGGCATGGGCAAGTTCCTGTGCATCGGCCTCAACTACGCCGACCACGCTGCCGAGAGCAACCTGCCGATCCCGAAGGAGCCCATCGTCTTCATGAAGCCCACCACGGTGGCCGTGGGCGCCAACCACGCGGTGGTGCTGCCGCAAGGCAGCGTGAAGACCGACTGGGAGGTCGAGCTCGGTGTGGTCATCGGCAGCCGCGCGCGCTATGTCAGCGAGGCCGATGCGCTGAAGTTCGTGGCCGGCTACTGCGTGGTCAACGACATCAGCGAGCGCGAGTACCAGATCGAGCGCGGTGGCACCTGGGACAAGGGCAAGGGCTGCGACACCTTCGGCCCCGTGGGCCCCTGGCTCGTCACGGCCGACGAGCTGGGCGACCCGCAGAACCTGGCGATGTGGCTGGAGGTCAACGGCCACCGCTGGCAGAACGGCAACACGAAGACGATGATCTTCGGTGTCGCCCAGCTCGTGAGTTATGTCAGCCGCTTCATGACGCTGAACCCCGGCGACCTCATCACCACCGGCACGCCACCGGGCGTGGGCATGGGCGCCAAGCCCAACCCCGTGTACCTGAAGGCCGGCGACACGATGAAGCTCGGCATCGCGGGCCTCGGCGAGCAGGCGCAGACCGTGCACGCCTGGAACCCGGAACTGATCGACGGCTGAAGGAAGGGCCCCGCATGACACGCACCCTGCAAGCCCTGCTGCTGGCGGCGTCGGCTGCCCTGCTGGCAGCCTGCGGCAGCGCACCCACAGCGCCAGCCGCCGCCACGGTACCGGCGGCCTGGCCGCCGGCCTCCATCTTGTGGGTCGGCAACAGCTTCTTCTACTACAACAACAGCCTGCACGGCCACTTCGGCCAGCTGGCGCGTTCGGGCAACACCACCACGCGCAGCACCTCGGTGACGATCAGCGGCTCGGGCATGGATTGGCACGACATGGTCTCGTTGCTGCGCCCCGACGGGCTCGGCCGCTACAGCTTCGTGGGCGACAACGAGATCCGCTTCAACCCGCCGGGCCGGCAGTACGACGCGGTGGTGATGATGGACTGCAGCCAGTGCCCGGTGCACCCGCAGCTGGTGGGCGCCTTCCACGCCACGGTGAAGAAGAACGCCGAGCTGCTGAAGGCGCAGGGCCTGAAGCCGGTGCTCTTCATGTCCTGGGCTTACAAGGACAAACCCGAGATGACGCAGCAGCTGGCCGACGCCTACACCGCCGCCGGCAAAGCCAACGGCGCCGTCGTGCTCCCGGTGGGGCTGGCCTTCGCACGGGCCATCACCATGAAGCCCGACCTGGAGCTCTACGTGGCCGACAAGCGCCACCCGAGCCTGGCCGGCACCTACCTCGCCGCAGCCACGAGCTACGCCGCGCTGTACGGCAAGAACCCGATCGGCCTGTCGTACACGGCCGGGCTGCCCGCCGACACGGTGCGTGTGCTGCAGACCGCGGCCTGGGAGACGGTGCAGGCCTACAAGCCATGAACACCACCACTGCCACGTCGCCGGTCATCCGGATCCACGCGGCCGACAACGTCGTCATCGCGCGGCGGCAGCTGCTGTCGGGCACGGTGCTGGTGGAAGAAGGCGTGGCGGTGGCCGGGCTGATCCCGCCGGGGCACAAGGTGGCGGTGCGTGCCATCGCCGCGGGCGAGCCGGTGCGGCGCTACAACCAGATCATCGGCACCGCCACGCAGCCGATCGCGCCGGGTCAGCACGTGCACGTGCACAACCTGGCCTTCAGCAGCTTCGAGCGCGCCCACGAGTTCTGCGCCGGTGCCACGCCCACGGCCTACGTGGCGGAGCCAGCCACGTTCATGGGCATCGTGCGGCACGACGGCCGCGTGGCCACGCGCAACTACATCGGCGTGCTGACCAGCGTGAACTGCAGCGCCACGGCGGCGCGTGCCATTGCCGACCAGTTCAGGCGCGACATCCGCCCGCAGGCGCTTGCCGCCTTCCCGAACGTGGATGGCGTGGTCGCGCTCACGCACGGCATGGGCTGCGCCACGGCCAGCGACGGCGAGGAACTGCTGGTGCTGCGCCGCACGCTCGGCGGCTATGCGCGGCACGCCAACTTCGCCGCCGTGCTCATCGTGGGTCTGGGCTGCGAGACCAACCAGATCCAGGGCCTGGTGGCGCAGGAAGGCCTGGCCGAAGGTGCGCTGCTCAAGACCTTCAACATCCAGGACACCGGCGGCACCGCCAAGACCGTGGCGCATGGTGTCGAGCTCGTGAAGCAGCTGCTGCCGCATGCCAACCGCGTGCAGCGCGTGCCGGTGCCGGCCCGCCACCTCACGGTGGGCCTGCAGTGCGGCGGCAGCGATGGCTACAGCGGCATCAGCGCCAACCCGGCGCTCGGCGCCGCGGTGGACCGCCTCGTCCGCCATGGCGGCACCGCGATCCTCAGCGAAACGCCCGAGATCTACGGCGGCGAACACCTGCTGACCCGCCGTGCCGCCAGCCCGGCCGTGGCCGAGAAGCTGCTCGCACGCATCCGCTGGTGGGAGGCCTACACCGCGCGCAACGGCATGCAGATGGACAACAACCCCTCGGCCGGCAACAAGGCGGGCGGGCTGACGACCATCCTCGAGAAGAGCCTCGGCGCCATCGCGAAGAGCGGCACGACGAACCTGGTCGATGTCGTCGAGTTCGCCGAAGGTGTGAAGGCCCGCGGCTTCGTCTACATGGACACGCCGGGCTACGACCCCGTGAGCGCCACGGGCCAGGTGGCCGGTGGCGCCAACCTCATCTGCTTCACCACCGGCCGCGGCTCGGCCTACGGCTGCGCGCCCTCGCCTTCGCTGAAGCTGGCCACCAACACGGCGTTGTGGCAGCGGCAGGAGGAGGACATCGACATCAGCTGCGGCGGCATCGTCGATGGCACCGAGACGGTGGACGAAGCCGGTGAGCGCATCTTCCGCCTCATGCTCGAAACGGCCTCGGGCCGCGCCACCAAGAGCGAACAGCACGGCTACGGCCAGAACGAGTTCGTGCCCTGGCAGCTGGGCGCCGTGATGTAGGGTTCGTCCACAAGCCGGCGTAGGGCCGGCCCGCATCCCACGACCTGCCGCCTACCGGCAGCGGCCGCAGCGGCGCACAATCGTCCGCACCGCGCACCACGTGGAGGGACTGGCCGATGAACCTGGCACGCGCTCCGTGGATCGGCCGCCTGGCCCTGCTGCTGCTCCTGGCTGCCTGCGCGCAGCAGGCCCCGGGGCCGCAGAAGCCCGCGCCCTCGCCCGCGGCCCCTGCCGCGGCGGCACCGGGCGCGGCACCCGCGCCGCGCCCGCCGCAGCCACCCCCGCCGCCACGCGGCCTCGCCAGCCACTGCCGTGCCGAGGCCACGCTGTGCGACGCCTGGGTGCAGTTCCGCCGCCGCGTGCCCTGGCCCTACCAGGCGCTGGGGGCACGCGAGGCCGGCAACGGCGAGTACCTGGTCGTGATCTCGGAACCACCGCCCACGGCCACCCGCGCGGAGCTCGACGCGCTGGTGGCCGCGATCTTCGGCGGCACGCTGCGCGAGGCCGGCCGCGCACGTTTCCCCACCGGCATCGACGGCTGGCTGGAGGACACGCTGCTGCGCGTGAAGGTCGATCCCCAGGGCCCGATGGTGCCGGTGCTGTCGGGCCACGACCTGCGGCCCTGGCAGATCCCGGCGGCACTGGCCACGCGGCTGCAGTACCTGCACAACGCGCTGATGCTCACGCGCGAGGGCTTCCACGTGGATGACCTGCGCGCGCTCGCGGCCGGTAGCGGCCGGCCGCCGGTGCCCACGCTGGCCGTGGGCGCGCGTGACGTGGATGCCTGGCTGGCGCCGTCGCGCCCCTGGCACCGCCTGCTGCCGCGCAACGCGGCCGACGACCGCCGGCCCTGGCGCCAGCTGGCCCGCGCCACCGCGCCCGAGGTCTTCCACCTGCCCGGTGAAGGCCTGGTGGCGCTGGTGCTGCCGGTGGACACGCCGGCGCCGCGCCTGGCCGAGCCGCTGCGCCTGTTCGGCGTGGCCACTGACCTCCACGTGGCCGCGGTGCGTGCCGAGGGCGGCAACCTCGTGCTGCTGGGCCGCACGCGCCGCCTGCCGCTGACGCTGATGCCGCCGATGCGCCTGGAGACCTTCACGATGCTGCGCGACTCGCGCGCGCGCGAACTCGGCCAGAGCTACGAGCGCGGGCGCATCTTTGCCGGCAAGCTCACCAGCGGCCCGGCCGCCGGCTGGGACTGGGCGCCGATCTTCCTCTCCGAGAACCTCGAGGACACCGAACTCGGCACGCTGCTGAACCTGGCCGACCAGGTGCTCAAGTCGTGGTCGCAACATGGCGACGTGCTGTACTTCGCCTTCGACCACCCGCGCCCGGCCGCCTACCCCTTCGGCGCCATGGCCGCTTCGGACTACTTCGCGCAGCAGCTGCGCACGAACTCGCTCACCTTCAACTGGAACACCACCGGCTTCACGAGCTGGGTCGACATGCCCAGCGGCGGCATCGTCACGCCCGACCGCGGCTCCGTGCTGCCCATCAGCTACCTGCCTGGCAACGACATGAACGACCGCCGCAGCGACGCCGCCACCACGCGGCTCGCACGCGACGCCGCCGACCGCGCGCGCGAGGTGTTCGCAGCCCAGGGCGACCCGCTGCTGGCGCGCGTGGCGCAGCACGTGCTGGTGTTCCAGGCGCTGGGCACGCTCGGCGCGCCCAGGGGCGGCGGAGTGGCGCCCCCCGCGGCCACGCCGGCCGAGCGCCGCTACCGCACCGAGGCCACCAACGACGCGCTGCGCCAGCAGGCCGAGCGCTGGCTCACCACACCCGAGGTGGTGGCCAAGCTGGAGCCGGCGCTGGCGGCCGACATCGGCACGCTGCGGCGGCGCATGGGCCTGAGCACACGCCAGATCGCCGAGCTGCTGGCCAACCCACGCTCGCGCACGCTGTCGCTGAAGGAAGAAGGCCTGCAGCGCGCACGCGCCGAGTACCGCACGCTGCTGGTGGGCGGCAAGGCGCTGATGGAACGCGCGGAGCCGGCCTTCGCCGCCATGTGCAAGGACCTGCGTGGCACGCGCAACAAGACGGCCGACGGCGAACGCTGCAACTACCGCTGGCCGGTGGGGCGCCCGCTGCCGCCTTCGGCCGAGACCTACGAGGCCATCAAGCGCGAGCTCAAGGAGCTGGAAGCCCAGCTGGAGCGCCGGCGCGAGGCGCTGCTGGCGCAGGAGCAGGCGCTCGACCGCGAGTGGGAGCGCCAGGCCGCGGCGCAGCGCATCGCGCGCAAGGTCGCCGGCCGCGCCGGCGACACCTGGGAAGAGGCCACGGTGATGAACGCCGTGCTCGACCGCGCGGCCACCGTGCCGGCCACGGGCTCCATCCGCACGCCCAGCGTCGTGCTGTCGCGCGACAGCAAGGACTTCTACTCGGTGGGGGGCCACAACATCGGCGCCGCGCCCACGCGCGTGCTGATCGGCGAACGCGGCGCCAAGCCGGTGTACCGACGTGTCGGCGACGAGGTCGGCCTCGTGGTGGCGCCCGACCAGCTGCGTGCCACGGCCGACGTGGTGCGCCGCGGCGTCGAGGACACCACCCTCGCCGCCGACCGCGCGCCGCTGGCGGCGCGCGTGGCGCTGGAGCTCGAGCCCGCCGCCGCAGGCGAGGCACCGTTGCGCGCCACGCTGCAGCCGGCGGGCGGCAGGCGGCTGAGCGACGCCGACATCGTGCAGCGCTTCGCCCAGCGTGACTGCGGCACCTGCGTGCTGCGCGACGCCGACCAGCACCTCTACGTGCTCGACAAGGGCCCGCCCACCGCCGTTCGCCCGGCCGCCGACGTGACGGCGCTGCCCGAGCTGATCCGCACGGCGCGCAACCGGCGCGAGGTGCACTTCGAGGGCCTGGACCCCAAGGCTGCAACGCTGGTGGCGGAATCGGTGCGCGTGGCCGACGCGCAAGGCGCGGCGTTGGTGCCGATGCGTCGGCTCATCGACGGTGCGCGCAGCCTGTTCGGCCAGCCACCCGGCGGCAAGGCCACCGTGGTGAGCTTCCGCGACGCCGCCGGTCGGCTCCACGAGTTCACCTTGTTCGGCGAAGCCGCCAAGCCTGGCCTGCTGCGCGCCCGCGTGCCCACGCGCGAGGCGCAGGTCTTCGAACCCGAAGGCGGCGGTCTGGCGCTGCTGCAGCGGCTGGGGCGCAGCGGCGGGCCCGGTGGCGAGCCGGTGGTGACGATGGCGCGTTTCGAGCGCGGCGGCAGCTTGCGCATCGACCTCGGCGTGGTGGCCGACCACCCGCGCGCGGCCGGCACCGGTGCGCGGCAGACCGCCGCGGTGCGCGAGGCCATCGTGCGCGCCGGCAGCGCCGAGGCCGAGCTCGGCAGCGTCATCGCCGGCATCCGCGGCGAGCTCGGGCAGCGCATGAACGCGGCGGAGATCGAGTTCTTCATCAGGTCCAACGCGGGCGACGTGCGCGTGGTGCGCGCGCCGGGCGGCAGCGCCAACCCGTGAGCGCCTTCGAGGTCCTGTTCGCGATGCCGGTGACACGCGAGGCCTTCTTCGCGGCGGCCGCACGCACGCCGCGCTCCGACTACCTGCGGCTGACGCTGGCCGGCGCGAACGCCGAGGCCGTCTGGCTGCAGCGCTACGCGGCCATTGCCGATGCCGCCGGCGCGCTGATCGAGGGCCTTCGCCGCTGGCGCGTGCCACATGTGACCGAAGCGGGGCTGCAGCACCTGCGCGAAGCCACGGTGCGCGCGCAGGTGGTGGTGCTGTTTGCGCACTGGTGCGAAGCCGGGCCCGGCAGCGCGGACGGTGGTGCGCTGGAACTGGCCGATGGCGCGCACCCGCCGGCCGGCATCGAACAGGCCCTGGCGCCAGGGTTCACCGGCACGCTGGACCTCTGCAGCTGCACGTCCATCACGCTGGCCGCGCACCTGAAGGCCCGCCGCGGCGACGCGCTGAGCACCATCTACAACACCGAGCTGCTCGATCCGCTGCCGGCCTACGTGATCGTGCGCGAGCTGATCGGGCACTGCCTGAAGACCGGCCTGGACTACCGGCTGGCACGGCTGCAGACTGCGGCCACACTCGCGAGGAGCCGATGAGCATCCAAGCCCTGCTGCAGCGCCACTACGCGCCCACCGGCCTCGCTGGCGCCAAGCCGCGCCGCGCGGCGCTGATCGATGACCTGCAGCGCCACTACCGCGTCAACGTGCGGCTGCACCTGTTCGTGCTGGTGCTGCTGGTGCTGGCGCTGGTGGCCGCCGCCGGCTTCGTGGCCTGGCACGCGCCGCTGGAGAACAAGGACCTCGCCGCCGTGATCGCCGCGCTGGGGGCCTTCTTCGGCGCCGCCGTGGAGCTGGTGCGGCGCGTCACGCGCGAGTGGAGCCAGGCGCGGCTGCTGGTGTCGGTGGTGGGCTCGATGAACGACGAGCAGGCCACGGCACTGGTCGCCAAGCTGCTGGAGACCCCGCGCGGCTGAGGCAGGGCAGCGCTCAGGCGCGCGCCACCACCACCTCGGCCAGCCGCGTGGTGTAACGCGGCGAGCGGCGCTCCTGGCGCGAGGCGTGCGCGCTCGGCCCCGGGCGGCGCGCTGCGCTGGCCACCGCCACGGCGTCGCGCCCGAAACGGCGGTTGACGGCGTCGAGTGCCGTCATCAATGCGCTGCGGTCACGCGCCGGGGTTTCGTCGCTGTACCCGGCGCCGGGCTCGGCGGCAAGGAGCTCCAGCGCTTGCTGTTGCTGCCCCTGGCGCTGCAGATCGACCAGCATCACACCCGCCTTCACGTAGGGGTGGCCGGGCTTGAAGATGCCCCGCAACGTGCGCACGGCGGCGCTGATCAGCACGCGCGTGTCGGCGCTGGGGCTCGGCAGTGGCAGCGTGGCGCTGCCGGCGTGCTGGCGGTCCTGCGGGCGGAAAGGGCTGGTGTTGACGAACACATGCACGGCACCGGCCACCTGGCCCTGCGCGCGCAGCTTTTCGGCCGTGCGGCTGGTGAACTGGCTCACCGCTTCGATGAGCGCCGGCAGCTCGCCCACCGGCTGGCCGAAGGAGCGCGAGCACATGATCTGCTGCTGCTCGGCCGGCGCATCTTCCACGGCCAGGCAGCTGGTGCCGCGCAACTCCAGCACCGTCTTGTGCACGACGACGCTGAAGGTCCGGCCGAGCGTGGCCGCATCGGCGCGCTTCAGGTCGAACACGCTGTGGATGCCCCGTTCGTGCAGCTTGGCGGCGGTCTTCGGGCCGATGCCCCAGACATCACCCACGTCGGTGGCCGCCATGACTTCGTCGAGCCCGGTGCTGCCGAGCGCGGCGAGGTCGCACACCTGTGCCAGCCCGGCCGGGTAGCGGCCGGGTTTGCGCTCGGCCGTCTTGGCCACGTGGTTGGCGAGCTTGGCCAATGTCTTGGTGGCGCCGAAGCCGACGCTGGTGGGCAGGCCGGTCCAGCGCAAGACCTGGCGGCGCAGGTCGCGCCCGGCGGCCGTGCGGTCGCCGGGCACACCGTCGAAGTCGAGGAAACACTCGTCGATGCTGTAGATCTCCTGGCGTGGCGCGTAGGCCGCGGCCAGCGACATCATGCGTGCCGACATGTCGCCATAGAGCTCGAAGTTGGCCGACAGCGCCACCAGGCCCGCCGTGCGCTCCAGGTGCCGCACCTCGAACCAGGGCTGCGCCATGCGCACGCCGAGGTCCTTGGCCTCGTTGCTGCGGGCGATGCAGGCGCCGTCGTTGTTGGACAGCACGACCACCGGCCGGCCTTCCAGCGCCGGGCGGAACACCCGCTCGCAGCTCACGTACATGTTGTTGACGTCGACGAGCGCGAACACGCTGCGCCTCAGGCCAGGACCGACACCGGCCTGACGACGTGGGTGACGACGCCCCAGATGTCGAAGCCCGCGCCGTCGCCGCGCACGATGTCGGCCACGCCGGGGTCGGTGGCACGCAGGCGGGCCTCGCCGCCGTGCTGCTGCAGGCGGCGGCAGACGAACTCGTCGTCGACGACGGCGATGACCACATCGCCATGGCCGGCGTCGAGCGCGCGGTCGATCAGCGCCAGGTCACCATCGCCGATGCCCGCCTCGGCCATGGCGGAGCCGGCGATGCGCATCAGGAACGCGGCCTGCGGGTGCTGGATCAGGATCTCGTTGAGGTCGAGCCGCGTGACACCACTTTCACCCGCCGGTGAGCCGAAGCTGAGCGCCACGCGGCTGCGTGGCGTGCCAGCGGCGTCGCCCGCCCGCTCACGGAGCATGGCGCTGCACCGGCTCGCCGTTCACGAACACCTCGTCACCCTGCACCTCGATGACGATGGCGCCGTAGCGGCTGTTCCAGACCCAGCGCTCGCGCACCGGCGCCGTCACAGCCAGGCCCAGACGCGGTTCAGGCACTGGCCCAGCCAGCGGGGCAGCCGGTGGCGGGCGGGTTGGTAGTGGTAGCGAAGCGGCGGCTGACATTGCATGGCTCTCTCCTGCGGGAAGGGTACTGTATAAAACAACAGTATCCAATGCAAGCAGCTTCGCGCGGCGCACATCCTGCCGCGTTAGCGAGTTTCCCCGGTTGATGGCCCCGGTGGCGCAGCCAAGAATGCGCCGCGTTCTTCATAACATATGATGATTGGAGACACCATGACGGTCAGCCATGGGCCCGTTCGCCGGGCCTTCATCGCCAGCCTGCTGGCGCTCGCGGCTTCCGGCGCCTCGGCGCAGAACTACCCCGACAGGCCCATCACGCTGATCGTGCCCTGGGGCGCCGGCGGCGGCACCGACGCGGTGGCGCGCATGGTGGGCAGCCTGCTGGAGAAGGACCTGGGCCAGCCGGTGAACGTGGTCAACCGCACCGGCGGCTCCGGCGTGGTGGGCCACGCGGCCATCGCGGGTGCGGCGCCTGATGGCTACACGATCGGGATGATCACCGTGGAGATCACGATGATGCATCACCAGAAGCTGACCGAGCTCAACCCCGCCAGCTACACGCCGCTGGCGCTGATGAACCTCGATCCGGCCGGCTTCCAGGTGCGCGCCGACGCGCCCTACAAGACCATGGCCGACGTGCTGGCCGCCATCAAGGCCAACCCGGGCAAGTTCAAGGCCAGCGGCACCGGCCAGGGTGGCATCTGGCACCTGGCGCTGGCGGGTTGGCTGCGGGATGCGAAGGTCGATCCGGCCGCCGCGCCCTGGGTGCCGAGCAACGGCGCTGCGCCGGGCCTGCAGGACCTGGTGGCCGGCGGCGTGGAGTTCGTGCCCTGCTCGCTGCCGGAGGCTCGTTCGCTGATCGAAGCGGGCAAGGTGAAGTCGCTCGCGGTGATGGCCGGCAGCCGCTCGGCGCTCTTCCCCAACGTGCCCACGCTGAAGGAGGCCACCGGCAGCGACTGGGCCACCGGCGCCTGGCGCGGCATCGCGGCGCCCAAGGGCCTGCCCGCGCCGGTGGTGGCCAAGCTGGAAGCGGCGCTGAAGAAGGCCTACGACAGCAAGGAGTACAAGGACTTCATGGCCCAGCGCGGCTTCGGCACGATCTGGGGCAACGGCGCCGAGTTCGCCAGCTTCATGGCCAAGGCCGATGGCGACATGAAGGCGGTGATGACGGCCGTGGGCATCGCCAAGTAAGGCGCCTGCAGCGTGCGCCGCATCGACCGCTGGCTGGGCCTGGCACTGGCCCTGCTGGCGGGCGCCGTGCTGTGGTCCTCGCGCGCCTTCCCGGCCGTGCCAGGGCAGAAGGTGGGCGCGGGGTTCCTGCCGGCGCTCGTGGGCGCGGGGCTGCTGCTGTGCGGGCTGGCACTGGTGTGGCGCAGCTGGCGTGGCGCCTACGCCGAAGAAGACGCCAGCGCCGCCGAGCGCGAGCCCGAGCGCCTGGGCCCGGCGGCGGTGGTCATCGGCGTGGTGGTCGGCTACATCACACTGGCTGATCGCATCGGCTTCCTCATCGTCGCCCCGCTTGGGCTGTGGGCCGTGTTCACGGCGCTGCGCGTGAAGCCGCTGCCAGCACTGGCTTGGGCCGTGGCCGGCACCGTGATCGTGCACCTGGCCTTCTACAAGCTGCTGCGCGTGCCGCTTCCGTGGGGTGTGCTGAGGCCGCTGTACTGAATGGACGCCATCGCCACCGCCTTCGGGCTCGTCTTCCAGCCCTACGTGCTGGCCGTGATCCTGGGCTCGGCCGTGTACGGCCTCTTCGTGGGCGCGATCCCCGGCCTCACGGCGACCATGGCGACCGCGCTGCTGGTGCCGGTGACCTTCTTCATGCCGCCGGTGCCGGCGGTGGCGGCCATCGTCACCGCCACCGCGATGGCGATCTTCAGCGGCGACATCCCCTCGGCGCTGCTGCGCATGCCGGGCACGCCGGCGAGTGCGGCCTACACCGACGAGGCCTACCTGCTCACCAAACGCGGCATGCCGGAGATGGCGCTGGGCGCGGGGCTCGTGTTCTCGGTGCTGGGTGGCATCTTCGGCGTGCTGGTGCTCATCGTCGCGGCGCCGGCGCTCGCGGAGGTGGCGCTGAAGTTCAGCAGCTTCGAGTACTTCTGGCTCGTGATGCTGGGCTTCAGCTGCGCGGTGTTCGTGGCCGGCCGTGACCTGCTCAAGGGCCTGGTCTCGCTGCTGCTGGGCCTGCTGATCGCCTGCGTGGGGCTGGACAACCCGGCCGGCGCGCCGCGCTACACCTTCGGCAACGCCGAGCTGATGGGCGGCATCTCGCTGATCCCGCTGATGATCGGCATGTTCGCCATCAGCGAGGTGCTGCGTTTCGCGGTGGCGCAGAGCCAGCCGGTGATGGCGCTGGAGCGGCCGTTCGGCAACGTGTTCAGCGGCATGTGGGCGCTGCTCAGGAAGTACCCGGTGCAGCTGCTGCGCGGCTCCGCGCTGGGCACGGCCGTGGGTGCGCTGCCGGGTGCGGGGGCCGACATCGCGGCCTGGATGTCGTACGCGGTGTCCAAGAAGTTCTCCAAGGAGCCACAGAAGTTCGGCACCGGGCATGTGGAAGGCATCGTCGAGAGTGGTGCCGCCAACAACTCGGCGCTCGGCGGCGCGTGGATTCCGGCGCTGGTGTTCGGGATCCCGGGCGATTCGATCACGGCCATCGCCATCGGCGTGCTGTACCTGAAGAACATGAACCCGGGGCCGACGCTCTTCGTCGACAACCCGCAGAACATCTACGCCGTCTTCATCGTCTTCATCCTGGCGCAGATCCTCATGCTGCCGCTGGGATGGATGGCCATCAAGGCCGCCAAGCAGGTGCTGCGCATCCCGGCGCGTGTGCTGATGCCGCTGATCCTGCTGTTCTGCATCGTCGGCAGCTTCGCCATCAACAACACGGCGTTCGGCGTCACCGTGATGCTGCTGGCCGGCATCGCCGCCTTCTTCATGGAGCGCTGGGGCTTCCCGGTGGCACCCACGATCCTGGGCGTGGTGCTGGGCACGATGCTGGAGGAGCAGTTCTTCAGCAGCATCGTCAAGGCCGACGGCAACCTGCTGGTGTTCGTTGAAAGGCCGATCGCCGCGGCGCTGGCGCTGCTGACGCTCGGCCTGTGGACCTGGCCGCTGCTGAAGCGGCTGAAGCGCTCCTAGGAGCGTGGGCGGCAGAAGTCTGCCGAGCCCAGGTGTTTGATCAATTGCTGC
>VFQQ010002829.1_pt1 | contig 18329 bp, 29 predicted proteins | sample 3512341 | NCBI WGS metagenome assembly VFQQ01 (sample SAMN10412373, study PRJNA504923) | tailings metagenome | isolation source: Relicate 2 Philex TSF1 revegetated site | place: Philippines: Tuba, Benguet | collected 2017-08-29 | reverse complement strand
AACCCTGGGCAGCAGGCTGTGTGAGCTGCTGCTACTAATCAGTGGCATTTATCTCCCCCCCCCCAAGCCGCAAGCCAGATACAGCAGGCCACCAGCTGCTCATACCCTCCACCCACCGCTAATGGTACCGTTGGTGGTGTTGAGGAATTTAGTGCCGCAGCTATTGGGTGGCGCGATGCCACCGTAGCCTGCAACAGGAGCGCAAGACAAGGCGGTGTGAGTTCCCCACTCAGCACTGGTGCTGAACTGATAGCAAACTCCCTGCCTACCGTTGTTGCAGCCCGCAGGGTCACCGCAGTAGCCCCATGCCGTGCAGGCCGGGTCCGCCACGCATCTGCACAGGGGCAGCAGACGGTGTGAAGATGATCGATTAATCGGTAAGAAGGCAACTTCCACAAGGGGTTTGTCGCTTTGTCGCTGCCTCCTTACTAGCCACACTGTACAACTCCTCCTCACGTGTCGCAAGCCCTCCCTCCCGCCTCACTTGGCGCAGCAGGTGGCTGCATCCACTCCATACCACGAGTCCAGCACATCCCCCTTCACGTTGCTGTTGGGCAGGTAGATGCACTGCCCCTGCTGCTCCGCCGGCGGCGCCGGCGACCAGCCCTGCGGCCACGGCTGGGCCAGCGTTTGCAGCGGGGCATCTGCAAAGGAAGGCTCAGAGCCGGGGGGCTGCTGCACCCAGGGTGCCGTGCCGTCGGCGCTCCTGTTGGGGATCAGGCCGGCTGTGAAAGGCACTGTGTAGATGGCTCGAAAGGCGCCTCGGGCGGCAAACTTGATGGAGGCGTTGCTGGGCGACAGCTCGTGCTGCCGGAACAGCTGGCAGGTGCCTGCCCGCGTCAGCTTGGCGTGCCCGTCGTCGCAGCCGCCGCTGCAAGTAGGCGGTGATGCAGTGAGCAGCAGCAGCTGTTGAGCTGAGCAGCCAGGAGTTTGGGCGTCTAGGACAGCAGCAAGGCATTTGTCATGCACATCCCCTGGCACGCCCGCAATCCCCAAAACCGCCAACTCCTCACCTGTCTGCTGGGCAGAAGGCAAACGCGGAGCACTGCGGCTCCTGAGCACAGCGCCAGCAGCACACATCCAGGAGAGGCGTGTTGTAGGAAACAATGGCATCGCCAGCGGGCAGCGACTGCGGGAAGGCGGCGCAGGCTCCCTGCTGCAGGGCGGGCGGCGGTGCGCTCCAGCCAGCCCCAGGCCAGGCAGGGGCGCCTGCTTGGTCCAGCACCCCACCAGCCGCTGCCTCAGGCGCCGGCGGTGGGAGCGGCTGCGCAGGCGGCTGGCGTGTGGCTGGCGGCTGTGGGCCGGAGTCTGCTGCAAGCTGCTCAGCAGCGGGCGGGGCCGCCACCAATGGCCCCGTGCTGGGCTCAGGGAAAAGGATGGGGCGGGGCAGCTTCCTGGCTGGTGGAGGGGAGAGCTCCTCTGCCTCTGGGGCAGGCGCGGGGGCTGCTGTGCCTGCTGCGCTCACAAAGCCGGCATGCATGGCTGTTGCAAAGCCGGTGGTCTGCTCGGTGCCTCTGAAAAGAAACTCCAAGGAGGTCTCTGCGGCAAGAGCAAGGGCCACCGGGGTTGGAACGTATTACTGCGGCAGGGAACGACAAGACGGACACAGGCAACAAGGTCTGCAGGTGCACGTGCAAGGCAGCCACCCACCGTTGACGGGGCCCTTCAGGTGCTGCGAGAGCAGGTAGCATGACTTGTAAGGCAGCGTGCCGCCGGTGCCGTCGGGGCACCTGCCGGTGGGGCCAGGGAGCGCCAAGAGCATGCCTTCAGCCCCAGAGAACAGATGCAAACCCAGCAAGACAGTCTCGAGCACGCGGTGCAGTCTGTAGACATGACGGTTTCCCCACGATGCAGCCCCCCACCCAGCCCAGGAATTGCTCACCCGGGCAGCACGGGGCAGAACAGGTACACATCACATCCCGGCGTGGCAGCGCACTGCTCGCAGCAAAAGGTGCTGTTGGTGCCTTGGAAGTCTTGCAGCACGTCCCCGGCAGGGTTGGAATTCGGCAGGACTGTGCATCGCCCCTCTTGCTCCGCTGGCGGCGCTTCGCTCCAGCCTGCCGGCCAGGGCTGCACCCCCGGGCGCTGCAGCGGCGGCACAGTCGACTCGGGCAGCAGGGTGTTTCTTCCGGGCCGCAGCGGCGGCAGCTCTTCAGCGGGGGCTGCCGCTGCTACTGTTGATTCAGCCTCTGGGGCCGGAGCCGCAGCCGCTGCTTGCTGGCTGGCTCCAGGCTGGGTTTGAGGCTCTGTGGCTGGGGCTGGAACCGCTGCCCCAGCCTCGGGTTCCGGCGCAGGCGCCACCATCGCCGCTGCTGCTGCCGCTGCTGCGCTGGGTTTTGGGCCCAGCAGCAGGCCGCTGATCCAGGGAACGTCTGGCCCCTTGCTTGCGAACGGCGGCTCAGACGGGGGCTGGGTTAGAGACGCGCCTGCCACCGCTGGCTGTAACTTCAGCAGGCAAGTGCTGGCCGGCACTGCGCCTGTCTCGCCATCGCACCTGCGGGGCAGAGCGGCAGGAGGGATATTGGCACCTGTCTTGCGACTGCATGCATGCGTGTGATGTGCTGCATACACGCGACCGTGTGCCTTGTGTGCAGCAAGCTCAGCAGACGATCAAACTACTGCTCTGCTCACCCGCCCTCCTTCTGGATGGGGCAGAAGCTGAACACATTGGCGTCTGGGTGCCGCAGCATCTGTGCGCAGCAATCAAAGGACGAGTTGGCAGCGCTGGTGCCCAGCACCACCTGCCCGGCAATCTCTGAGTTGGTGAGCTGCAGGCACGCGCCGCCTGCAGGAAAGTGCGGTGCAGTGTGGCAGGAAGTAAGGGAAGCTGAGTCGGTGGGAGTAAAGTCATAAACGCAGGCATAGCACAGCAGCAAGGCCGCAGGCTTGCTGGGCTGAGATGCAACGCCCATGCACTGACCTGCAAGTGTGCCTGCTGGAGCAATGGTGGCTCGCCGAGGTGTCCAACCTTCGGGCCCCTGGGCTGGCGCACTCTGTGCCTCCGAGGCCGGAGCAGGCTGGGTGGGCACCTCTGCTGCCAAGCCCGGCAGACCAGGCACAACTGCTGCTGGGACGGTTGTGGTGGCACTCTCAGCCTGAGGAGCCGGTCCAGCAGTCTGGCCAGGGGCCAGCGGCCGCAGCTGCACAGAGGTGCCTGCCGCCACTGGAGTCAGCGGTTGCTCTGCTGAAGTGCCAGCCATGCCACCGGCCGAGGGAGCGATGGTTGCAGCTGGCCCACCCGCCACGGATGGGGTACTAACGGGCAGCTGGACAGCCGGCCGAGCGCTGGCGGCAGGGCCACTGGTCTGCTCAGCTGCCGGCGTTGCTGCTCCAGGTATTATTGGAACAACGCCAACAGAAACGGCTGCCTCGGCAGCTGGGGCCGGCGCCTGAGTGAACGCGACCAGGAAGGCCACAGGCGCAGTCAGCTGCTCATCGGGCTTGGTGGCCATGAACCAAGTGGTTGCGCCGCTGGCATTCACGCCAACTGAAATGACGACGTTGTCGGGCTCCTCCGCCTGCGGCAGGGGAGCGAACGTGGCTGGCGTGAGCACAGGGCAGCTGCGGCGGCAGCGCGGCGGCGGCGGCAACTCAGCATGGCACAAGCAAACGCCTGCCGCAGCCAGCACGCGCCCTCTTGGCGGCCAAGGCGGACTGGCCGGCTGCCGGGACGAGCAGCAGCGCCAGGGTTGCGGCCAGGCGGACGATCTGAAGTCCAGCGGGCACCATGGCGGCCGAGTGCTGTTCAATGGCACAGCAAGCGTCTACAGGCGAAGTGGCTTGCAAGTCTGGTCCGCCTTGCCATGCTTGCTCGCCCTCTGTAAAGTCCCGAGCTGAATGCAAGCCTTGTGAGCAGCAATGTTGATCTTAAACATAACCCAAACTGTTGAGCCTGCCACAGCAACCACCCCACAGCAACCGCCCCCATTGGCCGGCTGCTTGCCGCCACCACCTCCTCCTTCGCCGACCTGCTTGCTTTTCAATTCAGAGGCACAGCTCTACGGCAAGACTACAGGGTTGTGGTACGTGCAGGCGTCAGAAGGCCAGCCCTGCACGCTGCATCTTGCGGGCTCGGAAGTAGGAGTGCCGCCCAGCCCCCGATGATGCCGCCGCTGCCCCCGCCGCGCCGCCACCTGCCGCCCGCCCGCCAAAGTTGAGCGTCTGCTGACCCGGCGCATCATCTGCATCCGCCTCGAATTTGACCACTGCTGCGTGCTGCTCCAGCAAGGGATTGCAGGTGGACCAGCTGCAGGGAGAAGCCGCAGCAGCAGCCAGCGGTCAGAACGCACTGAAACATATGCATAGTGCAACACGGCTGCACAACAGTTGCCCGGGCAGGCCTGATCCCACCAGGGCTCAACCATTGGTGGCTGCACATACGACATGCGGGCAAACCCCCACATGTGATTCCAGGCTGCCACACACCCAAGCAGGGCACGCGCCTGAAGCGTACGAGGGAGGGGAAGCCAAACACGCGGTCGATGGACGCCTCCAGCCACTTCTTGGTCTCAGGGTCCGCTGGGTAGCCGCTGCAGGGCATCGAAGAGCACAACAGCAGGCGGATGAAACTGGCATTGTGGGTGGGATAGGCAACACGTACACTTCTGCTCAAGGTGAAGTGCCCTGTTTGAGGCCTTGTGAACCCTGGTGACCCCCCGCGCTGCCCTAGCACCCCGCCACCCAGCAGCCGGCGCGCCTGCCAAAGTGTGTGGAGATGCCGGCCGCCTCCTGCAGCACAAAGTCGCGCAGGGCGTGGTCCCGCGTCACCTTGGCCACAATCGAGGCTGCGGGGCGGAGCAGAGGGCAGTAGGTAACCCAGGAGAGAGATGCAGCATTAGTATCGCACGCTGGGTTGCGTCGTTGGGCTGGCAGCAGAGCATGGAGGGCTGTGTGTTGCAAGCGCAAGATCTGGGCCGGCGCTCATGCCAGCCAAGAATGAGTTTCCCACATCAAAGCCCAACCGCAGCAGCGCTGCATGCACATTGTGCCACGGCAGGGACGGCGGCATGAGAGATGCTGCCCTACTGGCGCGCAGCAGCTCAGCGACAAGGAGGCCCACCTGCGCTGACGATGGGATACGTTGCATCTGCTTTGGCCTCCACAGTGAACTGAACGCCTGGGAAGCGCTGGCTCAGCCGCTCCTGCGCTAGAGGGGTGGCAGTGGCAACCACTGTTAAGACAACTGCTGCGTGAGCCTCAAACCGGTCTGAACCGTGGCCCAGTGGGCTTGCGGCCGGAGTGTTGCGGTCTGTCCAAGTCACCCATGCATGCTTCCATGCGCCGCCCCGCTGTCTGCTGCCCTTCTCCAGCCCACCGCAAAGCACCCTCTGCACCCCTAAGACCCCGCCCTTGCCTTGTGCTTGGTTGTGTCGCCCAGGGCATCAATGTACGCCTCCGCCAGGTTCACGCCTCGCGCCAGCACCCCCTCAATCAGCTGCCGGGCGCATGTGCAATGGGAGCAGGGTGAGGTGAGCAGCGAAAGCAGGGGTGAGGTGCACAGCCAACACATGGCCTGCGCAGCATTGGTGCGCCCCTTACACAAGGTCAGCCCCACGGGCCAGCAGCCACACACATGGCCTCAGCCAGTTGCAGCTTCTGACCCCACCTTGCAGGTGGACTCAAATGCCAGCGCATTGAGCGACACGCGCTCGCGGCTCAGCATCTTGCCTGCAAGGGCAGGAGGGGGTGTGCACTATCTTGTCATTGCAAGCTGCTGGCAGGGCGCCCAATTTCCCAAGCCTCAAAAACTCAGCAAGGCCGGCAGCAAATCGCACTTCTGGACGGCAACGTAACCAACCACACGACCGCCTACATGCAGCAGCGGAGCATTGTCAAGTCAAACTCGAAGCCCCCATCTCCTCCGAATATCGCATCCCGGCCACCGAGCGCACCCGAGATGACGGCGGCGGACAGCACATCCGCCTCGTAGCCCAGCAAGCCGCCCTGCGCCTGTATCGCCTCATACAGCCGCTCCCGCTTCTCCTCGTTCAGCGTCTTGGAGTCGGCAAAGCCCCTGCGGAAGGGGACGGACAGCTGATGTTGTTTTGGCTCTGGTCCAGTGGTTTCAGAGGCTCTGGATACAAGGTGCAGACGGGCGGCATGCACAGCCCAAGTTGCTCTGCCCGCAATGTGGCGAAGCATGCGTCGCAGACAGACGCCTGCAGCGGCACCCGCCCTGTCGCTGCGCCTCACATGGCTTTGAGCTCCTTGCTCTTGCTGATGGGCGCCCAGGCTGTGGCATACACCACTGCAGCAGGTTGCGCACACGTTGGTGAGCACAACAGCCGGAGCCAGGCGGGCACGGCCAGGCGAGCGAGTAAATCAGGTAGCGAAGCAAACATGCTGGCTGTTGTACACACAGTAATTCAAACCCAACATTCACTTACTGGGTCCTAGCACAGGCCCGCGGCCGGCTTCATCTGCAACATGTGCCGGGCAGGGCGCGAAGCAGTGAGGCGGCGGCAGGCGGCGAACCCGCAGCGGCGACGGCGGTGGCGGCGGCTGGCAGGTCACGCACCTATGCCCAGGCAGCAGGGCTCGCTGTACCACGCTGGCTGCTCCTGTGCTGCAGCCTCCTGCGCCATGGCTCGCTGCCTTGCTTTCAAAGGCGGGGCCTGGCACCAGCTGCTGGGTGGCGATGAGCTTCAGGCAGGCAGCTGGATGCGATGACACCGCGATCAGAAGCTCTGATGGACCGGAAGAGGCGTGTTGCCGGATGCCGAGCTGGAGGCGCAAAGTGGCATGGCATAGTGACCCGCAAGCCTTGCCATGCACAATCCTAGACCCATCAGACGCCATCGCACCGTCTCAAGCTTGCAGCCGCCACTGCTGGCTGCAGGCGCGATGCCGGGCGAGCAAGTCTCGGCCCTGACGGCTGGGGACACGGTGAGCGACCCAGCATCGAAGCCTGATACATAAAATATATGCGGGCTGTGCGCTGGGTGCACGGCGCGGGTATGCATGGTGCGCCGCTCACTTCACAGGCCCTGCCCGTCTCCCCTGCAGCTCCTGGCACACTTCTGGGACTTAGCGTCGCTCGAAGAGGTGAGCTTGCAACCGGAAGCATAAGCCACCAGCCGCCGCCGCCACTGCCGCCGCTGCTGCCGCCGCCGCCGGGCAGCACTGCTCCTGGCTGCTCACCCACCGTTGTCCCCCATCCTCTCGGCGACAGGATGTGCGTGAGAAAGCGGCTGCCGCGCTGGTGGAGGCGCTAGTGGCCAACCAGGCGGAGTTTGATGCAGAGTCGGGGGCAGAGGCGAGCGATGAGGAGGCAAACGGCGCCATTGGCGGCGGCGGCAAGGCACGGGAGGTGTCGCGCGCCCTGCGCCGTTGCTCGCCGCTCATGATCTACGCTTTCAAGCGGCTGTGCCGCGGCCTGGGGTCCAGCAGGCAGGGCGCCCGCCAGGGCTTCTCCCTCGCCATTGCCAGCCTGCTGGGCGCGGTGCAGTGCATCGAGCCGGCAGAGGCGGTGGTGGCCATCGAGGGCGTGCTGGAGCCTGTGGGCAAGGTGAGGCTGTGGTTCAGCCAGCTGAGCGGTTGGGTAGCTCATCCCTGCCTGCTGTGTTTTTGGCATGCCATTTAGACAGACGTAGCTGGCTCTTTGCCCAGCCAACCGTTCACACAGCCGCACCACACGGATGCTGCACATCTCCCCAACCAAGCCATGCCTGTGCTCCTGCCACTCCCTCTTCTCTCCAGGGCTCGGAGCTGCGTGATGCGCTGCTGGGCCGCATCTTTGGCTACGCGGCAGTCGTGCGCTCCGGCCGCCCGCTGCCGGCGGCGCTGGCCGGCAGCCTGGCAGCAGGGCTGGTGGCGGCAGCGGCCAAAAAGTCGTTCCTGCGGGAGGTGGCAGGTGAGAGCTGCCTGCTTTTTGGCAGCACCGTTGCTAGGATACTGCTGCTGCTGTGGGTGTCCTCTGCTCCTGCATGTCGGGTTGCACTGCCGGGGCTGTGTGCTCAGGTTGCCGAAGTGCGGCCTCCCGCTTTGCCCTCCCACTTTGCCCGGCCGCAGGCGCGGTGCTTCTGGAGCTGTGCACCGCTGTGGACAGTGCCACGCTGGCAGGCCTGGTGGAGGGAGCCTCAGCTCCCCTGGCGCCCTGGCTGACTGCCGCTGCAGCGGACTCCTCCCCCGAAGCGCTGCTGCTGGCACTGCGCCTGTGGCCGCGCCTGCCAGCAGCCGCCGTGGCCGCCTGCCCGCTGCTGCCGGGCGGCTTCAAGGCGAAGCAGCTGCCGGCGGCCATGTGGAGCGAACCTTCTGTGGCGGCAGGCAGCAAGGCGGTGGCGGCGGCGGCAGCCGCGTTCTTCACCAAGCAACACCTCGCCGCACTGCTGCCCGTGCTGCGCGCGACCACAGCGTCGCACCCGCGCCTGCACAGCGTGTGGCCCACCCTGCTGGCACTGCTCATCCCCGGCTTTAGCGCCGACAAGGTACGCTCGTTGGTGCTGCGTCTTGGGCGGCTGGGTGGGGTCCGCAGGATCCGGCTATTTGCCGCAAGTGAGTCAGCTGCTGCTGTTGCTTGTGTTGCTTTCGCTCCTGCTGCTGCGCTTGCGCACCGCCTGCCCTGCCGTCTACTGCTTTGTTCATCAGGAATCTTCTTCAACCCATCCACCTGCAGGAGCAGCGCGACACCGGCTCTAAGGCGCCCGCACGCCCGGCAGCTGCGCCGCTGGAGGCATTCTGGTCCACAGTGGTCGACGGTGACCTGGTACGTTTCAGCGCTTGCAATGGCGCTGCCTGCATGCAGAGATTGCAGCCTCCGTGCCGCCCAGCAGCATGCCAGCACCACGTGGTTTTCGTGCCACTTGCCAGTATCGCTGCAGTTCAGCGGTACTTTTGTTCGGTTGGAGTCGAAATTGACCGGCCGGTCTTCCCCTTCCCAAATGCTGCTACCCCTCAGGTGGCCTCCTCCCACGAGCGCAAGTACCTGGCCTTCACGCTCTTCCAGCTGCTGCTGCCGCACCTGGGGTGAGGCATGTGCTGTGCGGCCCGCTGCTGGTGCGCCTGTGAGGCGGCCAGCATCATTTGCAGGGTAAAGCGACCACATGCACGCAGCAGTAGGCACAGACCCTTGGGGTCTCGATAGCTACCCACTCGCTGGTCTGGTCGCCAACCTTGGCTGCCTGCCCGCCGCCATGCCCCCGCCCACAAACCCGCAGCCCCGACCAGGTGTCCTTGGTGTTCACCCCCGCGTTCCTGCGCTGCCTGGCCACCAACCTGAAGAAGGCCGACTCCCACCTGCACGCCGGCGCCAAAAAGTGCGCGGAGCGCATCGGCGGCTACTGCGAGCGCACACCCGGTGAGACAGTGGCAGGGAGCGGGGGAAGGGCAGGCGACTGGGGAGGCGCTGGCGGTGCCATGGCACAGTGCGTTGCGGAGGAGGCAGCCGGTTTGACGCTGCTTATCAAAGGCGACGAGCACCGGGCCGCAGCACACGGCATGCTTCTGAGAGTGAGCTCACTGCTCCTGCCCCCCCTCCCCACCGTCTCACCCGCAGAGGTGCGCATCGCGGTGGCGCTGGCGCTGCAGCGCCACGGCGGCGCTGAGCTGGAGCGGTACGCGACGGGCGGTACCGGCAAGGACAAGAAGGGCGACAAGGCGGACAAGAGCAAGGCGGCGGCGGAGGGTGGCAAGGACGCTGGGAAGGATGCAGGGAACACAGACGGCAAGGCGGCGGCAGAGGGCCTGCAGCAGTACGTGCGGCAGCTGCAGGACGCTTTCCTCTCCGGCGGCAGCGACAAGGCGGCGGGCAGCGAGGCCGATGAGGCCGCCGGCGCGGCCGCGGGCCAGCAGCAGCGGCAGTGGGCGGTGGAGCAGCTGTGCTCGGTGCTGAAGCAGCGGGCGGCTCCGGCGGCGGTGAAGCTGGAGGTGCTTCGCTTCCTGGCGGTGCATGCGCTCTTCTCCATCGATGCCGCGGCCGCCAAGAAGGTGGGTGCAGGTGGTGTGCTGCTGCGCGGATTCAGCTGGTGAGGGCTGTTTGTGGGCTGGTGACCTGAGGAGGCCTGGAGCGGCCGAGTGTTTGTTTGGCCGCTCAGGGGCTGCCAAGTGGCATGCTGGGTTGTGCGGCCCTTGCCTCGCATGCAGACGTACCGCTGGCCTGGGTGCATGTACAAGCTGCTTCACCATACGCCCCTGCTGTCCAACTCGCTGTATATGTGTGCACCTTCTCTCTTGACCTGCAGAGCAAGGACGCGGAGGTCAAGGTGGCAGCGTCCCGCAGCGTGGATGTGCCGCTGCCGCTACGCCAGCTGTGCGCTGCCCGCCTGATCACCTTGGCCGACAGCCTGGACAAGCAGCAGCAGCAGCACCCGCAGCAGCAGCAGGGCGGCAAGGGTGGCAAGGGCGGCGCGCCCGACCTGCAGCAGCAGAAGGAGCAGCAGCAGCAAGGCGGCAAGGAGGCGGCGGCACGGCATGAGTTCCTGGGCAGTGTGGCCGCGCTGGTGGGCAAGCTGCAGCAATCTGGGGCTGCCACCCTGGCCACGGCGGCAGAGGGCGAGGAGGCGGCGGTCGAAGCAGCCGAGGCGGCAGCTGAAACGCTGCAGCGTACGCTGGCTCGCATGCAGGCACGGATGGCGGCCGGCGGCGGCACGCCCGCCGAGCAGCAGCGGCTGCGCGCGCTGACGCACCTGCTGCGCCTGCTGCTGCTGCACACGCTGGCTGACCCTGCATCTGCGGACGCTGCGCTGGCTGCTGACCTGGACACTGTTGAGGCTGTGGCCATTGAGGGCCAGGCCGCGCCGCAGCAGGCAGCCAAGGCGGGCGGCGGCGGCGACGGCGGCAGCGGCAGCGATGAGGAGGATGGCGGGGCTGGGGAGCAGGCGCCGCACTGGCACGACACGCTGATGGATGTGCTGCTGTCGCTGCTGGCGCGCAACGCGGCGCCGCTGCCGTCTGCCCCGCTGCGCGACGCAGTGGAGCATGCGTTCCGCGCCTTTGCTGATGAGCTGACCGCCACAGGTGTGTGGTGGAGTGCGGCTGCTGTGAGGCTGTGTGCTGTTGGGTGCAGCTGGCGAGGAGCTGTTGTGAATGGGATTTGGAGGCCAGGCGGGCTGCCTGCCATTTGTTTCCCCCTCGCAGCGCTTGCGCCCGCTGCTATGGCATGCACCGCCACCCTTTCTGCGGGTGCTCCTAATCAGCCACATCTCCTTCAACTCCACTCTAAGTCAAGCCCTCAACATCCCTTCCCTCCGCTGCGCAGGCATGGGCGACATGCTGCGCGTGCTGGCCCGCCCGCTGGACAGCAGCACTCAGGAGGACGGAGATGTTTACGCCTCGTCTGATGAGGAGGAGGAGGAAGAGGAGATGGAAGTGGATGGGGAGGCTAAGGAGGAGGGCAGCGATGAGGAGGAGGACAGCGAGGAAGAGGAGGAGGAGGATGGCAGCGAAGAGGAGGAGGAGGAGGCTAAGCTTGCCAAGGGCGCGGCGGCAGCAGCAGCGGCCAAGCAGGCGGGCAGCGGCGGCGAGGAGAGCGGGTCTTCCAGCGAGGACGAGGAGGGCATGACAGGTGCAGCGGTTGGGGCTGCAGCTGGGCTGGAGCTGCTGTTAGGCTGCTGCTGGGCTGTTGCGGGGCTGCCGCGGTTGCCGGGGCTGCTGCTGGCGCCGGTGAAACTGCTGGCCGCATGGAAATCAAAGCCGTCTTTGACCTCACCATTCTCCATCCATATTTGTGGCCCCTGCAGTCGAGGCCATGTTTCATGGACGCCAAGCTGCAAGCAATTGTGTCCTTCTTTTTCATCTGCTCCCTCTCTCTGTGTCTCATACGTTGTGCAGACGAGGCCATGTTCCGCATGGACGCCAAGCTGGCCTCCTACTTTGCCACGCTCAAGGAGGGCAAGGGCGGCGCTGCGCGCGCTGCGCGCGACGAGCTCGTCAACTTCAAAATGCGCGTGGCGGGGCTGGTGGAGGCCTTCTGCAAGCGGGTGAGCAGGGTGGTGGTGGACAATGTTTGACCTCACGTGCGGCGGTTGGTTTGAAAAGAAACCACATGCCTATGGCAGGTTGCAACACCAAGCAGCTGGGCTGGCATCCGCACCCGTCCACACTCACACCCCACTCTTTTGACCCCTCCCGTGCCTCCTCTCTGCGCACAGGTACCGGCCAGCCCGCTGCTGCCAGGCGCCATCCCTCCGCTGCTGGCTGGTCTGGCGGGTGCCAGCCGGCCAGGCGGCCACCAGGCGCTGGCTGAGCGCCTGTCGGGGCTCATCACCAACAAGCTGTGCGGCTGCAAGGCCGAGGCGGCAGGTGCGGGGGCTTGAATGGGTATGGAGCTGTGGGTCGTGGTGGGCTTGGACAAGCAGGTTGTGATTGGAGTGCACGTACCCACAGCTTGGGAGGGTGCTTTCTCGCCAACTGCTGTCCGGACTGCATCGGCTACTTCATACCTGCCCTGCTCATTCCCCTCCCATCCTGCCCCACACAGGCGCCGGCCTGGAGGCGGCGGCCCTGGAGCAGCAGCTGCGCCGCTGCCTGTACCTCGCCTCCCGCTCCACTGACAAGCGGGTGGCTAGCGCAGCATGGGCGGCCTATGTGTTCCTGCAGCGTGCCGCTGCCGGCGGCGCCGCGCCCGCCGACTGCCGCGCCAAGGTGCGCTGGGGCGGCTGGCTTGTCCGCGCTGGGACAGCTGCCGGGTGCAAGAAGCGTATTGCCTGCCATGGCGCCAAGTACATATGCACACACAGCCTCAAACCGAGCAGCGATGCATCATTGCCACATTTGTGTTGCCCCCCGCTCCACCCTAGCAGGGCGAGGAGTCTGCCAAGGCGGCCGCCTCTGACTTCTTTTCCAAGAAGAAGAGCCGGCTGCAGCGGGGGCAGCTGGAGGGCCTGGCGCGGCGCGCCCCCGCCCTGCTGCCCGCCCTGCTGCCCGCGGTGCTCAAGGTGGGTGGCCACAGCCGGAGGCTCTACGTAGGGAGCAAGCAAGCGGGGCAGCGTGCGGGTTCTGCTGGTTGCGCAGTGCACGTGCCTGCGCCCATGTGTGGCGAGCCCAAGATGCATGGACCATGAATGCTGCTGCACAAGCACGACCAGTCCGTCCTCTGCTGTGCCAATCCTTGCCATGCCTGCTCCGCACCAAAACCTCCCTGCCTGCTCCCCGCCACCGCATCACCCCGTGCAGGCCGCCGCTGCGGCGCGCAACGAGCACCTGCGGGTGGAGGCCTTCCATCTGCTGGCCGCCGCGCTCAAGGTGGGGCTTCTGCACCTGCTCTGCAGCGGGCATCACGTTTGCCACGCTGCCGCGGCGCTCGCCTGCCTGCTTGGGCGCTGCTACAGGCTGCATGCCGCCATGCTGTTGCAACCACTCTGGCTGTCTCCCCACACTGCCCACCTTAACATTCCCTCTGACCCACATCTCCTCCTACAACGCTCCCTGTGCAGTCGGCCGGCAGCGGCGCCCCCAAATCATTGAGCAGCTGCGGCCCCGCTCTGGCCGCCGCCTCGCTGGCGGCAGTGAAGGGCCCCTTCTCCAAGCCCCAGCGCCACGTGGAAGCGCTGAAGCTGGCCTGCCAAGCGCTGGAGAGCAGCGGCGGCGCAAAGCTGCCGGCGGGCAAGGGCGGGTGGCAAGATGTGAAGGCGGCGGCGGCGGCGGCGCAGGACAGTGCGGCGGACAATCCCAAGCTCTGTGCCGCGCTTACCCGCCTGGAGGGCCTGCTGGCAGAGGCGCCGGCAGGGCAGCAGCAGCAGCAGCAGCAGCAGCAGGGCGGCAAGCGTGGCAAGGGCGGCGCGGCGGCGGCGGCCAAGGGCGGCCCCGCCAAGAAAAAGCAGAAAAGCTGAGGCCCGAGTTGCGTGACTTGGTACAGTATGTTGCTTCTTGTGTGTTAATTCTGAAGAAGCGGCTGACGTTGACACGTCCCCTGGCAAATGTGCCATGTTCCCTGCAACCTCCACACAATGGCGGTTGCTCTTGTGATAATGCAAGAAAGGATACTGGCACGGTCCATTGTGGATAAACGCACGAGGCGGCAACGGTGGCAACCTGCCTTAGTAGTGGCGGTCGTATGCTTGAGGCAGCCTGCATTGAGGGACCAAGCGGGAGGCTTGCTGGTTCCATAGCCGCTTCTACCCTCGAGAGAAATAAGCAGCGGGGGGAGTTCATGGGAGGGCGGCAGTGCCAGATGGCCCAGAAAACCCCATGTGGGAGGCCGGCGGCAGCCTGCCTCTGCGATCAACATTGGCCTCTCTTGACCTCTGGGCGCCGTGCCAGTCTGGGGAAGGGCCGTTGGCCGCTGGCACGCGCCCTTTCTCCCATAGGCGCCCCCCTAGCGGTCCGCAGAGGTCGCTCGACAGCTTATCGGCACCATGGGATGCGGCTGCAGCAGGCCATCGGTGCGCTCCTGCTTGCCTGACAATGTTATGCAGGCTGCCCTGGGAGAGGCCAGACCTCCAGCTGCTCATTATAGAGCGGAAGGAGAGCAGGCCCTGGGCAAGGTGGTGCCCCCGCCAGCGACCGCAGTGGTAGCGGCGGCGGGGAGGGACGCGACCGCCGCAGCTGCGCCCCCGCAGCCCTCGCCGATCGCAGCGCTGCCGCCCTCGCCATTCAGCAGTGAGGCGGCGGGCCCCCTTCCGCCGTTCAAGCAAGAGTTGGAGGCACCCCCAGCCAAGCTGGCAGCACCACCTGCTGACAAGGCAGCTGAAGACATCTTTGGTGTCGGGGTGTCGGCGGCGGCAGCGGCGGCGGCAGCTTTTGAGGCACAGCAGGAGTGTGTGGTTGAGAGCCCTGAGTACGGCATCCAGCCGACAGACAACAGCGCGCTGCATGGTGAGCTTTTTGTGATGTTTTTGGCACACCAATCCACACACTCAGGGCACATGCGCGCGGACCATGGACTTGCAACATGACACTGCTGTGGCCGGCGCTTCCTGCCCTCGTCGCATGCTACACTCACACCCTGCCTGCCTCTCATGCACGCAGGCGAGGAGGAGCGGCTGCGCGCGCTGCGCATGCTGGGCGTGCTGCAGCAGCCTGTGGGCCACCAGTTTGGCTCCATCACCAGGTAGGGCGGGCGGGCTAACCAATGGGCGCCGGCAGGAAAGCTGCCTTTGCCTGTTGCCAGCGACTGCGACGGGACTGCATGCATGGCTGCGCTTCAGGGGCAGGGCCCGGCAGGCCGCCATGCAAAGCCGCCATGGCGTGCCTCCCTGAGCACTCCCACTATCGACCGGAGCCTGGGCACACCTAACAATGCCGCCGCTCCGATGGGCACGGCTCCGTCATCTGCCATGGCTGCGGCATGCGCCATGATTCCCAACCCGAACCCGCCCTGCCCACCATGTCCTGCAGCCTGCTCAAGCTGGTGTTTGACGTGCCGGTGGCCCAGGCTTTCTTGATTGAGGAGGATGCATCCATAGGTGTGCCCAACAGCCCCGAGGAGCGCTGGATTCCCTACCCTCGCTGGTGAGGGCCCTGCATTTGAAACATTTGAAAAGTCTGCAAGATGGAGTGGAAGTCTGCAAGATGGAGTGGCGCGAGATTGAACAGCGGGCAACAACGCGCTAGCCTGCACCACAGCTGCAGACACACTGCATGCCAGGTGTGAAACAGGTTGTCCCTTGCCTCTGGGATATTTGCTTCTGCTCAAAGTGCAGGCGGTTGTCGTGTTGCCCCCGCCCTGCCCCCGCAGCACCTCCCACTGCCGCTATATCTTTGAGCCGACGCACCATGAGATGCTGATTGTGGAGGACCTGACGCAGGACATGCGGTGCGGGGCAATGCCTGGCTCAGCACAGTGCTGCACATGGGCCCAGGGCGGCGTTCATGACACCGTCTGCCTTGTCCTGGAGATGGAGATGAGCAGCCATCAGTGCTCCTTGCTGCACAAGCAGCCATGTTCTTGCGAGTGTCACAGGGCATGTGCCCGCATGCGCTGTGCAGCTCTACTTGCTCAGCACTGCGTGGGTATGCCGCACCGACCTCTCAACCAGAATTCCTGCCCGTACGACCTCTGCCGCGACCTCTGCCGCAGCTTCAAGCACAACCCCTGGGTGCTGAATCCTCCTGGGTTCCGCTTCTATGCTGCCTCGCCCTTGGTGTCCACGGACGGCGGGCACCGCTACGGCACGCTGTGAGAAAAAGTTTCACTGATGATCAGGCATGGAGTGCAGGTCACTGGCATGGCTGCCCCTGTTGCCTGCCCCACAGCGCCGGCGGTGGTCTTGCAGCAGGGGTGTCGACCCTTGGCACTGCTCTGCTGACGAAATTTGCAATTTCGCTCCCTGCCTGCAGCTGCGTGATCGACTTCCGGCCGCGCCACTTTTCGGCGCAGCAGTACCAAATGCTGGCACATCTGGCGGAGGTGAATGTTGGAAGTCACGCTCCTGCAGCAAGCTGGGGCTGGGTTTGATGTGTCCATGTCCAGGCCATCCTTGCCCAGGCAGCGTTGCCTTGTCAAGTTTGGACACCTCGCCTGTGCCTAATGTGAACGGGTTGCAGGTGGCGGTGCGTGAGCTGGAGAGCTCGTGCATGCTGCACTGGAGCCAGATGAAGGTGGGGAGAATGAGTATTGCTCTCCTTGCATTGTTTGCATACTATTTTTCCCATTATGGCCTACAGAGGGAGGCAGTGATGCACACAGGGATGGTTGCCATGGCGCTGATCCACAGTGGACTTCACAAGCAGTTCTCCCGCCTGGGGTTCGTGTCTGCAGCTGGACGAGGCACAGCGTGCAGTGCACAAGCTGGTGCGCGGTCTGGACTGCTTCTCAGGTGGGCGGCCGGTGGGCAGGTTGGGTGGGAAGTGGCTGGCATTGCTCACCGCCGCCAAGCAACTTGGAAGGCCAATGGTGGCTGCGGGACGAATGATTGGGGAGCTTGCACGCCAGCTCACCTCACCCAGTACTCAAACCACCCACCCACCCACCCACCAACCCAGAGGGCATCCTGCTGTGTGACGTAGAGGGGGGGTGGGGCGTGCGCTACGCCAACTCAGCCTTCACCCGCCTCACGGGCCTGGCCCGGCAGCAGGCCGTGGGCTCGCCCCTCTGGTCCCTGTTTGGCCTGCCGGCAGGCGGCGCCTCGGCCGCAGACGTGCAGAGGGCGCTGCGTGGCCGGCAGCCCTTCACTGTTTCCATCGGGCTGCTGCCGAGCAGCAGCAGCGGCCCTTCTGGGGCCGCAAGCAGCACGCCGCTGCTGATGTCTCCTGCCAGCAGCACTGATGTGGCGCCACCCAGCAGCCCGCCCGGCAGCATGCTGATGTCCAGCCCCACAGTCCCAGCAGGCAGCAGCGCCCCCCAGCTGGAGACAGCCGGCCTCTTCACCGCCACCTTCACCCCGGCGTCCAGCCCAGAATTTCGACCAGACGAGCCCGCCATCAGCATCCCTATCGTGCCTCCCCCGCCCGGCCTGGCCGGCAGCAGCAGCGGTAGCAGCGGCAGCAGCGGGCTGGAGGAGCGTTCCTGGTTTGTCACACTGCAGCGCCCAACAGGGCTGCAGCGCGGCAGTATGGACAGTGCCAGCGGGACGCATGGGTCTGCCACGGTGGCAGCGGGAGCTGGCCCCGCCAATCCGATCAGCTACCTGCGCCCAGACAACATGACAGACGTGCAGCTGGGCCCTCTGCTGGGGGTGGGGGCCAGCGGCAGGTGCGGCTCTTCATGCTTTGCTGTGTCTGCACCGGCCATGCACACTGAGCTTGTTGGCTGTTTGACTGCAGCCGTTGAGGCCGTTGAGCCCGTTGAGCTGCAGTGCAGGCACTGAGAGCTGTGCGCCTGTCTGTGATCCCCTGCAGGGCCTACCGCGGCAGCTGGCACGGCACCGACGTGTGCGTCAAGATCCTCAACTTGTTTGCCCCGCTGTCTCCCACCGGGGCCAGCAGCGACGCGGGCTTTCCCGCTGCGCCGCTGCTGGAGGCCGCGCTGTCCAAGGCGCTGCTGCACCCCAACATCGTGGGTGGCCTGCGCGGCTTGTGCTGCACATGACGTGGCGCTGCTGCTCATTCAGCTTTCCTGCAGCGTTTGTGCTTGCACGATCAACTATGCCCCATTTCTGATGCCAGGCTGCTGCTCCACCTGGCTTTGATCCAAATGCCCTGCCCCCGGCCGTGCCTGCAGGTGCCCACCCACGCGTGGGGCATCAGCGAGGGCGTGATCAATGCGCGCGGCCAGCACCACAGCCAAGTGTGGATTGTGCAGGTGGGCGGGTGTGGGTGTAAACGGTTTGGAGAAAGCGAGAGCCGATGGGTTGTTGTTTGCCCTTGCAACCCACCCTACAAGCAGCGCCTCATTGTCAATCAGCCCTGGCTTCCCTCTCCCTACACACGTCCCCAGTCGCTGTGCACGCTGGGCACACTGGCCCACGCTCGGGACCGCGGCCTGTTCCAGGACCCAGCCACCCAGGGGCCAG
>VFQQ010002828.1_pt1 | contig 18330 bp, 25 predicted proteins | sample 3512341 | NCBI WGS metagenome assembly VFQQ01 (sample SAMN10412373, study PRJNA504923) | tailings metagenome | isolation source: Relicate 2 Philex TSF1 revegetated site | place: Philippines: Tuba, Benguet | collected 2017-08-29 | reverse complement strand
CGTGGACCACGTGCTCTTCTTCCAGACCGACTCCCTGCTGCTGCACGGCAACATCCAGCCCTTCATGCAGGTGGGTCCGTGCAGGGCAGGCTGGTGGCCCAGCTGTGTTGTCGGGCTTGCGAACGCGTGACTGTGGGGCCGGGCCGGGCTGGCTGCGGCCCAGCTGCACAAACATTGGTTGCAAGCCAGCATGCGACCCTAAAAACAGACGAAGGGCAGGTAAATACAAGTGATCCGACGCGTTGTGCTCACCCGCGCAGTACGATTACGTGGGCGCGCCCTGGCACCGCGAGAACGAGCGGTGGAAGAAGCGGGGCGGGCTCAAGGGCTCCATGCCGCACGGTGAGCGGCACACACTGAGGGGCTGCACGTAGCACCTAGGGTGCCCTGTTTGAGGGAAGCATGCTCCTGCCTTGTCTGTGCTCTATTCTTGCAGACAATGCCGGCCTGCCTGCCCAAAACAGCAGCAGTGCTTCCCCGCCTGCCAGCCAACTGCTGGCCCTGCTCTTTGCGTCGAACCGCAGGCGTGGGCAACGGCGGGCTCAGCCTGCGCAGCGTGCCCGCAATGCTGGAGCTCAGCAGGCGGCACGGCGGCAATGTCAGCCATGACGGGCAGCAGGTGCGCGCTGCGCTGCGCTGCGCTGTACTGCAATGCTCTGCACCAAGTCGCCCAGAATGCGGTGTGGGCTGGATGGCTTCTCTGCTCCTGAGCGCATGCAGTTGGGGCAAACCCCACATTTGCTGACTGCGCCCCTCTCCTCTTCGCCCGCCTGCCTCCCACCTTCAGGAGGACTTCTTTTATGCGCTGCTCATGGAGCGGTCGCAAGGGGAGTTCAAGCTGCCGCCCCGGGAGGTGGCCTATAGCTTCTGTGTAGAGGTGCGCAGCGCAAAGGAGCCTTCCGCCCTTGTGATGCTCCCACGCTCCCTGGTGGCTGCCAGTCTCCCCAGCGCTGCCAACCTGGCTGGCTGAGTGGGCGCTAGCCAGGCCCAGCGCAGCGCCGCCTCACCGCGTGCTGCCTCCCCTACGCAACCCCCGCTGCCCAGGTGCCCTGCGACGACTTGGAAAGGGGGCTGCTGGCCGGCCCCGAAGCCGAGCTACAGACGCTGCCGCATGTGCCCATGGCGCTGCACGCGTCCTGGTGAGCTGTTCAGGCTGGCCCGCCGAGAGTTGGGGCTTTGGGGACGATGCCAGCTCAGCCTGCTCCACATGCCGGCTGGGTACGCTTTGCGTGACCCGCTGCCTGTTAAGGTTTGGCACAGGTTTGGCTGCAGAAATCCAGTGGTAAGCCGAGCCGAGCCTACTCTGCCATGCGGCCGCCGCCGTTGCCAAATGCGCCACTGGCTGCTGCATGGAATGAGCTGCCGCCCTTATACCCCCCCCCACCCCCACCCCACCCACCACCACCACGGCGCCCTCTCTGATGTGTGCAGGTATTACTTCTGGGGCACGCCGCAGCGGTTTGGCGACCTGCTGACAATGTTAGACTTGTCGGTATGCGGCAGCGAGGCGGCAGCAGCCAGTGTTGGGGCTGCGCGTGCAGCCTGACCGGCGGCCGTCCGCCGGGCGCCCGGCAGCACTGTTTCTCATGTTGTCTCTCAGCTTCTTTGTGCAGCTTGTTGATCCGTCTAGATTTTAAATACTGTTCAATGTGCACCAATGGCACTTTCGTCTCCGCGGGGCGGCGGCGGCAGCTGGCGCAGTCGCGGCAGCTGCTTGCTTGCTTGCCGTCCACTGCATGCTGCTCATGCAAGTCAGTCTGGGGCTGCATACCGTGCTTGCGGGCCAGAAGGAGGCAGCTTGTGCGCCATTGATTCGCGCACCGGGCCACGGTGGCAGGTGCCGCAGCATTTCTTCCGTCCGCACCTTTCCAACCCAGCTCAAGACGCTTCCTACCCGCCACTGGTGCATATAGCTCTGCAGGAGCTCTCCCCGCCTCTATCTCGCAGCAAACCTCGCCCAGCCACCCACGTGCCAGGCCCTCCCCCCACCGCTGCTTTTGCGCTCTTTGACTCCGGTCTATAAAACTCCAGCAAAACAGGGCAAGAACCGTGCAGCCTCCGCCCCCAGCGCAAGTACCACCTCTCCCTTCCGCCCTCAAGCAGCGCCTCCCGGCCCAGCCGCACCCCGCCAGCGCACCCCACAATCCCAAGTGAGCGATGGGAGGCCTCCGCCCCGTGCGAAAGCAGATTTGGCTTGCAGGGGCCACCACCCGCCAGGGCGCGGTGCCGCCGCGCTTAGGGGCCGGCAAGGGGCCATCAACTGGGGAGTGCCAATGCGGCATGGGCTGTGCCTCTGCTGCACTGCATTAGCCGTGTGCATGCACTGTGTGCCTTGTAGGCCACCGCAAATTTGCAGAACATGCTCCGCCCCGTGCCCCCCGCTTGCAGGCAGCTTCGGTTGGGCTGCCCCGAACTAGTCGCCCACGCAAGCCCTCCGGGCAACAGCAGGCTGCTGCCAGCCAGCCCAGCCTCAGGCCCTCTGTGCTCCCATCGCACAATGGGTGTGCCAGGCTCCAGCACAGTCACCTGCGGCATGCAGCCCGGCCGGTGGGAAGCCCTGTGCGCAGTTGCGGGGGCCAGCCTTACCGACCTGACCACGGTGCACAAGCAGCCAGCAGGTGGGCCGCGCTCCCGCTGGCGTGTTGGGTGCACAAGTGGGGCCCTTACCTGCAGCCGGTTGCCTGTAGAACAAGCTGCTCAATGGAGCGGCCAGCCTTCCGCCTTGCACCAGTTTCCTGTCAGTGCCCCCAACCGTGTCCCCTTCCTCCCCCTCCACGGTCCCGCGCAGCAGCACCATGCCCGCCCGCGATGCCGCTCAGCCCTGCACCTGCCGGCTGGCAGGCCGCCCAGCTGTGGCCATCGGCCAGCCTGCGGCTGCCGGCAGCAGGCACATGGCAGGCGGGCCCGGTGGGCGGGGGCCACCTGGCAGGATTCGCCGCCCACCAGGCTGCCCCTACCTGGCGCAGCCCGGATCAGAAGCGGCCAGCTGAGGCGGCACTGCCCCAGCGCGCTGCTGCACGCGCTGTGCGGCCAAAGCGCTCCGCGTCGAGCGCAGCTGCTGCACAGCCGCCAGCGGCCGCCAGCCGCATGCACACATCACAGGGCGGCCCCGGCACGCTGCCAACATCGCCCTCCGCCGCCATGCTGCACGGCTGCTCGCTGGCTGAGCTTGCACCGCTCAAGCAGGACAGCGCTCTGCTTATGTCTGGCTCAGTGCCGGTGCCAGCAGCGCCGACGCCACGAGCCGCACGCGCCCCCTTGAGCGGCAGCGGCGGCAGCGGCAGGGCAACCCCGGTTGATGACAGCGGCTCGGCGTGCTCCTCGCCACGTGCCAGCTTGAGGTGCGATGCAGCGCAGCTTGCGCTGTGCCAACACGGGTGTGGTTTGGGCATTGTGGCATGCACCTGCCAGCTAGCTGTTTTTGGGCCGGATTCATCCCCCGCGCCTATAGGTGCGCGAGCCAAGGTACGCGAGCAAGCCGGTCCCCAACTGCAAGCTCAACTGGCCCAGTATCCCGCCCCGCCCCGCTGCAGCTCCGACCCGGCTCGCCTGGCGGCGATCGCCGCACGAGTGGCCGAGCTGCTGGCCGGCATGCCTGCCGAGCAGTCGGCTGAGCTGCTCAGCGTCCGCTCCTTCCTGTCCCAGTTCTAAGGCGGCAGACTACGTAGCGCGCACTGTGCCGCTTCGTAACGTCTAGCTGCCGCCGCCCTGTGCCCCCTACATCGTGCCTGCACCCCTCACATCCCTAAACACCCGCCTTCACAGCGAACCTTCCACCTGTGCCAGTACCCAAGCCCGCCACCGTGCATTTGTCCCTCCTAAGCGTGCCGACGCACCACCGTACTAGCCCACTAGCCTGTCTCAGCGGAACGCATGCCATGTGTGCTGTAGATTGCAGCGCCGCCCTTGTGCCTGCGCCTGAAGGCGCAGCCCCGGCCGGACGCTGTCCTGTTACCTGCTTGCACGCCTGCCTTTAATTTCATTGGAATGACGCCCCGTTTTTTTCAAGAACCTGCCTTGCGACCTGCATATGCTGCGCCACAACACATGGTGCGCCCTTACTCCAACCGGATGACCGCCAGCACTTTTGCTTCCTACCTGCTGCCCACCCATCGGTCCCCCACCACACAATCACTTGCTCTAGCCCCCGTATCGTCTGCAGGCACTAGCTCCTAAAGGGGGAGGCCACGCAGCCGGCCACTTGCCATTTTCACATGCAAAGCCATAGCTGCCTCCAGCCAGCGGCCAGATGGCGCTCTCACTCTTTGCGCTTGATGACCTAGTGGACATTTTATGTAGACTGCCCCTTGCATTGTCTTTGTTGTGACTGCTGATTAGTGCACAGTTTTGGCCGGCGCCGTCCCTGGCGCTAGGCGCTGCCGTGCCGCCCGCCGCTTTTTTTGATGCACTCTTTCATTAGGCTTTCCGTGGGGCTTCCATGCCTCTCATATGTAATGCACTCAGTGAAATTGTAGGGGAGATTCAGTGGCTTGGTCAGCTGCCTGTCATTGAAAGCAGACATCGGGCCTGCGCATGCGCCGGAGCATGCCCGGCGTGGAGCGCAAGTATGGTACAGGGGCGATCATCCCCCGCAGATATTTATCGGCAGCTCCTTGTCCTCTTCACCTCATTGCATTCTCTGGCCCAAACCGTCGCTCGCTGACCTTCAGAGGGTGGAGCCGCCAAACCCGTCCGCCCAGCGGCCATTTTGCCTGGGGTTTACCAGCGCCTACAGACTGCTGAGGCCTTCGCAAACGCAGCTACAGCAGGCGGCGCGCACAAGGAGCACAGGTGCCCTACTTGCAGGCGGGGCGGCACCACATGCGCCGGGCGACGCCAGCTTTTGGGCGCGTGGGCTTTCTTGCTCACACTGCCAGCAGCTGCCCTGGATGCAGCAGTGAAGCGAATGTCCATACCTGGGCTTGGCGAGGCAGTTAATTTTCATGCTGTTGCTGGCAACAGTCGCCATTTGGCCTGCGTACTGGAGCCAACGCAGAACGGGCGCACAGCACTCCATTCCTCTCCTCCCTGCTGCAGGCCACACGACTCAATGGCATGCGCTCAGCCTGCAAGCAGCTCGCCAGCCTGGCAAGCTCTGGTGGCGGCAGCTGGCGTCTCGCCGTGCCAGTGCGCTGTGACCCAGCCACCAGCATCGTCGGCTCGGCAGCCGTGTAGCCCACGCCCTGGCCTGGCGCTCAGAATCGGCCCTACTGCCCTCAAGCGCTCGGCTTTCACCCCCGTGGGCTCGACCCTGCTGTCAACAAGTGCCAGCCTGCTGACGGCTGCTGCGCCTTCTGATCCACCGCATTCCGGCGCCAGCACCCCAGTTGCAAGCATCGACACGCCAGCCAGGTGCAGCCGCTGGGACCATGCGGCCCCTGCCTCCCGCCTGCCGGCCGGCAGGCCTGTCGCCAAGCGCACTGTGGGGCAACGCATGGGCCCGGCTTCTTGCCGCCGCCGGCTGACGCCCGCATGGCGGGCGGCGCCCACTGTGCTGCGCCACCTGGCGGGCGTGCTGAGACCACAGCAGATGCTGCTGCTTATGGCCCAGCAGGCGGCGCTGCCCGCCCCCGGCCGGCGCAGCGGCGTGCCGGCAGGCCTGCTGGGTCATTTGGCTGACAGCGAGGCTGCTGCGCTCGCACAGTGCCGTGCATTCCTGGCCCTCTTCTGACCAATCGCCCTGCACATGCAGCAGCTGCCATGGCACGTGCGATGCGTGTCATTGTCCCTTTTTCCTGCCCGCCGACGTTGGCCGTCTGCTTTCCATCAAGCACAGATTTTCCTGGCTGACAATAAACACTAATTTCGGTCGACGTGCATGCAACTTTTGTATTGCCGCAATGCATGCCCCCCTTTTGCAGTTTTCAACACACTCCGTGCACACAAATGTCCCCAGTTTGCTCAGCACAAACCCTGGTGCAGACCACAGCTGTGCTTGTGCTAGCACAAACCAGCAAAATTTCCTTTGAACTCTGCGCGCTCGCTCTGCCTGCTGCTCTCCTGATCTCAGTGAACTTCAACAAGACGCCATGCCCGCCAGCAAACGATCCCACCAGCTTCCATCCCATGATCCATTATCCAACGCACGAGCCGCCATTTGAGCGCACATCGGCGCTCCTGGCTTCTGGTTTTGCTCCCCGTATATCTATTTGACACAACGTGAGCACATGCTTTTCGACAAGTTTAAAGGTAATAAATAATCACAGGGCATCGGGGGCTTGGACAGATCAGGGCACACGTCAGCAACAAGCAAGTTGGCGCACATCGAGTGGCAGTGCAAATGAAAGGTTTTGTGGCACATTCTCAAGTAAGAAGGCATAGCAGCAGGAGTCAGTTGCCTGTGAGCATAAACATTGCTGGCACGTAAGCGCTGGTCATGTGGAACTCAAAGTGCACGCCTGTGCTGGGCACCTCCGGCAGCAGCGGCAGCACCGCAACTGTGTAAGGCTGCTTGCCGGGCCAGGCATCGCCGTCTCCCTGGCCCGGCAGCCTCAGCCCCTGCAGCCCGCTGCAGCCGCCCGTGTTGTTGGTGGCGTAGCAGCTGCCGCTGGGCAGTGAGCATGGCTCCGTGCTCACCCTGCAAAGTAAGAATGCAAGCGTGGGTTTCAGGTGGAGTATGATGCCCTTATCGAGCAGGCCTTGGCCAGCCAAGGTGCAGTGCATTGGCCCCCAAGGATGCATTCATGCCCCGCAGGCTGGCATGCTTTCTTCCCAGTCTGGCCCCACAGTGCTAGTGCCCACTCACCAGGCGGCCATTCCATCTGCAAAGACAACCACCTGCAGCGGCACGTCCCCCGCACATGCTGACACAGACAGGCGCCCCAGAGTCAAAGAGCTGCTGATGTTGTAAAAGCGGATGCCTCCCAGCGGCAGCAGGCTGGGCGGCACCAGGCTGGCCAGCGGCTGTTGAAGGCGCACGGGCGTGAGGGCCGTGTTGGCCAGCCCTGAGGGGAAGCGGAGCTCCCCATCCGCTGCAAAGTCGAGCTGCTCGTCTCCCTGCACCGCTATCGCCTGGCCCGGGGTGTTGCCATCCTCTGCTGCAGCACCCCAAGGCTGCTGCGGCTCCCCATCGTCTATGCTCACTGTGCTGCTGGGCGGGCCAGGCGGCGCCACTGCTGGCATGCTCGTCACTGCGCTGGCGCCGGAGGGAGACAGCACCTGCCACAGCCCGCGCTCCCATGCCTGCGGGGAGTTGAGGGTGGTCGGCGGCAGTTGCCCTGTGCTGTGTTGGTTGCCCATGCCTGGTTGCTGATGTGCGCTCTGCTCTGCATACTCAGCACCCACCCTGGCTGAGAATCAGGCACACCCACCGCTCGGAGTGATCTAAAGAAGTCTCGGTTTTTGCAGGTCGCAGCCTCGCCTCCTGCGAGCAAAGGGCAGCATCACAATGACACGGTGTGTGTGGCAGTACAACAACGCAGACATGCTCATTGCTGGCCCTGCTGCGCAGTGCTTGCATCACCTGTGAGCACTCCGATGACGTGGCGCCGTGCAACGTCGATCAAAGGAGCGCCGGAGCTGCCCGTGTCGCTGCCGCCCTGCGTCCACTGAACCTGCAGCAGCACGGGAGGATTCAAGAGGTCAAGACAATGGAAAGTGCATCACAGGGAGGGGGGTTTCACCCCTGAAGCAGTGCAGTGCCTGCCCACATCACAAGTCCAGCCCACCGCACTCACCCTGTAGTGTGTCTCTCCAGAGACCGGCTGCCCCCCTTCCGGCGCGTATGCAGCGCGCTGCAGGCCGGAGGTGCTGCGAGACAGCTTCTTCAGGTCGCCACGTGGGTGGCTGATGGTGGCCACCTCTGTGTCTGCTGGCGCCCAGCTGCTGGCATCCCAGCCCAGGGCGCCGGCGCCAAACTCTGCACAGATGGGCGTGAAATCTCAAAGTGACACGAGGCAGCTCACTTGCATTGTGTGACAAGCACCAACAACCCAAAGGCCCCAAAACATTTAGTGCATTACGCTACCAGCAGTAGTCCCCGTCCGCTCGCACCGGCAGGGATGCCGCTGTCCACACGCAGCAGCAGGACATCAGACTCCTCGTCCTGCCAGGCAACCTGCATGCCTTGCAGATCGAGCATGGGAGCAGCTGCGCCGCTGCTGCTGCTGCCCAGCAGGAGGCGGCGGGCCCCTGTTGCGGGGCAGGAGGTGCGCTGGTGGTTGAGGACGGTCTGCAAGAGCGGGTGGGCCAGGAGCAAAGCAAAGTAACACAAGGGGAGGTGATGCGGATGCCAGAGGACAGATCACTTGGCAGAGGTGTTGGGCGCTCGATCACAGCTCAATCCTCAAACCAATCGCTTGCATGCATCCTGCGGTGCGCCTCCTAGACAATTCTCAACATAAACACTGCACCTGGTACCACTGTGTGTCGCTGTCCGAGTCAAAACCTCGGCAGTGGTTTGCACTCAGGATGTATGCAGCACTGCCGCCCAGGTGTGCGGTGTTGAGAACCGCACCTGGGGCAGGATGTTGAAAGGGGCATTGAAAACTCAGGCAGCCAGCATGGGGCCAGCACCCAGCAAGCAGATTGATGTGCCCTGGACTGCGCACCCATCCCCAGTTGGCCACTTGCCTGTGCAGAACCGAGCGCCTGCAGTGCATGGTGGGGCAGCAGCCCATGAGGGGGTTTTATGAGCTTGAATAGAGGGGCAACGACTGCAGAGCGTTGTTCAGCACGCACACACCTGCATGCACGCCCATCAGCACCCACAAGCCAGAAGGGGCAATACCTACCTTTAGGGCTTGCCAGGAGGAGAAGCACCACAGCGGCGGCAGGCTCCCGCCACTCGCTCCCAGCACAGGCAATGTCCAGGTAGGGGCAAGCGGTGTTGGAGGTGTCTTGGACGTCTGAGAGCGCTTGCTGCAGGGCCGCCTGTCGGTCAGCCGAGGCCGCCTTGCGCTGTGCGGCGGCGGTGGCGCTGGCGCGGGGCTGCCCTGGCAGCGGCTGCACGCCCTGCAGCACAGCGGCTAGCTCCGCCGCTGCGCCCGCTGCGCCACAAATGCCAGGACTGAAGGACAGGATGGCGGTGCTGCCTGGCACCCAGGCCAGCAGCCCGCCAGCACCCAGCTCGGTGCAGCTTGCAGTGAAGGGTGCCGCTGGGCAGAAGCGCAGGCTGGCGCCCGCGGGCAGGCGCACGCTGTTGAACAGCAGCGCCAGGGAGTGAGCGCCCGGATCCGCCGAAAAGCACAGCTGCCACGGTGCGGCAGCTGCCGCACCGGCGGTCAACAGGTGGTCGACCGAGTCGGAGGAGAACTGCGGGGGACGGGTGGGACAGGGGGGCGTCATTCAGCAAGCTGGATGTGCCAGATGACTGCAGCCAACTTCATGGCCAAAGCTGAGCCATCTATTCCCTGCAGCAGTGCATCGCACATTCGTCGGCACGGCCCACAAGCCAGCGGTAGGGCTGGCGGCGGCAGTGACTGCCGACAGACGGTGGCAGCCAGCGGTCGGCTCCAGCTGCCCCTGCGCCACCGCCACTCCCAGCAGGCCCAGGACGAGAGTGAGGGCCACCGTGGGCCCCATACTGAACGGTGGTCAAGCCGGTCGGGGCAGCGAGCAGCTAGTGCTTTGGCGCCTGGGCCACCCTTCAATAGCACATGAATGGTTCGGAATGCTATGCGCCCGAACAGCCCTCCAAGGCATGAAGGCACTTCGCCCTTCCATGCAGACACGTGGCTCCCCACCCTGATATTGAGGTCTCCTCAGGGCCCCTGCACCACACCGGCTGTTACAGCAAACTCTCAAGAGTTCCAGGAGGGCGCCGAGCAGCCCACCCGCGCACCCCGAGCGCCACCACCCACCCTCCCACCCGCCAGCAGCCAATGCAGGCCGCCGCAGTCCGCAGCGTGCAGCCGTGCCGCCCCGGCGCAGCAGCAGCGGGCAGCAGGCGGGCGTTTGGGGTGGCGGCGGCGCCGGCGGCGGCGCGGCGACAGGCGGCCGTGTGCCACGCCAAGGTCGAGCTGCAGGATCTGAACGTGAGCACTGGGAGGGGAAGCTGTGCTCTGGCTGGGTGGATTCCCTGCAGCTGCCACGAACTCAACAGACTGAGGTTGCTAGTTTGAAGGAGGGGCTGCCGGGGCCCCCATACTGCCTGCCGCTCCTCCGCCACATTCGCAATGCCAAGGCGCTCGCTGTGTACACTTCCCATGAGCAGGGTGCCACGCACCAGCTGGACGTGCCTGAGGACGAGACGGTGCTGGATGCCGCGCTGGCCAAGGGCATCGACGTGCCGTACGACTGCAAGATGGGCGTCTGCCTGTGAGCCCGCCGCGCCCGTTCTTCGTTCGCCTGGGTCGTTGCTGCCCGGAGCCCTGGGTTGCCTGCTGCCCCCTCCGCAGCCCTGGCACTGCTGCTGCTGCTAGCATTCCCTGCCGCTGAGCTGCATGCGGGAATTGCTTCACAGAGCATGCAGCGCTGATGCCGCACGCCCTGCTTGGGGTGCTTCCACTGCTGCCGCAGGCGCTGCGCCGCCAAGATTGACTCTGGCAACGTGGAACAGCCGGGCAGCATGATCAATGATGAGGCACAGGTGCGGCTCCTAAGGCAGTGCTTGGCCTGCTGCCTGTCGCCGCAACCTCGCAAATGCTGCTCCTGTCCTGCCTTCGGGTGGCCGGCAGTGTCTCGTCGTGTCGTGCCGCGCTGAATGCCGTCGATCATCCTCCCGCGCATTGCCCATGCCTGAAGACATGCCCAATGGCCCTGGCCTGGCCTGTCATGTTTTGGCGCAGGACGAGGGCTACGCGCTGCTGTGCGTGGCCTACCCCGTGTCAGACTGCAGCATCCGGGTGATCCCAGAGGTGCGCCCAGTGTTGTTGCCGGTCTTGCCCAGTCTGGCCGCCCCATGCCGACAAGGGCATGCCACCTGTTGCCGGCTTGTGCCCTGCTGTGAGCATCCTGCACGGTGTGTTGCGAGAGTCGTGCAGCAGCAACAGCAGCAGCAGCTCGATGCCATGCCTGTCGGTTTGCATGTCGCCTGCGCGCATGGTGTGCGGCTGCTAGCTAGCTGTGCGAGATGCGGTGACTGACCACGGCGCTCCTCGTGTTGTGTGCTGCAGGATGATCTGGCGGAGGCGGTGCTTGCGACGAGTTAAGGGGCAGTAGCACCTTGCACAACCCCGCCACCTTGCAGTGGCAGTGGCATAGGTCCCCGCCCTGCACACCACCCCTCTTTTCCCCGCATCACTGCCTTGAACAAACACCCCGTCGCTGGCAGCCATCATGCGCCGGCTTTCATTCACGCTATTCTTTGCTTGCGCGCGCTCCCGTGCTTGTGTATACGCCTTTTTGCCGGGCGGGTTTTCACTCTCCCCACGCCCCCTGTGCTCCTTGATTTAGCTGCACCTTGCCTCGCTCAAACCCAGCCTGTTGCACATCGTGGTGTGCCTGCCACCTATGGCTATCCCCACCCTCATTCTAACATCGACATTGTAACGAAACCTTCAACGATATCAGGCGAGCAGCAGGCTGGGGAACATAGCGACGGCGGCAGTGGAGCCGCACCGGTGGCGGCGGCGCGCGGCACTCGAGTGATTTGCGCCCCTCCACGCCCTGCCATGCCTTTCTGTGTGATCATCGGTAACTGCTGCTGTTCTGCAGGAGCCCCAAACAGCCGCAGGGCCTTGGTTGGCAAGGGCTCGGCGCCCGCACGCTGCGGCAGCTGCGCACTGTGCATTGCTAGCACCCAGCAACTCTGCCCGAGTCCCGGGAAGCGCGCCCAGTAGCCCGCAGCGATGCCGCCGCGCCGCACCACTTTGACGTGCGCAGCGGGCGCTCCTTGAGGCCTGGGAGGGACGGGGCAGCCTGTGCGAATGCATGTGTACCCTCGCCGCTCCGCTGCGGCAGCTCGCCCTGCTGTCGCCGCCGCCGCCGCCGGCCGCTCACTCCCGCCGCCGCCGCCCTGTCTCCCCCTTGCCTGCCTTGCAGGTACTCGAGTGAGGACGTGGGGCCGGTGGTGGGCGACAAGCCGCTCTACGTCTACTACTGCAAGTACAGCGGCAAGCACGCGCTGACGACCGACTGCAACCTGGCCACGGCGCCGCGCCGCCGCACCGACCACGCGCTGGTGCTCGATACGCAGGCGGGTGCAGTGCCTGGCCGGCCCACTTGTTGTGCTTGTGTGGCGGTCGGTGGGCATCTATTTAGGCTGCGTCGCGCTAGCTAGTGCTGCATGATTGCATGCTTGCGGGCAAAATCCTGCTGCTGCTGGTGGCTTCCTAGCACTGGTGAGGCCAACGCCTCGTCTCACTGCCGTTCTTCGATGTCTGCTTGTTGTGCAGGCGTTCCTGGTCAAGCTGTACACCGCTGATGGCGGAGCCAAGCTGCTGCGCCGCAAGTGCGTGCTCTGCAGCATACCTGCCGCTGCCGCCTGCTTGGCTGCGCCTGTTCGGTTGCCTGGCTGCTTGGCTGCGCCTGTGGCAGCCGGTCGGCCGCCTGCCATGCGTGCTGCCTTCAAGCACAGGGCGCTGATGCTCAGCCCTGCCCTGCACGTGCCTGCAGGAGCGGAGAGGTGGAGCGGCAGATCCGGTACAATGTGGGCAAGCTGCCGGTGGCATACCGCACCGAGCCAGACGGCAGGTGGGCGCCGCTGATTTCCGCCGCTGTCCGCTGCCCCCAATGCTGCGCATGCATAACGCTAACGCTGCCAGGGCTGCTAGAGATGCAGCTGCGGTGCCCTGCGGCGGTTATCATGCTGCTTCTGCTGCTGTCGCCTTCGCCCTTGCACTCAGAGTTCACCTTTCTTCCAACGTGCTATTTATCTGTGCACAGGCCTCTACATTCTAGACGCGCTGACCACGTACACGACTCTCTTGATTGCTTCCCGTTTGCAGATACCTCTAGACAACGCACCGACCACGTACACCACCCTACATACACCATGTACACCACTCTCTTGAATTGCTTTCCTTTGCAGGTACCTGTATATCCTCGACGACGCGCTGACCACGTACACTCTCTCTTGGTTGCTTCCCACTTGCAGGCACATCCTGGACAACGCGCTGACCACGTACGCCACTCTTGATTGCTACCCGTTTGCAGGTACCTGTACATCCTAGACAACGCGCTGACCACATACACCGCGGGGGAGGGCGACGGCAAGGCGCCGGTGCCGCCCTGCATCCTCAAGATCGGGGCCAACAAGACGCAGGTGCGCGGCGGCATTGAATCAGACAGCTGCTGGGATGCCTCCGCCGCACTCACGGCGCCATGGCCCTGCAGGCTTCTCCTCTGGCTTTGCGAGCTTGCCACGCCTCCACAGCTCTCCACCTTGCCCATCTCTCTGGCCGCAGGTGGCGCTGGAGGTGCACGATGTGCATGACCTGGCTTCACAAGCTTACAAATTACAGCTTGCCACCACTCCATCACTCCCGCTCTTTTCTCACCTCCCTGCCCGCAGGTGGCGCTGGAGGTGGATTATAACATGACCTGCCTTCACAAGTTTGCCACGAGTCCATCACTGCCTGTCCCGCCCGCTTGTGAACTAATTCAGGTGGCGCTGGAGGTGGACGACCGCGGCAAGCAGCGGCTCATCCTGCGCGTCACCGCCGATTTTGTGCGCGTCCAGGCAAGTCAAGGCTGGGTGGAGGCGGGGCTAGGAGCAGCGGACGAGGGCTGGCCATTCCTGCACACACACTTGTAGGAAGGCAGGGGCCCTGTCACCTGCCGTGCAACCTACCAACTGAGCAGGGCATCTTGCCGAATACCAGTGCTTCCCACCCTGCGTACCGCCTGCAGCTCCTCCTCAGTCTGTGTGCGCATGTTTCACCGCAGGTCAAGAGCGCCATCAACTCCCTCCATCCCAATCCCCCACCAAAGGGCCATTGTATCTCCTACCTGTGTGCTAAATCATAACCACACCACACCACACCGCAGGTCAAGAGCGCCATCAACTCCTCCCACAACCACGAGGAGCTGCTGGAGCTGCTGCGCGGCGCGCTGGGTGCGCTGTGGTCACCCGCATGCGCTTGCGGTTGCATGTCTGCCTGCCTGCAATCCTGCCTGCCTGCATCTGTGTGGGCGCAGCGCAGGACCGCCGCTGGCACTTGCAGTCGCTGCGTCGCGAGGCGGCGACCTCGCGTGACCCAACCAGCTCCCTGCCCCCTCTCTGCCCCTCTGCCCTCCGCGCAGGCGTGCGGCTGGGCCAGCTGTCGCTGCAGCGCGGCGAGGACCAGCGGCACAAGATCCTGATTGTGGAGGGGCTGGACCCAGGCGAGTTTGACACAGGGTGGTGAGGTGCTGAGCGCAAAACAGTGGTGGTGAGGTGGCGAGTGCGAAACAGTCGTGGTGGCTGGCCCCTCTGCTTCTTCCTGGCTAGTTCTTGTCCGGTTGGGAGGGGCTGGGCCCAGGCAAGTGGACAATGAACAGGTTATGATTGGCCCCTCTGCTTGTTCCCGGCGGGTTTTCGCCATTTGCGCCGGCACTCCTGGAGCCGACCTGTCCATCCGGGGACTGTGCTCGAAGCCCCACCTGCCCTGCGAACCACAAAGTGTGCAAGCATTGCCTGTCTTCCCACCATGCCTCTTGCTGTTCTGCAGAGAAGGTGGCAACAAGCTGAAAGGAGAGCGTGGACAAACACCCGACTTACCACCATGTCTGACTTCCCTCCTGGCTGTTGTGTGTTTATTTTGCCCCTCTGCAGAGAAGGTGTTTGCCAAGCTGCAGGAGAGCGTGGACAAGAACCCTCGGCGCCTGGGCCGCTCCAGCAAGCACGTCATCAACACCAGGTGCGGGCTCAAACAGGCTTGGTCGCCTGCCCGCTGCTGCATGCTTTGCAAGCTTACAGCGTGCAAATGTGCCTGCGCAGTGCTGCTACTGCCTGCGACTGTCTACAGTCGTCCACAGCAGGCCAGGCGGGCCAATGCATCACTGCCTGCTGCCATACTAGCTTGACTGCCTGCTGCCATACTACCCTGCTGAGCATACATCACTTGCCGGGCGTTGCCATCAACAGCTGCTTACTGCATCCCTCGCTTATCATCCCATGCCACAGCATCGTGCCAATGGAGGTTCCGGAGCCCGCAAAGCAGCAGCAGCAGCAGCAGCAGCAGCAGCAGCAGCAGGCGGCCGCAGAATAGAGCCTGCGGCCGCTGCATTGGGCAAATCGTTGTGCCGACCTCTGTCCATTGCCCGCCCCTTTGATTGCGCTGCGTCTGCCTGCTGACCCCTTGCCTTTGCTCGACCGCCCTCGCTTGACTGTCCCCCTCGCTCTGCCCGACTCCAATCCTCCTGACTGACGAGCCAGCTCCGCAACTCCATGCGCGTTGAATGCTTTACAGCGCCACTGGTCAAACATTGTAAGAGTTAAATTCATGAGATGCAGCCCAGAGAATGTACAAAGGTATTAGGCTGTGGCTATTGGAGTCTACGGGGGCTCGCTGCAGGTGGTTCTCACCGCACCCTCCTGCTTGCATTGCCGGCCAAGGCTGCCCCTCTATTCGAACAGCCCACGCAGGAAAGCCTCAAAATCATTCTCTCCAGGCACTCCCGCTGCAGCTGCTGCGGCGCCGTCACCATGAGGCGGCACCTGCTGCTGCTGCTGCGCAGGCGGGGCGGCCTCACTCCCGCCGCTGCGCCGCCGCTTGCGCTTGCCGCCGCGCTGCCCCCCGCCCTCATCCTCGCTGCTGCTGCTGCTGCTGCTGTCTGAGGAAGAGGAGGAAGAGGAAGAAGGGCTGCTGCTGGACGGCCCACTGCTGCTGCCGCTGCTGCCGCTGCTGCCGCTGCCGCGCCGCCGCTTGCCGCTGCGCCGCTCTTTGCTGCGCCCCCGGCGCTTGCGCTTGCGCCGCCGCTCTTCTCGCTCCTTCTTCCGCCGCTTGGCCTTGCGCCGAGCCTCCTTGTCGCGCCGCCGCTGTGCGGCCTCGGCCTCCTGCTGCTTGCGGTAGTTGAGCTGTGCAGGGGTGATGGGTGGGTGGGCAAGTGTGAGGGATGAGCAGAACGTATACAGAATGAGCCCGTGGTGATTTGTGGATTGAGCTGCCCCAGGTGGGGGAGCAGGGGAAGCTGCATAGAGCAGCAAGAGCCACATCCAGTTACGATTGACGGCCTTGTCACCAGCTCTCGCTCTGCCTCAGTCGGCCCACACGCATCATGCAACATATTGCATACAAGCAGGCAGCATTACCTGGTAAGCGTGGGTGGGGCACAGCCGCAGCTTCACTAGCGCCTGCTTGCGCTCGCCTGCAATTCGTCAGAGAGATAGGCATGCGCAGGGCAATCGTATGTTAGGTGAGGGGGGAAGGGTTACATGGTACTCCAATCCACTGCTCACTGCCCACCAACTCTAGTTCACACAAGCGGAAATGAGGTGGGAAAACAATGGGAAAAATGGGGGCACAGCGCTGGCCATCACACTACCCACCAGTGAGCTGCACTTTGAAAGAGCACACACGCATCGGAAGCAGGCTGGAAGCGCACCCGCCTCTTGATAGGCAAAGGGCACCTCGAACGATGCCAGGCCGCGCCGCTCATCGCAGTCCTGAGCATGGGTGGGCATGAACATTGTTTGGGAGGTGTGTGCTGCACGGGCATAGGCGCATTTACCCCGCTGCCTGACTAGGCAGGCGCCGTACAAGGAGCGCGCACAGCGCTTGGCCGCACAATTGCCCCCTCTGGCCTCTGGCTGGCCGCTTGCCAGAATGCCTGCACGCAAGCAGCGGCTCATTCGCGCGCACCTTGGCTCCGCACCCAAACTGGCCGTGGAACGGAGACCATTTGCAGCAATGCTGCGCACGAGCATCCCATTTGCACGCACCTTGGCTCCGCACACAAACTGGCCGCGCCCCGAGACCACCTCCTTCTGCGTGCGCCAGCGCAGGCCCACCCGCCCCTCCTTGTGGCGAGACAGGTCGGCGATGGCATACTCCTTGAACAGCTTGCTGCAGCATTGGAGGGCCAAGGGCGGGGTCCACCTTTCAGACCCCTCCCAAGCACCATCTTGATTGATAAGCCGTCCACACCTGCAGCATTGCTTGTAAAGTACGCTTGCCGGCAGGTCTTGCCCACACAAATGCATGCGCGCCCCTCTCCCCACCTGTAGTACCGCTTGGCTAGGCGGACCTCCCAGCTGTCCGCCGCGTCGTCCTCCTCGTTGCGAATGAACCTGCGGCCGGCAAAGCTATCAAGTTGGTGATTTGTGCAGCCCATGCGGTTGCTGGGTAGCCATGACACATGTTGCGAGGGTCGATAGCAAACCTATCCACAGCAGGATCAGTGCTGAGCGCCGCTTCTCATGCAACCCAACAAGCTGCCCATTGTGGCAACACCACACTGCACCGCCGCACTGCACCATGAATGGCCACCCCTGCGCCTACCCACCACCCACCTGAAGTTGTCGCGAAGGATGTCCCAATCTGACTTGGCGGGCGCGGCCTGCGGTAGCAGTGCGCGGTTGCACCGGCTTAGAGCGAGATCAACTGCCGCGGCACTGATACTCTGTCGGGAAACGACCAGCTCCCACACACCACCGCCATGCGCCCACGCCCATGCACCCTGCACTGAGATGCACAATTTCCCAAACCCGGCACTTGCCTGGCCGCCCTGCGGCAGCTGCCCGCCGTAGAACGCCACCAGGTCATGCACCATCTTCTTGTGCCGGTCGTACGCGTTCATGCCCTGCAACACAATAAGATCAGATGGTGCAAATCAGGTCAGGCATTTGCCAGTTGGTTGCCAGCAGGCACAATACCTCTTCTTGTGCCGGTCGTACGCGGTCATGCCCTGCAACCAGGTAAGACAAGCTAATGCAACAGGTCAGCATGTTGCTAGCTGGTTGCGAGCAAACGGAACGCCATCTTCTTGTGCCGCTCGTACGCATTCATGCCCTGCAACCAGGTAAGACACGCTAATGCAAATCAGGTCAGCACGTTGCCAGACGCTTTCGAGCAAGCCCAATACCATCTTCTTGTGCCAGTCGTACGCATTCATGCCCTGCAGTGCAAGTCACAGTTGCGAGCCGATTGCCAGCAAGTGGAAATCCAAGGAGCAAGCTGGCCGCTTGTGAGCAAATCTTATGCCCAGAAGAGCAAGCGGTCCTGCCTGCTTCTGTAGAAAGCAACACCCAGGGTTTGTCACCCCACAACACAAATCAAGCGCTGCAGCAGGCCTCTCACCATGAACAGCTGGCGCTGCTGCGCCCGGGCGGCGGCATCAAATGCCGCGGCGCGCGCAGCGCCATGCCCCGCCATGCCGGATGGCGGGCGGCTGCCGCAGCGGGGCGCGGGTGCGAGGGCACTGCGGTGCTACTAGGTCTGCGGCGCCACGGGTGCACAGCAGCCGCGTGCTCACTGCTGCTGCTGCTGCTGCTGCTGCTGCTGCTGCTGCTGCTGCTGCTGCTGCTGC
>VFQQ010002827.1_pt1 | contig 18332 bp, 17 predicted proteins | sample 3512341 | NCBI WGS metagenome assembly VFQQ01 (sample SAMN10412373, study PRJNA504923) | tailings metagenome | isolation source: Relicate 2 Philex TSF1 revegetated site | place: Philippines: Tuba, Benguet | collected 2017-08-29 | reverse complement strand
TGCAGTTGTCCGCCTTATCGCGGACGACCTCCATCTCGTATTCCTTCCAGCCGAGGACGCTTTCCTCGATCAGGACCTCGGTGGTCGGCGACAGGTCCAGGCCGCGGGCGACGATCTCGTCGAACTCCTCGCGGTTGTAGGCGATGCCGCCGCCGGTGCCGGCCAGGGTGAAGCTCGGGCGGATGATCGCGGGCAGACCGACGAACTCCAGGCCTTCCAGCGCCTCTTCCATGGTGTGGGCGGCCTTGGAGCGCGGGCTTTCGAGGCCGAGCTTGTCCATGGCGTCGCGGAACTTCTGGCGATCCTCGGCCTTGTCGATGACCTCGGCGTTGGCGCCGATCATCTCGACGCCGAACTTCTCCAGCACGCCCATGCTTTCAAGGGCGAGGGCGGTGTTCAGCGCGGTCTGGCCGCCCATCGTGGGGAGCAGGGCGTCCGGACGCTCCTTCTCGATGATCTTGGCCACCATGTCGGGCGTGATCGGCTCGATGTAGGTCGCGTCGGCCACGTCCGGATCGGTCATGATCGTGGCCGGGTTGGAGTTGACCAGGACGATGCGGTAGCCCTCGGCGCGCAGCGCCTTGCAGGCCTGGACGCCAGAGTAATCGAACTCGCAGGCCTGGCCGATGACGATGGGCCCGGCGCCGATGATCAGGATCGAGGAGATATCGGTGCGTTTGGGCATCTTGTCTTTTCGCGCGCAGGGGCCGTCGCGCGCCAAGGCGCGGCCGATCCGGACAAACTTCAGGTTAAGGCGCCCGTTTAGAGACGGAGTCGGTCCAGGGCAACCCCGGAATGGGCCGGAGGCGACGTGAGGTCACAGACGCCGACGTTCGGGGTCAGGACGCCGGCGCAGTCGGGTCCCGCCAGGCCTCGCCGGCAGCCGCGCGGTCGTAGCCCATCTGGAACAGCTTGAGCATGTTGTCGGCCTTGAAGTTCAGCCCCTGGGCCTCGGCCTCGTCGGGGATTTCGCTGACCTCCATGGTCAGGCCGTTGCGCTGGGCGAAGGCGGCGGTGGCCGCCAGGTGCAGGCGCGTCGAGGCCTTGCTCATGGCGTCGTACGAGCGCGCCAGGATGCCGAGCAGATTGCCCTTGGTGACGCCGAACTGGGAGCCGACCTGGCCGTTGATGACGACATAGAGGTTGCCCTTGTGGACGGCGCCCTGCGGGTCGGTCCACAGCATCATCGCCTCGGGGACGGTGAAGAAGGGGGTGGTGACCCCGCCGTCGACATGCATCTCGCGGAACACGCCGCTGGGGCCGTCCATCTCGATCATCACCGGCGGGAAGACCCCGGGGATGCTGGCCGAGGCGACCAGGACGTTGTGGAACAGCTCCAGCGCATGGGCGTCGCCGCGCGCAGCGCGGGTCGCGATGGCGCCCATGTCCCAGATCGCCGTCTCCTGGGTGTCGAGGTTGGTCGTCGCGACCAGCAGGCGGCGGCCCTTGGCGTGCTCGGCGGCGATAGCCTGCAGCATCTGCGGGGTGACGTAGGTCTCGACCAGGTGGCGCACCGGAGCGGCGCTGAAGAAGGAGGGGCCTTTGAAGACGGTGATGGCCTTGAAGCTGATCATCCCCTCGGTGCCGCCGTCGGTGTAGGCGGCCTTCAGCCGGTCGTCCCACTGGGAGCCCAGGAACGCGAACGGAGCGGTCAGGGCGCCGGTGCTGACGCCGGTGACGACGTCGAACTGCGGCCGCTTGCCGGCGGCCGTCCAGCCTGCCAGAACCCCGGCGCCGTAGGCCCCGTTGGCGCCGCCGCCCGACAGGGCCAGGACGTTGAAGTCGCCCGGCCGCTCGCGCCGCTCCTGGATGATCGCCGACTTGCTCATCGCCGCGTTGGCGTCGGCGGCGCTGTAGCGGACGTCGGACAGGCCCGCGGGCGCGCCGATGCGCTGGTCGATGGGGTCGAAGGCTTCGCGGGAGACGGTGCCGCAGGCGGCCAGCAGCAGCGCGCCGGCCAGGGCGGCGATCCGGGTCAGGGGGCGGGCGAACATGCAGGTCACCTGTCGGTCCGGAGGACCCTATGGAAGTAGCGCGAGACGGCGTTCGGTGAAAGGCTGCCGCGCATCGCCTCGGGATTCCTCCGGAGAGCGCCTCGGAGGGCAGGATGTTCCGAACCGTGTTGCTTGTTTCGTTGGCTGCGGCCGCGTCGGCCGCCCTGGCCCAGGGCGCCCCGGTCTCGACTCCGCGGGGCAGCTTCACCGCCACCAACAGCGGCCAGCCGATCATACCGCCGGCCGGCCCGGTGCAGGTGACGGTGCAGACGGTGACGTTCGCCGCCGGCGCGATCCTGCCCGCACATCGTCATCCCCACACCCGCTACGGCTACGTGATGTCGGGCCGGATCCGGGTCGACAACCTCGACACCGGCCAGTCGGAGGTGTTCACGGCCGGTCAGCCGATTATCGAGGCGCTCGGTCAATGGCACAGCGGCACGGCCCTGGAGCCGACCACTCTGCTGGTGATCGACCAGGTCCCGCCAGGGCAGGGCAATATCGAGATGAAACCACGTTGAAGCGGTTCCTCCCCCCGGAGGGGGAGCATCCTCGTCAGCGCTTGTATTCGTCCATCAGGCCGGCGAAGCGGTCGAACAGGTAGAGGCTGTCCGTCGGCCCGGGCGAGGCCTCCGGGTGGTGCTGGACGCTGAACACCGGTTTGTCCTTCAGCGCGATGCCGGCGTTGGTGCCGTCGAACAGGCTGACGTGGGTCTCCTGCACCGGCTCAGGCAGGCTCTCGCGATCGACGGTGAAGCCGTGGTTCATCGACACGATCTCGACCTTGCCGGTGGTCAGGTCCTTCACCGGATGGTTCGCGCCGTGGTGGCCCTGCTCCATCTTGACGGTCTTGGCGCCCAGGGCCAGGGCCAGCATCTGATGGCCCAGGCAGATGCCGAACACCGGCCTGCCGCTTTCGACCAGCTTCCTGATCTCGGGAACCGCATATTCGCCGGTCGCGGCCGGATCGCCCGGACCGTTCGACAGCAGCACGCCGTCCGGATCGCGGGCCAGGATGTCCTCGGCCTTGGTGTCGGCGGGCACGACGGTGATCTTGGCGCCGGTCGAGGCCAGGGCGCGCAGGATGTTGCGCTTCACGCCGTAGTCGACGACCACGACCTCGTACTTGGGCTCGGCCAGCTTGCCGTAGGCGTCGGGCCAGTTCCACAGGGTCTCGTCCCAGACGAAGGTCTGGCGGGTGGTGGCGTCCTTGGCCAGATCCAGGCCGACCAGGCCGGACCACTCGCGGGCCTTGGCGACCAGGGCGTCGATGTCGAACTCGCCGGTCGGGCTGTGGGCGATCACGCCGTGCGGCATGCCGTTCTCGCGGATCGCCTTGGTCAGCGCGCGGGTGTCCACGCCGGCCAGGCCGATGACGCCGCGACGCTTCATCCAGCCGTCCAGGTCGCTGTCGGCCCGCCAGTTGGCCGGATCGGTCGGGACGTCGCGGAAGATCGCGCCGCGCGCCGCCGTCTCGGCGCCGCCGCCGATCTGCTCCAGATCCTCGGAATTCGTGCCGACGTTGCCGACGTGCGGGAAGGTGAAGGCCACGATCTGCGACATGTAGGAGGGGTCCGTCAGGATCTCCTGGTAGCCGGTCATGGCGGTGTTGAAGCAGACCTCGCCGACCGCGTCGCCGATCGCGCCGACGCCGATTCCCGAGAGCACCGCGCCGTTGGCGAGCGCGAGAACGCCCGTGGCGCCAGGGATAACCTTGCTCGCCATTGTGTGCTCCTAACCTGCTGGACAAACGGGCGCGTTGGTAGTGACTCGGTCCCCTCGGGTCAAACGTTAATCCGTCCTGGAAGGATCATTCGATGCTGCAGATGCGCCCCAACTGCGAATGCTGCGATCGCGACCTGGCTCCGAACGGCGGCGAGGCGAGGATCTGCAGCTTCGAATGCACCTTCTGCGCGGATTGTGCGGAGGCGCGGTTCGACGGGCGGTGCCCCAACTGCGGCGGCGACCTGGTCCCGCGGCCGGCGCGGCCGGCGATCCTGCTGGCGAAGTTCCCAGGCAGCGCCGAGCGGGTGCGGAAGCCGCATGAGGCGTGTGTCTGACCCAGTCTTCCGTCATCGTCGGAACAGGTCCGACGATGACGAGGGGGCGTATGGCAAGGGCGGCGCAACCCCGCTACATCCCGCCCCATGACCATCACCACCATCGGCCTCGACGCCGACGACACGCTTTGGCACAACGAGACCATCTTCCGCCTGACCCACAAGCGGTTCGTGGAGCTGCTCGCGCCCTACGCCGACGAGCAGGCGCTGGAGAGCAAGCTGGCCGAGACCGAGAAGCGGAACCTGCGGCTCTACGGCTACGGGGTGAAGGGGTTCACCCTGTCGATGATCGAGACGGCGATGGAGCTCACCCAGGACAAGGTCTCCATCGGCGTCATCAAGCAGATCCTGGCCGCCGGGCGCGAGATGCTGACCGAGCCGGTAGAGCCGCTGCCGGGGGTGGATCTGGCGCTGCATCAGCTGTCGGAACGCTATCGCCTGGTGCTGATCACCAAGGGCGACCTGCTGCACCAGGAGCAGAAGCTGGCCGCCAGCGGCCTGGGCGATCTGTTCGCCGCCGTCGAGATCGTCAGCGAAAAGGACGCCGGCACCTATCGCCGCGTCTTCGACCGCCACGGCAGCGGGGCGGACCAGGCGGTCATGGTCGGCAATTCGATGCGCTCGGACATCCTGCCGGCGCTCGAGGCGGGCAGCTGGGGCGCGCTGATCCCCTATCCGCTGGTCTGGGCCCACGAGGCCGCCGACGCGCCGGTGGGGCATGAACGCTACGTCGAGCTCGGCTCGATCGCGGAACTGCCGGCCTGGGTGGACGGCGTGGCGGGATAGGATGCGCTGGTACTACGCCCTCTTCGTTGGTGTCGTTGTGGGCGCGGTGATCGGGTTCGCCTTTATGTCTCAAGGCTCCGGTTGGGGCGCGGCCCTGTGCATCGGCTGCATGATCGCGTGGCTCGTGGGCGGTTATTCCACCCGCTGCCCACGATGCAGAAGGCATATCCTGGACAACGGCAAAGGCTATCATGCGCCCTGGATGCCGATACCCAGAGACTGCATCGGCTGCGGGCGCGGCAAGGGCGACGTCTGGCCGTTCCAGTGGCTGATCCGACCGGAGAAATCAGACCCGACCGGGTGACGGACTTTCGCCAAGAAGGCTAATCATGGTCGCGACGCCGCAGCGCGCATCGAACCCCAGGGAGCCTTCGTCTTGAAGTTCACCACGTCCGCCGTCGTCGCTTCCTGCCTTGTGCTCGCTTCCTGTTCGACGCTGCCTGCGCTTCCCGGAAAGGCTCCCGCCCCGGCCGCCATCGACGCCGGCCCATACGACATCGTCATCCGCGGCGGCATGATCTACGACGGCTCCGGCGGCGAGCCTTATGTCGGCGAGGTCGGCATCCGGGGCGACCGGATCGTCGCCGTCGGCCCGAAGCTCAAGGGCGAACGCGCGTCCGAGATCGACGCGACCGGCCAGGCCGTGGCGCCGGGCTTCATCAACATGCTCAGCTGGGCGACCGAAAGCCTGATCGCCGACGGTCGCGGCCTGTCCGACCTGAAGCAGGGGATCACCCTGGAGGTCATGGGCGAGGGCAGCTCGATGGGGCCGCTCAACGACGCGATGAAGCGCCAGGAGCAGAGCCGACAGGGCGACATCAAATATCCGATCGCCTGGACCACGCTGGACGAATACCTGACCTGGCTGGAGGCCAAGGGGATCAATCCGAACGTCGCCTCCTTCGTCGGGGCCGAGACGGTCCGCACGCATGTGCTGGGCGAGAACGACGAGGATCCGACCCCGGCCCAGCTCGCCCAGATGCGGGGGCTGGTGGTCAAGGCCATGGAGGACGGCGCCCTGGGCGTCGGCTCGTCGCTGATCTATGCGCCCGGCAGCTACGCCGACACGGGCGAGCTGGTCGCCCTGGCCACGGAGGCGGGCCGCTGCGGCGGCATCTACATCAGCCACATGCGCAGCGAGGGGAACCGGCTGCTGGAGGCGATCGACGAGCTGATCGAGATCTCCCGCAAGTCCGGCGCGCCGGCCGAGATCTTCCACCTGAAGGCGGCCGGCAAGAGCAACTGGGGCAAGCTGGACGCGGCCATCGCCAGGATCGAGGCGGCCCGCAAGGACGGCCTGCGCATCACGGCGGACATGTACAACTACACCGCCGGCTCGACGGGCCTGGACGCGGCCATGCCGACCTGGGTCCAGGCCGGTGGGCGCGAAGCCTGGATCAAGCGGCTGAAGGACCCGGCGACCCGCCGCGAGGTGATCGCCGAGATGCGCGCCGACAGCCCGGCCTTCGAGAACCTCTACCGCCACGCCGGCGCCGAAGGGACGCTGCTGGTCGGCTTCCGCAACCCCAAGCTCAAGCCCCTGACGGGCAAGACCCTGGCCGAGGTGGCGCGCGAGCGGAAGGTCAGTCCGGAGGACGCCGCCATCGACCTGGTCATCGAGGACGGCAGCCGGGTGCAGGTCGTCTATTTCCTGATGAGCGAGGAGAACGTGAAGCGCCAGACGGCGCTGCCCTGGATGAGCTTCGGCTCCGACGCCGGCGCCCAGGCGCCGGAGGGCGTGTTCCTGCAGTCGAGCACCCACCCGCGCGCCTACGGCAACGTCGCCCGCCTGCTCGGCAAGTATGTGCGCGAGGAGAAGGCGCTGACGCTCCAGGACGCCGTGCGCAAACTGACCACCCTGCCGGCCCAGAACCTGGGCCTGCACGAGCGCGGGGCGCTGAAGGCGGGCTATTTCGCCGACGTGGTGGTCTTTGATCCGAACACCGTCGCCGACAAGGCCACCTACGAGCAGCCCAAACAATTCGCCGTCGGCATGAACTGGGTGCTGATCAACGGCGGCGTCGCCCTGCGCAACGGCGAACCGACCGGCGCCAAGACCGGCCGCGTCGTCCGCGGCCGCGCCTGGAAGGGCTGGGAAGGCGGCGGCTGCAAGGCGTCCGCGAAGGAGTGGCGGTGGGCGTGGTGACGCACGCTCCTGGTCATCCTGAGCAGTCCGCGCAGCGGACGTGACGAAGGACGCAATGAACTCACTGCGTGGTTCGACACGGCCCTTCGGGCCTGCTCATCGTGGCTAGGCGGAGCGGCTGGGAGACATGCTCCCCAGCGGGCGTGCTCCCCTAGCTAGATCCGCTCCCGTTTCCGCAGCTTCAGCCCCCACCAGACCGGCACCGACAGCGCCAGCAGGGCCAGGGCCGGCCAGGTCGACTTCAGGCCGGAGGTTGCGATCACCAGCAGGCTGAAGGCCAGGGCGATCGCAGCCAGCAGTTTCGCGCCGGGGCGCTGGCCGGGGTCGCGCAGCAGGGCCAGGCTGCATAGGGCGTAGACGGCCATGAACAGCACCACGGCGACGTTGATCAGCACGTTGAACTGGGTGTTCAGGGTCGGCGAGATGGTGGCCAGGGTGGCGATGGTCATCAATCCGCCGGCGGTGATCAGCCCGCGGCGGGGCAGCTTGGCCGGGTCGGCCTCCGAGGCGAAACGCGGCATGTAGCCGGCGGCCGCGCCGCTGCGGCCGGCCTCGCCGGTGACCAGGGTCCAGCCGCCCAGGGTGCCCATGGCCTTCAGCGCCGCGCAGAGAGCGACGAAGTGGCCGGCCCAGGGCCCGGCCAGCCGGGCCACCACCTCGGCGAAGGGCGCGGTCGACTTGGCGAGTTCCGCGGCCGGGATCACGCCCATCACGGCCACGCTGGCGGCGATGTAGACCACGCCGGCCAGGGCGACGCCGCCCAGGGCCGCGATCGGCACGTTGCGTTCCGGGCGGTCGACGACGGCCGCCGCGGCGTTGGCGCTCTCGAGGCCGAGGAAGGCCCAGAAGATGATCGACAGCGAGGCCGGGATGGTCTGCAGCAACGGTTTGCCGGTGACGTTCCAGGACTGCGCGAAGACCTCATGGTCGAACGCCGCCAGGCCCAGCACGGTCGCCGCCCCGACCGGCAGCAGCCCGATCAGCAGGGTCAGGCCGCTGAGCCGCGTGACCAGCCGCGCGCCGAACAGGCAAAGAACCACCGACAGCCAGACCAGGGCCAGGGTCGCCGCCACCGTCATCCCCTTGCCGGCGAGGCCGGGGATGAATTCCGTAAGATAGCCGACCGCGGCCAAGGCGATGGCGATGTTGCCGGTCCAGCTGGAGGTCCAGTAGGCCAGCCAGGACACGAAGCCCGCCGCCGGATGCACGCCCTTGGCCGGCCAGTTCACCATGCCGTCGGGGTCGGCGCGGGTCGCGCCCAGCACCGCGAAGACCCCGGCGATGGTCAGGGCGCCGGCCGTGGCGACGATCCAGCCGATCACGCTGGACGAGCCCACGGCCGCCAACGAGGCGGGCAGCAAGAACAGGCCCGAACCAATCATGTTGCCGGCCACCAGCACGGTGGCCAGCAGCGGTCCGATGCGCCGCGTCGCCAGGCTCACGCGATCGCCTCGGCGATCCGGGACTGGAACCAGCCCACCGCGGTCTCATGGCGGGGCGACAGCACGCCCCAGTCGTAGACTCCGGCGTCGAGGTTCCGCTGCACGGCCTCGCAGATGACCCTGTCCTCGTGAGTCAGGGTGTCGGAGGCGGCGAGGACGGCGTCCATCTCGGCCGTCTCCGGGTCGTAGAAGTAGAGATAGTCCAGCCTTGTGCGATCGTGGCCGACCGGCTGCATGTGCTCGACCATCATGCCGTTGCGATAGACGTTGAACGCCAGGTTCGGCCACAGCCAGGCCCAGAGGCCGTCGTTGACGCCGCCGACGGTCGGGACTTCATGAACGGCGACCGACCCGTCCATGCGGACCTGGTAGCGGGCCGTATCGACCTCGGCCGCCAGGGCCGGGTGCACGGCGTCGATATGATAGCCCTCGAGGTAATTCTCGACATAGGCCTTCCAGTTGCAGGCCAGCTCGTGACTGCGGCGCAGGGTGGCGGGGCCGACGGCGACGCCGCGATCCTCGAACAGCCCGTCCAGAGGCGCGACCAGCTCGGCCAGGGGACCGGCGGTGCCGTCCAGGTTGGCGAACACGAAGCCGCGCCAGAGCTCCAGCCGCACCGGGAAGAGGCCGAACTCACGCGGATCGAAACCTTCGGTCGCGCCGAAGCCGACGGCGCTGCGCAGCCGGCCGTCCAGGGCGTAGCGCCAGCCGTGGTATTTGCAGGTCAGCTCGCCGCCGCACCGGCCGCTGCGGTCCGTGACCAGCGGCCCGGCCCGATGGCGGCAGACGTTGTGGAAGCCGCGCAGGACGCCGTCCTTGCCGCGCACCGCCACGATCGACCGTCCGGCAACCTCGCCGGAGAGGTAGTCGCCGGGCGCGGCGGCCTCGTTCTCGTGACCCAGGAACTGCCATCCCGCGCCGAACACGGCGTCGCGCTCGCGGCCGTAGACGGCCGGGTCGCGGTAGAGGGCGGAAGTGAGGGTGCGCTGCATGGCGGTGACTTCGGCTGACGCGCGGGAGGAGGTCAAGTCTCGTCCGGCGCGCGGTGCGGCCCCCCGACGGCGCGGTAGCGGTTGGGCGGCACGCCGAGCAGACGCTTGAACATGGTCGAGAAGGCCGCCGGACTGTCGTAGCCCAGGTCCAGGGCCACGGTGGTCACCGGCTCGCCGGCCGTGATCCGGGGCAGGGCGACCAGCAGGCAGGCCTGCTGCCGCCACGCGCCGAAGCTCATCCCGGTCTCCCTCCGGAACAGGCGGGTGAAGGTGCGGCGGTCCATGCTCAGGGAGTCGGCCCAGCCGTCGATCGTATCGTGCGGCCGGGGGCGCTCGAGGAAGGCGTGGCAGCGACCCGCCAGGGCCGGCGTGGCGGGGAAGGGGACCGACAGCGGCACCAGCGGCGCGCGGCCCAGTTCGGCCAGCAACAGCTTCATGACCAGGCCGTCTCGCCCGCCCTCGTCGTACTCCGGCTCGATCTCGCAGGCCGTGACGATCAGGTTGCGCAGCAGGGGCGAGACGGCGATCACCCGGGAAGCGTCTCCGAGCGCGCCGCAGGCCGCCGGCGCGATCAGGATGCCGCGACTGCTGACATGGCCGACCCCGCGAACGGCGTGGGGGACGCCGGGCGGCGTCCAGACAGCGCGTTCCGGCGGCGCGATCCAGGCCCCGTACGGCGTGCTGACGATGACCACCCCGGTGGCGGCGTAGAGAAGCTGTCCGCGCCTGTGGCTGTGCCAGTCCAGCTCGAACGACGGCGGATACTCGTTGCCGACCCCGATGACCGCGCGCGGCGTGTCGTCATAATCATCTGGGTTGTTCCATTCGGCGGCCATGTCCCACTCGCGAAAGTGAAAGTCCCGACATGGAATGCGGGGCGTCGGCCAAGTCCCTATCGCCGGGACCCTCGCATGGGAACCGCAACATGACCGATACGACCGCCGAACCTAGTCAGAGCCCGTCGTTCACGCCTGAGAAGACCGCCTTCGGCGTGATCCTGGCGATCAGCTTCTGCCACCTGCTCAACGACATGATGCAGTCGCTGCTGCCGGCCATCTATCCGAACCTCAAGGCCGAGCTGAACCTCACCTTCGGGCAGATCGGCCTCGTGACGCTCGTGTATCAGGTGACCGCCTCGATCCTGCAGCCGGTGGTGGGCTGGTACGCCGACCGGCGGCCGACGCCGATGGCGCTGCCGGGCGGGACGCTGTTCTCGCTGGCCGGGCTGGCGGTTCTGGCGGTGGCGCACAGCTACGCGCTGCTGCTGGTCGGGGCCTGCCTGCTGGGCATGGGGTCGTCGGTGTTCCACCCCGAGTCCTCGCGGGTCGCGCGGATGGCGGCGGGCGGCCGCCACGGCCTGGCGCAGTCGCTGTTCCAGGTGGGCGGCAACGCCGGCTCGGCCCTGGGTCCGCTGGCCGCGGCCGTCGTGGTCGTGCGCTGGGGGCAGTCGAGCCTGGCCTTCTTCGCCCTGCTGGCGTTGCTGGCCGGCGGCATCCTGTGGAACGTCGCTCAGTGGTACCGCCACCACGGCCTGGCGCGTCTCAAGGCCGCGGCCGCCCGCGGCGTGGCCGAGTCGCCGCTGCCGCGCGGGGCGGCCGGTCGCGGCATCGCCATCCTGCTGGCGCTGATCTTCTCAAAGTACGTCTACCTGGCCAGCCTGACGAGCTACTTCACCTTCTACCTGATCCAGCGCTTCCAGCTGTCGGTCGAGCACGCCCAGATGTACCTGTTCCTGTTCCTCGGCGCGGTCGCGGTCGGCACCGTCGCGGGCGGCCCTCTGGGCGACCGCTTCGGGCGCAAGCCGGTGATCTGGCTGTCGATCCTGGGCGTGCTGCCGTTCAGCCTGCTGCTGCCTCACGCCAGCCTGTTCTGGACCGGCCCGCTGTGCGTGATCATCGGCCTGCTGCTGGCCTCGGCCTTCCCGGCCATCGTGGTCTTCGCCCAGGAGCTGACGCCGGGACGGGTCGGCATGATCTCCGGCCTGTTCTTCGGCTTCTCGTTCGGGATGGGCGGGCTGGGCGCCGCGGCGCTGGGCTATGTCGCCGACGCCGCCGGGATCGAGACCGTCTACCGGATCTGCGCCTTCCTGCCGGCCATCGGCCTGCTCGCCGCCTTCCTGCCCAACCTGCGCAAGGTGGCGGCGACCGCCTGACCGGACTTTCGTGACACGCCGTTCCGGCGGCGTGTCACAACCGTCCCGCCTGTATCGTCTTCCCCGTAGAGAGAGGGAGACGACCATGATCCAACGCGGGATCGCGGCGCTGCTGGGCGGGGGCCTGGCCGTCAATGCGCTGTTCATGCTGGCCAAGCCGCTGCCCTGGTACGACGCCGTGCCGGGCGTGCCGCTGACCGGCGCCTTCAACCCCCATTTCGTTCGTGACATCGGCATGGCCTACGCGGTCGTGAGCCTGGGCCTGCTGTGGTTCGCCTGGCGCCCGCGCCAGGGTTGGCCGGCGCTGGTCTGCGCCGCGGCCTTTCTGTCGCTGCACGCCGCCATCCATGTCGGCGACGCCAGCTGCTCGGGCAGTTTCTGGGGCGACCTGGGCCGCGATTTCCCCGGAGTCTTCCTGCCGGCCCTGATCGCGACGGCCATCGCCGTCCTGTCCCGTCCCAAGAAGGAGGCCTGACATGCTGAAAGCCTTGCTCCGTCGCCAGCTGGCGAACTTCGAGACCACCTGGGGATACGATGCGACCTACATGCGCGAATTCCTCGACGACGATCCCTGGGGCTTCGTCCGCTTCGGCTTCATCGCGTCGCTGGGCCACGGCAAGCGCGCCCCGGCCGAGGCGGTCGCGGCGGCGGGCGTGGTCGGGACCCTGGCCGGCGACTGCGGTCCCTGCACCCAGCTCGGGATCGACATGGCGGCCGCCGACGGCGTCGCGCCCGAGGTGCTGCGCGGGATCCTCGCCGGCGATCGCCAGGCCATGGGCGAGATCGCGGCCCTCGGCTACGATTTCGCCCATGCCGTCCTCGATCGGCGACTCGCCGACGCCGACGAGATCCGCGAGGAGATCCAGCGCCGCTGGGGGCGTCGTGCGCTGCTCGATATCGCGCTCGCCCTGACCACGGCCCAGATGTATCCCACCCTCAAGTACGGGCTCGGCCACGGCCGGTCCTGTCAGAAGGTGACCGTGGGCGGCGTCGCGGCCCCCTTCCAGCACGCGGAGCGCGCAGCGGCATGAACACCCGACCCGTCGACCTCTTCGAGCGGGAACGCGCGCGGCTGCAGCGCCTCGCCTACCGCATGCTCGGTTCGGTCAGCGAGGCCGAGGATGTGGTCCAGGACGCCTGGTTGCGCTGGGATCGCGCCGGCGAGGCGGCCGAGAATCCGCAGGCCTGGCTGATGCAGACCGTCACCCGCCTGTGCCTCGACCGGCTGAAGTCGGCCCGCGCCCGACGCGAGACCTACGTCGGCCCCTGGTTGCCCGAGCCGCTGATCGAGGAGATGCCGGAAGATCCCGTCGAGCGGGCCGAGGACGTGTCGGTCGCCTTCCTGCTGGCGCTGGAGCGGCTGTCGCCGCTGGAGCGGGCGGTGTTCCTACTGCATGACGTCTTCGACCAGGACTACGCCGACATCGCCCGCCAGCTCGGTCGGGGCGAACCCGCCGTGCGCCAGCTGGCCGCCCGGGCGCGCAGCCACGTGAAGGACGGCCGGCCGCGCTTCACGGTCTCGCAGGAGAAGACCATGCAGCTGGCAGCCGCCTTCATGGCCGCGGCCGTCGGCAACGACACCGGCCGGCTGTCCAGCCTGTTGGCCGAGGACGCGGTGTTGATCTCCGACGGCGGCGGCAAGCGCCCCGCGGCCCTGCGCCCGATGGTCGGTCGCGACGACGTGATGAGTCTGATCTCCGGCATCATCAACACGCACGGCGCCTTCGCCCGGCCGCTGGCCATGCGCCCGGCGCTGATCAACGGCGTGCCGGGGGTGGTGATGGAGCTGGAGGACGGCGTCCAGACGATGGCCTTCGAAGCCGGCGACGACGGCAAGCTGGCCGCGATCTACATCATGCGGAACCCGGACAAGCTGGGGCATGTGAGGGCCTGACGCCGACCGGATGCTCCCCCAGTGGGGAGGATCTAGGCAGACGCCGCCAGCCAACGCTCGTAGTCGGCTTGAACCCATGTCTCGCAGGCGGCGCGCACCTCGGTCGAGGCTTCCGCCTGTTTCTGCGCGGCGTCGTCGGTGAAGTCCTGGCCCGGCGACTTGGCGTCGACCGTCGCGGCGGCCCGCATCACGGCCTGTTCCTCCGGCGTGAAGTCGAGCGCGGGCAGCCGGGGCAGGGCGTCGATCAGGTCCGGATAGCCGACCCCGATCAGCGCCTCCCGATGCGCCAGCGCCGCGCGGTACAGCGCGCCCTGCACCGCCGCCGCCAGCTCGTCCCGTGTCAGCCGGTTGCGTTCGTCCTCGGCCAGGCCCAGCCGCGCCGGCTCGACCGTGTCCCGCACCGTCATCAGGCTGGGCATCCTGGACAACGAGACCAGCACCTCAAGCGGGTCTCGATAGAGGAACAGCATCGGCGTGGTCGGGAACGCGCGCCATAGCAGCGGCAGCTCGAACAGGTGCCAGGCGTCCAGCTTCACGAACAGCCGCCGGGGCGGCTCGGCCTGGGACCGCACGAGCGCCGCCATCACCCCGCGCAGCCAGGCGATCCGTTGCGTGTCCGAGGCCTCCGGCGTCCGCCGCAGGATGTCGTCGATGACCGGCGCCTCGGAGACCGCCAGGTGATGCTCCGGGGCGCCGAGCATCCGCGTCGCCAGGGTCGAGCCGCAGCGGGAGACATGGAAGATCAGAGCGGCAGGATCGGCCTCGTCCGCTTCCAGCACCGACAGCGGCGTGGTCCGGGCCGCGCCGCCGGCCCGGCGCCAGCGGGCCAGGGTCTGCTCGAAGAAGGGTTCGGTGAAGCGGCCGCCGTCGCCGGCGCGCCATTCGACCTCGCCCTGCGTCAGGCGGCTTGGCGCGGCGTATGACGGCATGCGATCTCCTCGGCGCGACCTTGCCATGATGGCGCGCCGCCCGCCGAGGAGCCTTCGCATGCCGACCCGTATCGTCAACGCCCCCGACGCCCCGGCCGCCGCCGGCGGCTACGCCCAGGCTCTCGAGGTCACGGGCGCCCAGCGTCTGCTCTTCGTCAGCGGCCAGATCCCGGTCGCGCCCGACGGCTCGATGGCGGCCGACTTCGCCGGCCAGGCGCGACAGGCCTGGGCCAACCTCGAGGCTCAGCTGCGGGCGGCCGGCATGGGGCTCGACAACCTGGTCAAGCTGACCGTCTTCCTCTCCGACCGCCGCTGGGCGATGGAGAACCGCGCCGTCCGCCAGGAAGCGCTCGGCGACCGTCGCGTGGCGATGACGGTGGTCATCGCCGGCATCTTCGACGAGTCCTGGCTGCTCGAGATCGAGGCCGTCGCCGCGGCCTGATCTGCATCCTTCGAGAGGCGTTACTGGCGACTCCCGGGTCGGCCGCGCTATGACAGCGCATGCGTTTCGACGACCGCTTCCTGGAGGAGATCAAATCGCGCGTCCGGCTGTCGGACGTGATCGGCAAGACCGTGAAACTCAAGCGCCAGGGGCGCGAGTATGTGGGGCTGTCGCCGTTCACCAAGGAGCGGTCGCCCAGCTTCTTCGTCAACGACGACAAGGGGTTCTACCACGACTTCTCGTCGGGCAAGCACGGCGACCTGATCAGCTTCCTGCAGGAGACCGAGCGGCTGACCTTCATGGAGGCGGTCGAGCGGCTGGCGGCGGAGGCGGGCATGGCGCTGCCGGCGCCGGATCCGCAGTTCGCCGAGCAGGAGAAGAAGCGCCAGGGCCTCGGCGACTGGATGGAGCTGGCCGCGTCCTGGTTCGAGAGCGAGCTGCACAGGCCGGTGGGCAAGGCGGCGCGCGACTATCTCATGCGCCGTGGCTTGCCGGAGCAGGAGTGGAAGCGCTTCCGGATCGGCTTCGCGCCGAACAGCCGCACGGCGCTGAAGGACTATCTGATCACCAAGGGCGCCAAGGCCGGCGACCTGGTCGAGGCGGGACTGCTCATCGCGCCCGAGGACGGCGGCGCGCCCTATGATCGATTTCGCGACCGCATCATCTTTCCGATCGCCGACGCCCGCGGGCGGACGGTCTCCTTCGGCGGCCGGGCGATGGATCCCGAGGCGCGGGCCAAGTACCTGAACGGCCCCGAAACCAGTCTCTTCCACAAGGGGCGGCTGCTCTACGGCCTGCCCGAGGCGCGAAAACTGCTCCACGCCAGCAACGATGAGCAGCTCGTGGTCGTTGAAGGCTACATGGACGCTATCGCCTGCCAGCGTGCGAACATCCCCGCCGTCGCTCCTCTGGGCACCGCCCTGACGGAGGACCAGATGGAGGTGCTCTGGCGGTTGCATCCGGAGCCGACGCTCTGTTTCGACGGCGACGGGGCGGGCATGCGGGCGGCCGCCCGCTCGATCGACCGCGCCTTGCCGCTGCTCAAGCCGGGCAAGAGCTTCAAGTTCGCCATCGTCGTCGGCGGCAAGGATCCCGACGACGTGCTGCGTGAGCAGGGTCCCAACGCCCTCAAGGCCCAGCTGGCCGAGACGACCCCCTTCGTCGACGCCCTGTTCACCCGCGAGCGGGACGCCGAGCCGCTGGACACGCCCGAACGCAAGGCCGGGCTGAAGCAGCGGCTCCGGGCCGCCGCCGGAGCCATCGCCGACAAGGACTTGGCTCAGGCCTACAAGGACGATCTGTACGGCCGCCTCGATGTCCTGTTCACCCGGCCCGGCCGGGGTGCGGGAAACGAGGAGGGCGGCGGGGCGCGTCCGGCCCGGCGGCCCTTCCAGCCCGGAGCGGGCAAGGGGCAGAAGGGCGTCATGACGTTCGACGCCTTCCCCACGCCGGAGGGCAAGGAAGCGGCCAAGAAGCTGGCGGTTTCGCTCGACCCCTTGGCCGCCGCCCTGGCTAAGGGCGCGCTGGACGACCCCCATCGCCTCGACGACCATCTGGAGTTACTCGAACGCTCCGGGTTCGGAGATCCCGGGCTTTCGGAATTGGCGAAAGAAATCATTCGCCTGCGACTCGACGCCGATCACCTTGACAGCGGGGCCCTTGCACGCCATCTGCGGGACCGTGGATTTGCCGGGCTGCTGACTGACATCGACCGGGCCGCTGCAAGAGCAGGCGCGCCCTTCCTGAAACAGGATGTCACCCTCGCCGCCGCCAGGTCCCAGTGGACGCACGCTTTTGAGGTGTTGAACCGATTGGCTGCGCTCGAGACCGCCCTGTCGTCCGCCAAGGCCAACCTTGGGGGGCGATCCGACATGGCGGCATTCGAACGCCTGAAGGCCGAGCGAGACACTTTGAAGCGGGCGGTGCGCTCTGGGGGCATCTGGACGGACGGTGAAGCCTAACCCCGTGAGACGCCCCGCGTCCTTTAGAGATCACTTGGCGCCGTCGTGCATCGGCCGCGCCGACCGGAGACCGCGATGACCGCTCAGACGGCCAACGAGACCGAAGCCCCCGAAACCGTCGAGAAGGACGGTCCGCTGCTCGACCTGACCGACGCCGCGGTCAAGAAGTTCATCAAGCAGGCGAAGGCCCGCGGCTACGTCACGATGGACGAGCTGAACAAGGTCCTGAACAGCGAAGAGGTCAGCGGCGACGCGATCGAAGACACGCTGGCCATGCTGTCCGAGATGGGCGTCAACGTCGTCCAGGACGAGGAAGACGTCAACGAAGGCGAGGGCGGCGAGGTCGCCGCCCGCGAGGAGACGGCCGTCACCACCGAGGCGGAAAGCAAGCCCGCCTACGACCGCACCGACGACCCTGTGCGCATGTACCTGCGCGAGATGGGTTCGGTCGAACTGCTGTCGCGCGAAGGCGAAATCGCCATCGCCAAGCGGATCGAGGCCGGCCGCGACACCATGATCCGAGGCCTGTGCGAGAGCGCGCTGACCTTCGAAGCCATCATGGTCTGGCGCGAAGAGCTGGGCACCGGCCGCATCCTGCTGCGCGAAGTGATCGACCTGGAAGGCACCTACGGCGTCATGTTCCCGTCGGCGCCGCCCGCGCTGCCGACCGAGGACGGCGCCGAGCCGGAGCCGAAGGAAGAGGCGGCCGAGGGCGAAGAGAAGCCCGAGGGCGAGGACGAGGACGACTTCGACGACGGCGCGGGCCCGACCGTCAGCGCCATGGAAGGCGAGCTGCGCGAGAGCGTGATGGAGACCCTCGACGGCATCGCCGCCGAGTTCGACTCCTTCCGCCGCCTGCAGGAGAAGCTGGTCGAGCGCCGCCTGAAGGGCCAGGACCTGAAGGACGACGACCGCAAGGCCTACGAGGCCGCCAGCAGCGCCATCGTCGCCCGCCTGAAGACCCTGAAGCTGAACAACAACCGCATCGAGGCCCTGGTCGATCAGCTGTACGCGATCAACCGTCGCCTGATCGCGCTGGAAGGCCGTCTGCTGCGCCTGGCCGACAGCTACGGCATCAGCCGCGCCGAGTTCCTGAAGGCCTACTTCGGCGCCGAGCTCGATCCGAACTGGTCGGAGAAGGTCAAGGAGCTGGGCGTCCGCTGGACCAAGTTCGCCGAGAACGACGGCTCCTCGATCGGCGACATCCGCCAGGAGATCGCCGCGCTGGCCACCGAGACCGGCGTGCCGATCGACGACTACCGCCGCATCGTCCAGACGGTGCAGAAGGGCGAGCGCGAGGCGCGTCAGGCCAAGAAGGAAATGGTCGAGGCCAACCTGCGCCTCGTGATCTCGATCGCCAAGAAGTACACCAACCGCGGCCTGCAGTTCCTGGACCTGATCCAGGAGGGCAACATCGGCCTGATGAAGGCGGTGGACAAGTTCGAGTACCGCCGCGGCTACAAGTTCTCGACCTACGCCACCTGGTGGATCCGGCAGGCGATCACCCGCTCGATCGCCGACCAGGCCCGCACGA
>VFQQ010002826.1_pt1 | contig 18333 bp, 19 predicted proteins | sample 3512341 | NCBI WGS metagenome assembly VFQQ01 (sample SAMN10412373, study PRJNA504923) | tailings metagenome | isolation source: Relicate 2 Philex TSF1 revegetated site | place: Philippines: Tuba, Benguet | collected 2017-08-29 | reverse complement strand
CCTGGGCACCGGCCTCGGCATGCGACAGCGCCTGCTTGACCAGCGCATCGACGGTGATGTCGTTCTGCACGTAGCCGGACTCGTCAAGGATGCCGTCCTGACCATGAGTAGTGAAGGGGTCGAGGGCGACGTCACTGATCACCCCGAGCTCGGGGAATTTCGCCCGCAGGGCACGGATCGCGCGCTGGGCGATACCGTCCGGGTTCCAGGCCTCGGCCCCGTCGAGGGATTTCTTCTCCAGCGGCGTCACCGGGAACAGCGCCAGCGCCGGAATGCCCAGCTCGACCCAGTGTTCGGCTTCCTTGAGCAGCAGGTCGATGGACAGGCGCTCGACACCCGGCATCGACGGCACGGCTTCGCGGCGGTTGTCACCGTCGAGGACGAACACCGGCAGGATCAGATCATCGACGCTCAGGCGATTTTCGCGAACCAGACGGCGGGAGAAATCGTCGCGGCGGTTGCGACGCAGGCGGGTGGCGGGGAACAGACGATTGGCGGGGGTAACGCTCACGGCAGACTCCAGAGCCCGCACGGGCGGGCCAGTGTGACGGTTATAAGCGACCATTATGACCAAATGATGACGGTCAAATGACCGCGTGCGACGGCGGGTCGCACAGCAGTCGCGCATTGTGGCATGACGCGCCACCTTCCGGCTTCCTCGCGGTCGGAGTAGTCTTCAGCACCACATCATCGAGCGCACGGCATGCTCCAAGAGCTTATCCGCCAGTTTGGCTACCCGGCACTGATACTCGGCACCTTCCTCGAGGGTGAAGTATCCCTGCTGCTGGCCGCCTACATGGCCGTGCGCAACGTGCTGGAGATCGAATGGGTGGCGCTGTGCGCCTTCCTCGGCACCTTCGCCAGCGATCAGCTGTGGTACTACCTCGGCCGCCGTCACGGTCGCGCGCTGCTTGCACGCAAACCGCGCTGGCAACCGCTGGGCGAACGCGCCAGCGCGCTGATCAAGCGTTACCCGGACCTGTGGGTGCTGTGTTTCCGCTTCCTCTATGGTCTGCGCACGGTGATGCCGCTGACCATCGGCCTGTCCGGCTATTCCTGGCGCCGTTATCTGCTGCTCGACGCCATCGGCGCCGGCGTCTGGGCTGGCGGCATCAGCCTGCTGGCCTACAGCCTGGGCAATGCCATGGGCGGTTTGCTGGAAGAGTTGCGCAACTACCAGGTCATCCTGCTGGCCGCTGTGGTGCTGCTACTGTCCCTCGCCTGGCTAAACCGGTGGCGTCAGCGCCGGCGCGGCTGAACCGCGGGCCAGCCAGATGCCGAGCAGGCTGGCAAGGCTGTAAGCGACAAGCCAGGTCCAGGCACCGGCATCCAACCTCAGCATGCCCAGTTCACCGGCCAGCCAGAACGCCGGCAGGTTGCTCGCCAGGCGCAGGCACTCCATCTGCCAGGCATTGCTGCGGTTCTCCAGCCACAGGCCGATGCTGCAAAGACCCAGCGCCATCCATAGACAGGCCAGCAGCACCGCACCGATCGAAAGCGCATCGCCCTGTGCCAGCAGCCATACGCCGGCCAGCAGGTAGCAGACGAATTGCAGCAGCGCGTAGACCTGCGCGCCACGCCCGAGCGGCACCTCGAACTTGCGGAAGTTGCTCAGATCTGCCTTGGCCTGCGGATAGCGCGCGGCCACGTCGGCCGGTCGCCAGCCGGTGGGCATGAACCAGATGCGCAGGCGGTCCCACCAGGAACCGGCGCGCCGGGCGTCGTTCCACAACCCGGCATAGACCTGCAGGTTGGCCCACAGTGGATTCCAGCTGGCCAGCGGCACGGTCACGCCGAAGATCACCGGCTCCTCGTCCAGTTCCTCCTGAAAGGTGCCAAAAAGCCGGTCCCATACAATGAACACCCCGCCGTAATTGCGATCCATGTAAATAGGGTTCTGTGCATGATGCACGCGGTGGTTGGACGGGGTGATGAACAGCCATTCGAACCAGCCCAGCTTGGGAATATGGCGGGTGTGCACCCAGAACTGGTAGAGCAGGTTCAGCGCCGCGACGGTGAGAAACACCAGTGGCGGCATGCCGAGCACGGCCATCGGCAGGTAGAAGATCCAGCCGAAGATGAAGCCGGTGCTGGTCTGGCGCAAGGCGGTGGAGAGGTTGTAGTCCTCGCTCTGGTGATGCACCGCATGCGCGGCCCAGAGCACGTTGCGCTCATGGCCCAGGCGGTGGTTCCAGTAATAGCAGAAGTCGTAGAGGACGAAGGCGAAAACCCAGACCCAGAGGCTGCCTTCGGAGAGTTCGAACAGCGCCAGCTGCTCCCAGGCGAAGGCGTAGGTGAGCAGGCCTACCACCTTGGTGAGGATCCCGGTGGCCTGCGACAGCACGCCGGCACTGAGGCTGTTCAGGGCATCGGCCAGGCGATAGGTGCGCATGCCGCGCCAGCGGTCAGCGAGCAACTCCAGGCCGATCAGCAGGAAGAAGAAGGGCACCGCGTAGAGAACGTAATTCATGACCGCGCCATATCGTTGTACTTGTGTCGGGAATGAGCTGTTATTCATCCTATGCGCAGCTTCGCCAGGCTTCGCGGCGGCAGGTGACAGCCCGAGTGGCATTTGGCGACAACCCAGGAATCGGTAACACCCGCGCCCGCTTCACGGTCGCGTCTTTCCTCACCAGGAGTCGAGCATGAGCAAAAAAGTGGCAGTGATTCTGTCCGGCTGTGGCGTCTACGACGGCGCCGAGATCCATGAAAGCGTGATCACCCTGCTGCGCCTCGATCAGCGCGGCGCAGTGGTGCAGTGCTTCGCTCCCAACGTGCCGCAGCTGCACGTGGTCGATCACTACAGCGGCGACGAGATGGACGAGACGCGCAACGTGCTGGTGGAATCGGCGCGCATAGCCCGCGGCAAGATCAAGGACGTGAAAGAGCTGCACGTGGCCGAGTTCGATGCGCTGATCCTGCCGGGCGGTTTCGGCGTGGCGAAGAACCTCTCCGACTTCGCCACCAGTGGCGCGAACTGCACCGTGCAGCCGGACGTGCTGGCCGCGTGCAAGGCCTTCGTCGACGCCGGCAAGCCGGTCGGCCTGATGTGCATCGCGCCGGCGCTGGCGGCGAAGATCTTCGGCGCCGGCGTGGTATGCACCATCGGCAGCGACCACGACACCGCCGCGGCCCTTACCCAGATGGGCGCCGAGCACCACGAGTGCGAGGTCAGCGACATCGTCGAGGATGAACAACGCAAGCTGGTCACCACGCCCGCCTACATGCTCGCCCAGTCCATCGCCGAGGCGGCATCGGGAATCAACAAGATGGTCGACCGCGTGCTGGAGCTGACGCACCACTGACCCAGGTGGGCTGAAGCCCACCCTACGAAACTGAAGCCCACCCTACCGGCCGGAACCCTGGAGTTTGTAGGGTGGGCTTCAGCCCACGCTCATAGATACGGAAGCTGAAGCGCAACGCCGCCCGCCCCACCCTGCCAGCCAGCGCCTCTAAAGGGCGCTTCGGTCATTGGCCAGGGCAGTCCGGCCGCGCCGCTGGTCAAGCCGCTCGTGCTGCGGCAGCGTGGCGACAGGATTTTCCGGAGCCCCTGCCATGACCCAGCCCTTCGTCCTCAGCCCCGACCTGCAGCAGGCGGTGGCCAGTTTCTTCCAGCGCATCCCCTTCAATCAGGTGCTCGGCATCGAGCTCGACGAACTCAGCCCCGAGCGGGTGACCATGCACCTGCCGATGAAGCCCGAGCTGATCGGCAACTTCGTCCACGGCATCCTGCACGGCGGGGTGATTTCCTCGCTGCTCGACGTCTGTGGCGGCGCCATGGCGCTGATCGGCGCCTTCGCCAACCACCAGCACCTGCCTGCAGCCGAGCGCATGAGCAAGCTGTCCAGGCTCGGCACCATAGACCTGCGCATCGACTACCTGCGCCCTGGCCGCGGCCAGCGCTTCACCGCCACGGCCCTGCCGCTGCGCGCGGGCAACAAGGTGGCGGTGATTCGCATGGAGCTGCATAACGACGAAGGGGTGCTGGTGGCCGTGGGCACCGGCACCTATCTGTGTGGCTGACAGAGCGTTTGTCATCCCCGGATTTCATCCGGGCTACAGCACTGAACGGATGCCTCTGTATGAGCGAGCTCTGCTCGCGAAGCGCCCAGCCTCAGGAAATTCGCGAGCAGAGCTCGCTCCTACGGCCATTGCCTAGTTAGCCGGGGCCGCTAGCGACTCAAGCGCGTAAGAATCCGATCCAGCGCATTGGCAAAGGCCTGGCGGTCCTTTTCCGAATAGGGCGCCTGGCCACCGCCGACCTGGCCCTGCTCACGCAAATCGGTGAACAGATTGCGCACCGCCAAGCGCTCGCCCATGTTGCGCTCGTCGAACTCGCGCCCGCGTGGGTCGAGCGCAGCCACGCCCTTCTTCACCAGGCGGTCGGCAAGCGGCACGTCGCTGCAGATCACCAGTTCGCCGGGCACGGCATGCTCGACCAGATGATCGTCGGCCGCATCCGGCCCGCTGGGCACCACGACCAGTTTCACGCAGGCGAAATTCGGCCGTGCCACGGCCTGCCCGGCCACCAGCACCACCTCGAACCCCCGCTTGAGGGCGAACTTGACCACCTGATCCCGCGCCGCCCGAGGGCAGGCGTCGGCGTCGATCCATACGCGCATGCAGCAACTTCCGCAGAAAAAACCAGCGCCCAGTATGCCAGCGCGAACGCCTCAGGCGTTGTAGAACGGCTGGCAGCGCTCGCGCACCGCGCGCGACAGGTTGTCGTCGGCCAGTTCGATCAGGTCAAGCTCCACCTCGTCCGGCAGCAGCTCGGCAACCAGCGCCGCCAGGCGCCGCTGGCCACGCACGTCGGCACCGGAAATGGCCAGCAGCAGTCTTGGCTGCGGGCCGATGGCCGGATCACGCAACGCCGCGAGAAAGGCCTCGCGTACTGCAAGCTGGGCACAGGCCGCAGACAGCGCCTGCTCCAGGGTGGGATGACGCAGAGCGGCCAACGCCAGATCAGGACTGTCGGCGTAATGAGTGGAATGGATCGAGGAAGACATGCGTGCACTCGGCAAAGGAATTGGAAGCAGCCTAGGTGCACTGAGACTCGCTGTCGTGGCAGCGGTTCACGCTATTGGATAACGGGGCGGTAAAACCGCCCCGCGTCACGCCTTCAAGCCTGCTCGGCCAGGCGTCGGCGCTCACCCAGCAGGCTGCGCCCGTACAGCAGCGCAATACCGGCCAGGGCCAGGCCCTGCGCCGCAAGACTCCAGGCGTCGGCGTGAATGCCCAGCCAGTCGAACTCGAAGAAGGCCACCGGGCGCGTGCCGAGCACGCCGGCTTCCTGCAGCGCGGCCACGCCATGGCCGGCGAAGACCACGGACAGCACGCACAGCAGCACCGCGTTGATGCCGAAGAAGGTCGCCAGCGGCAGCTTGCGCGAGCCGCGCAGGATCACCCAGGCCAGGCCGAGCAAGAGCACCAGAGCAGCGGCAGCACCGGCCAGCACGGCACCGTGCCCGGCAGGGCCGGCCTGCAGCCAGAGGGTTTCGTAGAACAGGATGACTTCGAACAGCTCGCGATAGACCGAGAAGAACGCCAGCACGGCGAAGCCGAAACGTCCGCCGCCGCCCACCAGGCTGCTCTTGATGTAATCCTGCCAGGCCGCGGCATGGCGGCGGTCATGCATCCAAACGCCGACCCACAGCAGCACGACGCTGGCGAACAGCGCGGTGATACCTTCGAGCAGTTCGCGCTGGGCGCCGCTGACGTCGATCACGTAAGCCGCCACCGCCCAGGTGGCGACCCCGGCGAGCAGTGCCAGCCCCCAGCCGATGTGCACGCTGCGCACCGCCTGCTGCTGCCCGGTGTTGCGCAGGAAGGCGAGAATCGCCGCCAGCACGAGAATGGCTTCCAGGCCTTCACGCAGCAGAATCAGCAGGCTGGCGAAGAAACTCAGGCTACCGTCCATGGCGCCATCGGCGAGCAGCGCGGCGGACTTGTCCAGCTCGACCTTGGCCAGCTCGAGCGCCTGAGCAGCCTGCGCAACGCCGGCACCGTCCTGCAGCGCCTGCCGGTAGGCCATCAGGGCTCGCTCGGTGGTCTTGCGCTGCAGCGCATCGAGGTTGTCGAGGGCGCTTTCGACCAACTCGAAACCTTCCAGATAGGCACCGACGGAAAGGTCATAGGCCTGCTCGCGGTCACCCTCGCGGTAGGCCTGCAGGCTGCGCTCCAGGGTTTCCCGGGTGTAGCCGATCAGTTGCTGCGGGCCGCGCTGCTCCAGCACCGGATGCGCGCGCTGGGCGCGGAACGCGGCGACGTCTCCACCGGCAGCGGCGATCTCGGCAGGCGTGCGGCCGGCCAGTTCGCTCATGGCGAAAGGTGCCTGACCCTGCGCCGACGCAGCGGTGAAGCCAGCGATATAAACAGCCAGATCCCAGCGCTGACGGTCGTCGAGCTGGTCGGCGAAGGCTGGCATGTCGGTGCCCTCGATGCCCAGGCCGAGGGTGTTGTAGAGATCGTAAAGGCTCAGCCGATCCAGGCGCGCGGCGTCGCGCAGATTGGCTGGCGGCGGCTCCAGACCGATGCCGGCCGGCCCGTCGCCGAGGCCGCTATCGCCATGGCATACCGAGCAGTGCTGGGCGTAGAGCGGCGCACCACGCTCCGGGTCCGGAGTCAGCAGCGGCGTCAGCGACACCTGGTAAAGATCGGCCAGGCGCGCGCCCAGCTGCCGGGCAGCGCTGGAGACTTCCTCACCGGGCCTGCGCTGGGTAACGGCCTGGCGCAGCTCGGCCACGCCCTGCTCCAGCTCGGCACGCCCTACCTGGGCCGGCAAGGCGACGATCAGCCCCTGCAGCACATCGAGAAATTCCAGCTGCTCCTGGTATTCGCCAGCGTCGACGACCTGGCCACCCGCGACGGTGGCAGGGTAGTCAGCGCCGATGTAGCCAATCAGGTGCAGCGCCTGGGCGGCGCCATCCAGCGGCTCGCCAACGGCAATAAAGCTGAGGCCGGCCAGCATCGGCAGCATCAGCCAGGAAAGGGGGAAACGAAAGCGGATCATTAATGCATCCCAAACGAGAATGGGTGGCATTAAATTGTTGCCGGCCTAACGACTCAGCACAAGAACAATCTGAAATATCTCGTAACATTCAGCCGAACGGAGCGGCGCCGCGACTGGCCTCGACCGACATCCGGTCGAGGCCGAACGAGCGTCAGACAGCGGCGCGCTTGACCGTGGCCAACAGGCCGGCAGCGGCGGCGAACAACGCGGCGAAGCTGCGATTCATCACCCGCTGCTGGCGGGGCGTACGCAGCAGGCGCAGCACACGCGAGGCAAGGCCGGTGTAGCCGGCCATGACGATCAGGTCCACAGTGATCATGGTCACGCCCATCACCAGGTACTGCGCCACCAGCGGTGCATGCGGATCGATGAACTGCGGCAGTACCGCGAGCATGAAGACGATCGCCTTGGGGTTGCTGAAGTTGACCAGGAAACCGCGCAGCACCAGGGTCAGCGGACGGCCGATGGGACGTTCGGCGGCACCGCTGTCCAGATCGCTGGGCAGGGCGACCCATTGTTTGTAGGCGAGGAACACCAGGTAGGCCACACCGAACCACTTGATCAGGCTGAAGGCCAGGGCCGAGGTGGCCAGGATGGCACCCACACCCGCGGCGACGATGGCGATCTGCAGCGCCAGGCCGAGCTGCAGGCCGAGCGCGTTCCAGTAGCCGCGCCAGAAACCGTACTGCATGCCGGCGGACATCGAGGCCACGGCGCCGGCACCCGGCGACAGGCTGATGACCCAGCAGGCGACGAAGAAAGCGAGCCAGGTTTCCAATGCCATGATGCGTACCTCGAGAAGCTGAAATCAGGGGAGAGCGATACAGCCTACTCCTGCCCCCGCACTCAGCGCCAGCGGCGCACCGACTTCTGGAAGAACAGGCTGTTGGGCACCTGCAACAATGCGCCGGCGGCGTTTTCGTCGAGGTCCTGCAAGGTGGTGTAGAACAGGTTGATGGCGATCACCCGACCCTTCACGCCAGGCTTGTCGGCGCTGTCGATGACCTCGACGATGTCGCCCAGACGAAACGGGCCCATGGTGAAGATCAGCAGCGCGCAGAACATGTTCGACAGCACGCTCCAGATGGCGAAGAAGGCCACCGCGGCGACGGCGGTGAAACCGGTCAGCGCCGTCCACAGCACGGTCGCCGAAACGCCCAGGCGCTCCAGCACCATGAGCAGCGCGCTGCCCATGATCAGCCAGCGCACCAGGCCGCGCAGCGGCTGCAGCACTTCGGCCGGCAGCAGGCTGTAGCGCTCGCCGAGGCGGCTGATGGCGCGCGTGAGGATGCGCTGAGCGAGCCATGCCAGGAGGATGATCAGCAGCACCTGGCCGGTGCGAATCAGCGGGTCGCGCCAGGCCATCAACAGTTCAAGCTGTTCCATCACTCGGCCTCCTCCAGTTGCTGCTGCAAGGCCTCCAGGGTTTCCAGGGCCAGCAGCCAGGCTTCCTCCAGCTCGGCTTCACGCGCCTTGAGCTGCGCCTGTTCGGCCAGGCGCTGGCGCAGCTCTTCCTTGCGCGCGGACTCGTACAGGCCGCTGTCGCCCAACTGGCTTTCCACGGCGGCGAGCTTTTCCTGCACCTTGCCCAGTTCCTGCTCGAGCTTGTCGGCTTGTCTCTTGTGCGGCGCCAGCTGCTGGCGCAGCGCCGCGGCGGCCTGGCGCTGGGCGCGCTTGTCGGTTTTCTCGGCACCGGCGGCCGGCGCTGCGACCGGCTGCTGGCGGGTGCGGAAATCCACCAGCCAGCGCGCATAGTCGTCCAGATCGCCCTCGAACGGCTGGATGCGCCCGTCAGCCACCAGGAGGAATTCGTCGGTGGTGCTTTTCAGTAGATGACGGTCGTGGGAGACCACCAGCACCGCGCCGGAAAACTCCTGCAGGGCCATGGTCAGCGCCAGGCGCATTTCCAGGTCGAGGTGGTTGGTCGGCTCGTCCAACAGCAGCAGGTTGGGTTTCTGCCAGGCGATCAGCGCCAGGGCCAGGCGCGCCTTCTCGCCACCGGAGAAATTCAGCACCGGCTCGTCGCAGCGCTCGCCACGGAAATCGAAGCCGCCGATGAAATCGCGCAGGGTCTGCTCGCGCTCGCTCGGCGCCAGGCGCTGCAGGTGCAGCAGCGGGCTGGCCTTGGGATCGAGGGCATCGAGCTGATGCTGAGCGAAATAGCCGATGGCCAGGTTCTCGCCACGCGCCAGCTCCCCGCCGAGCACGGCGAGATCGCCGGCCAGGGTCTTGATCAGGGTCGATTTGCCCGCGCCGTTCGGGCCGAGCAGGCCGATGCGCGCGCCGGGTGCCAGGCTCAGCTTGACCTTCTCCAGCACGGTCTTGTCGCTGTAACCCAGGCGCGCCTCGGACAGGTTCAGCAATGGGCTGGAGACCTTGTCCGCCTCGCGGAAAACGAAGTCGAAAGGCGAGTCGACATGCGCCGGCGCCAGCTCCTCCAGGCGCTCCAGCGCCTTGATGCGACTCTGCGCCTGGCGCGCCTTGGTCGCCTTGGCCTTGAAGCGGCGGATGAAGTCTTCCATGTGCGCACGCTGCGCCTGCTGCTTCTCGAAGGCCTGCTGCTGCTGCGCCAGGCGTTCGGCGCGGGTGCGCTCGAAGGCCGAGTAGCCGCCGCGGTAGAGGGTCAGCTTCTGCTGCTCGAGGTGCGCCACGTGATCGACCACGGCGTCGAGGAAATCGCGGTCATGGGAGATCAGCAGCAGCGTGCCGGGATAGCCCTTGAGCCACTCCTCCAGCCAGAGGATGGCGTCGAGGTCGAGGTGGTTGGTCGGCTCGTCGAGCAGCAGCAGCTCGGACGGGCACATCAGTGCCTGGGCCAGGTTCAGGCGCATGCGCCAGCCCCCGGAGAAGTCGCCGACGCGCCTGTCCATCTGCTCGCTGGTAAAGCCCAGGCCGGCCAGCAGCTTGCGCGCACGCGAATCGGCGCTGTAGCCCTGGGCATTGTCCAGTTCGCTGTGCAGACGGGCGATGGCGCTGCCGTCGTGGGCGGCCTCGGCCCTGGCCAGTTCGGCCTGGATCGCGCGCAGGTGCAAATCGCCATCGAGCACGTAGTCCACCGCCAGACGCTCGAGGTTATCGACCTCCTGGCGCATATGGGCGATACGCCAGTCCGGCGGCAGCTGACAGTCGCCGGCGTCGGGGCCGAGCTCACCGCGCAGCAGGGCGAACAGGCTGGATTTGCCGGCGCCGTTGGCGCCGATCAGACCGACCTTCTGGCCGGCGTGCAGGGTCAGCTCGGCGCCTTCGAGCAGGCGTTGCGGACCACGCTGTAGAGTGAGGTTCTGGAGTCGGATCATAATGGCCGCGGAGTCTATCAAATCGCCCCGGAGGCCGCGTGCAGGATCTGTGGAATTTCGCCCTCGAACTCTACGCCAGACCGGGCGTGGAACAGGCCTGCCTGGAGCTGCAGGACGCAGGCTGCGACGTCTGCCTGCTGTTGACCGCTGCCTGGCTGCAGGGCCGCGGCGTACGCTGCCTGGATGAACGCCTGCGCGCATTGACGGAACTGGCCGGCCCCTGGCAACGCGAGGTGGTCTCGCCCTTGCGGCAGACTCGCCGTCACTGGCGCACGGCGGCAGGCCAGGATGCGCAACTCGCCGCCCTGCGCGAACAGATCAGGAAGCTGGAACTGCAGGCCGAGCGGGTGCTGCTCGAGCGACTACAGACGCTGGCCGAGAACTGGCCAGACGACGCGGTACAAGGCGACTGGCTGCTTGCCCTGGCAGGCGAGAACAGCGCCGCGCTGCAGGTGCTGCGCGGCGCCGCTCGTCTCGCTTAGGACGCGCTCGGAACAGCCGGTGCGGCAGCCCCGTTGCCGGCGGCAGGTGCGGCGGGCGCAGCCGGAGCAGCAGGTGCCGCGGCCGGCTTGGCGGCAGCGGGCTTGGCCGGAGCCTTCTTCACCGGCGCCTTGGCGGCGGCCGGTTTCTTTGCCGCGGCCGGCTTGCTGGCGGGTTTAGCGGCTGGCTTGGCTGCAGCTGGCTTGGCTGCCGGCTTGCTGGCCGGGGCTGCCGGCGCTTTCGCGGCGGCGGGCTTCGCTGCCGGTTTGGCGGCAGCCTTGGTTGTGGCCGGCTTGGCCGCTGCAGACTTGCCGGCAGCGGGTTTGGCCGCTGGCTTGCTGGCCGCTGGCTTGGCGGCGGGCTGGCTGGCCGGTTTGGCTGCAGCAGGCTTGGTCGCCGCCTTCTTCACCGGTGCCTTGGCCGCTGCGGGTTGCTTCGCTGCGGCCGGCTTGGCTGCCGGTGCTGCGGCCTTGGTTTCACGCGCGTCAAGCGCCTTGCCGGCGGCTTCCTTCACCTTACCCACCCCCTGCGCCAGCTTCAGGCTCTCCTGAGCGTCGCGCTTGAGCTGGGCGATGTAACCACGGGTTTCGCTCTGCCGGGCCTTGAGCGCATCGAGCAGCTCTTCCAGCTCGGCGACTGCGTCCTTGGCCTTGGCCTGTGCCTTGGCCTTGCCCGCAACGGCGGCGTCCTGCAGCTTGCTGCGGGCCTTGTGCAGTTTTTCCTGAGCCTTGCCGCGCTGCTTCTCCAGCTTGGCGAGCAGTTTCTCGGCATCGATCAGCGCTTGCGAGCAGGCATTTTCGAGATGCTCGAGCAGGCTGGCAGACAGTTGATGGAGCAGGTGCAACGGGGTAGTCACGGACTTCTTCTTGGCCGACATGGCGCGCCTCCTGGCGGATGTGGATGCGCCCATACTAGACGCAGGCGAGGCGCCTCGCCATAGGCCTTTTGGCGATCACGGCACGGGCACCGCTCGCCTGGCATAATCGTAGGCATATCCATCGGGAGAGATCGTCATGAGCCGCGCCGTACTCGCCGCCCTCGCCATTTGTTGCAGCCTCGGCGTGCAGGCCGACCAGCATCAGCAGGACCTGGCTTACAGCCTCGGCGTGCGCCTCGGCGAGCGCCTGCACGACGAGGTGCCCGACCTGCCGCTGAACGAACTGCTCGAAGGCTTGCGCCAGGCCTACGAGGGCAAACCGCTGCGGCTCGACGCCGGGCGTATCGAGCAACTGCTCGATGAGCACGAGGCGCGTATCGAGGCCCCGCCACAGCGCCAGGCCAAGGCCATCGAAGCCGAGCAGCGTTTTCTCGCCGCGGAAAGTCGCCGCCCTGGTGTCAGGGCGCTGACCAATGGCGTGTTGGTGACCGAACTCAATCCCGGCAGCGGAGCCAAGCCCACTGCGCGCAGCCGGGTACAGGTGAGTTATCGCGGCGAGCTGGCCGACGGCAGCGTCTTCGACGAGAGCATTACACCGCAGTGGTTCCGCCTCGATAGCCTGATCGCCGGCTGGCGCAGTGCGCTGCTGCAGATGCCGAAGGGCGCGCACTGGCGCCTGGTGATCCCATCGGATCAGGCATACGGGGAAGAAGGCGCGGGCGACCTGATACCGCCCCACGCGCCACTGGTGTTCGACCTGCGCCTGCTGGACGTGGCCAACTGAGCGCTGCCCTGATCCACAATGAAAAACCCGGACTCAGATCCGGAATGCTGTTCACTTAAAAAACGGTCTAGCTCGATCAGTCCCCTCGCCCCTCCGGGGAGAGGGTTAGGGCGGGCCGCGTTCGGCGAGGGGGGAAACTGGCAGTTTTGCGGAGTCTTCTGCCCTCTCCCCCAGCCCCTCTCCCATAAATGGGAGAGGGGAGCCAATCGTGTGCAACCTTAATTGAACAGCTTTACGGACTCAGATCCGGGCTTTTTTGACATCGAGCGGTCAGAGCGCTTCGGCTGCCTGTTCCTGATGGGCGTTGTGCAGCACCTCGATCAGGCAGTCTTCCAGCTCGAAACGCTCGTGCAACAACTTCCCAAGGCGATTGAGCTCGGTCACCAGCGAGGCATTGTCGCGGCAGTCACCGTTGTCGCAGCGGTCATTGAAGGCCAACGCGAACTCGGTGATGGCTTCGATGCGTGGGTAGATCTGCTTGGCCAGCTCCAGGCCGCGCTTGTCATTGAAGGCCTTGGCCTCGCTGGTCAGCTGCTCGTAGACCTCGAAGTGGCCGGCCGAGACGTAGTCCACCAGCAGCTCGCAGAAGCCCTGCACGGACTCGCAATTGATGGTCGGAGCCTGCGGCGCCTTGGTCAAGGCGGTGTAGGCCTGCACCAGCTCGCGACGCTCACCCAGCCAACGATCGATCAACTGGTGAACCCCACCCCAACGTTCCTGTGCGTTCCGACAACTCTCAAGCATGATGAACCTCGCTTCCCTTATCGATAATGCCGGTTATACATCCGCTCCCGAGACGTTTGGTAGCCTGCCATCCTTGACGCCCCTGCGGGCCATCGCCGCGCGACGTTAAGACATTCCCGCCGATTTTCCGTCAATCGCTGCCTGGTCTTGGGAAGGCAACCGCAAAATGGCGTTTTTCCGACGCTTCGTGCGAGCCAGATTATGCCCGCAGGCAAACACCATCAAGGCATCGCCACGAGAAAATTTCATACGAGCGTTTAATCGAGAAGCCACGAGCGGCGTGGCTTCGTGCAATTCGCATTCTCAGTTGCGACGCAGCAGCTGCAACAGGCAGAAACCGAGCATGCCAATGAAACCGAGCAGGCTCCACTCGGGAATGCTCATGCCGAACAGCGTCCACTTCACTTCGGCGCAATCGGCACTGCCCTGGAATACGAGGCGCACGATGTCCTGCATCGGCAGGGCCTGCATCATGAACTCCAGGCTCGGCAGGCAGGCTTCGAGCTGGTCGGCCGGTACGCTCTGCAACCAGATCTGCCGGCCTGCGGTGGCAGCACCAGCAGCCGCGAACAACAGGGCGAGAACAGCGTAGATACGCTGGCCGACACGCCCCGGGCCATGAATCGCGGCAACCAGGCAGACCACGCCGAACAGGATCACGCAGATGCGCTGCACCACGCACATCGGACAGGGCTCCAGACCGACGACGTGTTCCAGGTACAGCGCAGCCGCCATCAGCAGTACGCAGCCGATGAATGCCAGGAAAAACAGGGGACGCGGACTGGCCAATTGCATGGTGGCTCCGGGGAGGGAAATCGAGGGCAGTACGGTAGAGGAAAGCGAGGGCGCCTTTCAAGGCGCCGCGTGGCTCGGCGCAGGGCGTTCATCATGCCGGAACGCCCCTCCGTCCGCCCGGCCAGCCTGCCGCGGCAATCGGCCGCAACCCTTCAGGTACTCGCGCCCTGCGGTTGCGGCAGCGGTGGCAGCCCTTGATGCAGCAGGCCGAGGCTCTCCAGCAGCAGTTGGTTGCTGCGCTCGAGTTCGCCCAGTTGCGCCAGCAGGCGCGCCAGTTCGGCACAGGTTTCCGGGTGGCGCTCGAGCTTCAAGCTGGTTTCGAAGTAGTCACGCGCCTTGCCCCACAGCTGGTTCTGCAGGCACAGGCGGCCCAGGGTCAGCAACAGGGCCGGGTCCTGCGGATGCTGCTTGAGCCAGAGTTCGGCGGTCTGCAACTGACGCGCCGGGTCGGCGCCGCGCAGCACGCCATAGAAGCGCGCCAGACGGCTGTCGTAGCTGCGCTTGAGACTGCCGCGCAGCACTTCCTCGGCCTCCTCCTGAGCGCCCAGACGGCGCAGCTGCTCGACATAGGTGGCGATCAGCTCGGGCTCCTGGCGCAGCGGCGCGGACAGCTGCTGCCAGGCTTGCGTCAGCGGCTGCAGCGCCGTTTCGCCCTGACCCTGACCGGCAAGGCCGGCATCGGCGAGACGGCCGCGCCAGGTTTCGCGCTCCAACTCGTCGAGCTCTGCGGCGGGCAGCGCCTTCTCCTTGCGCAGCTCGGGCAGCAGGCCGAGCAGGGCCGACCAGTCCTGGCGCTGCAGATACAGGCGCTGCAACTGCCTCAGCACCAGGTGGTGCCCAGGATGCCGCTGACGCATGGCCTGCAGGGTTTCCAGCGCCGCGTCGCTGTCGCCACGGCTGCGCTGCAGCTCGGCATGGGTCAGGGCGATCGCCAGTTCGGCCTGTGGCTGCCTGTTCAGCGCACGTTCGAGCAATGCGTCGCTCTGTTCGTGCTCGCCCAGCTTGTTCGCCGCGCGGGCGGCGCCCAGGTAATACATCAACGGCTGGCTGTCGGCCTCGGCGGCACGAGTCAACTGGCGCTGGGCACGCGCCCAGCGGCCTTCGGCCAGATCCAGCATGCCCTGCTCGGAAGCCTGCCGCACACGCCGAGTGCGGTGCAGACGCGACCAGGGGTTGGCCAGACGCGTCGAGCTGAGCAGCAGGCGCAAAGTCCACTTGATCAGGTAGTAGAGCACCACCACGACCACCAGCAGGCCAAGGAACGCCCACAGGCCGGACTGGTAACGGAAACCCTCGTAGGCGAACAGCACGTAGCCGCGGTCAGCCTCGATGGCCAGGCTGAGCAGGTAAAGCCCGGCGGCGATAGCCAGCAACAACAGAAGCCAGAGCAGGCGTTTCATTGCGCCTCCCCGGCCGCGGCGGCCCCCTGCCGGCGTTGCGCCTGCTTGCGTTTCAGGTAAGCCTGCAGCGCATCGAGCGACTCGCTCAGATCCGGCACCTTGACCTCGACGCTGGCATCGGCCAGTTCGCCGAAGCGCTGACGCAGGGCGCGGCTGTCCGGGTTGTCCAGATTGAAGTGTGCGTCGAGGATTTCCTCGGCCTGCTTCAGCGATTGCTTGTACACACCGGTCTGGCCATGCAGCGCGGCCCACTGCGCCTGTTCCAGCGCCAGCGACAGGCTCAGGCGCACCTGCGACAGGCTCTGCCCGGACAGCAGGGGTCGCACGTTGCGATCGGCATCGAATTCGATGCGGAAGTAATCGGAGAGCTTCTTCGCCCACTCGCTCCACCAGGCGCTGCCATCGCCCTCTGCGGCCAGCTCGGAGAGCACGTCGCCCTGGCCTTCGAAGGTCGGCGCCAGCGGGTTGAGGGTGGCGGCCTGCTCGCGCAGAGCGCCCAGTTGCAGGAACAGACCGACGCGATCCGGCCGCGCCGTGGTGCGCAGCGCTTCCAGGCTGCGGCTGAGCTGTTCGCGAGCGGCGAAGGCGGCAGGATCGTCCTGGTCACGCAGGATATCGTCAGCCGCCAGCACCAGCGCCTCGGCCGTGGCCACGTCCTGCAGGGCAGACAGGCGCAGGGTGGCCAGGCGCAGCAGGTGCTCGGCTTCATCCAGGCGCCAGTCCTGGCGGCTGCCATCGAGCACGCTTTCCAGGCGCTGGCTCATGCGCTGCTGGTCGCTCTGCAGGTTGGCCAGCAGACGGCGGCGCTCGTCCAGCTCGGCGGCACTGGGCAGGGCGGACAGGCGCGAGTCCAGACGCTGGGCCAGCTCGTCGACCTTCTTCGCACTGTCGTCACGGGTACGCTGCAGATCCTCGGCCTGCTGCTGATCCCTGCGCTGCATGTCCTGCAGCTGCCAGAGACTCCAGCCGCCGGCAGCGACACCCGCCAGGCCGATCAGCAGAGCGAAGGCGGCAAGCCCGGTCGCGGCGCCATTGCGCGATGGCTTGACGGGAGAAGGTGCGGGGTTGGGTGTCACGGCTTCGCCGGCCGGTTGTTCTTCTGGCGTCTTCGGGGTGGATGCTTCGCTCACGTATCCGTCCTTTTAGAGGGCGGCAGCCGGAAACTGCTCCAGGGCTGCCTGCAAGGCCGCGGCACTGGCGCCGCGACAGTCCACAACGATCTGCGCACCCGCTGCGCGTGCCTGTTCGGCGACACGCGGGCTGGGTACGAACAAGGGTAGCCGAGCCAACGCCGGCCAGTCATCGCCAGCCAGCCGCAGCAGATGTTCGAAACCCTGTCCACTGCTGACAACCAGGCCGTTAAGGCGTTCCGCTCGCACGCACCGGCCAAGCTCGCCCGGCGCGTACTGCGGCAGAGCGCGGCGATACAGTGGCAGATAGTCGACCGCCACGCCTTGGCCGCGCAAGCGCTCGGCAAGGAATTCTCGGCCACCTTCGCCACGCAGGATCAGCACCCGCGGTGCAGAAGCTGCAGCAAGCGCCTGGTGCAGCGCAGGCAGGGCCAGCAGCGCTTCGCTGTCATCGCCCGAGTCGGGGAAGTGAACGCGCAGCCCCTGCTCGGCGAGCACCGCGGCGGTGGCAGCACCGACACTGAACCAGGGCAGATCGGGCGTCGGTGTCGCATATCGCGCCAGCAGTTGCAGGCCAATGCGCGCAGCCGGCTTGCTGACCACGATCACCGCGCAGTAACGCTGCAGCTCGGCGAAGGCGCTGCGCTGTTCGGCGGTCTCGGCCAGCGCCTCGATGGCCAGCAGCGGCATGCAGTGGCTGGCCACACCCTGCGCGGCCAGGGTCTGCGCCAGCGCCGCACAGTCCTCGGCAGGACGCGTCAGCAACAGGCGCCAGGCGCTCAAGGGTGGCCGGCCTCGCCGTACACGGCCTTGAGAATGGCGTCGGCGCCCTGCGCCAGCAGCGCCTCGGCCACGCGCACGCCCAGGGCCTCGGCATCGCTGCTGGCGGCGCGCTCCTCGGCGCGTAGCAGCAGGCCGCCGTCGGGCTGGCCGACCAGGCCGCGCAGCCACAGCTGGTCACCTTCGAGCAGCGCGTAGCAGGCGATAGGCACCTGGCAACCGCCATTGAGGTGCTTGTTCAATGCGCGCTCGGCAGTCACCCGCAGGGCTGTCTCGTGATGGTGCAGGGGTGCCAGCAGCGCATGCACGTCGCTGTCGGCACTGCGGCACTCGATGCCCACGGCGCCCTGGCCGCCGGCGGGCAGGCTGTCTTCGGCGCTGATCGAACTGCGGATGCGATCCTCGAACCCCAGGCGGATCAGTCCGGCAGCGGCGAGGATGATGGCGTCGTACTCGCCGGCATCGAGCTTGGCCAGACGGGTGTTGACGTTGCCGCGCAGGAACTGGATTTTCAGATCGGGCCGGCGCGCCAGCAGCTGGGCCTGGCGACGCAGGCTGGAGGTGCCGACCACGCTGCCGGCTGGCAGCGCATCGAGGCTGTCATAGGTGTTGGAGACGAAGGCGTCGCGCGGGTCTTCGCGCTCGCAGATGCAGTACAGGCCCAGGCCCTCGGGGAAGTCCATCGGCACGTCCTTCATCGAGTGCACGGCGATGTCGGCCTCGTTCTCCAGCAGGGCGGTTTCCAGTTCCTTGACGAACAGCCCCTTGCCGCCGATCTTCGCCAGCGGCGCATCGAGCAGCTTGTCGCCGCGGCTGACCATGGGCACCAGGCTGACCTTGAGCCCGGGATGGGCCTGCTCCAGACGGGCTTTGACATACTCGGCCTGCCAAAGGGCCAGGGCGCTCTTGCGGGTGGCGATGCGGATTTCGCGGGACATGGGGCAGTTCCAGAAAACGGATTGCCGCGAATGATAACAGCAGCTTCAGGCTTCAGGCTTCAGGCTTCAGGCTTCAGGCTTCAGGCTTCAGGCTTCA
>VFQQ010002825.1_pt1 | contig 18338 bp, 20 predicted proteins | sample 3512341 | NCBI WGS metagenome assembly VFQQ01 (sample SAMN10412373, study PRJNA504923) | tailings metagenome | isolation source: Relicate 2 Philex TSF1 revegetated site | place: Philippines: Tuba, Benguet | collected 2017-08-29 | reverse complement strand
GGCTGTACTCGCTGGGCCACGGCGGCAACGATGCGCAGAAGACCATCGGCATCATCTGGCTGCTGCTCATCGCGGCGGGCATCAGCCAGACCAGCGACAAGATGCCCCCCGGCTGGGTCATCTGGAGCTGCTACATCGCCATCGGCCTGGGTACGCTGTTCGGCGGCTGGCGCATCGTGAAGACCATGGGGCAGCGCATCACCAAGCTCAAGCCGGTGGGTGGCTTCTGCGCGGAAACGGGTGGCGCGATGACGCTGTTCCTGGCCACGGGCCTGGGCGTGCCGGTGAGCACCACGCACACGATCACCGGTGCGATCTTCGGCGTGGGCTCGGTGAGGAATGCCTCGGCCGTGCGCTGGGGGCTGGCGGGGCACATCGTGATGGCCTGGATCTTCACGATCCCGGCCACCGCGCTGATCGCGGCGGTGTTCTACGGCATCAGCAAGCTGATCTTCTGAGCGGCGCCTTCGTCGAGCTGCCACTCGAAGAACTTCTGCCCGCCGTAGGCGATGGCGCCCATCAGCGCCACGCCACCGATCATCAGTGCCGCGATGGCGGCCAGCACCGAAGCCCAGCCGGTGCGCGAAGGCTCGCGGCCCGTGTTGAAGCGCTGGTTCCAGCGCTCGTCAGGCGTGAGCGCGCAGACGATGGCGGCCAGCATGGCCGCCGCGATGCTCAGGCCCAGCACCGGCAGCAGGAGCCACGACAGGCGGTCGTCCTGGCCGTGCGCCTGGACGCGCTGCAGCCCAAGCAGGCCCAGACCCGTGCAGGCGGCCTGCACCCAGGCCCAGCGGTCGGCCAGGCCGTGCAGGTACATGCGGTGCAGCCCGAAGATGCCGCCCAGCACGGCCAGCCAGGCCGCGATCGCCTTGCTGCGCGTGTGCGTGGGCTCAGGCATCGCCGGGCGGCAGGCTGGCACCGGGGCCGAGGGCGCGCTGCATCAGCACGATGTCGAGCCAGCGGTCGAACTTGCGGCCGACGTTGGCGAAGCGTCCGGCCGGCTCGAAACCCAGGCTCCGGTGCAGGGCGATGGAGCCCGCGTTGCCGCTGTCGCCGATCACCGCCAGCATCTGCCGCCCGCCCCAGGCCGTGCAGCGTGCGATCAGCTCGGCCAGCAGGAGCCGGCCCACGCCCTGGCCGCGGGTGTCGGAATGCACGTAGACGGAGTTCTCCACGGCGTAGCGGTAGGCCAGGCGCGGCCGGAAGGGCGTGGCGTAGGCGTAGCCCAGCAGCTGCCCACCCCGCTCGGCGGCCAGCCAGGGCAGGCCCTTGGCCAGCACATCGGCGCGGCGGCGTGTCAGTTCCTCCGCCGTGGGCGGCTCGAGTTCGAAGCTGCCGGTGCCGTTGAGCACGGCGTGGGCGTAGATGGCCTGCATCGCGGGCAGGTCGGCGTCCGCGCTCGGGCGGATCAGGCAGGGCGGGGCTTCACGCATCAGGCCGGCAGTCTATAATGCGCGGTTTTCAGCGGCGGCCCTTGTTGCCCAGCAACGGGGCGTATCTACGACGCTGGAATGACGGCGGGTTGGGTCAACCCCGACCCGCCACCACGAGAGCCAGCCCAGCGTGTCCCTGTGGCGCGGCGATCGACCCGCTGAATCACAAGGAATCTCATCATGGTCGTGATCCGACTGGCCCGTGGCGGCGCCAAGAAGCGCCCCTTCTACAACATCGTCGTTGCCGATTCGCGCGAGCGCCGCGACGGTCGCTTCATCGAGCGCGTGGGCTACTACAACCCGATGGCCGCCGAGAACGAACAAGGCCTGCGCGTTGCGCTGGACCGCGTGACGCACTGGACCGGCGTGGGCGCGCAGCTGTCGCCCACCGTCGAGCGCCTGGTCGGCCAGGCCAAGAAAGCCGCTTGACGGCAGTCGAGCTGCCCACCGACGCGGTCGAGGTCGGCCGTGTCACCGGCGCCTGGGGGGTGAAGGGCGGCATCAGGGTCAAACCCTTTGCCGCCGCCCCCGAGGCGCTTTTTTCTTCCAAGCGCTGGTACCTGGCGGCGCCGGAAACGCCGGGGCCGAAGCCAGCCGCCTTTCCGCAGCTGATCAAGGTGCTGCAGGCGAAGGAGCAGGGTGACGCGATCGTCGCCACCGTGCAGGACCTCGACGACCGCAACGCGGCCGAGGCGCTCAAGGGCGCACGCGTGTTCGTGCCGCGCGCCAGTTTCCCGACGCCCGAAGAAGGCGAGTTCTACTGGGTCGACCTGATCGGCATGGCCGTGGCCAACCGCGAGGCCCAGGCGTTGGGCACCGTGGTGGGCCTCATCGAGACCGGCCCGCACTGCGTCTTGCGCATCCAGCCGGCCGCGGCCGACGCCGACGAGCTGCTGGTGCCCTTCGTCGATGCCTACGTCGATGCCGTCGACACCGCGGCACGCCGCATCACGGTCGACTGGCAGCCCGACTACTGATCCGCAGGCGCTGCCATGCGCTTCGACGTCGTCACGATCTTCCCGGAGCTGTTCGAGCCGCACCTCGCCAGCGGCATCACGCGCCGCGCGTTCGAAAGCCGGCAGGTCGACGTGCGGCTGTGGCCCTTGCGCGAACATGCCGACGACAACTACCGGCGCGTGGATGACCGCCCCTACGGCGGCGGCCCGGGCATGGTCATGCTGGCCGAGCCGCTGCTGCGGGCACTGGCCGCGGTGCGTGCCGACCGCGGCGAGGCCGCGCCCGCGGTGATCCACTTCACGCCCACCGGCCGGCGCATCGACCAGACGCTGGTGCAGCAACTCGCTGCCGGGCCCGGCGCCATCCTGCTCTGCGGGCGCTACGAAGGCATCGACCAGCGCGTGATCGACACGCAGGTGACGCTGGAGCTGAGCCTGGGCGACTTCGTGCTCTCGGGCGGCGAGCTGCCGGCGCTGGCGCTGCTGGACGCCGTGGCGAGGCTGCAGCCGGGTGTGCTGAGCCAGCCCTCGCACGAGCAGGACAGCTTCTCCGAGGGCCTGCTCGAGGGCCCCCAGTACAGCCGGCCCGAGCTGCTGGCGATCGAGGGCGCCGAACACCCGGTGCCGCCGGTGCTGCTGAGCGGCCACCACGGCGACATCAAACGCTGGCGGCGCGAACGCTCGCTGGAGCTCACCTGGCGCCGCCGGCCCGAGCTGATCGAGGCGGCGCGGGCGGCGGGGCGCCTGTCCAAGGCCGACGAGCGCTTCCTGTCCACGCTCGTGGCATAATCAAAGGCTTTTCGATCCTCTGCCGGCCACCCGAACATCTCTTCACGGCCGCGACACGATCGCACGGAGAAAACCTTGGATCTCATCGCTACCCTCGAGAAGGAAGAGATGGCGCGCCTGAACCGCACCATCCCCGAATTCGCTCCCGGCGACACCGTCATCGTCAACGTCAACGTCGTTGAAGGCAACCGCAAGCGCGTGCAGGCCTACGAAGGTGTGGTCATCGCCAAGCGCAACCGCGGCCTGAACAGCAGCTTCATCGTGCGCAAGATCTCCAGCGGCGAAGGCGTGGAGCGCACGTTCCAGACCTACAGCCCGCTGATCGCCAGCGTGGAAGTGAAGCGCCGCGGCGACGTGCGCCGTGCCAAGCTGTACTACCTGCGCGATCGCAGCGGCAAGTCGGCGCGCATCAAGGAGAAGCTGGCCTGATCAGCAGGCGAGCGTTGCAAGGCCGCCTTCGGGCGGCCTTTTGCATGGCGGCCCCGTGAGCAGCGACAAGATCCCCCGCATCCGCGACCCCCGCGCCGTGCCCGTGGCGGGCAGCGACGCGCACCTGGCCGCCGTGTCTGGCGAGCGCCTCACGGCCGCCGCGCTGCGGGCCCGCTTCGCCGACCCCGCGCCGTGGCAGCCTGAACACGCGGGCGACGGCCGCGTCTGGGTCGAGCGCGATCCAACACCCGCTGCCGTGCTGGTGCCCCTGGTGCAGCGGCCCGACGGCCTGAACGTGCTGCTCACCCGGCGCACCGACCACCTGCGCGACCACGCCGGCCAGGTCAGCTTCCCCGGCGGCCGCAGCGAGCCTGAGGACCACGGCCCCGCCGGCACCGCGCTGCGCGAGACCGAGGAAGAGGTCGGCCTGGCCCCGCGGCATGTGCAGGTGATCGGCCAGATGCCGACCTACACCACGGTCACCAGCTACGTGGTGACGCCGGTGGTGGCGCTGGTGCAGCCGCCGTTCGAGCTCAGGCTCGACACCTTCGAGGTGGCCGAGGCCTTCGAGGTGCCGCTGGCCTTCCTGATGAACCCGGCGCACCACCAGCGCCACCGTTTCAGCTACGAGGGCGGCGAGCGTCAGTTCCTGTCCATGCCCTGGCACGGGCCACTCGGCAACGAGTACTTCATCTGGGGCGCCACGGCGGCGATGATCAGGAACCTGTACCGGTTCCTCTCCAGGCCCTGACTATCATTGACGGCGATGAGTTTCTTCGCCGTCCTGTTCGCGCTGCTGCTGGAACAGCTCAAGCCGCTGCCGCGCGACAACTGGGTGCACGAGATGCTGGCCTCCTGGGTGCGCTGGACCGGCCGCAACTTCGATGCCGGCGAGCGCCACCATGTGCGCGTGGTGTGGAGCGTGACGGTGCTGCTGCCGGCGCTGGTGGCAGGCCTGGTCTACTGGCTCGTCGCGAGCTACAGCCTGCTGCTGGCGCTGGCCTTCGACGTGGCGGTGCTCTACCTCACGCTCGGCTTCCGCCAGTTCAGCCACTACTTCACCGACATCCGCGAGGCCATCGACCGCGGCGACGAAGCCGAGGCACGCCGCCTGCTGGCCGAGTGGCGCCACCTCGACGCCAGCGAGCTGCCGCGCCACGAGCTGCTGCGCCACGTCATCGAACACGCGCTGCTGGCGGCGCACCGGCATGTGTTCGGCGTGTTCTTCTGGTTCGTGCTGTTCTCGGCGCTGGGCCTCGGGCCAACCGGTGCCGTTTTCTACCGCATGGCCGAGTTCTCGGCGCGCTTCTGGGGCTACCGCCACCGCACGCTGGAGGCACCGGCCAACGACGGCTTGATGGAGCTGTCGCGCAAGCTCTTCAGCCTCATCGACCATGTGCCCGCGCGCCTCACGGCCTTCGGCTTCGCGGTGGTGGGCAACTTCGAGGAGGCGGTGGCCGGCTGGCGCCGTGACGCCGCGCTGTGGCTGCACGCCAACGAGGGCATCATCCTTGCGGCGGCAGCAGGGGCCATGGGCATCCAGCTCGGCGGCGCAGCCGCGCCGGGTGTCACGCCCGATCGCTCCAAGACCTTCACCGCGGGCGGAGAGACCGGCATCGCCGATGCACAGGGCTCCACGCCGGGCATCGCCGTGCAGGGCGGCCACCTGCACAGCGTGGTGGGTCTCGTGTGGCGCTCGGTGGTGCTGTGGATGCTGCTGGTGGCGCTGCTGACGCTGGCCAACGTGGTGGGCTGAAGCGCTGCGCTACCAGCGCTTGGCCGACAGCTCCTCGTACAGCGATTCGTAGATCCGCAGCCGGTTGGCGCTGATCTCGCCACGCTCGGCGGCCTCGCGCACGCCGCAGCCCGGCTCGTGCCGGTGGCTGCAGTTGGCAAAGCGGCAGTGGCCCATCTGCGCGGCGAAATCGGGCATCAGCGCCGCCAGGTCCTCGGGCGCCACCTGGCGCAGGCCGAACTCCTGGAAGCCGGGTGAATCGATCAAGGCGCCCGAGCGAGCGGCATCGAGCCAGTACCAGGTGGTCGTCGTCGTCGTGTGGCGCCCGGCCTGCAGGGCCTGCGAGATCTCGCCGACCTGCGCCGCGGCCTGTGGCACGAAGCGGTTGATCAGCGTGCTCTTGCCCATGCCGCTGGGGCCCAGCACCAGCGTCACGCGGCCGTCCAGCCGGGGCCCCAGCGAGGCCAGCGCTTCGTCGGGGCGCGCCTTCAGCGCCAGCTCCAGCACCGGCACGCCCATGCGGCGGTAGGGTGCCAGGCGCTCGCGCGCGGCCTCGATGGCTGGCAGGTCGGTCTTGTTCAGGCCCACGATGGCCGGGATGCCGGCGGCCTGCGCCGCGATCAGCGCCTTGCTCAGCTGCGCTTCCGAGAACGGCGGCTCGGCCGCCACCAGCACGAGCAACTGGTCGAGGTTGGCGGCGAAGCTTTTCGTGCGCCATTCATCCTGGCGGAACAGCAGGTTGTGGCGCTCCTCGATGTGCTCGACCACGCCGCCATCGCCGCTGGCGAGCCAGCGCACGCGGTCGCCGACCACCAGCTCACTCTTCTTGCCGCGTGGCACGCAGTGCACACGCCGGCCTTCGGGGGTTTCGACGATGACATGCCGCCCATGCGCGGCCACCACCAGCCCGAGGTCGAGCGACGTGGCCGCGGCGGGTGCGGTCAAGGCAGCAGGGCGTCCACCTTGGCCGCGCAGATGAAGTCCTTGATGCTGATGCCGCCCACGGAATGCGTGTCGAAGCGCAGCGTGCAGCGCCCCCAGGCCACGTGCATCTCGGGGTGGTGGTCCTCGGCCTGCGCGATCAGCGCCACGGCGTTCACGAAGGCCATCGTGCGCGGGTAGTCGGCGAAGCGGAAGGCCTTCTCGATGGCGCCGTTCACCAAGGCCCAGCCGGGCGCCTGCGCCAGGTGCCGTTCGATCTGCGCCGGCGTGAAGGCGGGCTGGCCTTCCAGGGCCTGGCAGCGTTGCTGGGCGAGCGGGTTCATGCGGGGCTGGACTGGCAGGTGGGTGAGGGCAGCGCCGCCAGCCTTTCGCTGGCCGGCGGGTGCGAGTAGTAGAAGCGCACGTACAGCGGGTCGGGCGTCAGCGTGCTGGCGTTGTCTTCGTGCAGCTTGAGCAGCGCGTTGGCGAGGTCGCGGCCATCGGCCTGCGCGCAGGCGTAGGCATCGGCCTCGAACTCGTGCCGGCGTGACCAGTTGGCCAGCAGCGGCGACACAAAGAACGTGAAGGCCGGCAGCGCCATCATGAACAGCAGCAGCGCCAGTGCGTCGTTCGGCGCGCTCACGTTGGGCTGCACGCCCAGGCCCGTGTAGAAACCGCTCTGGCTGCTGAGCCAGCCCAGCAGCGCCAGGCCTGCGCCGGTGGCGGCAAAGATGCCGAGCATGCGCTGCAGCACGTGCTTGTGCTTGAAGTGGCCGAGCTCGTGCGCCAGCACCGCCTCCACCTCGCCGGGCGACAGGCGCTGCAGCAGCGTGTCGAAGAACACCACACGCTTGCTGGAGCCCAGGCCCGTGAAGTAGGCGTTGGCGTGGGCGGAGCGCTTGCTGCCGTCCATCACGAACAGGCCCTTGGCGGCAAAGCCGCAGCGCTGCATCAGGCCCTGCACGCGGTTGCGCAGGCTTTCGTCGGGCAGCGGCTCGAACTTGTTGAAAAGCGGCGCGATCCAGGTCGGGTAGATCACCAGCAGCAGCAGGTTGAAGCCCACCAGCGCGCCCCAGGCCCAGAGCCACCACCAGCCGCCGCTGGCACCCATGAGCCACAGCACCAGCGCGGCCAGCGGCAGGCCGATGGCGGCACCCACGAGCAGGCCCTTGGCCTGATCGGCCAGCCACAGGCCCACGGTCATGCGGTTGAAGCCGAAGCGCTGCTCGATGTGGAAGGTGGAGAACCACTCGGCGGGCAGTTCCAGCAGCGCGCCGATCAGCGACACCGCCACCAGCAGGGCCAGCTGGTAACCCATGGCGCCCCAGCGGGGCAGCGTGGCCTCGATGAGCCAGCCGTTGAGCGCATCGAGCCCGCCCAGCAGCGTCCAGCCCAGCACCACGGCCGTGCCGAAGGCGGTGGTCCACAGGCCGAAGCGGCCCTTGGCCAGGGTGTAGTCGGCAGCGCGCTGGTGCGCCTGCAAGGTCACCGTGCCGGCGAAGGCGGCGGGCACGGCGTTGCGGTGCTGCGCCACGTGGCGCATCTGGCGCGTGGCCAGCCAGAGCTTGGTGCCCAGCGACAGCAGCAGGGCGGCGGCGAAGGCCAGGGTCAGGAAGGTGGGGTTCATCAGCGGTGCGAAGTGTAGGCTTCAGCGAGAATCGGCGCCCCTGCCGCGCGCACAAGACCCATGACCGCCACCACCCTTGCCCCCAGTGAGAACAACCTGATCTGGATCGACCTCGAGATGACCGGCCTCGTGCCCGAGACCGACCGCATCATCGAGGTGGCGGTGGTCGTCACGGACCCCATGCTCACCGTGCGCGTGGAAGGCCCGGTGTTCGCGGTGCACCAGAGCGACGCCGTGCTCGACGGCATGGACGCCTGGAACAAGGGCACGCACGGCCGCAGCGGCCTCATCGACCGCGTGAAGGCCAGCACCGTGGACGAAGCCGCCGCCGAGGCGCAGGTGATCGAGTTCCTGAAGGCCTACGTGCCCAAGGGCAAGAGCCCGATGTGCGGCAACAGCATCTGCCAGGACCGGCGCTTCCTGGCCCGCACGATGCCGCTGCTGGAAGCCTTCTTCCACTACCGCAACCTGGACGTGAGCACGCTGAAGGAACTGGCGCGGCGCTGGAAGCCGGCGGCGATGGAAGGCTTCAAGAAGGCGCAGGCGCACACCGCGCTGGCCGACATCCACGAGTCGATCGACGAGCTGATCCACTACCGCACGCACCTGCTGGCGGTCTGATCGCCGTGCGCACCGAGACGATCACGCTCGCCGGTGCCGGCCCCGGCCAGAGCCACACGCTGAAGGTGCTGCGTTTCGGCCAGCCCGGCGCGGCGCCGAAGGCGATGATCCAGGCCGCGCTGCATGCCGACGAGGTGCCGGCGCTGCTGGTGGCGCAGAAGCTGCGCGCCCTGCTCGAAGCCGAAGAGGCGGCCGGGCGACTGCGCGGCGAGGTGGTGCTCGTGCCCTACGCCAACCCGATCGGCCTCGGCCAGGCGGTGCTGGGCCGGCAGCAGGGCCGCTTCGACCTGCGCGACGGCGTCAACTTCAACCGCGAGGTGCCCGATCTCGGCACCGCGGTCGCGGCGGCGCTGCAAGGCCGCCTGGGCGGCGACGAAGCCGCCAACACGGCACTGGCCCGCCAGGCGTTGCGCGACGCGGCCGCAGCGCTGAAGGCGAGCGACACCGTGGCCGACCTCAAGATCCGCCTGCTGCAACTGGCCGCCGACGCCCACATCGTGCTCGACCTGCACTGCGACGCCGAAGCCGCGCTGCACCTCTACGCGCTCACGCCGCAAGCACACATCGCCATCGAACTCGGCCGCCTGCTCGGTGCGCGCGCCATCCTGCTCGCCACCGAATCCGGCGGCGGGCCTTTCGACGAAGCCTGCAGCAAGCCCTGGCTGCAGCTGCAGCAGCAGTTCGCGGCGCACCCGCTGCAGCTCGGCTGTTTCAGCACCACGGTGGAGCTGCGCGGCCAGGCGGACACCGACCATGGGCTGGCACAGCAGGACGCCGGCGCCCTCGTGGAGTTCCTGCGCCGCCGCGGTGTGCTGGCCGGTGAAGCCGCGCCGCTGCCGCCGCCGGCCTGCGAGCCGACGCCGCTGGCTTCGTCGGAGCCGGTGGCCACGCCGGTGGCCGGGGTGGTGGTGTTCCTGCGCGAACCCGGCGAGCACGTGGAAGCCGGCGAGGTCATCGCCGAGCTCGTGTGCCCGGACAGCGGCGAAGTCACCCCGCTGCGCACGCAATCCGCCGGCGTGCTCTACGCCCGCAGCGCCACGCGCTGGGCGCGCGCCGGCGAGCGCCTGGCCAAGGTCGCCGGCACCACGCTGCAACGCACCGGCAAGCTGCTCAGCGCCTGAGCCGCTGCCAGGCGGGGTTTTGTCACGGCCGCGTCTTGCGCCGTTCATACACTTGCGGGACATGAGTGATCCCACGTCCCAGCCGCTGCAGGCGGCGGCGCGGCTGGCGTCGGCGCTGCCGTTGACCGAAGACCGCACCAGCGCGCTGCGCGAGAAGACCAGCCAGACCGCCGCGCTGAACCTGCTCGACCGAGAGCGTTCGCTGATCCAGTTCAACCGCCGCGTGCTCGCGCAGGCGCGCCGTGCCGACGTGCCGCTGCTGGAGCGGCTGCGCTACGTCACCATCGTCAGCAGCAACCTCGACGAGTTCTTCGAGGTGCGCGTGGCCGACTACATCGAGGCCGTGCGCCAGCCCGGCAGCGGCATCACGCAAGCCGACCTGGCCGCGGTGGCGCAGGCCGCGCACGAGCTCATCGACGAGCAGTACGCGCTCTTCAACCACGAGGTGATGCCGGCGCTGGAGGCCGAGGGCATCGTCGTCATCAACCACTCGCAGCGCAACGCGGCGCAGCGCGCCTGGGTGGAGAAGTTCTTCGAGACCCAGGTGCAGCCGCTGCTGGTGCCGCTGAGCCTGGACCCGAGCCACCCGTTCCCGCTGGTGGCCAACAAGAGCCTGAACTTCATCGCCCGCATCGGCGGGCGCGACGCCTTCGGGCGCGAGAACCAGATCGCCATCGTCAAGGTGCCGCGGGTGCTGCCGCGCGTGATCCGGCTGCCGGCCGAGCTGACGCCGGGCCGCCAGGGCTTCGTGCTGCTGACCAGCGTCATCCGCGCCCACCTGGCCGCGCTGTTCCCGGGGCGCACGGTGGAGTCGTTCTCGCAGTTCCGCGTCACGCGCGATTCCGACCTGGAAGTCGACGAGGACGACGTGACCAACCTGCGCCAGGCGCTGCGGTCGGGCCTGAGCACACGCCACTTCGGCCAGGCCATCCGCCTGGAGGTCGTCAGCACCTGCCCCGAGGACCTGCAGCGTTTCCTGCTCGAGCAGTTCGGCCTGCCCGAGGTGGCGCTGTACCGCGTCAACGGCCCGGTGAACCTGGTGCGTCTGAACCAGCTCATCGACCAGGCCGAGGCCGACGGCCTGCGTTTCCCGCCCTTCGAACCGCGCTGGCCCGAGAAGCGCCTGCCGCGCGGCCAGAGCATCTTCGCGCGCCTGCGCGAAGGTGACGTGCTGCTGCACCACCCCTTCGAGAGCTTCGAACCCGTGGTGCAGTTCCTGCGCGAGGCCGTGCACGACCCCGAGGTGCTGGCCATCAAGCAGACCATCTACCGCACCGGCGCGCAGAGCGTGCTGATGGACCTGCTGATCGAGGCCGCACGCCGCGGCAAGGAAGTGCTGGCGGTGGTGGAGCTGAAGGCCCGCTTCGACGAAGAGGCCAACATCAACTGGGCCGAGCGGCTGGAGGCCGTGGGCGCGCAGGTGGTGTACGGCGTGGTGGGGCTGAAGACCCACGCCAAGCTGCTGCTGGTGACGCGCCGCGAGGGTACGCGGCTGCGCCGCTACGGGCACCTGTCCACCGGCAACTACAACCCGCGCACCGCGCGCATCTACACCGACCTGGGCTACCTCACCGCCGACCCCGGCCTCACCGCCGATGCCGACGCCGTGTTCCTGCAGCTCGCCAGCCAGACGCAGGCCAGGACGCCGCGCCACCTGGTGACGGCGCCCTTCGGCCTGCACAAGCGCATGATGAAGCACATGCGCCAGGTGGCCGAAGCCGCCTTGGCCGGGCGGCCGGCGCGCATCGTGGCCAAGCTGAACGCGCTCACCGACCCGGGCCTGATCCACGCGCTGATCGAGGCCGGCCGCGCCGGAGCGAGCATCGACCTCGTGGTGCGCGGTGCCTGCATGCTGCCGCCGGGTGTGCCCGGTTTCACCGAGAACATCCGCGTGCGCTCGGTCGTGGGCCGCTTCCTTGAGCACACGCGCATCCTCTACTTCCGCTGGGGCGACGGCGCCGACGACGAGGTGCTGTACCTCAGCAGCGCCGACTGGATGAGCCGCAACATGTTCCGCCGCGTCGAGCTGGCCTGGCCCGTGCGTGACCCCGCGCTGCGCCAGCGGGTGATCGACGAGGGCCTGGTACCCTACCTGCACGACACCTGCGACGCCTGGGAGCTCGACGGCAGCGGCCGCTACCGCCGCGCCGGTGAAGGCGGCCCCAGCGCGCAGCGGGCGCTGATGCAGCGCTTCGCCTGATCGACCGGGCCGAAGCGATGGACCTGATCCTGTGGCGCCATGCCGAGGCGCTGGAGATGCGCGAGGTGCAGGACGACCTCGACCGCGCGCTCACCCCCAAGGGCGAGCGCCAGGCGCAGCGCATCGCGGGCTGGCTGAACCGGCAGCTGCCTTCGACCACCAAGGTGCTGGTGAGCCCGGCGCGCCGCGCACAGCAGACCGCCGCCGCGCTCGACCGCAAGTTCAAGACCGTGCCCGCGCTGGCGCCCGACACCACGGTGGAGGCGCTGCTGCACGCCGTGCGCTGGCCCGACGCGCGCGAGCCGGTGCTGGTGGTCGGCCACCAGCCCACGCTCGGGCTGGCGGCGGCCTACCTGCTGAGCGGCCAGCCGCAGGCCTGGGCGGTGCGCAAGGGCGCGGCCTGGTGGCTGCGCGGGCGTGAGCGCGAGGGCGTGCTGCAGATCGTGCTGCACGCGGTGGTGTCGCCAGAGCTGGTCTGAGGCGCCGGCCTCCGGCTCAGGACACCGAAGCCGCGAACACCCCGCAGACCACCGGGAACACCAGCGTCACGAGGATCGTGCGCAGCGCCAGCGCCGCCCACCACAGCGGCGGCTGGCGGCGCACACCAAGCCAGTTGACGAAGGTGGTGATGGCGATCAGGAAAGGCCCGACCAGCATCACCCACAGGCCGACGAAGCTGCCGCCGGGGCTGGCCAGCGCGAAGGGCACGCCGAAGGCCAGTTGCAGCAGCAGCGGCAGCAGCACGCAGAGCAACATGCGCATCGGGCAGCGGGGTCAGTTCGGCGGGGTGTAACGGTACAGCGCGGCGCTCTCGGTGCCCACGGCGTCCGAGGCGCCGGTGAAGCCGCCCATCACGTACAGCGACTCGCCCACCGCCACCACCGCCAGGCCGTGCGCACGCAGCGGCATCGCGGTGAGGGTGCTCCAGAGGCCGGTGGCGGGGTCGAAGCGCTCGACGGCGTCGCTCACCGTGCCCGGTGTGCTCTCGCCGCCCATCGCGTACAGGCGCCCGCCGAGTGCCACCACCGCCAGGCTGCCGCGGGCGGTGGGCAGCGGCGCGGCGCCGCTCCAGCTGTCGGTGGCGGGGTCGTAGACCTCGGTGCTGGCCAGGCTGGTCTGATCACCGGCGCGGATGCCCGGCGAGCGGCCGCCCACCACGTAGAGCCGGCCGCCGATCACCGCGGCGCCCGCCGCGTTGCGGGCCGTGGCCAGCGGCGCCGCACTGGTCCAGGTGGTGGCGCCGGCGGCCAGGCGGTCGTGCCGCGTGAGCGAGGCGCTGGCGCTGTTGCTGAGGTTCCAGCCGCCGGCCAGGTGCAGTGCGCCGCCGAGGTTGGCCGCGGCGGCGGCAAACCGCGGCGCAGGCAGCACCGGCCCGGCGGCCCAGGCCGATGTGGCGGGATCGAACACCTGCATCGCCGTGCCGGCTTCACCGCCCAGCGCCACGACCTTGCCATCGCGTTCCAGCACCGCCAGGTTGTCGGTGCCCTGCGGCAGGTTGGGGCCGCTGGCCCAGGTGTTGGCGGCGATGTCGTAGATGTAGAAGCTGCGCCGGGTGTCGTAGCCGCCGGCGGCGTAGATGCGCCCGCCCACGGCCACGGCGCCGAACTTGGCCAGGCCGGCGGGCATGTCCGCCAGCCGCGCCCAGCCGGGTGGCAGGGGGGGAGGTGGCGGCGGCGTGGCGGCTTCGCTGCCTCCGCCGCCGCAGGCGGCCAGGCAGGTCAGGGACAGCAGGGTGACAAGGGTGGCTCGGCGGGTCATGGTGTGGGTGTTGATGGCACGAAACCCATTGGCGCCGGCCGCCCGCCGGGCTGGCAAGCGCTGGCGCTCCAACGCCGGCCCAAATCCGATCCAAAAGAAATACACGCGGCGCGACAAGCACTTGCCGCAGCCATCCGGGAGCCGCCCGCAGGCGCAGGCGTTGCTTCAGCGGGTCTGCATCAGATCGGCGCCGCTGGCGTTGGCCACCTCCACCAGCACCGTATCACCCGCCACTGGCGCCAGCGTGGCCAGTTCGGGGAAGGTGCCCAGCGGGTGCCGCGCCAGCAACTGCAGGCGGCCGCTGTCGATGTCGAAGCGGCGCAGCGCCTCGGCTTCGCCGCGTGTCAGCGCGAGCACGCTGCGGCCTTGCAGCCGCCAGTCGACCAGCGCCTCGGTGGCGGGCAGGGCTTGCAGCGGCCGTTCCGCGCCACCGCCCGGCGCCCACAGCCGCAGCTCGGGCCGGCCACGCACCTGGTAGACGAGGGTGCGGCCGTCGGCCAGCCACTGCAGCGCGCGGCCGGGTGGGGCCTCGGTGCGGTGGGCGCGGGCGGCGCCGCCTTCGGCGGGTACTTGCCAGATCTGCCAGACCTGTCCGTTGCCGCCGCGGTCGCTGCCCAGCCACACCGAGTTGCCGTCCGGGTGCCAGGCCGGGCGGCCGAAGTTGCCGGCGTCGAGGTCGAGCCGGCGCGGCGCGCCACCGCTGCTGCTGATGACGCACAGGCCGACACGCCCGCCCGGCCCGCAGTGGCCGATGAAGGCCACCTGCTGCCCGCTGGGCGACCAGGCCGGTGCCGCCACCGCGTTTTCCAGCCGCGTGAGCTGGCGCGGCGGTGTGCCCTGGCCTTCGTCGACCCACAGCTCCGGGTGCCCCGAGCGCCGCGACACGAACACCGTGCGTCCGCTGGCGGCATGGAAGTCCGGCGCGCGGTCGGAGGCCACCGACTGGATGAGCCGCTGCAGCCCACCCCCCGCCTCCAGCCGCGCGATGCTGACGTGCGTGCGCATCAGCGCGTGCGTGATGCGGCCGTCGGCGCTGCGCTGCGGCGCGCTGCCGTCCAGGCCCAGCGGCAGCACCTGGCCGCCTGCACGCTGCCAGCGCAGCAGCACACGGGTGTCCTGCCGCGTGGTGGAGAACACCAGGTCCTGGCCGTCGGCTGCGTAGGTCAGGCCGTGCAGCGCACGCAGCCGCAGCGTGCTCAGGCGCGCCACGCTGCCGTCGAGCGTGGTCTCGTACAGGTCGCGTGTGTTGTCGGCGCCGTCCTCGCGCGCAAAGGCCACGCGGCGTGCATCGGGCGACCAGGCCGGCTGGTGATCCGGCATCAGCCCGGGCGGCGTGACCGTGAGGCGGCGCAGGCCACTGCCGTCGGGCGCCACCAGGAACAGCCCGGCGCTGCCTTCGGCGCTGGCGCTGAAGGTGATCCAGCGGCCGTCGGGCGACCAATCGACCGTGGGCGTGGCCATCGGCACGCAGGCCGCCAGCGCACGGCGTTGCAGCGTGGCGCGGTCCAGGTGCCACAGCGTGCAGCGCCCGTCGGCGGTGCTGGCGGCGAAGGCCAGCGCGCTGCTGTCGGGGGACCAGGCCAGGCCGTGCACGTCGCCGGCGTCGCCGCTGGCAAGTTGCGGCGGGGCCTGCATGTCGTGCCGCGGGCGCAGGTGCAGGCGGCCCGCGCCGGAACCCTGCCACCAGGCGAAGGCGAGCCAGCGGCCGTCGGGCGAAACCTGGCCGAGGTACTCGATGCCGGGCAGCTGCGTCAGCGCCTCGGCCTGCAGCAGCGCGGGCAGGCCCGGTGCCCGTGGCGTGGCCAGCTGCGTGCGCCAGGCCCAGGCCGCGCCCCAGGCGATGAGCGCCAGCAGCAGCGCACCCCCCAGCCAGGCCAACGGCGTGGCCGCGGGGCCGGGGGCGGCGGTGGCCGGGGGCGGGCTGGCGCCGGGCGCGGGACCGGGCGCCGGCGCGATGGGCCGCACCTCGGCGATCAGCCGGTAGCCCTTCTTCGCGATGGTCTGCAGGTAACGTGGCGACTCGGGGTCGTCGCCCAGCGTCTGCCGGATCGTCCACACCGCGTTGTTGATGGCCTTGTTGGCCACCCACTGGTTGCCGGCCCAGATCTCGGCCACGATCTGCTCGCGTGGCACGGTCTGCCCGGCGTGGCGCGCCAGCAGCACCAGGAGCGCCATGGCCTTGTGGCGCAACGGGCGCAGCTCTTCGCCGCGTTGCAGGCGGTTGCCCGGCGCGTCCACGCGCCAGTCGCCCAGCTCGAAGGGCTCGCGCTCGAGGTCCACGGCCTTCAACCGGGCAGCACCAGCCGCAGCGGCCCGCTGCGGGCCCACACCGCCGCTTCTTCCTGCAGCAGGAACAACGTGCGCGGGTGCGTGGCGGCCCAGGCGGAGCTGAAATTCAGCTGCGCCTCGCGCTGGCGCGCGCGCAGGCGCAGCGCGTGCGGGTCCACCAGGCCGCGCGCGTGGCACTTGATGGCGGCCAGGCGCAGGCACAGCACCTGCCAGGCGAAGGTCTCGCTGGCCAGCTGCGGCTCCAGCTTGCGCAGGCCGCCGCGCTGGCCCAGCACCAGGTCGCTCACGCGCCGCTGCTGGCTCTGCGAAAAGCCCGGCGCGTCCACGTGCGCCAGCAGGTAGGCGCTGTGGCGGTGGTGGTCGTGGTGCGACACCATCAGGCCGAGTTCGTGCAGCGCGCAGGCCCAGCCCAGTTCACGCCGTGTCTCGGCATCGGCGTCGGGGATGGCGGCGTCGAACAGCGCCAGCGCCACCGAGCCCACGCGCTGCGCCTGCGCCGTGTCGGCCTGGAAGCGCTGCTGCAGCTCGGCCACGGTGGCATCGCGCATGTCGTGCGGGCTGGCGGCGTGCAGGCCCTCCAGCCGCTCGTGCAGGTCGACGATCACGCCCTGGCGCAGCGCGCCCTTGGCCGGCTGCAGCGCCTGGATGTCGAAGTGCGTGGCCAGCGTGTAGAGGATCGCCAGGCCACCCGGCAGCACGGCGCGGCGGTCGGCCTTCAGGCCCGGCAGTTCGATGCGCTCGATGTGGCCGGCGCGCAGGCATTGTTCGATGCACCAGCGCAGCCCTGCCGGGGTGATGCGGCCGTCGCTCACGCCGGCGGCCAGCATCACCTGCGACACCGCACCCGCCGTGCCCGACGAACCCAGCGCCTCGCCCCAGTGCCTCCTGGCGAAGGGCTCCAGCGCCTCTTCCAGCTCGGCGCCCGCCGCCACCTGGGCCTGGCGGAAGCCTTCCTGCGTGATGCGGCCTTCGGGGAAGTAGCGCATCGACAGGCTCACGCAGCCGACGCGGAACGACTCCGCCACCAGCGGCGCGCGGCCCTGGCCGAGGATCAGCTCGGTGCTGCGGCCGCCGATGTCCACCACCAGCCGTGGCGGGGCACCCGGCGGCGCCGGCTGCAGGTGGTTGACGCCGGCGTAGATGAGCCGCGCTTCCTCGCGCCCCGAGATGACCTCGATCGGGTGCCCCAGCGCCTCCTGCCCACGCAGCAGGAACGCGTTGCGGTTCTTCGCCTCGCGCAGCGTCTGCGTGGCCACCGCGCGCACGCGGCCGGGTTCGAAGCCGGCCAGGCGGCTGGCAAAACGGCGCAGGCAGGCCAGCCCGCGCTGCGCCGCCTCTTCGGTGAGCAGGCCACCGCCATCGAGCCCGGCGCCCAGGCGCACGGTTTCCTTGAGGTAGTCGATGCGGCGGTAGCGGCCCTGGTGCAGCGCGCCGATCTCCAGGCGGAAGCTGTTCGAGCCGATGTCGATGGCGGCCAGCGGCTCGCCCGGGTTGCCGCGGGTATCCATGCGGTGATGCTACCCAACGGGTGCTTCCTAGAATCCGCCCCCCTGAACCCAGCCACCGAGGTTTCTTGCCATGCTGAAGGAAGAGTTCGACACCCTCGTGCCCGCCGCCAACGCCTTTGACCGCCGGCGCTTCGTGCGCACCGCCGTGGGCAGTGGCTTTGCCGCGGCCACCTTGCCGATCGCGGCGCAGACGGTGGTGAAGACCGACGACGCCGGCCTCGTGGCTGGCGAGGTGACCATTCCCGTGGGCGAATTCAAGATGCCGGCCTACCGCGCCGCGCCCGCCAACCGCACCAACGCGCCGGTGGTGCTGGTGGTGAGCGAGATCTTCGGCGTGCACGAGTACATCGCCGACGTGGCGCGGCGCTTCGCCAAGGCGGGTTGTTTCGCCATCGCACCCGAGCTCTTCGTGCGCCAGGGCGACGCCACCTCGTATGGCGAGATCGGCAAGCTGATCGCCGAGGTGATCTCCAAGGTGCCCGACGCGCAGGTGATGGCCGATCTGGACGCCAGCGTGGCCTGGGCGCGCACGCAGGGCGCAGACACCGGCAAGGTCGGCGTCACCGGCTTCTGCTGGGGTGGCCGCATCACCTGGCTGTATGCCGCCCACAGCCCCGCGGTGAAGGCCGGCGTGGCCTGGTACGGGCGCGTGGTGGGGCAGGGCAACCCGCTGCAGCCGAAGAACCCGGTCGACGTGGCGGCCGGCCTGCACGGACCGGTGCTGGGCCTGTACGGCGAGAAGGACACCGGCATCCCGCTCGACGGCGTGGAGCAGATGAAGAGAGCGCTGGCAGCCGGCGGGGCCGCGGCGAAGAAGAGCGAGTTCGTGGTCTACCCCGACGCGCCACACGCCTTCCACGCCGACTACAGGCCCAGCTACCGCCAGGCGGCGGCCGAAGACGGCTGGAAGCGCTGCCTGGCCTGGTTCAAGGCCCACGGCGTGGCCTGAGC
>VFQQ010002823.1_pt1 | contig 18340 bp, 15 predicted proteins | sample 3512341 | NCBI WGS metagenome assembly VFQQ01 (sample SAMN10412373, study PRJNA504923) | tailings metagenome | isolation source: Relicate 2 Philex TSF1 revegetated site | place: Philippines: Tuba, Benguet | collected 2017-08-29 | reverse complement strand
GGAAGTTTCCTATGTCGTGAGACAGGGGTTTCCTATGTCCTGAAACTAGACACTGTCAGCCCGACCATGTGTCCTGTCTCAGGACATAGGAAACCCTCGAACCTATTGGTTCGGGGGTTTTCTGTGTTTCTGGGGCCTTTGGGTCGGCCGGTGGGTTGATAGTCGCGGCTGGTGTCGATGGTGAGTTCCCGTCAGAACGGTGGTGGTTCGCGAGATGCGTCGTCCAGCGGATGAACGGTAACTTGCATATACATCGGTCACGCCGTGGCGCCGCCCCGAGTTCGCGGGGGCTGAGCGCTGGTCTGCAATCTCGGGCGCGTGTAAAAGTGATCTTGATCAGGTATTTGAGCGAGCAGTACGGCGATCGCGGCCCCGACGGCCCCGCTGAACTGTCTCAACAGGCCTATTGCGATCCGCTCTGATAGTGCGCTAACATCGCACTGCGCGAACGCGCGGCCCGAGGTCACTGGTGACCGATCATCCCGATGGTCACGCGGGTCATCGCACGAAGGAGTGTCGAATGAGGAACCACATCAGCAGAACCCGTTCCGGTAGGAAAGTGCTCGCATTCGCGGCGCTCGCCGCAACGGCCGTACTCGTCGCAGGATGTCAGACCGGCGCAGGCAGTGACGCGGATGCCGAGGCCAAGGCCACCGGCGAAGGCCTGGTCATCGGCTGGAGCCAGCGCGGAATCAGCGGCAGCGACTGGTGGAAGACGCTGGTCGAAGGCGGGCAGGCCGAAGCGGACGCGATCGGCGCACGCATCGAACTGCTCGACGCGAACGGAGACACCATCCGCCAGAACGCCGACGTCCAGACCCTCATCACCAAGGGCGTCGACGTCGTCATCATGAACCCGAACGACCCGATCGGCGTCGCGCCGTCGGTGCAGGCTCTCGCCGACGCGGGCATCCCCCTCGTCACCGTCAACTCGAACCTCGACGAGTCGCTCATCCCCGACATGTTCTGCTACGTCGCGGAAGACCAGGAGTACACCGGGTCGCTGGCCGGCGAGGTCGCCGCGAACAAGGCGCTCGAGAAGTTCGGCGACTCCGGCGAGATGAAGATCGTGGGCATCGGCGGCTTCCCCGGCGACGTGCTCACCGACCTGCGCTTCAACGGCTTCATGGAGGGCTGGGAGGCCGTCATGGCCGAGCACCCCGGCGTCGAGACGGTCAAGCTCGAGACGAAGTACGGCGAGTGGAAGCCCGACCAGGCGCTCGCCCCGATCCGCGACGTCGCGACGGCCAACCCCGACCTGAAGATCGTCTACAGCATGAGCGACGTCATGAACGGCGGCGTCATCTCGGGTCTCCAGCAGGCGGGCCTCTGGGGCGATGGAATCATCCTCTCCAGCTACGACGGCGGCATGGTCTCCGTCAAGGAGATGCTCGACAACCCGACCGGTCCGCTGCAGGCGACGGCGTCGAACCAGCCCTGGGACCAGGGCGCGACGGCGGTCAAGATGGCGCTCGCCGCATACAACGGCGACCAGTCGGCATGCCCCGACAAGACGCTCTTCATCGACACGACGGTCGTCACCCCGGACAACGCGGCCGACTACTACGTGGCCGAGGACACGTACGTGAGGGCGCAGGACTGACACCGGATGCCCGGCTGCGGCGTGACCGCGGCCGGGCGTCCCCTGCCCGGAGACGGGCGAACCGACGCGACCTGAAGGAACAACACACCATGAATGCATCGACAGCCGCACGTGTGGAGGACTCTCCGCACGGCCAGCCGCCGGTGGAGCTCGAGCTCAGGGGAATCACGAGGAGCTACCCGGGCGTGCAGGCGCTGAAGGGCGTCAGCTTCTCCGTCGCCAGGGGCAGCATCCATGCCCTTGCCGGTCAGAACGGCGCGGGCAAGTCGACCCTGGTGAAGATCCTCTCGGGCGCCGAAGAACCCAACGCCGGCACGATCCGGCTCGGCGGCGAGCTCCAGCGCTTCCGCGAGCCCATGGATGCCCAGCGTGCCGGCATCCACACGATCTTCCAGGAGCTCTCGCTCGTCCCCTCTCTCTCGGTTGCCGAGAACATCTACCTGGGGCGGCTTCCCCGCAAGCGCGGCGCCGTCGACTGGGCGGCCATGAAGATGGGAGCGCGCGCCGCCCTCGACCGCGTGGGCTTCGACCTCGACGTCACGCTGCCCGTCGCGAGCTACTCGACCGCCCAGCAGCAGGCCGTGGAGCTGGCGAAGGCGCTGGACAAGGATGCCCGCGTGCTCCTGCTCGACGAGCCGACCTCGACCCTGCCGCTCCCCGACGTCGAGCGGCTCTTCACGGTGCTCCGTTCGCTCTCTGAGCAGAACGTGACCCTCCTGTACATCTCCCACCGCATGGACGAGCTCTACTCGCTGTGCGATGCCGTCACCGTCCTGCGCGACGGCGTGAACGCCGCCGACCTGCGGACGGCCGACTCGGTGCCCGCCGACGTGGTCAGCGCGATGGTGGGCAAGAGCCTCGAAGGATCCATGGCGGATGCCGCGCTGCGCGGCGAACGCGCCCCTCGCATGGGATCCGGGGCCCGCGAGCACGTCGTGCTCTCCACCTCCGGCCTCTCCGAGGGAGAGCGCGTGAAGGACGTGTCGTTCGAGCTTCGCGAGGGCGGAGTGCTGGGCATCGTCGGTCTGATCGGCAGCGGTCAGTCCGAGCTCGCCGGCCTCCTCGCCGGCGCCCGCGAGAGCGAGAGCGGCGAGATCGCGATCGACGGCAAGCGGGTCTCCTTCGGGGCGCCGCGCGATGCCATCCGCCGCGGTGTGGGGCTGCTGCCCCAGGACCGCAAGAGCGCGGGATTCATCCCGGACATGGGCGTCGCCGGCAATGTGACCCTCGCGAGCCTGCCTCAGTTCAGCCGCCTCAGCTTCATCAACGGCAAGCGCGAGAACGCCACCGCCACCGCGATGGTCGAGCGGCTCGGCATGAAGGTCTCCAGTGTGCACCAGCCGCTTTCCACGCTCAGCGGAGGCACGCAGCAGAAGGCGATCCTCGCCCGGTGGCTCGTGCGCAACTGCCGCATCCTCGTCTGCGACGAGCCCACGCGCGGCGTGGATGTCGGAGCCAAGGAAGACATGTACGAGCTCCTGCGCGATTTCGCAGCAGGCGGCGGAACCGTCGTCGTGTCGACGTCGGAGATCAGCGAAGCGATGATGTGCGACCGCGTGCTGGTCATGGCGCGCGGCCGGGTCGTCGCCGAGCTGGAGCATGACGAGATCGATCCCCAAGGCCGCGCGATCCTTGCGCATTTCGCCTGAACACACGTCCTGAAAACCTCAAAGGAAAAAGCAATGTCGCGCAACACACTTGACGGAAACCCTCGCAGAGAGGTGGCGCCTGCCGGGGCCACGGGGCCGGCGGCGAGCCTGCGCTCCTTCGGCAAGAAGGCACTGCCGAAGAGCTATCTTCTGCTGGTCCTCCTGGCGATCATCGTCATCGGCTACGCCGTCTCGCCCGGATTCCTCTCCATCCGCAACGCGGAGAACGTCATCGCGGCGGCGTCGATCGTGGCGGTGCTCGCGGTCGGCCAGTTCTTCGTCATCCTGACCGGTGGCATCGACCTCTCGGTCGGCTCCATCCTCGCGATGTCGACGGTGGTCGTGGCGCTCACGCTCCAGACCGGGATGTCGGCGGGCCTCTCCGTCGTCATCACCCTGTTCTGCTGCGGCCTCGCGGGCCTCGTGAACGGCATCCTCGTCGTCTTCCTGCGCATCCCGCCCTTCATCGCGACACTCGCCATGATGAGCGCGGTCAAGGGGCTGAGCTACATCATCCAGTCCACGAGCCTCATCCAGATCCTCAACGAGGGGTTCATCGAGGCGTTCTCGCGGGGCTCGTTCCTCGGGGTGCGCAACCCCGTCTGGATCTTCATCGCCGTGGCGATCGCCGGCGCGATCCTCGCCAAGTTCACGACCTTCGGCCGCTCGCTGTACGCGATCGGCGGCAACCCCGAGGCGGCTCGCCTGTCGGGTCTCCCGGTCGCCCGCAACCTCCTGATCACCTACACGATGTCGGGCGTTCTCGCCGGGCTCGCCGGCCTCATCGCCGCGGCCCAGCTGAGACAGGGCAGCTCGTTGATCGGGGTCGGCTACGAGCTCGACGCCATCGCGGCCGTCGTGGTGGGCGGTGCGTCCCTCATGGGCGGTAAGGGCGATCCGATCAGCGCGGTGATCGGTGTGTTCGTGCTCACGACGATCATCAACATCATGAACCTCGTCGGCATCTCCTCCGAGCCCCAGCTGGTGATCAAGGGTGCCGTGATCATCATCGCGGTGTTCCTCTCGAGCGCCGGAGGAGTGCAGCGGATCTCGGGGTTCTTCTCCAAGAGATTCGGGCGCTCACGGGCGAGGGCAACCACCTGACCGCCTGACCGAGTCGTCTCTCGCTGCTAGCCCGGAAGGGAGGGTACCCCCATGTCTCCGACAGCCCGTGAAGGCCGCGGACCGCGCATGATCGATGTCGCGCGCCTCGCCGGCGTCTCGCACCAGAGCGTCTCCCGCGTGGTGAACGGCTCGGGGGGAGTGAGCCCCGAGATCCGGGACCGCGTGGAGCGGGCGGTGGCGCAGCTGCGGTACCGCCGGCATCCCGCCGCCCGTGCGCTCGCGACCAACCGCACCTTCAGCATCGGGGTGGTGAGCTTCGGTCTGGCCCAGTACGGCCCGGCGGAGGCGCTGGCGGGTATCGCCCGCGAGGCGCACGAGGCCGGATACTCGACGAGTCTCACGAGCCTGCTGGATGTGGACGTCGAGAGCATGGCGGCGGCCGTCGGTCATCTGATCGACGACAGCGTCGACGGCGTCATCGTGCTCGCGCCCGTGGATGCCGCGCTGACCGCCATGGAGGGTGTCGAGGTCGACGTGCCGCTCGTCCTCTTCTATCCCGGCGCGCATGCCCATGAGCAGCGGGTCGTGACCGACGAGGTGCGCGGCGCGGAACTGGCGACCGCGCACCTCCTGGACCTGGGTCACCCGACGGTCCATCACATCAGTGGGCCGGAGGGATGGCTCGGGACGTCGGCACGCATCGCGGGATGGCGCCTCGCACTGGAGGCCCGCGGCATCGAGCCGCCGGCCATCGTGGAGGGCGACTGGACCGCCGCGGGCGGTGCCGTGTGCGCCGAGCAGCTGTCGGTGGTTCCCGACGTGAGCGCCGTCTTTGCGGCGAACGACCAGATGGCCCTCGGCGCCATGAAGGCGTTCAACGATGCGGGCCTGACCGTGCCCGACGACATCTCGGTCGTGGGCTTCGACGACATCCCCGGCTCGGAGTACTTCCGGCCCCCGCTGACGACGGTGCGCTTCGACTTCGCGGAGGCCGGCCGTCGCGCCGCCCACCACATCTTCGAGCTCATCGCCGGGGGGCGGCCCGGCCCGGCCGGCCCGGTGCTCCCCGATCTCATCGTGCGCGACAGCGCACGTCACCATCCCCTCGCGGTCATCGAACGGACCGAAGAACAAAGGAGAAACCCATGACTGTCCGCCCCCTCGGCCGCACCGGCCTGAGCGTTTCCGAAATCTGTGTGGGTACCAGCGCCCTCGGCGGCTTCCCCGAGCAGTACGGATACGACGTGGATGACGAGACGGCGGTCGCGACGATCCGTCGCGTGCTCGATGGTCCCTTCACCTTCATCGACACCTCGAACGAGTACGGCGGCGGCAACAGCGAGCTGCGGATCGGTCGCGCGCTGGCGGAGCGCGGCGGCATCCCCGACGGTGTCGTCGTCGCGACGAAGGTCGACCCGATCCGCGGGAGTTCGGACTTCTCCGGCGACCGCGTAAAGCGGTCGGTCGAGGAGAGCCTGGAGCGGCTGGGTCAGGACACGCTCTCGCTCGTCTACCTGCACGACCCCGAGAAGATCTCCTTCGAAGAGGGTGTCGCCCCCGGCGGTCCGCTCGAGGCCCTCATCGAGCTGCGCGACCAGGGCGTGATCGGCCACCTCGGCGTCGCGGGCGGCCCGATCGACCTCGAGCTCCAGTACCTCGCGACCGAGGCCTTCGAGGTGGTCATCACGCACAACCGCTTCTCCCTCGTCGACCAGTCGGCTGAGCCGCTCCTCGAAGACGCCGCACGGCGCGGGGTCGCGGTCGTCAACGCCGCGCCGTTCGGCGGCGGGATGCTCTCGCGGGGGCCGCGGCAGGTTCCGCGCTACTGCTACCAGCCGGTCTCCGAGGAGACCCTCGCGCGTGTGCTGGAGATGGAGCGCCTGTGCGAGGCGCACGGCGTGCCGCTCGCGGCCGCGGCACTGCAGTTCTCGGTCGCCGACCCCCGCATCACATCGACGATCGTCGGGATGTCGCGCCCCGAGCGCGTCGAGGAGACGGTCGCACTGCTCGACGTGGCGATCCCCGACGCCCTGTGGGACGCCCTGAAGCCCCTGGTCGCCGCCGGACGAGACGGTGTCGACGGAGAAGGCGCACTGGTCGGCCGCTGACGCGGTGACGCAGGCCACGAGAGAAGGAATGGACAATGACGACCAAACGTAACCCCGAGCCCGTCGACGTCGTGATCGTGGGCGCCGGTGCCGGTGGCGCGACCGCCGCGAAGGTTCTCAGCGAGGCGGGCCTGAAGGTCGTGGGCCTCGAGCGCGGCCCGTGGCTCAAGCCCGAGCACGCGTCGGGCGACGAGCTGAAGTACCTCAACCGCAACTTCATCTGGCAGGACCCGAAGCTCAAGCCTCGCACCTATCGTCAGAACGATCAGGAAGAAGCGGTCATCACGAACTTCTCGGCGACGCCGCAGGTGGTCGGGGGAGGCACGACCCACTGGGGCGGCATGGTGCCGCGCATGGCCGAGAGCGACTTCAAGCTCCGGTCGCTGCACGGCGACGTGCCGGGCGCGAGCCTCGTGGACTGGCCCATCACCTACGACGAGCTCGAGCCCTACTACACGCGGGTGGAGTGGGAGTTTGGCACCTCCGGCCTGGCCGGGGCCAACAAGTGGGAGGCCTGGCGCAGCCGGGGATACCCGACGAAGCCCTCGCCGCTGAGCCAGATCGGCCGCACCTTCGCGACCGCGATGGCGAAGATGGGGCACAGCACGTTCCCGATGCCGCAGGGCATGGTGACCGAGCCGTACCGCGGCCGCGAGCCTTTCAGTGAGAACGGGTTCTGGCAGCAGTACCCCGATCCGGGTACCGGGAAGTCGTCGACGCTCATCTCCTTCATCCCCGACGCGATCGCGACCGGACGCTACGACCTGCGCTCCGACTGCTACGTGAGCGAGATCCTGGTCGGCAGCGACGGCCGCGCGACCGGTGTCCGCTACCAGGACGAGGACGGCGACGAGTTCGTGCAGTACGCCGAGGCGGTCATCGTGTGCGGCGGCGGCATCGAGACCCCGAGGCTGCTGCTGATGTCGACCTCGTCGCTCTTCCCCGACGGACTCGGAAACGGCAGCGGGATGGTGGGCAAGAACGCCACCTTCCACCAGTACTCGTTCTCGGTGGGCCTCTTCGACAAGGAGATCCACGACCCGCTGTACGGCTGGGCCGGGCACTACATGAGCCTGTGCTCGTTCGACTTCTACGAGACGGACGAGAGTCGGGGCCACATCCTCGGATCGCTCATCTTCCCCTCGATGATCGGGCACCCGATCAACTGGAGCTTCCCGGGACGCCCCAGCTGGGGCCCCGCCGCGAAGGACGCCGACCGCGACTTCTTCAACCACAGCATGAAGATCGGCATGCTCCTGCACGACATGCCCGTCGAGAGCAACCGTGTCGACCTCGACCCGAACGTGAAGGATGCCTGGGGCCTGCCGGTCGCGCGCATCACCCACACGCCGCACGCGAACGACTTCGCGCACGAGCGCTGGCAGGTCGCCAAGAACGGCGAGATCCTCGAGGCCGCCGGGGCATCCAAGGTGATCCCCGTCAACATGGAGCGGATCACGGGCAACACCTCGCACGAGCTCGGAACCGCGCGCATGGGAGACGACCCGTCGGCATCCGTCGTCGACCGCTGGTGCCGCTCGCACGAGGTGCCGAACCTCTACGTCTTCGACGCGAGCTTCTTCCCGACGGCGACGGGCATCAACCCCGCGCTGACGATCATGGCGAACGCATGGCGGTGTGCGGACCGGATCCTGCAGGTGGACCGCCACGACTGGAAGAAGCGCTGACGCGCGGAATCGAAAAGAAGGAGAAGACATGGGACAGGCGGACTGGGTGACGGTGCCCATCGCGACGGACGACGTCGCGGGGCCGATTTTCTTCACCCCACACGAGTGGGACACGATCGAGGCCGCCACGGCGCGGATCATCCCCACCGATCACCACCCCGGCGCACGCGAGGCGAAGGTCGTGCGATTCATCGATCGCATGCTGGCGGGCACGCAGTTCGTGTTTGCCGCAGCGGACGGAATCGGCTTCCTCCGGATGGAGGGGCTTGAGGAGGGCGCCTGGCAGGAGCGCATCGACACCCGGCGGCAGTTCTACCGCGACGGTGTCGAGACGCTCGACTCCATCGCGCGCGAGCTCGGCGGCAGCGACTTCGTCGAGCTCTCCGAGGAGCAGCAGGATGCCGTGCTGGAGAAGCTCTCCGGAGCGCCGCGTCCATCGCGGTACTCGGTGACGGACGACGAGGGCACGGGTCGAGGCGGGGCTCCGGCCGGTAACCAGCCGGTGAACGAGGACCTGCTGGAGTTCTTCCCGCTTCTCGTGCTCAACACCAGGCAGGGGTTCTACGCCGACCCGGTCTACGGGGGCAATGCGAATCGCATCGGGTGGGGCGTGGTCGGCTTCGACGGGCCGCCGACGCTCAAGAGCACGATGGACGCTTCGTACACCACACGGAAGTACATGGTCGAGGGAGCGGAGTGGCCCTACGATCGTCACCCCGAAGTGCTGCGCTACCGGCGCTGACGTCCGAAGCTCCGTCTGGGCTGCCCGTCGGGGGAGCCGGTGCGCTGCATAATGATGTCATGTCCGCGCCTGCAGCTCCGGTTCCCCCGATGCGGCAGAACTCCCGTGAACGTCTCGCTTCGCGGGGTCGCGGCGCGCGCATGATCGACGTCGCCCGGCTGGCCGGCGTCTCGCAGCAGACGGTGTCGCGGGTCGTCAACGGAGCCACCAATGTCGCCCCCGACATCCGGGAGCGCGTCGAAACCGCGATCGCCCAGCTGCGGTATCGGCGCAACCCGGCGGCATCCGCGCTCGCGAGCAGCCGCACGATGACGCTCGGCGTCGTCAGCTATCAGCTGTCGGTGCTCGGCCCCTCCGTGGCGCTGTACGGCATCTCGGAGGAGGCTCGCAAGCACGGCTATTCGACGCGGCTCGTGACCCTCGGCTCGCTGGACCGGGCGACCATCCAGGGTGCGCTCGACACCATCGGTCCCGACGCCGTCGATGGCATCATCGTGCTCGCGCCTCTCTACGAAGCGCTCTCCGTCGTGCATGCGCTCGACACCGAGACGCCCATCATCACGTTCGAGCAGGGCTCTCCGGAGAGCCCGAACAGCATTTCGATCGACGAGGTCCGCGGCGCGCGGCTCGCCGTGGGGCACCTGCTCGACCTCGGCCACGAGTCGGTCTTCCATGTGATGGGTCCTCCCGGATGGATGGCGGCCGATGCGCGGTCGCGCGGCTGGACCGAGGAGCTCTCGGCGCGCGGCAAGGTGGCGCCGCCGGCGATTCGCGGCGCGAGCTGGTCGGCGGAGGAGGGGTATCGGGCGGGACTGCTCCTGGCCGACCGTGAGGACGTGACCGCCGTCTTCGCCGCGAACGATCCCTTCGCGCTCGGGCTCATCAAGGCCTTCGAGCACCGCGGGCTGCGCGTGCCCGAGGACGTCAGCGTCGTCGGGTTCGACGACGTCAAGGAGTCCGCCTACTTCCGGCCCGCACTCACGACGGTCACCCTCGATTTCGAGGCGATCGGACACATCGCGGTGACTCGGGTGCTAGAGATGATCCGCGACGAGGCGAGCGGCGCCATCCCGCTGATCCAGCCCGCGCTCGTCGTGCGAGACACGACCGCGCCGCCGCGTCCCCGCCGCTGACGCGTTCTCGCACGCGTTGTGCGCCGACGCGTCTGTCGCGCAAAAGTAGCGCTATCTAGCAGCGACCCGCGAACAGAGTGCGCGAACAAAGAATAAAGTGCCTCTGAGCAGGCATTTAAATACCGCTATTGCGCTCTACGAAGTGCTGTCATACTCTGAGTGAGCGCTAACTTAGCGATGGCAGTGGAGCCGTCACCCGCCCTTACGCGGGCCTGCCGTCTCCGCCGCCCGTACGTATCACATTCGGACCACGCCGCGAGCGAAACGGCGGTCCGGTACACAAAGGGAGAAACACATGATTGACCCGTTCGCCGTTGTGGCAGTGTCGCCCCGGACCTTCACCGTGAAGAATCCTGGCGATGGTGTCGAGAACGTCAAGCGAATCAACGAGTTCATCGACACGGCCGTCATGGTCGGGGCGTGGGAGGGCGCGCCGGTGAAGCTCGTGGTCCTGCCCGAGATGGCCATCCAGGGCATGATCGCCAACACCCCCGGTAACCGGGAGCGGGAGGCCCACTTCGCGGTGACCATCCCCGGACCCGAGACCGACGAGCTCGCCAAGAAGGCTCGCCAGCTCAACTCGTACATCGCCGCCGAGCTCTACATGGTGAAGGACGACGACTTCCCCGACCGTTACTTCAACGTGGCGTTCATCATCGACCCCAACGGCGAGATCGTCTACAAGCGCTACAAGGCGACCAGCGACGCCTACGAGGGCGGCATGCTCGGGAACATGAACCCGCACGACGTGTGGGACGAGTTCATCGAGAAGAAGGGCAACGGGAACGTCATGGACGCGATCTTCCCCGTCGCCCGCACCGAGATCGGCAACATCGGCATCGCCATCTGCCACGAGGGCGTGTACCCCGAGATCGCCCGCGGTCTCGCGATGAACGGCGCCGAGATCATCATCCGTCCGACGCTGATCGAGCCGGCCGTGCAGAACGGGATGTGGGAGCTGCAGAACCGCGCCCACGCCATGTTCAACTCGGCGTACGTCGTGGCGCCCAACCTGGGCCCCGAGTACCGCGACGACGGCGGCGTGCAGGACCTCTTCGGTGGTCAGTCCATGATCGTCGGCCCGCGCGGGCAGATCCTCACGCAGCAGCGTGGGTGGACGACGGGTGACTCCTTCGTCTGCACGACGATCGACATCGAGGCGCTGCGTCGCGCTCGGGTCGCGAACGGTCTCTACAACCAGTTCAAGGACCTGCGCACCGAGCAGTACCGGGCGATCTACGACACCCCGATCTACCCGAAGAACCAGTACCTCGACGCTCCCCCGGAGGAGAACTGGCTCGCGCGCGAGGACGCGACTCGTGCGAACAACATCAAGAAGCTCATCGAGCGCGGAGTGCTGACTCCGCCCACCGGTTACGCGGGCTGAATCGGCTAGTGAGGGCGGCGGATCATCTCCGCCGCCCTCACTCCTATAACAGGAGTGAGGATGCGCAAGGTCGGAATCCTGGGGATGGGCCGGTGGGGGCAGACGTGGCAGCGCGTGCTCGCGCCGGAGCCCGGTGTCGAGGTCGTCGCCGTCGCCGCTCGGAGCAGGCGGGCGGAAGTCAGCTCGCGCGCCCCTCGGCTGCGGGTGTACGACGACTATCGGACTCTTCTCCGAGACCAGGATCTCGACGCGGTCATCGTGACCCTGCCGCCCGGCGAACACCTCGAGGCGGTGCGTAGCGCGGTCGGCCGCAACCTGCCCGTCCTGTGCGAAAAGCCCCTCGTCCCGACGCGCTCGGAGCTGCAGGAGATGGTTGCGCTCGATGAGAGTGCCAGCGTCGCCGTGCGCGTCAACCAGAACTACCGCATGCGCGGGTGGGCGTGCGCCGTCTTCGACCACCTCCCCGCCATCGGCCGTCTGCGCCGCGTGACCATCGAGTTCGCGCAGCCCGAGCTGACCGACGGCGAGCGCGCGGTGCTCGCGCATCCGCTGCTGGCCGACATGTCCATTCATCATCTCGACCTCCTGCGCTTCCTCACGGGGCAGGAGGCGCGGGTGCTCTCCGCCGAGGCAGGGCGACTCGACGACGCGCGCGTATGGGGCATGACGGACGTCGATGCCCGGCTCGCGCTCGCGGAGGGGGCAGAGGTCTCCTACGGCGCCACCTGGGCTGCCCGCGGGCGCCCGACGTCGTGGGACGGCGACTGGACCTTCGAGGGCGACGACGGTGTGATCTCGGTGCGCGATCTGGGCGTGCGCGTCGAGGCGGACAGGCACCCTCTGCGGATCGTGCCGCCCTCACCCGTGGTCGACGATGAAGACCTGCTCGTGGCGTGGCGATCCTTCGTGCGCGTCATGGAAGGCGAGGAGTCCCGGCGTCCGGCCACGGTCGCCGACAACGCCCGCAGCCTCGAGCTCGTCTTCGACATCGCGGATGCGGCCGGTGTGGCAGACCCGAGCGCTCGACTCGCCGCACCCCTCGGTGCCGACCCGCACGCCGCGACCGCATCGCCGGTCGTCGCGCAGACCAGCGATGGCGTGAGCAGCAACTCCACCAACTGACGACGCGCGGCAGTCGTTCCGTCGCGAGCCTCCTCAGGCCAGGATAGTCAGGGCTGGCTGACGAAGGACACTTGGGAGTGGATTCGCAAGAACGCGTGGAGTAGCCACTGCTTCGTCGGGGTCAGACGGGATAGCGCGGGCCCTCCTGTCGCCCAGTCGGAGCACAGAAGCAGGCGTCTTTCCCAGTAGGTGTCGTCATCGAGGTGTGGCATGTCGCACCGGTTCGCGTCTCGACGTCAGTGGTCGCTTCTATGCTCGTCCGTATGAGGGTCGGCGTCTACATCGACGGGTACAACCTGTACTACGGTGCGCGCGGGCTCTGCGGGCGGTCGACGCCGGGATGGCGCTGACTGGATCTGCGTGGCATGGTCGAGAGTGTGATCGCCACCCGTTCGCACTGGGGAGAGGTGACGATCGAGAACGTCACCTACTGCACGGCCCGGATCAGCGGTGCGAGCAACCCCGAGGGGCAGCGGCAGCAGGACGTGTACTTGCGGGCTCTGGCGCACACGGGCTCGGCGACGAGGATCAGCTTCGGAACGTACGTCGCGCGCGTGTCGACGGCGCCGCTGGCCGTCAAAGGACGCAACAGCAAACCTGTTCTCGTCGAACCGGACTGGCCGATCATGATCCAGGACCACAGCGGCCAGGACGTCCCGGGCGCGACGTTCATGGCCTCCGTCGCCCGGCGCGAGGAGAAGGGCAGCGACGTGAACGTCGCCTCCCATCTGCTGATCGACGTGCTCACCCGTAGGGTGGATGCGGCCGTCGTCATCAGCAATGACAGCGACCTCGCCTACCCGATCGGCGTCGCGCGCGAGCACGTTCCCGTCGGCCTGATCAACCCGACGAAAGGGGTCCGCGCGGGCAAGCTCGCAGGGACGCCGACCGAAGGCGCAGGCAACCACTGGTGGTACCGTCTTGAGCCCGATGACCTCTACGCGCATCAGCTCCCGAACGTGATCTCGTCCCGGATCACGAAGCCCGCACCATGGTGACGAGTGCTAACATGGGGTCACACCACCCGGCGCCTCTGGCGCCGGGTCTTTTCTTTGCGCATCACCGACGGTCCGGGGGGCGCTCGGTAGCCTGGGAGCCGTGCGCCGTCCGGAGACCACCGCTGAGATCGATGCCCTGCGGACACGGATCGCGAGACTGGAGCGGGAACTTGCAGAAGCCCGCGAACAGCTGAGGGAGCTTCAGCGAGAGGAGCCGGTCGGCGCGCGCCCTCGCTCCGATCTGCTTCCTACCGTCACGGCGGCCTCGTCGAGCGCCGAGGAGCTCGCCTTGTTCCGAGCGCGCTTCACCGGCAGGAACGACGTCTACGCAACGCGCTGGACCAGCGCGCGCACGGGGAAGTCCGGCTGGAGCCCTGCCGTGCGCGGCGGCTTCTACACCGGCTCCGAGACCGCTGCTGACTACCTGCCACTCGATGAGCGCACGATCGAACGGCATCTGCGGGGCGCGGCTGCTCCTGGGGAGCGCGAGTTCCATATCGGTCTCTACCCGATGCTCGAAGGCGACCAGTGCAGGCTTCTCGTCTGCGATTTCGACGACGCAGAGTGGCGGCACGATGCCGCGGCCTTCATCGCAGAGTGCGAGCAGGTTGGGATCCACGCGCTCACCGAGGTCTCCCGTTCCGGCGAAGGCGCGCATGTCTGGATCTTCTTCGAGGACGTGCTCCCCGCCATGACGGCTCGCGCAGCCGGGATGCGGCTCCTGCGCGCTGCGATGACCCGCAGGCCGGCGATGGACTTCCGCAGCTACGACCGCTTCTTTCCCTCGCAGGACACGCTGCCCGAACGATCCTCAGGGCGGGCGCGCCTGGGCAACCTCATCGCGTTGCCCTTGCAAGGCGACTGCCGCCGACGCGGGACGACCGTGTTCGTCGACCCCGACACATGGCGTCCGCACGAGGACCAATTCGCGGCACTCGCGTCGACGACGCCCGTCTCCGCAGAACGAATCAGGGAACTTGGAGCGACGAGCCACGCAGAGGCGCGCGTGGGGCCCGCCGAGTCGTTGGGCGCCAGGCCACGGCGAGCGAGCATCCGAGCGGCCGCGCGCGGAACCGCGCATAGGTCGCTGAAGCTTCGCCGCGATGCTCTGCTGCACGTCCCGACGGCACACCTTCCGGGCATCGTGATCACCGAGCTCAAGCACATGGCATCGGTGCCCAACCCCGAGTTCTATCGCAAGCAAGCACAGCGGTTCAGCACCTTCGGGACGCCACGCCTGGTCACCAGCTTCGAGCACGACGAGCACGAGCTGCGGCTACCACGGGGGCTTGCCGACGAAACCGTGGCGCTCCTCGCGGATGCGGGATTCCAGGCAGCGATCGAGGCAACAGCGACGGCACAGACACGTCTGGAGCTGACATTCACGGGGCCGCTGCGAGAGAAGCAACAGGAAGCCGTCGACGCGCTCCTCGCACATGACACCGGAGTGCTCGTTGCACCGCCCGGGGCGGGCAAGACGGTCATGGCCTGCGCGCTCATCGCCGAGCGCGCCAGGCCGACGGCGATCCTCGTGAACCGGGCCGAACTGCTCACACAGTGGCGTGAGCGTCTTCAGCAGTTCCTCGGCCTCACCGACAAGCAGATCGGACAGCTGGGAGCCGGGCGTCGGAAGCGGCGAGGTGTCGTGGACCTGATCATGATGCAGTCCGTCTCGCACCGGAACGCCGACCCTGCGGTGCTGGAAGAGTACGGGCAGATCATCGTCGACGAGTGCCATGCCGTCGCCGCTCCCGCGACCGAGGCCGCCCTGCGCAATGTCAGCGCACGCTACTGGGTCGGGCTGACAGCGACCCCCTACCGTGCCGATCAGATGAACGGCCTGATCACGATGCAGTGCGGGCCGGTGCGGCACGTGCTCGACTCTCAGGAGCGAGCGGAGCGCAAGCTGATCGTCCACGAGACGACCTTCCGCACGGACGAGCCCGGGACAGACGGGCCGTCTATCCAAGCGATCTACTCGGAGCTCGCCGCCGATCCCGAACGCAACGCGATGATCGCCCGGCACATCAAAGAGGCGGTCGCCCAGGGGCGGACGTGCCTCGTCCTGACGAACAGGCTCGAGCATCTCGACGCGCTCGCAGATGCATTGAAGGGATGCGCGGCGCCAGTGGTCGGGCTCCATGGGCGCCTCCCCACCGCGGAACGCCGAAGCATTAGAGCGTCTCTCAACGAGATGGAAGCACGGCAGCAGCCATACGTGCTCCTCGCCATCGACAAGGTCGCCGGCGAAGGGCTCGATCTCCCGGCGCTCAACACGCTGTTCCTGGGAGTTCCGGTCTCCTTCAAGGGGCGAGTGATCCAGCAGATCGGACGCATCACCCGCGGGCATGATGCCAGTCACCTCCCCGCCACCGTTCATGACTACCGCGACATGTATGTACCGCTTCTGGAGCGCATGTACTCGCGACGACGGCGCATCATGGCGAAGGAGGGCTTCGTGACGGCGGGGCCCTCCGAAGAGGAGTAGGTGCCGTTCATCGACGAGGACGCAGTACCCGTCTGATCGTGGATTCGCTCACTCCGTACATCTCCATCAGCTCGCGTCGGGTCGCCCCGCTGGCGAACAGACGCCGAGCCAAGGCCTTCTGCTCCTCGCTCAGGGCTGCGCGCTTCGACTTGGCGGTGAGGTCGAACCCGGCGCGCCGGAGCGTGTCGCGGACGGTGTTGCGGCGCACGTTGTACCGATTGGCAAGCTCATACGTGGATGCTCCGGCCTCATAGTCATCGATGATGAGCCTCACGACCGATCGATGCAGTGCGTTTTGCTGGGGGATTGGCCGGTCATCCGCTTCCCGCGTCGAGCCTCGCGCAGTGGCCAGGAGTTCGGCCAGTTCCGCGGTTCTCCGCCCTTGTTGGCAGTAGTTTCGCATTTCCGTGGGCGTGAATCGGCATTGCACCTGCGAGCAGGTGGGCCCACGCCGCGCGACGGGCCCCGGGCGCGGCCCCGCCGCGTCTGGGGGAGCCGGTGGGGACAAATCCCGCCAGCGCCTTGACCACGCACGAGTTTCGCCAATCTTCAAAGCCGCCCAGGGGCACAACTATGCGCACTCGCCTTGCTTCCCGGCCGTGTCGGGCTGAACGCACTACTCTGACTCAAGATCGAGAGGAGGGTGAGGGTGAATGAGCTTTTCCTGACGCCGATTTACACCCAGTCTGAGGCGACTCGGCTCATTGGCATGCCGCAGTCGACCTTCAACACTTGGGCGTCCGGCTACAAGACTGCTTCAGGCAACCGAATGCCGAGTTTCATCACGATCGCAAGGCCGGGCCGCGGCTATACCGTTCCCTTTGTGGGTCTCGCGGAGGCTTGGATCGTGAGGGCATTCACGCGTGCCGGCGTACCTGTCGCGCGGATCCGGCCAGCTCTCGAAAAGATCCGCTCAGAAATTGGATTCGAACATGCGCTCGCAAGCGATCGACTGAAGACGGACGGTGCCGAAATCCTCTGGGACCTCCGCGCATCGGACTCGTCCTTCGATGACAACCGTCTGGTCGTCTTGAGGAACGGCCAGGCGAGTTTCGGAGAGATCGTGCGCGAACACCTGAGACACGTTGACTACCGCGATGGCTTCATTGGAACATTGAGCATTCCTCGTGCAGATGGCGCGGACCTCACGATTGATCCGCAGGTTAATTTTGGCCAGCCAACGCTCTCTCAATTCGGCGTGCGCGTGGGTGACGTAATTGACCGCATCTCTGCGGGCGACTCTATTGCCGATGTTGCCGCCGATTTCAGCCTTCCTACGGAAACAGTGTCCCGGCTAGCTTTGGCTGCCGCGTAAGGCAGACGATGATGAGCGTGCGGTCCTTCACCGACCGCAGCCTCGGCGACCATGTCGTTCCTGAAGCATTGCGAGATGCTGGTTGGAACGTGGTAAGCATGCGCGAACGCTACGGGAGTGTCACAGCGCAGGCATTGGCTGACATCGACTGGATCTCGGATGCCGCAGGCGAGGGCGAAGTTCTCCTCACTGGCGACAAGGCGATTGCTAAGAGACCGCTCGAGGCGCGTGCTGTAGTCAGGGCAGAGGCTCGCGTGTTTGCGCTAGGCAACAGCCAACTCACAGGCCCGCAAAAGGCAGAAAGATTTCTGAATGCGGAGGAGGCAATCCTTCGGCGCCTACGGCGTTCGCCAGGGCCTTACGTTGTCAGCGTGTCTGCTCGAGGGCTGCAATCGGTTCGGCTGTTTGGCTAACGCGTTCGACGGCCCGGCCATTTGATCTGACCGGAGAAGGTTTCGGCCGCGAGATATAGCTGTATGCGCTTGCCTGAGTTGGCATTTCATCAAGATATGCACGATTAGGCGCCGAGAACCCAGATTGGATCGGGCGCACGACTAGGCTCCATACCACTCGCTCTCATGTCTGGAGGTACGTCCGTGGCGCTCGATGAAGAATCGATCAAGAAGAAACTCGACATCGATTCCTGGCGCAACCTTTCAAAAGACAAGTTCCTGACCTTCGTGTCTGAGCTGCCCAACATGGACAAAGAAGTGGCGACGAAGGCCATCGCCCAGTTCCCGCAGTTCAGCACTCTGGTTATCGCTGGGCTAGACCAGTTCAAGGACCAGGCGCTGGCTGCCCAGAAGTTCAATTGGAAAGGACAGCGGCAAGTACACAAGGCTTTCAAGGAGTACCGCGCGATGTTGAGCCGTGAGCTTGAACGCGAGAACCTCAGCGGTGAGGACCGTCTTCGTATCCTTCAGCTAGTCAACGATGCGATATCCAAGCAGGCGGAACAGCAGCAGGAACATCAGAATTTCATCCTCATGACGGCGCTCACTGAAATTCCTCACTTCTGCTCATCGAAATTCCCCACCCTGGG